>Ga0179593_1277610_pt1 | contig 17458 bp, 24 predicted proteins | sample CZODoug2_1_08_16_FD_185931 | JGI IMG/M metagenome (GOLD analysis project Ga0179593, IMG submission 185931) | Vadose zone soil fungal communities from Angelo Coast Range Reserve, California, USA - CZODoug2_1_08_16fungal (PacBio error correction) | ecosystem: Environmental > Terrestrial > Soil >... | reverse complement strand
GTGACGCCTCCCCTTCCCCGTTCCACCAAGACGGTTCTCTCCTTTTCCCCTTTTTGAGCGCTGCCTGGCGCCTTTTTCCGTAAGAATACGTGGTATGCCCCCAAGAACCACTCTTCGTGCTTGGAAGGACGCCATCCATTCAACCCCCCCTTTCCCCGCATACTGGACGGATGGAAAAGGCTGGAGCCGGTTTTGTTTTCCCCGTTTTTTCGCCCAATTCTCGCACTACGGTCGCCTCTCGTTTGTTCGACAGTCGATGGTCAGTGGACAGTGCGTGCCCCCCCCCCATTTTTTTTCCCTTCCTTCGGAGTCTACCCCCAATTTTTTGGCCGTTTTCGCTCTTCCTTTTTCTTCGTAAAATATCTCTTAGCCTACAACCCCCCCCCTCAGACTTCCTTAATTCCGGATCTCGTTTAAAGATGTTAGGAGTTGCTCCCCCTTTCCTTTTTCTTTTTTTTTTTCCCTGATTACGTCCCCTCTATGCCCCTATATGCTTTGGTTGATTCGTAAGCCAGGCAATCTGAGCGCCGTGTTTGCTCGTTCCCAGCCTGGGACCCCAATATCTGTTCGGCCCGGCGTGACTCCCCCCTGTTTTCGGCGAGACCCGGGTAACCATTGTGTTCAAGATTTCGAAGCGCGGCTTCCCCTTTCCGTAAACACCAGCATGTGTTTGATACTCTTCCTGTATCAGCAGGACCAACATTTTTCCTCCCTCTCTCTCGCCAGCCTTTGATCGCCGAAGCCTCCTTACCCCCCCTGGCCCCCCAACTCTTCCCCACCACAGCCGGTCTTCCCATCAAGGAATTACCTCCCTAACGGCCCCTATTGCGTCTCCTTCTGCCACCAATTGTTAGTTTCTTCCCCTTTGTCGATCTTGATTTTCTCTCTTCGGTATTCCACATTCTACAGCTTTAACGCCGCTCTCCCTTGAACAACTTCGGTACCGCCGTTACGCACTGCCTTTTTCCCCCTTTTTGGCGCCATGTCTGTCATTCTTTTTGAGAAAATGCGATGCTCCACTCTCGATGTTTCTTCCTTGTCCACTGTTCTTTTACTCCATCATGATTGTGACGGCACCCCCTGCAAATCAGCGCCCTACCCAAAGTAGCGCCCTGTTGGTCTGCTGCGTATACCTCGGCTCTTTTTTCCCTTCGTCGTGACGTTTTTTTTTCCTTTGCTCCTCGTCCTTTATTTCCTTTTTTTTTATCGCCTTCAATTCGCGCGATTCTCTAATTTACAACTACTGCTGTACAAGGTGCTCTGCCGGACGAGGGGTCCCAATGCTCCGTCCACATTTCTATTGACTTCGCTTTCTTAGCACAAAAACGGAGAAATTGATACCCGCGGCACTTTAGTGATAAACAAGCGAAGTGCTTTTGTTTCCTGTGACGCTTCCTCCCTTCCTCCTTTTACAAGTTGACTCGCGACGAACATTAATCTTCTTCTCCCAAGTCTTTAGTGCGCAGCTGTTTGACAGGTGGTTCGAGGATCTCCCCGCCTCTCTTCCCCCTTCCAACGGAGATTTACGAGCAGGGCTCAGCCCCCTCTGGCCTCTTTTCCTTCCTCTTTTTCAAGGCAGGCCCAACCCCCTCGTGCTTTTTTTTTTTTTTTCGCGATCTCTCTGCATGATTTGCTTCTCAAAACTCACTTTGAACACGAGCATTCTCTTCCGTTAGTATTTTTTTGCTAAAGTTTTGGTTTTTGAAGTTTCTCCCCCTTTTCTGTAACTCAGACCTGGAGATGCGCGATAGAAACGTGTACTCGGGGGCTCCCGTGTTTGCCCGTTCCAGTGATGTTTTTTGAACGAATTCGTCCAACCTTTCCCCTTCTTCCCTTGGTGCCTTCCCCGTCAACCAGTCGGATGTTGCCCCCCTCACCCCCACCCTACACCAGCTCATCTTTCCCTTTTACACTTGGCGTGGCTCTCCCTCCTCCAGGCAATAACAAGTATTCCCCACCCCTTTCTTGCATTGCCAACGCCCTTTTTATTTCCCCCCCCCTTGTCGATGTCCTAGACCCCACACGTAGTCTTTTGAAAGTCCGCTGACCCTGGTCATCGTGTCGCGTTCTTTTCCTCCAGTTTGTTCTTTCCCGTACACCATTTTTCCCTCTTCGGACTTCTGACGGGGCCGTTATTTCAGGTCCGTCCCTTTGGCCTTCTTTCTTCTTTTTTCTTTTCCCGTACTGAACGCTGAACTTTTGTCTGCCTGTTCTAACACGCGCTTTTGTTGGATTGTTGCATTTCCACTCCCCTATCCCTGAAGTGGTTCTCCCTCCCGGTATTCTCTATTTGGAGCTTAGACAAATGAAAGCTGCCCCATGATTTTGTTCTAAACAGGATGGTTTACGTATCCCCCCCTCCATCCCTCATCGAATCAAGCTGAACTTCCTGCGCAAGTCACCTTCTCTTTGTATCTCCCTCCACAAAAATCTGGGGTTTGAATGGAGTTAAATTACCTTTTTTTGCACGTATCCCGGTTTTAGTAGTGGTTTCCCCCCCCTTCGCTCCAAGATATTCTCCCTCTAAATTCAGAGAATTCCTCTAACATCTTCGTCCCCCCCAAATTTGAAAGCGCCCTTCGGTAGCGTCGTTCCTTTTTTAGAAGGGTTTTTTCTTCCCTTCTTTGTCCTCACTTGTTTTCTCTCCTTCTCTTTGAGTCTGACTGGGCTTTCTCCAGCTAAGGCAGATGAGAACCGCTACTAGGCGACCCTCTTCTTCTCAATCCAAATTGAGACCAAATCCTCATTTCCTCGCCCTTAACTTCTCTTTTGAAATTTTCCTTGTACCGGGTCCCCAACTGATTGGCCCCCCCAGCCTGTTTTTTCTCCCTTCTTCAGAGTAACGAACCTCGGGTTTTGCCACCCATATTCTGCGTTATTTCGTCCCTTTTTGGATTAAAAACCGACGGATCCTTTCCCCGTACGGCAGCTAGCACGAATTAGGGGTTGTCTCCCCCCCCTCTTCTTTTCTTTTCCCCCCCAGATCCATCCTCCTTTTTATCTAGCTTTGTTCTTTTTGGCCCTGTTTTGTCCCGGAATTCAAATAAGTTGTTCATTGTCCCCCCCCTTTTTCGTCCCTTTTTTTTTTTTTTTTCCCCCATTTATCACGCCATAAAGTGTTATCTCTACTTTTTTCGATGCCTTTGCTGACCCGCCCCCTTTCCGATAGAAAGCAAGCTAAACTTTTCCTTGTCCATCCGGCTGAAACCATGAGCCCTTCCCCCGAACCCCCCGCGCACAAGGTCCGACCTTTGCTTGACCTTAGAGCTTTCAAAATGTGTAGGTGGATACAAGCTGTCTGTTGATATTCTCTTCTCTTCCCTTCCTGGAGTTCTTTCCTATAAGCGTGGGAGCCTCTGGGATCCTCTCAACATGGATTGGTAAAAAAAGGTGAAGTGCTCTTAACACCCCCTTTTGTTTATAGATGTCTCTCCCCCCCCTCTTTCTTGTTGCCTGACCGTTTAGTGTGCCTCTATCCTTTTTGCCTTTTTATTTCAGAACCCTACTGGTGAGACGATTAGCCCTCTTTTCTCTTGTTTCCTTCTTAGCCCCCCCACCCATCGCTTGTTTTTTTCCCTTCCGTTTCCCCCCCCCCTCCAGTATGGGCGTGGAAGGACAATTTCAAAGGAGCTTCTTTCCTTTTTTTTTCAATCCTTCATGAGCGTTCCTTCCGCGGCAATACCCGACTCTTCTTCCCTCGTCCCTTTTTCCTTAATAACTGCCCCTTCATGTCCTCCCGAAGGCCTTGGATGGTGTCGTTTAGAACACGTAATCCTCTGGATCTCCCTCTTCCCGACACACGAGCTGACCATTTTGGCACGAGCATTTCATACGTTCTCCCGTTGTTTATGTCCCCCTCTTTTTTGTGTAAGACTTGATTTGCAGTTTCCCTTCCCCTTTTCCGTCGATTGATGGCCTTCCCTGTTTTTCTTTGACCAAGATTGGGGGATTACAGCGCGGATTTTTCGGTTTCGTGGCTTGTTCCACCCTCCCCTTTCGATGTTTCTTCCTCTTCTCCTCCGGTTGGGCGACGAATCGTCACTCCCCCCTTTTCCTTGAACGGGTCCTCCCCTTTCCTTCCCCGGGCACTCTATCCTGCCTTTCGTGTCAAGCCCAAGCGGCATAACCAAGATTCCTGTCCCTCCCCCTCGATCCAGACTATGGTCTAAGCAATTATTCAGAGTCTTTCCTCTTATAACCCCTATCACACTTTTGTTGTTTTTTCCTCTTTCCCCCCTCTGAGTTTCAAAGATTCAGGAGTTTTTTTTCTTCCTTTTTGTCCCTCCCCTTATGATGGAGAGCGTTGATTGATCCGCTCGCCCCCCACCTTTTTCTGGTATGCTCAACCTAGGCCTATGATTCGGCACACGTCTCCCCCGTTGAATTCCTCTTTCTGGGTAGTCGAAGAGCAATTTTTGAAGCCTGCCTTCCTTCGCGCATTAAGAAGTCATCCCGGCGATGGTGGATGTAATTCCCCAACGTCTCCTCTTTTTCTCCCTTTCGTTTTGTTGATTCCCCTTTCTTCCCTAGTGACTAGGAATTGGCGGGTCCTTGTTTACTGGCTCCTTCCGGACACGGAGTGTCTTTCCGTTTCATTTCCTCTCCGAAGTTTAACCTTTGCTTCCCTCGGTTTCTGTGGTACGGCAAGGTCGCCGTCTCCCTTCGCCCCCTTTAAGTCTTCGCAAGACGAAAGCTTGACCTCTGGGGACCTGGGGATGATGTGCTTTCTGTTTCTTCCCCCCTCTTTTTCTTGTTTCCCCTCGCAGGTTCAGAGCCCAAGCAATTTCTTCTTTCTTGATTGGTCACGAGTGGTTACTCCGCACCCCTCTCTCTCCTCATTTGCTCCCATTGACTGCTTCTTGGAGGGACCGGAGATATATGATGAGTTGTTCAGTAGTCTCCTTTTAGAATGGATGGAATGGGAACTTGCCCTTACGTTTTAGTCCCCTCAAGTCCCTAATATCTCCCACTCCCCCCTCTGTTGTCAGGCAGAGTGGCTGTTTTCCTTCTTCTTTCTGACATCTTTATTTTCGGAAACCTTTCTTTCCTCCCCTTTGCTTGCCTTTTTGCTCACCTGATGACTCCACAATTGATGGTATCTGCTCTTTATCCCATGGCTTGATGATGGCGCATTCCTTTCATTCTTCGCCACATTCGGTTTTTGCTGCCTTCCCCCCTTTGAACACGCTCGCAAGTCTTCCCACCCCCTTTTTTCTCTGTTTTCGGCACCCCTTTCTTCCGGCTTCAAGTCTTCATATCTTTCTCCATTCGTTAAACATCCCCTCCCTTTTTCCTCCCCCCGCCCTCTTCCCCCCCCAAGGCATATGAGCGCCCTCTTTGTGTACGTTGCCATGATTAAACAAACCTCAGCACCTGACTCCAAGGCGGCACTGTTACAGTTTTTGACGGAGTCTTTTTTACCTTCTTCTGGGGTGGTAGGGCTCAGCCCTCCCTTTCCTTCCCCTATAGCGTCGATGTCTCTGGTTTAAGCAACATTTTCGGCTTCCCTTTTTTTTGGATCTTTCAACAATATTGCACGCCTTGCATGATTTCCCTCCTCTTCTCTCTTTGTGGATCGGCGCCCTTGTTTTCTGCTCCTTTCTGACAAAGTTGTCATGTCGACCCACCGATCCCCTCCATTTCCTCCCCTTTTATCTCGGCCAATTTGAATGGGCTTGCGTCTTTCCCCTTTTTCGCTTTTTCCTTTGTCAGCCCAAGGTTGCTTCGGCGCAGGCCAGCTTCTAAGCGCATAAAAACCCATATGTGAGGCGAAGATGCGCCTTCTGTGCTGATCCTTGCGGTTTGCTCGACTTTTTCCATCCCCCTTTGCTCCTCCATAAGTTGTTGTGCGGTGCGAGAGAGGTGCCGTTGATCCCTCGTTTTGCATAAGCCAAAATAATTTGCGCAAGTGAGCTAATAGGGTTTTCGACGTTCTTTCCCCTTTGATAGGCACTGGGTAGTTCACCCCTCTTTTCCGGACGTCCCCCCTTCACAGTGCCTCGCTCGCGATGTTCATACGTATACTTTCTTTTGCGTGGTGGCGCAAATAACAAGGTTTGCTGGAACCAATTCGCTACCAATTTGAGCCTTTCTCCCATGGGCTCTGTTTTCCCTCCTTTTACGTCGTCGTGTCCCTTCTTTCCAAATAAGTCAAAACGGGCTACTATCCCCAAATGTTTTTCCAGTCGACATCGAATAGATTTTTAAGCTTGCGAAAATATCCACGGTCTTCTCCACTCCACCCCCTTCCGCCCCTGTTCACATGACTCTCTCCACCTTTCTTCTTTCGACACTTTATTCAGTTCGGGTTTTTGTTCAATGCCTCCTCTTTAAACACTATTTTTTCATCATATTTTGTTTTCCTCCCTTCTTCAAACCGCTCGCAGCCTGATTTTGCTTCCTAAAAGCCTGGAGCCCCCATACTCTGAGCAGTTGTGGAAGCAGTCTAGGCTTTCTCTCCGTGACCATGTGTAAGACTTGAGCCGCTCGTTACAAGAGACGACTCACCCACCCCCCCCTCTTTTGATCCTTTTCCCATTGACCCCAATGCGCATATCTCATAGGGTCACCTATCCGCGAGCCCAGATTTCTGGTATAGAGCAGCATTGATGGCCTTTGACCCCCCAGACCAACACAGTGGGTCCCAAGCAAATCCATGTCTTCTGCCCGAAAGTGCACCGCCCTCCCCAGGTACCGCTCGACCGAAGGCCGTCACATATGGAGGTGCGTAGGTCCCGTCGGCCTCCCCATCTAGACCGATTTAGGCCGAGCTGTTCGTCACTGTTTCCACATTTCCACTCTGGCATAGCCTCTCAATACCCTTACCCCCCCCCCCCCTTCCAGGATATAGCGGTTCCGTCCAAGCAGCTTTGGATCTACCTTTTCTTCGCATCACCATGATGTCTTCTCCCCTGTAGGTGGGGTTCTCTGAAACCAGCGCTTTGTCCAAGTCCGTCGCGGGGCTTGGTTTTTTCTGGCCTGCGTTTGGTCCCCCTCCTGTATTGGGGAAGTGGCCCCATCACATGCAAATTTATCCACTCATCCCTCCCGTAGATCACGCGTCGGTCTGTATCCCGCGTTGCGTTTCCTCCTCTCCTTCTGACGGCGACAGTCCTTCTCCCGCAAGAAATCGACTTTAGCCCCCAATCGGGTTTCGTCTTTTTCGAGACTTCCAAATCCGTTGCACGGTCCCATTTGAACTCTTCCCTGACGATGCGTTTTAAAGCTAATTCTATTAGCGAGTTTCTTTTAATAACCAAAACGATCTTGACCCTTGCCCCCCCATTTTTTCTGAATAAAACGCGCCGGGAGGGTAGTATCTTACGTATTTCCGAGACCTTTCTTCCACCCAAGTGCTTAGTTCTACCCTAGCCGCCCTTAATGGTCGTGCCGCCGAAGAGTCTTGTAGTTTTTTTTGCAATCCCAGGTTGGTTATTCTTCTCTCCCGGAAACACCGATCTCCCATCCTTGCTCCTATCCCGTTTTCAGCACAATCCTTGCCTCTTTTTTTTACCTGTTTTTTTTTCTCAAAGTCGGAATCCACCCTCCTTTGTGATGATGGTACGAATAGATGATATCTGTCCGGCTCTTTTCAAAGTCTTCTTTCGCTTTGTCATGGTTGTCTATCCCGAACGTTTTATGCCGCTTTTCCTTCTCATTTTTACCTTTTTCCTCCGATAAAATTTTTGATGCGGGGCCGCTTTCCCCCCCCCTGCTCACGTCCAAGTTCCCATTTTCCTTTTCCCCCACTTCCTTCTCCCCGATCGGAGCAGTCACCTCGGCCCCAATTCGTGACGTTTTTTGAACCATCACCCCGTAGATCCACCCTTAACCAAACCTCTCTTTGCCCAGAGGAAAGGAAAGAAAGGCTCTTCCAAACCACACGTAAGTTGAACCTTTACTACTCCCCTTCTCACCACGCTTTTTGGTGTCCCTCTTTTTTTTTTTCACAGGTCGCATTCCTGGACCTTCCTCTTGTCAAGGGTCATAGTGTCTGGTCGTGGGTTTCTCTCCCGATTTGTCTTTTACCCCTAAACAGCCAATGCAACGGCTTTGCTTTTGAAGGGTACCGGTCGGTCAGGTCCGACTAGCTTATCGTCGTTCGTCTTGCCTTGGAATTGTACGTCTTAACCCGTTTTTTTTTTTTTATTCCCAGTTACGAAAGCGCAGTTGTTGTTCTCTTAAACGCCGCAAAGACATTGCTGTTTTTTTCGAAGACGGTCGCCCGCCCCCTTCTTTTTTTTTTTTTCGCCTAAATGAAAAAGATGCCCCTTTGCGTAGGATTACAACGGTGGTATCCAACCCCCTTGACCATACTTACTCTCTCTCGGTCAGGCGAACGCGCCCTTCTGCTTGGCTCATAGATAACCCATTTTTTTCTTTCGGCTCAGCTTTTACGTCCCCCTTTTTCCGTCTTTTTTCCCCATGCGCCCGCCTACTCCGATAACGCAAGACGATAGCCCCCGGTTTCCCATAAGCTTGAGCACCATTCACCTGGTGTGAAGCTTTTCGTTTCGTTCTCGGTTTTGACGGGTTTTTTTCCTCTTGTGCTTTTTTTTTCGTCTTCGATTCTTGCGTATGAGCTTGGCTTGTCCTCGTTCCAGGAAGTGAGAACCGCGTTTTCTGCCTCTTGACCGTGATGGTGTTTCGAATCACCCTTTTGTAAGAAAGGGACGTTTCCCCTTTGACTGATACCACCAACTCCTTTGAATATTTTCCACCCCCTTTTTCCACACACCTTTGCCCCTTTCCTTTTTCTTAGAACGCTCGGATGAGAGGTTGGTTATGCCCTCATCGTTTTTCTACCCACCATTCTGCCCTCTTTTTTCTCTTTTTTTTTCCTCCGGCTAGGGGAAAGGACGTCAGATTGCTTTGTTTTTAGCAAAGATGCTTTCTCTTACAACTTTCCTCCCTTCCGTTTTAAGCCTCTCTTGTAACCTTTTTGTCGAACCGTGTTTTTTCCCGGAATTCCAATAACGTTGTTACTTAGGTATACAATTCTTCTTTTGCCACGGTCCGCTTTTTAGGAACCACCGGGGCTTATCGCCCCTCCCTGTTCTCTACTTTTTTGCTCACCCCCGGGTCCTGCCTTTTTGCTTTTTTCCCGACCCCGTATCAGGCAGCAAGCGCTCCACAAACTGAGGATACGAACGGCCTGACCAAACTCCTAGGCTCACCCCCTCCACCTTTTCTCTTCGAAAGCTCGCTTTCCCCACCCGTTTTCGGTGGATAAAGCATGCATTGACTCTCAGCTTCTCGTCGTGATGTTAGTGATTTTTTCGCTTTCTTTCACCTTTCCCTGGATCTGGTAAAAACCCTTTCTTCTCTAAACTCACACACCAGATTGTGATAGCTCCTCCATCAGGCCCGGGCGTGTCTACTTTTTTTTTTTCTTCTCTCTCCTTATTGAATGATTTGGTCTTATTTAAAAAGCCGGGCGGAGCCGCTTCTTCTCCTTTTAGCTGTTTTTCTAGTAGAAGCTCCCACATCGTTTGGCTACCGGCTGTATAACACTGCGGTTGTTTTTTGTCAGGTACACATCCGTGGTCCCTTTTTTTTCACCTGGCTACTGATTCTTTCTTCCTAAAAGGAACCTCAGACTCGGATTCCGCCCATTCACTTGAAATCAAACGGCTTTTTCCCCCCCCTTCATTTCCGTTTTTAAGGGGCTTTTGTAGTTTCTTTAACCGTTTCTTCCTTTGTCTCTTACCCGACTCAGCGACACGTTTCCCACAGTTGTTTCCCAAGATCCCCCTTTTTACCGGTGGGGTATAGAGTGACAACCAATTTTTTTCAGACCAATGTAAAGATCTTTGAAAGTGCCCTTTTACTGTTCCTTTTCGTGATTATTGTTCTCCGAAGTGGCGGAGTTATTTGTTTGAGGACCCGCGTGGATCTCGTTGTCTTGTTTTTGTTCACCCTTATCATTTTGCTTCTGTGTCTGTTCCGATCGAGCCTTTTCGGGGGGTGTCGCAGAGTACACCTTCATGCCCGGTCTTCCGGCTTCCCTTTTTTTTTTTTTTTTTTTATCTGAGCAGATAAAGGATTGACGTTCCAGGAAATTTCCCTAAACTCTCTTTATTTTTAGGCCTGTCCCCCGGATCTCTCTCATTTTTTCAGCTCCATCATGTCAAGCTCTTCATAGCCTCATCCCCTCAGAAAAACCAAACGCTTGTGTCTTCCTTGACCAAACGCTGAGTTTAAACTTCACTTTGTCGTCTTTTTTGATGAGATAAATGCTGTAATACCTTCTTTGTAGGAGCGCTAGTGATTTGCACACCCAACATGTTTAGCATTTTCGTTCTTTTCCTTCTTTTTCACTATTCCGGTCCTTCCGCGGTGTTTTTCTTTTTTCGTCCTGTGGAAGAAGGACGGCGAGTACCCTAATCTTTCCCTATCCGATGCGTGGGATGTAATTACTTTTTTTCGAGGGTTCTCCCCAAATTGAGCGGCTTTTTTTTTCTCTCCGCGCAAGCGACGAACCATCGTGTACATTGGGCTGCGAGTGACTTCCCGTAGCACCTTTTCCTTTTCGTTGACTATGAGCCCTTTCGCGGTTCTAGTTTTTCAGGCTATCACATCTTTCCTTCGGTACGGAAGGTTCTTCCCTCACGCCCGAGCTGCAAAAGCGTCCGCTAGCCGTTCCCCTTGCTTTACTCCCTTGTTTATGGCGGATAGTCTGGATTTTTTCTTTTGCACGTCAACCATGTCATGATCGATTTCATCCGGTTTGTCTAAAAAGCACCTCTTTCTTCTTTTTGCGTGGTTCTCCCAAGCGCAACGCCATCCTTCCTGTGAGAAAAATCCTTTTACCACTTTTGAATTGGAGGCCACTTTTTTGTCTTTCTCTTTCGGGCGTACGGCTTGCCTTTCTGTTTCCAGGGGACAAGGACCTTTCCCCTATAGACGCCTCATGGCCTTCAATCAACGAACGTGTGTGCAGTCCCGATTGCTTGTGACTTTCGGTTCTCGTTCATTCTTTGTTTTTTCTGCAGTTCCCCCACCACGCTTTCTTTTTTGCTTAGTTTGGTGCCCGGCCATCCCGGTTTATATACTTCCACAATGTTGGTTGCTTTTTGTTGTTTCCCCCTGTTTTTAGATCGGAGCATTGCGCTCAGACGCCCCCAATGTGGTTTTTGGTCTTCTATTCCCCACTAATTTCGCACGTTCCCCTGGGACCGCTTTCCTCCGCCCTTTCCTCTTTCTTACTTTTTTTTTTTTTCCTACCGGCGGTGAACCTCCCGCCCATTCGTTCTGTTTTTCCGTCCGATTTTCCAAAAAGCATATGAGTGCCATATCGGGGTCTTTTTGAATGCATTTGAACACAAACCCCAGCCCTTTCCCGAATCGCGGCACATCGAAACGGTCCCTTTGACGTTTGGCCTAAGTTTCATGTGAACCATGACGGCTTCTTGTTTGTTTCATTTTTCAATTCCAAATTAGCGAGATTTCTTGTCCATGTCTCGGATTTTTTGATTCTTGTCAAATATTGCCCGCGGTTTTTCTTCTTTTTTCTTCGCCGACGTTCCTCTGGGGCTCTTGCCCTTGTCTTCGGTAAATGGGGCGTCCCAACGTGTGCCTTTCCCCTTTCCCATACGGTATACTTACCACGTTTCTCTCTCTGTGCAATGTGGACTGGGCTGCAGTCTTCAACTGCCTTTTTTTATTGTGTGCAGCCCCCCAGTTGTCTTTTCGCTTCTTTCGCTTCTCCAAAATTGTGAGAGTAAGATGTCCGTATGGTTTCTTCTGCCGTGCGCGTGATCTCAGGCACACACTATCTTTCCTCCTCCCTCTTTTTTTTTTTTGAGTTATGTTCCTCGCTCACGCTAGTTGATTCCCCCTTCTGTTTTTATTTTTCGCTCCACCTTTTTAGGGTTTTTTTTTTCTGGGCTCTGCGCCGGCCCATGGGGCTTACACACCAACCCGCGTGCAGGTTTCCTCCGCCCTTTTCTTCGCTCGCTCAGGTCTACGCTACTTGTCTCTTCCTTTTTTCCTTTTTTTTTGCTCCCAAAGTCGCTCATTTCCCATTCTTTTCTCGTCCTGCCCACCAGATTGTCCGTCTTGCGTTCTCTTTCACTTGTCATATGTCAATAAGTCCAACATTCCTCCCCCATTGCTGGACAGATACATCTTCGCTTGTTTCTGTGCGCCCCCAAATATTGAGCTGAGCCCTACCACCCAAGACCTAAATGTGGCAACTATTATCGTTTTTCCCCCGCCTTTTTTTTTCCTGCTCAGTTGATTTTTTTTTGGACCCCCAAAGCATACCCGGAAACCCTTTCCCCCGATGCTTTGGTAGGGAACGGCGGGCTTCCCTTACAGCGACTTCGTGTTTCACAGCAGTTTACAAAATATTTTTATTAGTTCATCCAGGCGCCATGGCCGGCTCGTAGGTGTTGTTTTTTGGAAGACTTCCTCCAACCAAAAAACGGCTTTTAGTTGTACAATATGCCGAGCAAACCCGCTTTTTTTCCCTCCCCAGGCAACTGCGGATACGTTCCTTCTTAGCAGCGTACAAGCTTTCTATTTTCTTTTAGTCCTGATGGCATTTACACCCCCTCCTGACTTTTAAACTCACAGAGGTGCCTCCTCCAGGAACCGATTTCCAAGACCGTCCCATCCACAGCTTCCTGAAATCCCGTCGTGCTGGTTGAGCTAGTGCTGATTTCCTTGTAGTCGATTCTGTCCCGTTCTTCATCTCGTTAAGCTGGACGACCTTCCCCAAATAATCGCGATATTAACGGTCCTCCCCCTGCATACTTTTTCCAGGATTTCTCTAGGATAAGGAGGGGTCGCTGAGTCACACCCCCCCTCGTCTCCCACTCAGCGCGAGTTTGATTTTTTTTCGAATTTGAACTTGACTCGGTGGAACTACTCTTTTCTCTGTTTTTTTCTCTTTTCATTCAACTTGCACATCCCGCATCGAATCCCCAACCGTGCAGACAGTCGGCTTGCGCATATCGGTGCTTCTCTCCTTCCTTTAGTTCATCTCACGTTCCAGAAGGAAGGACCCCTAGATTAATCGTTCTATTAAGATCGTTTGCTTTTCCCCCCCTCCTTTTTCTTCCCTGTGCTCGGCCTGACCCCTTCTTCTTCCCACTTCAGAGGTCCCTCTTCGAGCTGCTTCTCGCTCACCCCACTGAATTGATACAATTCACCCTTTCCATGGAACTAACCCTGTTATGGTTTTTCTCCTCGTTCTACGCGCCACGTCTGCCTTCCACAATTGATCAGACGCACCAAGGTCTCTTGCTTGCATCCAATAAAGTAGGCTAGTGAGACGCCTGCTTCCCCCCCTTTTGGTCTTTTAGGGCAGCCCCGATCTTTCCTCCACCTTGGTATTCCGCGAAGTGCGTTCCTCCCCCCCATGATTTCTTTGACCCAAGAAGAGTTTTCCTCCCCTCGTCTCCCCCCCAGACTTTTTTTTGGGCGCGAATACTGATCTTTATTTGCTGGCTTAGACCCCATAGGCTATGAACTTTCATTTTTTAGGCAGGTTAGAACCTTTTCTTCTTTGAGGTCCCTTCCCACGTCAGTCCCTTTCTTCGCTATTTTTTTTTTCGGGGCGCCGTTGCCCCTTCCAGTGCCAACGTTTTTTTCTTCTTTTGCGCACCAAAGTGTTCTTCTGGCGCACTCTTACAGAGGAAAATTTTAAGGTGCCCCCTTCCCCCGATCCCAGCTGCCTAAAACGATTTTCTCCCAGGCGCCAGGCAATCACGGCTCTTTCTCGTTCCACGGTCTTTGCCTCCCCAACTCTTCATTTTTGCACAAAACGATTTGAGTCTAGACCCAAAGTGTCTGTTCTTTTTTTTTAGGTCAAGTTTGACCTTTTCTTTTTGCGTAGGGCAAGACCCGATTTCGGTTCTAAAATGCACCCTTTCCCCTTCCTTCATTCTTCGGAAATTTGGCACGTTATTCCTTGTCGACTAGCGCCGATCATGAGTTATTGCCTCTTTCATTTAAAATCCCCGGAAACCTTGGGCGCCCATTTTCACGAATTTTTTTTTTTTGTTTTACGTTGTGGGTTTGTGTTGTTGTTTCCCCTCTCTCCTTTTTGCGAGTGTCATTACACGCCCCATACCACGTTGTATCCGAGTGGGGCCTTTAGCCCGTCTTTTTTGGGTAGCTTCGAATAAATTTTCCACCCTCTTCCCCTTCTAGCGGGTTCCCCGTTCGGTTCTTCCCCCCCTTCAGACAATACTGAGTCTTCCTCTCCTGCAGTCGCTGACGTTTATGTAGGCTCCGCTTACTTTTTTGATTTAGACCATTTTCCCTTTGGGGCTGACCGATACCAGGTTTATTGTGGATTCGCGACCACGCTCATCTCCTCCTCCCTGCATAGAAATATGACTGAGATACAAGTGAGCCCCCCTTTGAAATCGCCGGTCGCGTTCTAGGACCTTTCCTTTGGTCGCTTCGGCTCTTTTGCGTCCTGATTGAGTTCCTCCTTTTTATTGCGTATGAGTTTTTTTTTAGGCCAATGAGTTTATAAAGTCTTCTCTGTTTCCATTGATGCGGGATAAGAACTTTTTCCTTCCCAATCTGTTCCGAGTTCCTTATTTAGCTCCTTAACACTTCTTTTTCCTTGGTCCCCTTTAACCGAAAACCGCTTGAAAGAGACTGTGTTTCTCCCCCGTTTTTGATTAGGTTGGGAACGTGAACCGCAGAGGTTGCTCCCCCCCTATTCTGTATTGGACCGTCTTTTTTTTACAAGAACGGCTGACAATCTCCGGCATCTAGCAGAATTAGTGGTGATGCACCTCGGTGGTTATCCTTTCAACCCCCATCACCTTTCGCGTTTCTTTTTGTTTTCCCGTTTGTCACCGTCCGGAAACTACCGTTTTCTTTCTTTCCTTTATCGCGCTCCACAATTTCTTCTCTATCCATGCCGCTCCTGGAGCATGTCCTTTGCTCAAGCTTGCTGCCTTTCGCACTCCAATTTTCTACTTTCCCTCCCCCTCCATTCCTCCCATGTGTTGTCACCCTCTCGGTCCCCCCCCCCTTCAGCAGGCGAAAACCACTTTTCCCCCCAATTCACTTTTCTTGTGACCGAGCGCGTTCAATTTCTTTCTTTTGGCTCAAGATTTTATGCATATAGCTTTCTTTTTGATCGGAGACTCTCTTTGGTTTCTTTTCTTTTTACTTCCACTACGTAAACCTTTTTATCTTGTTCACCCCCTTTTCCTGGTGAATTGTAAGCTCCACCCCCCCCCCGATGCTTCATGGACGACCTCCCTTCTTTTCTCTCTTTGCCGCCTTGACGGCGCTGATCTCTTTCGTTGGGATAAGACACACAGTGTATGATCCGCTTTTTTGCACTGCTTCTTGTCTTTGCGGCCCTTTCTCTCGTTTCCCACCGCTTCTGGCTACCCGGGGTTCACCTCCTTTTTTTTTGAAGAGACCCCCTCCCTTCTCCTTTCTTGCCACTTTCCCCCCCTTCGATTTTCCCCTTCAAAGGCTTTCCCCTTTCTTACTCGTAGGAGCGCTAGTCGTTTTCGACTGCCCCTAACGGCAACTCCCCCCTAGCCGGAAGGCAGGGGATGGTGTTTCGAACCTACTCTTCTTCTAATCCGCGACAGCTTACCAGTTTTTTCACTCAGCCTTCCATACGGCGACATTTTTCTTTCCATCTCCAAAGAGTGGGTTAAACATGCGCTTTTTTCAAGTTCCCCTTACTTTGCTCTTCGATGATTGCCTGGCAGATGTTGTCCCCCAAGACTTTTTTACCGCGTGGATAGGGTGTGAGGGTGCGTTGTCCCTACTCTTTCCTATGGATTGCTCGCTTTATGCGTGTTGGGCGCGAGGGCACTTACCCTTGGCATTTGAAACGGTTCGTCTTTCCGTTTCCCCGCGTAAAGTTTTCTCTGGTCTTTCTGATTCTTGTCAAAGCTGCCATAAACGTTTCTTCCCCCTACTTACCTTGCTATCGGGACGTTTTCTGCATAAGTGCACCTTTTCCTAGCTCTGTCCCCCCCCCTCCTGAACCAACAACTTCTTGTTGTCTTACTGACTTTTCTCCATTGAGTTTCCACGATTCAGGCGTTGTGTGATGCTGAAATGATAGGTCTTCAGGCTGTTGATTGTCGCGTCTTTTCTTTGACCCCCAACTAGATAGACCAAACCCATTGTTTTCAGCAGTTGTGAACTAGCCTCAGTGTACGGCCCCGTCGGACCTAGTGTGTTAGTTCGTATTCGGGGCAGCTTAACGTGCGTTAAGTTTTGCATTTCTGAGCGCCACCGGCGAGGTGGCTTTCATGCAAAGTTTGCTTGTTCATTCTAGTTTTTTTTGGCTATCAGTTTTCCGTCTTGAACTCTGTTTGCCTTCTTCCTTCTTTTGGACGGTCGTTCCCTTTCTCTCCCCCCCCTTTACGACGGTCTGGTATTTGTTGCAATCGAGCGAAGTGTGTATTGAGGACTTTTTTTCCAAGATGTTCTCGTTCCGACGGCAAGGTCCTTTCTCTGACCTTCCCCAAAGAGCCTAAGCCTTCCGTGTCCTCGTGTGTCTTTTTTACGGTGGTGTCTTTTTTTTTTTTTGTATTTTTCTTTTTTGGACCTGTACCACAATCATCTTTCCTAACATTTCTTTAGTTACTTCTCCAAGTCCCCTCTTCGGTCTTTTTGCGTCAGCTTTGGCCATCTTTTTTTTTTCTGTCCTCCCCAATCCCTTTGACCCAACCTGTCTGAATGTTTCGGATTTGATTTTTTTCGTTTTTGCTTCGTAACGGCATTGACGGGCTTTCGGAATGTGAGTGCACAGGACAATTCATAAGATCTTCCCTCTGATCCCCCTCAAGATTTTTTTTAAGCCGGAGCGTTGACTTCCGTTATGGATCGAGAATGTATTTTCACCGCTTTGGATTGTTTCCCTTTCGTCTTTCTTTTTGTTACCATTCTTCATTTTCCTTTTCTCTTATCACAAATGTGGGTCGCCCTTTTTCCCTTGGTATTCGATTTTATTGCATGAGTCATTATAGCCCTTTCTGTTTTTTTTTGACGGCGTTTTTTCCTTCTCGGCAGTCTTCAACCCTGGGGACCCGTCTCTTTTTTCTTCGGATCAGATCGAGTCTCTTTCCCATCGGTTGGACCCCTCCAAGCCTCCGCTTTTGCTCTTTTTTCCCCCAAAAGCATCTGCTTCCATATCTTTGTTTTTTCTTTTTTTACAACCACAAGAAATCTCAAGGCGGCAACCGAACAGGGCTTTTGTTCTTTTATACTTTTTTCCCCCTGGCCGTGATTTTTTTTGGTATTTTCTCTCCTTTTCTAACGTCCCCCCTTCTTCTCAGTTTATTGCCTTTTGTGGATCCGTTCGTTTTCTTATTGAACTCCCCCTTCGTTCGATTCCCCTCTACGCGCCCTTTGCGCGCCCTTTCTTTCTTCCTTTTGCGCCCACTTTTTCCTTTCGCCGAATCTAACCCCCCTTATGCCGCCCATCGGCTAGCTGTCCGATCCCCGAGTCAGC
>Ga0179593_1447120_pt1 | contig 17459 bp, 10 predicted proteins | sample CZODoug2_1_08_16_FD_185931 | JGI IMG/M metagenome (GOLD analysis project Ga0179593, IMG submission 185931) | Vadose zone soil fungal communities from Angelo Coast Range Reserve, California, USA - CZODoug2_1_08_16fungal (PacBio error correction) | ecosystem: Environmental > Terrestrial > Soil >... | reverse complement strand
TTTCTATCAATTAGGAAGTGGGAGTAGCCGTTGAACCAGTTCTGGAAGATTGTGCTCCATTTAGTATAGGATCGGTTGCTCTTTGCGGTGAACAACCGTGCAAGCTAGGATTAGCAAGTTCCTACACGCTTCCTCCACCCCCGTTTTGCCCCCCCAGTAAGGGTCTCCTCAATGCATAAAGACCCGAGCGCCTGACTCTTATTGATAGGGCAGGGAACCAGTATGCTGACGGGCAATCCCGGACTCCCACCAGGGGGTCATGGTCTTCCTTGAAGAATGAGTCCGCCTGCAGGTAGGTTTCCTTCCGAGAGCTGTACATATAAAGCTGAGTTAAACAGGCTGGTGGGATCCGGAAGTCGAGCAAGTTGCTCTTAGAACTTTGCCCAGTTTAATGTGAGACAATCCCCCTCACATTCCTTACAACCTTGAAAGCCGGCTACCCTCAACTTTCTCCAGGGGAAACCCCCGAGAGAACAAGCTACCACCCCTGGTCGAACTGGACCTCGAAGCGAGCCATCGAGCAAGACCGAGCAGTGTACACGAGCGAAGGTTCATTCCAACCCATCCCCTTTCTTGAAACTAAACTGAGGACACCGACCAAGCTGTTTCACGGAGTGCGATTACCTACCCTCCCCCTGCTCAAAGGAACGCAGTGCTTATGTATGAGTAAGAGGGTTTTTCCTTAATAGAGAGAGCTAGAAGTACAGAACCAACACGAGTGGGCCAAACCCATATGACGTGTCCCGTGTGCAAAACACCGAGAGGTGGAGTGGTAAAGATGGATACACCGACCCCTGGCAGCCCTTCTGCCGCCTGACACTTTTTGCCTAGATACCCAGTTATGAGCAAAAAATGACTCACCAGGCTCGAGTTCCCGCTCCCGTAAGACCAAGATCCCTCTACCCTCACCTGTCCTGTCGTGGCGTCCCTAATTAGAGACCTTTCTAATTCGCGGTTCCCCGTTAGTTAGGTGGCTCGTGTGGGACCCCTCCGAGGTAATGAATTCCGACTCTTTTGGACGCATTCGGTGGGTGAAATCGAAAAATTGAGAACTGAGTGCAATCAAACCTCAGAGAGGGTACCGAGAATGTGCTATATGCCTCCTTTATTGTTTGCTCGCCCCGAAAGACTTTCATAGTCTTTTTTCCGGGAGGTAGTACATTAGGCTCGAGCAGGCAGGCGGAAATGAATCAGAAAGACATACACTTTAGTCCGTTTTCTTTTTTGCTCAGCCTACCCCCCTGTCTCCCCTTCTTTCCCTTTACTAATCTCCACATAATAGTGAACCACACTTTTCGCCAGGTGGTTGCCCCTTGACAATTTTCGAATGTCTCCTAGGAGACATTTCTCTACCCGTCGGACTCTCAGTGACCTTTACGGGCTCAGAGCCGACGCTCGTGAGAGCCCCTTTCCCTAAGCGGAGATTCCTAGTCGGTCTCACGAAGGGCGTGCCTGTTGTCTGACCTTCTAGACCGCGCATTGAATTGGACGTGATCCGCACTGGATAGTCGCCAGGCAAGGTGCGTCCCTAGTTTCTCACTTTTAGCCATAATTGCGTAATTTTCCCTTTTGCCCATTAGCCCAGACCGACTCTATATTTCAATTATTAACGCATCGACAATATGTTTTGTCTGTTTGGAGGGGGAGTCAATCGGGTAGTGCTTGGCTAGGCATTCCGATAGGGCCGACCACCGATCCACGCGCCCCCTCCTCCCATTTTGCCTGAAACAGGCTTTCTGACACTGATAGATTGCAGACTTTCCATGATTCTTATACCCCCCCTCCCCGGGGAGCCCTTTCCAGCCCTGATTAGCATGTGCTCCAGACCTGGCGGACAGATGTTGACATTGAGAGCAGGAGAATCAGCAAGTTTCCCCCCCCGTTTTTACACGCTGGGTCGGGGTGCGCGCTGCCGGAAATCCCTCTCTGCGAGCTCGCTGTCTCCTTCTACATCGGTGGAGATCTCCAGAAAAGCAGTTAGTTTAGAATGCCAGAAATCAGCTCAGCTTTTTCCATCCCCCTGTGGTCAAACCCAACTTGCTCAATCACGCCCGTGTCGCGCTCTTCCTTTTCTTGTTAATTGGGTGCGGAATGCCCCGACTGCCGCGATACCTCGCGGCATTTCTCCAGATCTGGTATCCTAGAGTATTCCACCCCTTCGCCCTGCCACCGATTGCTTCCAAGTTTTTTCTCCAGATCTCATCATATGCAATCAGGTTGAGCGGTAAGATGAAACAGCAGTGTTTACGCCTCCCCCCTAAGCGTGGAGCGCTGGCGCTCCCTCGTTGTGTACACGAGTTCCTATAGAGGCATTAAAAAAAAGGGCTGAGTTTTTTCAGCCCACAGATGATAGGGGCACGACGACAGCCCTCTACCCTTCTGGCGCGAGTTGAGGCACTTAACGGGACTACGTTTTAAGTCACATTGGGAGGATCCCGAGTCCGAAGAACCGAGGGAGCTGTTACGGGGGAGATCGGATAGTCCTTGATCATTTGGATAGTTCGAGACTCGTCCAGGTTGTTTTTCTTCGAACTGTCCTTTGAGACGAGTCGTCACTCTTCAAGATACGATTCCAACTTACGCCAGTAAGTAAGAGAGCCATATTCGTTTTATTGATCGAGGCACTGAGCGAGGACAAAGTCAAGGTTTGGTCCTTGGAGAAGGGGTACGGGTGACGCGACTAGAATTGATGGTGATTTTTTGCGATCAGAATTTTTCTGAGGACAACCGCGCGTAAGGGTAACCTGCTAGAGTGCAAAAGAGCATAGAGGGGTATATTCTTGACTGATTACGATAGGTCCTTCCCAGTTACCGTATTAGTGGACAATTAATCGGTCTTTCGCTTCAGAGGGGGGAGAGTAGGGGGAAAGGCAGCTTTCTCTCGCCACTGATCGGATGAGCATTCGTCAGGTAGTTCTGGTTCCCCCCAGCGGCAAGTGCTCGAATTCTTCGGTACTCTCGCCCCTAGACCGACGTACTACCCGAGCGATACAGAAATTAGTTGTATGGACGTCCTGAGAAGCCTGTAAGAGATGTGAAAGGAAAGAACTCAGTTCCCTAAGACTGTATTCTTTTTCCCCCTCTGATCGAGATTGAAAGAAGCTGTCTGAAACTCCTAGAAAGCCTATTTGCGCTTGTATAGAGCCTTTGAAAACGTTCGGATCTAGATAAGGGACTATTCCTGAGAAAACGACCAAGTCTTTCAGAAAAATATGTAGTTATCCTCATTTCAGCGGTCCTGCTATCATGGCTGTCCTGGAGCGCGAGTAAATCGTTACTAGAGTCGCGTAATCCGAGTGCTCCGAATTTAGATTCCTACTATCGTTGACAGCGGCGAACCCTTGTTGCTTTGACGCTTTTTTATGGTAATTCCGGCCATGGGACCCCCATTGCTGAGCTCTACCGAAGTCGCGTGACCCCACCAACAATTGGAAGGTGACACTCCCCTGTCCCCCCTGCAAGTTCTCCTTTTCTCCTACACCGTGCTCTGCCTCAGAGCCGGTGAATTCGTCCCTATTGCGTTGAGTTTCCGCCCAGCATGATGGGATTGGCCACAAATGGCCGCGGGCGTTTCCTCCCTCGGTCTTGAGCTGACCATCCTGGGATGTGAAGACTTGAAATTAACCCCACCCGATTTCCCCCGAGGATCTAGTGCAGAGGTCCCCCTTCTTCAGTTACAGTTCCCCAAGTCAATTGCGATAAGCAAGATTAACTCCCCCTTACTCTAATAGTCACGTAAGCGGCGAGAGTTGAGTGGCCCAGCATAGCCTTCATTTTTTTTTTCAAAAACCTTCAGATAAGGTAATTTTTTTTTTCTCCCCACCCTGATAGAGAGACCCTTGGTTGGAGTCCCAAAGAGAGCCCCACGGTCGGAGACGAGTGTTCCCTCGCGTTTAAACTTGACTTTAATCAAGTAGAAGAGACATGGTTTCGGTGTTCCCCCCCTTGTCCCCACCGCAGGTTCTTCCATGATGTTCCTCCATCAATTTTACGCTTCCGGGGTTCCTAAACGTTCCCTTTTGACCTGCTGGTCACCAAGAAGTTTTTCCGGGCGCTCGCGATGTTTGGCAGTAGCCTTTGCGCCCGCAGCGCTCACCCTTGCCTTTGGCCCCTAGCGGTGCACTCGGAACGCAGGGCAGAGGCTACGGCTCGCCATAGTGATGCCTAGCCCTGACCAAACGGTCTGTTCCCAACCAGCCCCCAAGCACTTGGTACAGTTCCCCCCGATGTCACAGTCCCCTCACGGTTTCACGCCGCTGATCCAATTACGAGAGCGAACCCGAAGTGCGTCCCAGAACGCAGAGTACGGTTCGTCGAGTATTGGTCTCATTCAGGTGTAGTAGCCATTTCACGGGCAGGCCACTAATCTTTCCCCCCAACCGGGCCCAATAGGGACCAACTAGGGACAAAGGTCCCTTCGTCGCAAAGAGGGATCCAAGCCAATTTTCGGAAGAAGACCGTTCCAAGGTTCTTCTTTTTGGGCGGCCATTTTCGCGCATGCGTTCGTGCTTTTTTGTACGCTGTGATGAGTCATTACGACCAATCCCTATTTCAGAGTCATTTACTCCCGACTCCTTCTTTCTTTAACGTGCCTCTGCAGTGCCCACTACGTCTGACCTCCCCCCGATTTATCGCATCAAGGAAGATTAACTATCTGTGTCGCCCCCCGCCCTTCAATTAGGGAAATACCCTCCCCTCTTTCTTCCCACATCGTGAGTCCCGCTTAGGGCACCGGAGTAACGACCTTTGGGCACGGACGGGGGCGGTACCTTGTAAGCCGACGCCCCTCGAGCCCCCCCCCCCCCTGCCCACTTTCTACCCTTGTGTCCCCGAGATGCGTTCGAAGGTTGTCACACTTCTAGACCCCTCACATTCCTGACACGATTCCCTGCGGTGATATTCCTTTTTTGGCAGGGCGGCAGCGAAGGATTCGTTGTGTTTTTCCGCGGCGCCCTACCGATCTTTGCTGTGACTAGTGACGAAGGGCGTACGAATACCCGTTCGAGTGCATTGTAACGTTCCCGGCGGCATAGTTTAATTTCCCGTTTCGGTACCTACGCCGCAGCGAGCGTGGGAGAAGTTTGTAGGTATGGGTAGTCTGACTCCTCTTCCCTAGATATCATTCCGGCCCCCTTTCTCCCAGGTTTTCACCTAGGCTGCCAAGGTAGTTTCTTCCGTCTGTCCTACTGAGTGCCTTTTTAGCCCCAGCGGCTCACCGGAATTGCAAATCCCTAGTTCCCCGGGTATGCCTCTAGGCCCCCCGGCCCCCCTTGTCCCGGTTGCCCGCCTTTCAGTGATTTTGCCATACAAGCGTCTGGAATTAGACCGTCCCCCCACATGCCGGGCCCATCTAAGGCTGTCCCGGGCGCCGCCGCCGTCCTTCTTTCACAGCCGTCCTTTGATGTTCTCGGAGTACTTTTCTTACCGTTATGATGATAGCGACAGGAAATCTCTTGTGTGAGTACTGTCGTACCGTATTTTTCGGCGTTCGCCCAGTGTGAAGTCCGCTTTTTTTCAAGCACTCCTGCCGTGGTACCTAATCCTTCTTTGAAATATATTTTCCCGCAGGCAAACTTTTGAAAACGTCCGTAAATCAAAAGTTCCTTCCCGACCAATCACTCTACCCTCTTTTCCGTCTTGATTAATTGCTATTCTCATGTTTCGAGAGACAGCTTTTTCCTTCAGTCCTTTTCCTGGGAAGAAACTTGTCATCCACTTGGACTTTTCTTTGTTTGTCACGACTGTAACAGCTCGCCTTCTTTTACCATTTCGAACCGAAGCGTGGGCCTCCTTTTGACTTGTTCCCCCGCGTTTCGGCGTTCCCCCTCCACGAAAAAGTTAATTCCGATCAATATTCCCAGAGATTCAGAACAGCTTGTAATTTTTTTGAACCTACTAGACCCAGAGTTCCCAAGACCTTCCCCCCACCCCCTTCGCCTGTTCTTTCACCTCGGTGCAGCAGGGTCTTCTTTACTTTAGAATCAGGCATTTTCCATTCAAGTACTAGTCCGCACATTGCAACCCCCTCTTAATGCAGGAAGTACACTGCCGTCCACTGCATCTTCCATTTTTTACCTGATCGGTTAAGCCCACGCGCTTCTGTGACGACCACTGAACTTTTTCATCTTGTCACTTTTTAGATTCGCTGCTCTTTTAGCCCTCCCTTCCTCATCCTCTCTTTTTACTGCGAATCCTCTCGAAGCAACTGATAGCCCTGACTCTGCGAGCAAGCCCGGATGAGCATAGCATCACAACTCCCCCCAGAGCCACGTGGAGATCCCAGCCCGTTCACCTCCTTCCCTCTCAGTCTAGACGGTACCTGGCCTTTCTTATTCCTGTGAACTTACTTCCTTGACTACATCAGCTGATCTCTGGTCTCAAGAAGCGGGTTTTTTTCGTCTCCTCTTCTGATTCTCCACTAAAGTTCGGACCGTCCTCCCGGAAGATTTTCCACCTACCAACTCCTCTCGATAGTCATCGAGCTGAGATATAGGTTCTCAAGGCCTCCCCAATTCCTCCCCCCAGGTCCAGGGTATCCTAAAGAGGTTTTCGAAAGCGGGTTATGGGCTCTCCCCGGTTGCTGATTTCTTTTTCCCTCTTTGATTTCCTCCAGGAGTGGTCTCTGTAGAGTCAACCTCCCCTTTTCTTCCGGTTCGATGTTAGAAGGTCGTTCCTTGCAGAAAGAGGATGCTTTTGCTGGCAAAGTTATGTTTCTGTCCGTAGAGACTCGCGGTGTAGCGGTTTCACTCCCCTTCCCAGTTACTTTCTCAGCGCGGCACGTTTTGGAGAGTTCCTAGGTTGCCGGGCGGAAACTTTTCTTTGCCCTGTTTTTTCCCCAGATTACTTGCCTATGACCCCCCCCCTTTATTCCCTTATCCTATCCTAAGTAAACCCCCTTTTGCAAGCGGACATGGGGGACGTGGAACTTGCATTGGCACAAGTAGCTTGCTCTCTACGGCTTCTCGTGTGGTACGGACTTTTAGGTGGCGATAGTACGGGTCCGCCTGCTTTTTTCCCGTTGCTGGTCTTGAGATTGCCAGGGTACTCCGCATTCAACGCCTAGCCTCTGGAGCTACCTCCGGCCCACTCACAGTTCTTCGTTTTCCCCGCGAGTGGATGCCAGCTGCCTTTCTCCACCGGATTCTTTCCCTTTCTTTCGATCCGCGTAAAACCCAACGGTGATTCTAATCTATCGCCTGTTACTCGATAGCCGACCCCCCCCCTGCTTGCCCCGTCGCTCACCCGTTCCTGTGGCAGCTAAGCTGGCCCCCCCTTTTCCGAGTTGCCCGCTTTGCAGCTTTTTTTTTGATAGGGAGCAGGAGAGTAACCCTGTAATATCACTGCAGTCCTGCTCAGCTCGAGCAAGGTTGAGGCCCGCCGATATCAGATTTTCCCCCCACAGCTCCTGATGAATATATATGCCCACCAGTTTCTTTCAACTGTGACGATTCCAGTCGTCTGTCTCTTCCCAGGTATGCTCCCCCATAGGCAAGGGACCTCAGATGTCAGACGTCTCCTCGCGGAAAACCGTATTCTGCGTTTGAACCTTGACGCGATGAAGAGTCTCTTTTACTCTTTCCTCATGTTCTTTTTTTTCCCTCTACGTCCCCCCGCAGTCTATGGACCCCCCCGCCCCCCCCAGCTAACAAGTCTTTCAAGGCATTCTTCCGGACCCCGTTGCGTATGCTGACCATATTAGAGATTGGTTTATCGTCTTTTTAAGCCTTAACGGAGAACATTTCCCTTACATGGAGTTTCCCTTCATATCTGCTTCCTACTAAGACGAGCGTCTTTTTCAACAGTCACGGAAGGCGAGAAAAGGGGATCGACTGACTTAGTCGCAGCTCAACTGAGTTCGCAGTCCCTTTTCGTACTGTGTTCGTCCTTGCGGATCGTCGCCTATCGTCTTTCATTAGGTGTTCCTTATTTCCTACTCCCCTATTTTCCGATTAACCCCCAAAAAGTATGGAAGGGGTGATTTGCACTGACGAGACTCCTCTGCCAGAAGTGAAGACCCATTCTCGTTAGAATGCCTTCCTCAGACCCGTTACTTCTTAATGCCGTCTCCGTTACTCCGGAGGCCCCACCCTCAAGGCCCCCCAGTCGTCCAAGGATTATCGTACAGAGGTTACCTACCCCGAACACTCATTTAGTCGGTTACACCCTGAGCGCCTCCCTTCTCCCCTACATGTTTCATTTCGAGAGCTCGGCATCCCCCCCTTGCCGTCCCTGTTTTGTTGCGTCTATCCTACGCTTCGTTTTTGGTCGAGCAACTCGCGTTTCATGCGAAAATCCGTGGGTTTCTAAGACCGGGCCTCCAAGGCTATGTTATCCTGGACCTCATCCTGCCTTTTTTGCTCTCCCATTCCTTTGGTAAAGGCTTTCCCCAACAGACCCTTATGTCAATGTGGTACCCCAGAAGCGGCGAGACTCCTGGTACCTGTCTAGACCGAAGACACGCTTTTATGTTCCCCTGTTCTCTCGCGAGCCTAGGATACCTGCAGTTCCCCCCTGTTGAGTTCCCTGGTCTCGTAGCGTTGACATAAAAAGAGATTTCTCAATGCATGTACTTTAGCAGTCTTGCGTGCTGGATCCCTCGTCTCTTTTGGTTAACGCGGAAAGGGCTAGACCAGTTCCACCTTCCCCCCCCGTCAGATCTTCGTGCTTCTAGAGAGAATTTCGAGAACACAGGGGCTTCTTGACTTCCACTGACGCGCCTTTGGAGTATATTCCACCTGCATTTTTGCTTCTTTTTTCGTGCTGCGTAGGTTTCAAACAAAGGGATGCAACCAATCTTTATTCTTCTGTTGCGATTCCCCTCCCATCTTTCCGTTTGACCGATTACTCTGTGGTGGAGATATAATCCTATTCTCTACAGAGCTTGTTTGGTATTCTGTCCCAGATGTTTTTTCCCCTCTTTTCTTTCCCCCGGATACGGGGGATGTCGTGTCAAGCCCCCTCTTTTGGCAGCATTTTCATCCCCTCCACACGCTTGTTTATATCTCACCCCCAGTTTTGAACGACTAAGTACTGATACTGACAACATTCGGGCATTTTACGCTCGTGAAGGATAGTCTTGCTTAGATATCTCGTTTCTTAGAGGCCTCTCTAAGCTTATTGGACCGTCTCCATATGAATCATATAGTTGCTGAAATGATTTCTTCTTAGTTCTGTCAGACGCTCCATCTACTGATCCTGTAGATCCTCGTCTTTGAAGTTTCTTGCATCTGATATTTGGAGCTCTTTTACCTCAAGTTAGCCCATTCCTTTACGCGTAATTAGAATAAGTTCTTCACTAATGGAAGAACCGTTCGCTTGGGGGGCCTGTCTTTCGCTTGTGAAGGCAGGCTGCGATCACCGTTCATTCACCCAATATCTCCGTGGGTGTACAGCAGTCTCCTTTTCCCTCCTAGGAAGTGGGTCTCTGCATCTAAATCCCCCGCCATAATCGTTACGCCTCCATCCGAACCAGATTCTCTGCCGGTCATGCCCTAAGACCACCCTTCGTTTAAGATAAAGGTAAAATTCACCACCTGCCTTTTCCCAGAACGAATCCCCACTTCCCTCGCGCTATCCACAAAAAAAATGTTGGGAGGGGTGTTTTCATTTCTGACCATTCTCATTGAGCTAGTATGCAGGTTTAATGGCTTCGAAGGGCTGTCTCCCTCCGGAGGCACGAGTGTTTTACTTTGGGACAGCTCCCCCCGTCCGAGTTGCCCAGTGTAGTGTGCGGTCTAGGTGTTCCTTCGCACGGGTCCGATGTCTGGAAATCGCTTTTTCATTTTTCTGCCCTTACAGAAATGAAGAGGGTCTTTCCTTTCTCCTTTTATATTCGCCCGGCAAAATTGGAAAGGGGTTTCTGCCCCCTTTTTTCTTGATTCTCCTCCAGTGAGGGTTAGCCTTTTCAAGACCTGGCCCCCCGATTTTATGCCAGGTGTGATTAGTGCTTCCTCATCTCCATTATCCCATGTAGCATATCAATGTATCGCAAGTCATAGGCACCCCTCACCTCCGGATTCACCAAAGTAAGAATGGGAATTTCTACGTCCCTTTTTTCCCTCTTCTCGAACCCAGGTTGAAGTAAGTCAGAAATGCTTGGATATTCTGTGAGACGCGACTGCTCCTTCCCCCCTCAGTTATTTAGCGCCCCGAATCTCCTCGTGAGCTATCTGACGAGATAAACTGTTTCGGGTTTTTTCCCCCCCCCCTTCTTGCAGGTCTAATGCTTCCAGTGGTCCGGCAGCGTGTGAGGCTATTTTGTAAATAAGCGCGACGGTGGTGCCGTGTTCTGTCAATATGCGAATGGTAACTCTTCCAACTGCCCCCCTTGCGTTTTGTCATCAAGGAGTGAATCGTTACTACCCCTCCCTTTTTCCTCAACTTCCTCCCCCCCCGGCGTTTTTGCAAGATGAGAACAGTGTTACCCCTTGCTCCCCTCGTATAGGCTAAGGCTTGATATTATTTCGTCCCACCTAGTCAAATCCTTCCCCGATCCTGTCCTGCCTTTAGCAGGCCCGATACATAAAGTTATGAAATGTCTCTTTGTTCTTTCCCCGGAATTAGATCATAACCGTCACCTGTGTTCTGCCCTTTTTCCTTCCCACTACTTGACTGGTAGAGCCGCATGTTTGTTTACTACTTTCATCCTCCTCCAGGATTGCTTCATTCATTGACGGTTGGTCGCGCAACAGTCAATGGAAATCCTATGAAGCTCCTTTTCTCCCCCTCCCTCAGTTTTTTTTTTCAGTTGTGTTCGTTTATATTCCTCGAGTTCCGTAGCGGGTTGGAATAATTGTCATCGTCTCGTGCAAAATTGTATCCCTGGTTAAGATGCTCGTCATCCACGATGCAATGGCCTTCTACATGTCTACTGAATCACGAACGTCCTCGCAAGTAAATGTCGATACCGCGTTTGCCCCTGTTCTGCCTCACGTCAACCTCTGCAGGAGCGTGCTTATGAAGGAACGTTGATCCGGACGTTCCCCTCCCTGTTTTGCAACGTCGCCTAGGGTCCCATTAGTCCGTGACGCGATTTAGGGAACAGGGCCCCCTTATTTTGCCTCTTCATTTAACTTGAATGTTGAAGTTACCCCGCGCAATCCCCAAAGTATTTCACTTCCCCCCTCTCGCACCTTTTCAATCACCTTTCCCGGTAGGAAGGTAGCCGAACCATTCCCCGAAGCCCCCCCTTTTTCGCCTCGATCACTTTGGTAGTTGGGGTGGGTTTCAATGTTCCTTTTAAGAAGGGAGTACCAAGGCATTGAGCGAAATCCTCCGAATACCTGTCTCGCCTCAAGATATTGTTTTAGACCGTAGCGATTTCAAGAAGGATTTTCCATCCCCGCTGTAAGTCCACATGGTCAGTTTGCGAGCCCCCTTCGAGGCTCTTCGCAATGTCCGAATCTCGAAGTCTCTCCTGTAGTATCCAGCTTTTTTCAGGAGAAACACCGTCTCTAGCACTTGTCCCCTTGGGACATTTGAAGGTTTACCCCCTTTCCCCTCTTTCTTTTAGATACGTTTTTCCTCTATGAGGTACGGCAGAGAAAAGGGTAGAAATTGTCTACAAGTTACGGGCACGGGTCTGGCTCGCCTGAGTCCCACGAATACCCTCTTTTGCAGGCCATCTTGTCCTTCAACCTTCCCCAGAATGCGTAATTTTCCTCATCGGTCTATTTCCCATAACCTGGGGACTTCAAAGGAGAAGCAGGGTGCTGCTGGTTAGCTTTAGCATGATGCCCATTTTTTCTTTCCCTTTTCCAGTACGTCAGCCAGCACCGAAAAGGCCGTACTAGTGTTTGAACCCTCTTCCTTCCTTTTTAATAAGTAGTCTTAATACGCGACGATCCCGATGCCTCGCAGACGACACGGAAGGAGATACTCACAGCTCGGGAATCAAGGAAAGAACCCCAAACCCCCAAAGAGCTCTCCCCCCTTGCCGCACAAGAAACATGGCAATGTACGATTTGACCCTTACGTCCTCGTAACAAAGAATAGAAAGGGAGCCTCACTCTGTATAGTGATCCCCCCCACAGTGCCAGAGGCTGTCCGCCTTACGCGTAGGATATGGGTTGGGCAGCGTCGACACCCCGATAACAGATCTTTTTTTTCCCCCAGCTCCGCCCGAAGATTTGTTGACGGCTCTTTCACTACCTAAGCCCCCCCTAACCTCATGCGAGAGTGGGCTCGGACCCGGGGGGTTTGCCTTTTTTTTAAAGGATATTGCGTCATGAGTTTCTCAGTTTCCCGATGCTCTTTCCCCGTCAAGCCTGCCTCTCCACTCTGTACCTCCCTGCCCATGTCTGCCTCCACGGATTCCTATTCCTTCTTTTTTTTATAAGCTGGGTCCAGAGGCAGTGAGTTGTTTTAGGGTGGTCGATTCGCTCCAGTAGTTGTGCGAAGTCGGCTAGCGCGATGATGTTTTGAGGAGTGCATTGATCTAACGGCATAACCCCGCCCATGGCAGCGCCGACCCCCCGCACATCAATGATGCCCTTGCCTGCGAATCGCGAAACTCCTTTTCGGCGTTCATTGGGGGCCTGCTTTCATTGATGTCGGAGCCCTTCCGGGATTTTCCTGAAAGGAGATCCCGGATCGCTTTGAGCGTAAGTTTTGTCATGATTGACGTAGGCGGTTGTGTATTCCCCCTGCGATGGTAGTCTGCTTCGTTTTCTGAGGTAGAAGATTGCTGGAAAATCCTTCCTCCTGTTGCCGGTGAGAGTTCTAGCTTCGGCTCCCAGTTCGCCTCGACCCCTTAGAGATTTCCCTTTGACTCTTGAGGTCGCGAAGTGTCAACCTTACTTTTCCATCGCGTCTTCCCCCTCCAGTATCTATTCCCCTGTATCCTCCCTCCTCTGTGTTTTTTTTGTTGCCGATCGACCGGGACCTTCGACCGCCATTCCTATCTCTTTGCTTAAAATACATTTGCCGGATGGGCCGCTTCCGGCGCGACGGGTTTCCTCACGTCGGCCCGTCCGGGACACCTCAAAGATACCTCTCCGACGCCAGAGTTTCCCTGCAACCCAGCAGGGATATGGTCAATCCCTCGGGAGGCCCCCACCCGGTGTCGAATGCCACATGTTTTCGAGTAGTCCCGTCCTGCGGCCGTCTAAGGTAATGGCGCCTTGCATGTTTTCCCGATCCGAAGAGCTCTTTTTGAGATAACCAGTAATAAACCCAGTTCAAAACTCGAGCCCCCCCAATGATCTCCGCCTCAGGGCTGCATCAAGAAGAAGTACTGCCTATCCCAGGAGCAGGTGGGCTGATAGACCGAATAGAGAATGTAATAGGCCGGAGAGGCCCGGCTGAGCATACATAAAAACGAGGAGAGGGAAAGCGGGGTCGACCCATGCCCGAGCAGAGAAGAAAACGGGAACATAGAGGGAAAATCCAACTTCTCACTCCTCCCTCTGCTTTTTTTTAGAGCTGTTGGGAAGTGTTAGGAAAACGGCGAGGAAGGGGAGCCCAAGAGAGTCGCAGCATGTCTTTAGACACGTGCAAGCAGAAGAGGCGGCTCAGAAACATTAGGCTATGGTAAATGGTTGTGATCAGAGGATTCCTCGAGAAATATCAAATCCGATAGCCCTATCACTTCGAACATTGCAGGCTAAGTCCCTCTCAAGCCACCCATAACTAATGAATGTGTGTTGTTTAGGTGCTTCTTAGCATCTCCTCAACTCGCGTATCTCTTGTGTCAGGAACTGAATACCTTTCCGTGCACTGCCCCGTGGACATTCCGCAACTGGGCCAATCGAGGCTCACGGACCACCCCGTCTTCCCACGAGCCGCACCATTCCCCCCCAGTACTCTATACGTCATTATGATTTGTTATCTTGTTCGAAGTCCTTACCGCAACGCGTTCCCCACCCATTCCCCCTGAGTGACCTCCCCCCACGCAAGTATTTTTTTCTCCGCCAAACTTTTGCTTGTCCTTGCCCAAGATCCCCCTTTTTAGTGACCGTTTGCTCCGTGCAGAATGCGAAGTACAGAATTTTTTTTTAATTAGATAGTTCCGCCTAGGTGATCCTTCTTTTTGACTCGGCATCCGATTGCTTGTGCGCGCAGCGGACCCACGCTTCTAGCCCCCTGACGATGAATGAGAACTTATCTCGCATCTTCCTTGAATAGGAACGCATTAGCGGCCTCGTGTCGTTTAGTCGCCGCCTGCTCCTCAGCTGCCGCCGACGGCCTTTCTCATTGCTTCTGGAAGATTCAGTACGCATTGAAACCTCTATTGCGCCCGCATGGCTTGTCGCGATCTCGTCCCTCTCAGGTGTCTCCTCGTCGATCCCCCACTTTTCTTCCCGGGCTGACACCTTTTTTCGCTGTCTAACTGGTCACTTTTCCCCCGAGACAGTGTACAATTCTCCCCTTAGATACCTCGACGCCCCCTTAATTATAGTATGTTATGTGCCCCGAATTTGCACTGCCCCAAAGCGCTATTCGCGACGCCGCTTCTGGTTCCTCCCCAAGACAACAGTATTCTGGACCTCCTAGTTGCTTGCTGTTCACCTTCAGCGATGACTTTCCTTTCCTTTTTGTTATTCTGTAATAACCTGTACCATGCAACATGACAAACTACAATCTTTCCACAATATGGCATTGGTGTTTTAAATGATTCCCAACTTTCCCATCGCCAGGAATTCCTCTGGTTCAACGGCTATTATCTTCCAATCATCTTTCAATATTTATTAGCACCCCTTATCGAGATAATAATGGTATTCGCTTGTTTGCATACAACTCAGCAATAGGGCTAACACTACTTAGAGGCCAGGCATTCCTTTTATCTTTAGATCTCCCGTAGGAAAAAGCCGTCCATCCTCTTTCCAGGCTAAGACCGGCCCCACCGCCTCGGTCCACCAGTAACCTGTGAACAAGCACTCTTCCCTGTCCCAAGTTACTCGCACGCTTACTACCCGTTAGTTCTTTATAAGTAGAAGAAGGTCTTTGTTGAAAGGTCATGTTTTGACCACACCCCTCCTACACTTCACTTCCTTCAAGACGAAGTCCACGGAAAGATTTCAGATATTGTCTATTCCAAGACGACTGAAAACGTCGGTAAATAAGAAGTCTTTCCCCACAGGTGTTTCTCAAGGAAGGCCATTCCCCCAGAGTGGCGTCATTTGTTCCCACTGTCTCATCCCTCTCAATCTTTAATCCCGCTACAAAACAGGAAGAAATAGAGTTCCGTACCCAGATCCCTTCCGGCGTCGTGCGATTGCGGACTTCATTTTTTCGCGTGCTGTTGGGCACCTTTTCTTTTCCTCCATTCTCCCTTTTGGCTGAGAATTTTCGCGGGGCCTCTAAATTCTCTCTCTCCGAGTCACGTTGAGCGCATCCCACCCGTTCTTTTTCCTACTCCCCCCCTCGTCGAGCTATCAAAGACTCGATAGTCAGCTCGCGAGAATTCCCCCCCTCCTTTGTCCACGGGTTTTCCTCTTAGCGAGGTCCAGGATCCTCGATCCCTACGAGAAGGCGCTATGTTTCCGCAGCTCCCAGATCCAGTTAAGTCTGGTACCCGAAGGGATTTCTGATGGTGCTCTTTTAGTCCTCCTCCGGACATTAAAGTCTTCTCAATGACTCCTTTTATTGTACTTTGCCATTCTCTCTTTTCCTATACTTTTTTTTGTTTTTTGATGTATTTTGACCCCACTTTCAAACCACTCTTACGCCCGACATGCTAAGCCTTCATAGTAGAATTCGAGATTTTCCCCCCCTACCCGCTTCCTTAAACGAGAAGATAATGAGGCCCTACTACCGCCCATGCGGTCCTTCCCCTCGCTTTTCCCTACTCGCCTATATCTTTACTCCCCTGGCTACCAGCCGCCGTAATTTGGATTTGAACGTCGACCAACAGTTCCCTCGCGACTCGCCTTCGGACGTTTCTGCTGACACTTTTCGTGTCCATGTAATTTGAATCATTTTATACCCGGCCAGGGAAACTATCCCTCTTGATCCATACAGACCGCCCCGTCCTTTTCATGCGATCCCCGGCTGACCACCCTGCTCGGAGCGACCCACGCTGTGAGCATCTCTCTTGACCTTGCGCCTGAGAATTACCCCTGGGCAGATTGCCCGTATGAGCGTTCAAAGTTCTTCCGCCAACAGAAGAAGCCACAAGCGGAATCGCCTGGGAGCCATACCAGCCGCCTCTTTCGGGAATGGACTTGCATATTCTGGTCCCGATGCTCTCATTCATGTTGTATCTTCTTGCTTGTCGCGATACCTACCTCTTTACATAGAGTCCTCGTGTCTTGACCAGGCCGGAGTCCCCACTTACCTTCGGACCTCTTGGGTAATATAGATTGGCGGTCCCCTCTCTCCCTTTCATCACCCTGCGTCCGTTTTATTGGTCCTGCCTCGAGCTCGTGTTTTGATTTATCCATGATGCCACCTCTCTCTTCGTTTTTGAAGTATCTTGAAGCCATCTTTTGTGTCTCTTGGACCGCTACGTTTCTCCGATTTCCCCCTTGCTGAAGTCATTTTGCAATAAGGCCGTTAACCCTCCGTTATGACGGAAGATTTAATTGGACTGTAGTTTTTTACTCAGGAGTCCTGAAGGCTAAGGCTCTCTACTGTCCTGCTTTCTGTTGATAGTAGTCAATCGCCCTCTTTCTCCTTTTCTTCCTCATGAAAACCATGCCCCCTCTACCAATTACTGGATGACTCGAGATGGTAGAAACTTTTAATATGCTTTTCGCGTCACTAGCCTTTTTTATACCCATCCATAAGTTTGAACCATCTGTTTAGGAGGTGTTTTACCCTGGGACAAATTCCCTCTTTCCCCCCATGCTCTTTTCGTTTGGTGGTTTTCCTTGTCCTGTGCCCCCCATTTTCTTTCACACAGCATTGCGCACGGATCAAGCATCGTCCCCGTTTCAAGCCTATCTCCCACGTCCTCGCGTTTCGGGTTCGCCATAGGTGTTGCCATGCCTCCCCCTTACAGAGAGCGTGGCTGTTATAGGAACCGTCATCGCGTCTGTCCGGGTTAGCATCCTGTTACGAGTTTTTGAGCCTGAAATGACCGACCGCGTTTGCCTCCTCGGAGTACCGATGGACGATTTCAGTTCTCTTCCGGTCCTCGAGTTCGCCCACATCCTCTCCACGAACTGTCGGCCACTGGGGCCATGGTGCGGGCATATTTGAAATATCAACGCTGTTTTTCCCATGCACTCTGTGTTGGCGCGTCACCTAGCACTTCCCCTCTTATTAAACTCCCCCTCCCTTCTGTTCTGAAATGCCCCCTCCTCTCCCGACCCCGTAGCGAGCTTACCGTCGTGGCCTTGCGTTTTCACTTAGTCGCCCGTTTAGAGATTATTGTGTGTGTATCCGAAATTCAGGTATCCTGCCCTTTTCTGTGTTCACTCTATTCATGGACTACCAACCCTTCTCTCCTCTTACCGATTCAGTTTCGTCGGGAGCCATGTCTTTCACCCTCACGTGACTCCCTTTTCCGTTCCGCC
>Ga0179593_1390719_pt1 | contig 17459 bp, 22 predicted proteins | sample CZODoug2_1_08_16_FD_185931 | JGI IMG/M metagenome (GOLD analysis project Ga0179593, IMG submission 185931) | Vadose zone soil fungal communities from Angelo Coast Range Reserve, California, USA - CZODoug2_1_08_16fungal (PacBio error correction) | ecosystem: Environmental > Terrestrial > Soil >... | reverse complement strand
GGGATCGCCTTTTGCGCCGGCGCGCCTTTGCTGTGAGAGATTTTTGGCCCCCTGCCGCCGAGTTGGTACCGGGCACTTTGAAGCCCGGTCACTGTTTTTTTCCTCATTTAAAAATGACCTTGGTTTTTTTTCTTCGCACAGGCTGTTTTACGTTCCCGTGCCTGAAGTCCCTGCATTATTTTTAAATTCTTTTTCGTGGATCTAAACTTCTCTTTTTTGGGTGCTTTCTCACTCCCCTGGGGAGACCAACAGCAGTCGCCTTTTGCAAGTTCTGTCTTCTGCACAAAAGACATAAGAGCCCGGCCCCCGAAACTCTATTCGCGTTCTTTCAAACCCCCCGAGATCCATCACTCCCTTTTTAATTCGCGACGTTTTCCTCATCGGGTTTTCCCTTTTGGGCATCTTTGAACGAGAGCTTGGCGCCGCCCCCCCCCCTTGATTGGCCTTGAGAGGCAGTTGCTCTCGCCACAACATTAGTGGGGTAACAGGTTGCCTCGCCTTAAAGGTATGGGCCCCTTTCGGAATTGTCTCTTTGCCCTTTACGTCCTTCCCCTAAACACTAACTGTGTCTATCGTTGAGCTTTTTCTTTCACCTTTGCGTCGAGATTTTTTTTTTTTCCCCTCTGCGCTTTTCTTTTTCTGGGCATGATCGAGTATTCCCAGTCCGTGTATCGCTACGTTCGGGGAAACACTGAGAACTAGAGCCTCCCCCCCCCCTTCCCCCCAACCGCGACTTGACGAGGATGGCACCCCCCAAACTCTTTTCCTTCCTTTTTTTATGACCCCCCCTTTACATTAGACTGATTGTTGTTTTCCCTGGTCAAAGACCCTGACAACTTGTCACCATTCAGTAGCAATCCGCAACTTTGGACCGTGCTTTATGCCTCTTCCTCCTTCGCCCCCCTCCTTTTGCAAAGAAAGGCACATAAAAGGTTCTCTTGCAAGTTTTCGGCGGACCTTGTTTTACCTGCCTCCTAGATCCCCTCCGAACTCGACATCCCATCTTTTTAAGGTTTACTACCTTCGCCCTCCTTTCTTATTTTGTTCGTCCTTGAAGCTGCACTGCACAAATCTCTATTCTGCTTTCACTAACAATTTTCCAGCGCCCCCATTGCATCCTTTTTGAATGTTTTTTCTTTTTTTTTGTGAATACTCGGAATTTCCGTCTTATTCTCATCCTGGGTGCAATTTCAACGACCGACGAAATTTGGTCCCCCTGCATGGCCTCTGATAAGCTCCCCGGGTCTTTCGACTCTCGACTCTAGTTATAGTAAAAAATGTTCGCCTCGTCCGAATGTGTTTTTTATTTCCCCCCGGAAATTTCAGACCTACAACTTCACGGTCCCCCCCCCCACTCCTTGCTCCTTTTCTTTTAACTCGGAATGGTTTCTTTTTATTGGCGATATCGATGTTTGAAGCCTCGATTTACAGATAATAGGTCTAGAATCGGTCCTTTTTTTTTTACTGATATCTTCAAAATTACCTGTGGACGTTCCGCCCGTTCGACGGGTCTACTGCGCGGCACTTTATAGCCCTTGTGTTACAAAGTAAAAAAAACCCCCCCCCCCCCCCCATGAACCACACCCCACACCCAAACAAAAACCAAAACCCACAACACACCTTTCTCCCCTCCCCAGCGAGTTCTGTTCTTTTTCCAAACTCCTCCATGGCGGTTCCAATACAATTTCCTATAATTTGAGCGTTCCTTCCCCCCCTTGTCGCCGGCAACAGCACACCACCCCCCCCCCCTGCCCGATTTTGTAAAGGACCGGAGCGTTTTTCCCATATGAGTGGCCCCAGAAGTTTTCGCTCCATAGCGTGTTGTTGCTGTTCTTGTTTTACTCTCTTTTCCCCCCAATTGTCATTTCGGCTTTTTTTCCCGTTCGAAACGGTTTGACGCGGCGTTTTTTCTTTTCGATTCCCGAGGTGATGGTTTACCTTGGGTTTGGCGAGCGCGGTCGATGCTGCGCCTTTCCTTTCCCGGTCTTTCTCGCAGTGAGCCTGATCCTCGCTCCCTCACTGTCGGGGTGATGTTCCCGTTTCCAACGGTTAGACCTATTTCTTTCTCCAGGGCTTTTGTTATGGCTAATTGTACAGCTATGTACGCGTCGTTTTCGCGGTACGGACTCCTCGCTTTTCTAGTCGAGGAACTTGTTTGGAAATCGGCATCCCGTGGTCTCTATTCTTTTTTGATGATAGGTACCCCTTTTCCCTCGGGTTGCGACTGGAGTGCCCTTTTCCTCGTTTCTTGGCTATGCGGCCTGTCTCCACCCATCAGCATTTGAATTCTTCACTCCAGCCCCATGTCATTTAATTTTTTTTTCCCCCCACCACATACAACGATGGAGTGTCCCCCCCCGGATCTTAACCTGCCCCCCGAGTCTTCGAAGGTGTCCCCTCTTTTGGATCGTTTTGACTATCCTCTTTCTTCTGTTCTGTTGTTTGATCCGATGCCACCGCATCAAACTCGTTTTGGCCCACACTTGCGCTCCCCGTTTCGTTTTTGCCTTTATGCCTTCCGGATCAATCTTCTCTTGGGCTGCGAAATTTTGAAATCCGGTGCTTTTGCTTCCGTTTGAGCCGATTGTTCTTTTAGGTAGCATAACCTTTGGCCCCCTCCTCCGCCCCCCCGCTTACACGATTGAACGCATACCATTCCTTTTTTCCCCCTGCCGCTCTCCCTTGCGAGATGTTCATTTTTTTCCTCGACAGATACGGAGCCACGTGCTTTTTGGTCCGCCTTTCTCGCCGCTCTCGACTTGCCTAAGAGTGGGACTCCTCCATCTAATGGACAATTTCTCACCGACAAGACTCCGGTGGTCGGAACGGGTGGCTAAAATGGTCCCTCCTGCTAGTCCTGACCAGTTCCTTTTCATGGTTCCGGTGCTCCAGCACTTAGCTGCTCCTCCCTTCTCAGAAGAGGCGCCGAATCTACGGAGTTCCCCCTCATGGTTATCACCTCCAGAACTACCAAAAAGAACCGCTAATGACGCGTTAGACAGTTCACCACTTCGAAGATGAATCCCTGCTTCCCCCCCCAGTACTGACCCGGTCAAACCGAGCGATTTTAGAGTCAATTATGGTTAGTTACACTTCTACCTAGTTGTCCAAGATACGGATTAATGTCTCAGTTTTAAAACCGTTTGGAGGACTTCTCCCCAATTACCTTCCTCCAAAGATTCGATTAGTTCCGCCCATTGCGTGATTTATGAGCTTCCCGCCCTCTTGCTGTCCACCCTCTTTTCTATAAGTCCGCCTTCATTACCAGAGTACGAAGGTCCTCACTTCCATTGGGATTCGTAGACCCAGGCCGATGGACGCCGCTGCCAGCGCCTCTTTCCTCGTTAGTCTCCCCCCCCGTCCCTCTTTTTTTCATCCAGCGTGATCTGATGTCCCGAAACCATTAACCCCTCGTTCAATCGAGAGTTTTCCTGTTTTGTGGTGGCGCCTCCTTTGATTTTTTGTGACTTCCGAATCCCCGACCTCCAAAGGCCCACCCCTATTCTCACCCCTTTTCGCGCGGCCTCCCAGGTCCCTACTTCTTTCCTACTCGTTTTTGTCTCCACTGGAGCATCTCTCCCTTGCCGTTTTCACCATTGAGAAACTTCGTCATCGGTTTCAAAATTACAACACTTTCTTTTTTCGATTCCAGCCCCCACGTAGCGATTCAGCCTTGCTTGAGGTTAGGATCTGTTAGATTTTCTTTCAATCGTTTTAAGTAAGTACTAGCGCCTTTTTTTCTGCTTCACTTACGAGCCCAAGCTGCACGGTCTCGTGACTTCACTATTTTTTGTGCGATGTCGAGGTTCTCTTTTTTCGTTATCTTTATGCTGGTTCGTTGCAATTTGGCTCACACTTAATCTTCCCTCCATGTGTCTTTTGCCTTTCTTTCAAGGCGTCCGCCCTTGCGAGGCTTCGTAAACATTTTTCTGATGATACTGTTTTTTTTTCGTATGAAGACTTCCCGTTGTTATTTGACCATGGTTCCACTTTCCAGCTCCTGACAGGCGATATTTCGATTGTTTAATCTACCGCCCTCTCCAGATCCCCTGTGCAGTTCCCTCTTTTGTTCCACGGTGGACTCTCTAAAGGAGTATTTTTTGCTTATCCGAATGGCACTTCTTCATAAAATCTGTCAAAGGGACTTCCCCTCACCAGGCCCTTCTCTGGACCACGGATGAGAATCCCTCACTCTCCCACGCGTTCAAGTGAAAAAGCCCCTTCCTTTTCCCCATCTAGCGAACAGGTGGTAGTGTCTGCTTTTTCCCTCTCGTCTCACCCGTTTTCCTACGACCCCCCCTGTTGAGATTTCGAACCTGAGTAACGTGTTGTCGAGAGTCCCTTTGAAGTTTTTCTCCTCGAAATTTTCCCCCCTTTCTTCTCCCCCCCCCTTGTGCCTTTGCGTCCTTTCAAAACTCCCCCTGGATCGACCCCGCGTCTTCTCGTCAAGAGAGTCATCCGGCGTGATTTTTCTCCTATCAGTTTTTGGTTTTCCACGTTTTTCTTAACGCCTCCTCTGAGTCCCCTTTGCCCTTCATACAACCTTTTCCTTCTGTGTGTTCCTTTAAGAATTGCTATGACTTTTTCTCTTCGGTCCCAAGCTTTTAGTAGTACGCAGTCCCCCCTCGGCAGTTCTATCCCTCATTGAATTTATTCAGGGACTTGCTCCGAGACCAACCCCCTGTTCTGCTGCCTCACACCACGGTACTTTTTCATTGATGCCCATGGACCGCTCTTGAAATTCTTGCTTGAACAACCCTGGCCGCTCTGGTCCCACCCACAGTCCCCCCCTTCCCGGGGTCACTCCAACTTTTTTTTCAACTCTTTCTGATCGCCCTTCGGGTAAATTATCTATTCTTCCTCCTTTTTTTGTTTTTTTTGTGAGGAGAGATTCCCCTTATTTGGCGATAGCATGCGAGCCCTGTTTCCCTTTTTTTGCTTTCGAGTGCTTGGGAGCTTTTGCCAAATCCGTCCTCCCGTGCCTTTTTGGCCCCTTCCCTGCCATTTACGCTTTCCCTGGTAATCTCCCCAATCTTGGTGGTGCCCCGAACAGGACTTTTTGTTACTCGTCCCTCTTTTCCGCATTAAATTCATGTGCTTTGCTTTTCCGTGAAACTTCCCGAGGGGGGGGGTTTGATAGTATCCTGAAACGCTTTTGTCCGCCTTAGACACAGCAGGTTTTTTCTCCAAGTTCTTGCGGAGCCACCCCTTTTTTCAGTGAAATTGATCCCCATCTGACGGTCAAGTGACCCCTTTTTCTCTGATGCGTTTAAAAACGGTTTCCATAGCTTCTCGCGCACCCTCACCTCTGCGTCAGATAGTGAACGTGTTCCTTTCCATCGCCTCTCCTTCCTTTTGTGTCTCTTTTTTCCCCTTCCGATTCCTTGTAGAACAATGATGGGGGGTCGATCCCTTCAAGTTTTGTATCCTCTACAACAGGTTTGGGAACAGGTTCTCCCTGTGTCAGGTTTTGCAAACTGTCCCCCTGCTTTTACCCGCGCAAATGCCTTACCCTCCCCACTACTGTGTCTCTCGCATTTCCCGAGTGGCGAGTGTTTTCTTTTCTTTTCGATTTCTACTTTACGACTCGGGTCCTTGAGCTTTTTCTTTTTCTTGGCCTGCGTTGAAGATGTCCCACATTCTCGTGGGACATTCGCTCTGATTTCGGGGCCCTGCAGCATTCTCTTTTCCCTTTTGCCCCCCCTGCAGCGAGAGAGTTGCTGTCCCCTACTCCCTCTGGAGCTTCTTGTTTTCTCCCCCTCCCAGGGTCTTACATATCTGTTCGCCTTTTGACTTTGATCATGGTTCCAAAGTGAAACGGAATCCCTCCAGACCAGGTAGTCTTCCTTCCGTCCCCTTGGACAGTTGCGTATTTTCGCCCCGGCCCCGCGTCGCCTCCTTTTTATTTTTTGCCAAATTTTTCTATGCCCACGTGTTCGTCGGCTTTCCTGGATCATAAATGATCGATCAACCTGCGACCTGAAGTCGCCCCCCCCCCCCCTCCCCATTTTTTTTTGAACTAGTTTGTACTTTCAGTTCCGACTTGTTTTTCTTCTTTTTTTGTGATCTTACCTTTAGCTGACCACCAAGCTCTATGATGTTTATCCTTACCAAAACGATCAGTGCCCCTGATCCCTCCACCTCCAGCCTGCTCATCGACTTGACGTGTCTGATTCTGAGCTCATCCTGTTTGAGCCCTTTTTGACTGGAAGCCCCATTTTTCGATGAAATTTTTTCGTTAGCCTCTACCGGTTGATTCGTGCGAGAACCTTTAGGTATTCTTCCCCCCTGTTCTCCCGGAATGTTATTTTTTTGTCCTTTTCTTTTTTTTTCAAGTCCCCAATCCTCTCGCCACAAACCCAGTATTTTGCTCTCTCTTTCTGACCCGGTGTGTTAGTTTTCTGCTGGTTCCTCTTTCGCCCATCTATCCCGATGTATCCTTTGCGATTTTTCAGCGGTCTGCTCGCGTCCTCATGTTCTTCGGACGATCTTCCTTCTCGGAGCTTTCCTTGAGGGAGTCCTTCTTTCATATAGCCATCTTCCTCAGCGACCCTCGTATGTTGCGCACGCAGAACGCAATCTTTCCCCCCCTTCCCTCGCTCTCCCCATTGAGCGTGTTTTTAAATGTGCTCCTTCCACTACCAACACCGAAGATTTACTTGGCGTCTGAACCGCCGATTTGCAACCTTTAGTAGTGTTCCCTGTCAAAGACCTGTTAGCGAATACGCGTCGTTTCTTGCATTGCCCGATGGCCAAGCAAGGAGATCGTTTTCCTTTAGTCGGAAATTTGCTCCTCTGCGTTTTTTTTCCGTAACGAGGTGCCAGCCCTGAGGTTTCCCCTCCCTCTGACCTGTCGATTCCTTCTTCTTTCGGTCTGTCGCGCTAGGAGCGACTCTCTTTGGAAACTTGACTCCCCTGTTTGGGGGTGTCATGTCTCTTCCCGTTTTCTCCAGCCATTTCCGGCCCAGATAATGGATTCTGTGCGTGTCCTTCCTTGTTCCCTTGAGCGTTTTCTTTCCCTCGTTCTTGGTTCGGCCGCCGATTCGCCGAGGAAGCCTTTGGAAATCTTCCCCGGTGGCTTCCCGCCCTGTTTGTAGACCTTCTGCTCTCAATGTCGAGTTAGTCAAAGATGTAGTTGCCTCCTCGGTCATCGTTGCTTCTTTGTCCTTGTCGACCCATTAATCCCCAGAATCGGCTCAATGGACCTTCCTTTTTTCCAAAGTTGACACATAGACACTCAGGATTGCCGGCGGCGTGAGACGTCCAAAGGCCCCGAGGTCGCTCACTTGGGAACCAGAAGTGAGGGTGGACTCTCTATGTTCAGCTCCGTTTTGTGGGGAGATTATCTTCCCTACATTCTTTGCCCCAGTGCTCCGATTTTACGTCTCTCCTCCGAGATCACGCCCCCCCGTTCTATGTTTGTGGATTCTCAATTTCACCCATTTTTGAGTTCCTGTGCCGCATTGCTGCTGTTTGTTTCGAGGCCAATTGAACCTCAGAAGTCCAACTTTTTCCTCAGGCACGGCATAATATGTTTTCGCCTCGACATTTTTCTCCCGTGTAGTTTCTCAGCATTACGGAAGCCCAGCTCCGCCCTCAAGTTTCCTCGAGAGATAGTGGTGCAGTCCCTCCCCGTGACCTATTCAGCCCTCTATTTTCAAATTACGCCCACAGCCACACCAGGAATCCCTGATCGGTGACCCGTCTGTCCTCCACGGTTTTCTCGTGGCAATTTCCCTAGCCCCGACCAGTTATTAATGGTAATAAGGCTCTGCCGCTCCTTCGCTCCCTGATAAGACCCGAAGTCGCAGCACCTCCTGCGTCGCAAACCTTGTGACCTCACCTCTCCATCGTTTTCCATTTATAGCCCCCTTTTGACTTTTGATTGCCTCCGCCGCCCATCTTGCTTCCACTCGAGTACAATTGCCCCGGTCAAACCCTCGCGAGGTCGCGCCACTTCGGAACCCTCGCTACGAGTTGCAACGCCCGGGGTCCTGTTGCAATTAACCCTCGTTTGTTGTCTTTTGGCTTTCAATCCCTTCCACGCTTTTTTCACTAGAGCGCTGTTCCCTCCCCCCTTCCTGTGATCTTTTGTCTTTCCTGATCTTTTGCTTCCCAAGATTTTATATTTTGCCCGTCATCTCCCGACGTCTTTTTTTTTTCTCAGTCCCCTGTTGTAATGTTTCCATATCGTCGACTTTCCCAGTGAGGACGCGATCCCTCGCCCCCTCTGTCCTCTTTGCAAGTTCCATCGTTATAGCGCGGCACAGATTTTTTTTCCCCCATTCCCTACTTTCTTTAATCTAGCGCGCCCGGACGTGGTGTTGGATGCTTCTATTTTTTTACTCCCCGAAATTCTACCAATTCCCCCCCCTATCCCCCACCCATCGTCGTTTTCCCAACGGGTGGGCCCTACTCCCTTAGGCTGCGCTTCTCCCCCGGGAGCTTTTTTTTAACGTGCAGGGGCCATTGTCCTCTGCCCCATTTTCGTTCAACCAACCCCCCACATTCTGAGCCTCAGAGTCGGCAACTTCTAGATTTCCTCCTTTTTCTTTTCTGGAAGTGCGCTGTTCGACTTTTCAAGCAACATAATAGATCTTTGTGAATCTTAAGGCTGCTTCTACCCCCTCCTCCCACCTTCGTGAAGCGTTTTGTCAACCCTTATTTTCTTCATTGGATGTGCTCGTTTTTCCTTAGGGTGACTTCTATCTTTATGATTTCCTTTTTCTGCCCCGTTCCTTTTAAAACTTTTTTCACCGCCATTTGCTTTGTTCCTTTTCAATTGAGGTCCGACGCCGTTGCCTCTTCTCATCCGCCACCTTTCAAATTTGCGTTTGGGTCTTTCTCCTTTCCAGTTCCTGAAGATTTGTCTTGATTTTACCTTTCTCCCACGTCCTGGACTATTCTTTACTGCCTGCAGGTACCTCATTCAGCGTCCCTATTCTTCTGGTTCCCGGCCCTCTCTCTCTCTTTCTTGGGCAGACTGTGTGATTCTCGTGCTGCAGGTAATCAAGTTTCAGTGTTCCATTCCATTTATGACTGGGAATACACTTCCCTTCGGCCCCATTTTTGTAACCCTATTCATTTCCAAGCGGAATTTACACCTCTTCTTCCTCTAAATCTAAAACGCGCAAGGTGTCTCACCCCTAGCAACTTAAGATCAATCGTAGAGCCACCCTTAGTGGTTGTGGTCGCTCTTCTTTCCTTCGAAACCTTCTACATTTTCCCCCCTAGTGACATATTGGGTCTCTTCCGACCCCCTGTTACCAACCTGTTTTCTCTGAGTATCCTGACTGTTCATATACCAGTGCCCAACATTTTCTCTCCAATTGACATCTCGTCTTTCCCCCTTTCCCCCCACAGGATATGCCGATGTCGGCCCCAGTCATCTCTTCATAGGATGTTTCCTCATGGTTGCCACCGTTTAAGTCAACGCATCATCCATAGCTTTCTTCCTTTTTTTCTGCCTCCCTCTTCGTTCCGTCCCTCACTTCAGGCTTCGTTTCCTGGAACCCCCCCCCCCCCCTTTTTTTTTTCAGATTACCACCCCCTTTGCCTTTTCTCCCACAACTTCATATTTTTCCCTGTAGGTTCTTCTTCAGCGTCTTCCCAACCCTTTTTCTCGGCCCACACCCCCAAGTTACCTTTGGACTGATGATTACTCCTAGTACAATGCCTTCCACCACTTTCCGCGGTCTTCGACCCCCCCGGAGCCCCATCCCTCTTTTTTCACTGATGCTCCTGCCGGTGATTCTTCTCTTCTTCCATCTCTCTCTTTTTTTCTACTTTTTTTTCTCGATTCCGCAATGGTCGATCCTCCCATGTGGGAGCCGATCCGTTGCGAGCTGGTGTTCCGTTGTTCTTCTCAAGTTTTTTTCGCGGCTTGGGCCTTCCTTTACGAAGTTCCATGGCCCTCCCTTCCAATGTAAGTGGTTTCTCCGCACCATTAGTTGGTTCGCCTAGTTCTGATTATCCAATTCCCTGAGTTTTCTTCCCCTAACTGCGAGGTTGTTGGTTCTGACTTCCGAAAGCTTGTTCCGCCACGTCTCACAGCAGGCGCTGTCTGGTTTTGAGCCCCCCCCCTCCCTTTTATCAGCACTGTCCTCCCCCCACTCTATGGATTCGTACTTAAAAACGGGTCCATGATAGAGACATCACGCCTTTCTGCCTCTCTACGGGGTGGGTGCCCTGTTTTTCAATTCTCTTTCGCCCTTGTTGTTTTTGAACTCTGCATTGGCTCTGACAATGCTTGGGGACTATTTTATTAAATCCTTGCAATCTTTCCACCCCTTTTAGTTTTTTATAGGTTTTTTCTATCCACTTTTTCCCAGGTTATTTACTGTCGGAACCTTAGTCCTTCTCCCTTCGCCAACCTAAATTTTCTCTCTATGAATGTGGGAGAGGTTTCAACTTGCGCGTTCTTTTCGCTTTCTTTCCCCTTACGACTTGTCCTTCGCTTTCTCGGGTTCGGATTCCCGTTTGTCCCTCTTCGTTCCAGTCTCTTTGGACATCGCATACTTTCGGGGTTGTCAAGAACTTCTCTCCTTTTTCCGTGAAAAAGACGATTTCTCTGCTTTCACCGAGAACTCTGGGCTTGCTCCCCTCCCTGTCGTAAATCTGTCGAGACGGACTTGATCTTGGAAACTCCCCCGGGGCCCCCCTTTCTTCCGGACACTTTTCCAACTCCCCAATGCTTACCTGGTCTACTGTTTCCCGCCGTCGCCTCCTTTTTGACCCAAAGTTTAAAACCCCCGGGCGTGAGATTGACAAGTGTCGCCTTTTTTTCCCTCAAAGATAGCTTCCCCTCCTCCCCTATCATTTCCCCTCCCCTTCCCCTCATGTGAATAACTTCTCCCCCTACCGTGTTCTCTTTTTTTATCTTCCCTTGCCTCTTCCCCATCTTATTCGCGTTACTCCAAACCCTTCTTTCAGAGACGTTACTCCTTTCCACCCACTCCTCCTTTGACTTTCGGTGGCCCCTTTTACTCGAGGACTCCCTTGTTGGAAGTTTGTCCCCTTTTACCGACATTGGCGCGGCCCCTTTCCGGTTTTCCTTTTCGAATTTCTCCTGTGAGACGTATAGATCTTCTATTATACCCGGTTTTTTTTTTTTTTCCCTAGCTAATGGTTTAGAGTGTTTTTCGGAACAATGTCTCCTTCAAAAACCGAGCCACCAACCACTTTCCTTGCTCTCCCTCTGCCCTAAAGTTTTTGGCTCCTTTTCCTTGACGAATCACTTCTTCGCGCGCTCCCTTTAGCGATGCTATCTTCCTCTTCCTTGTCTGACCGATCTATCCCCTTACCTTTAGTCCGTTTTGCGTCTACTTTTTTTTTGGATCCCCTGCTGCATTTATCTCCCTCGTTTTACCCTTTGAGACCGCAAGAGATGCTGACGCCCTTTCTCCTCCCTCCCACCCTTTTGCGGCCTCTCGCCTTCCTTTTGCGCGTTCCTGTTCAGGCGTCAGGTCCGAAATCCACCCCGCCAATTTTTACTTGGAGAAAGGAACAGGAGAGTTCCATCTTTTCTCTCTAGTGTAATGACCCTAAGTTTTCCCTCACACTTCTCGTGTTGTCCTTTTCATTATCTTTTTCCCCCTCCGTCTGTCATAGTAGGACTTGGCTTTACGAACACTGTCTTGGTTTCTTCGTGTGGTCGGTGATGTTCACTCGGTTCCTGACTTATGGTTAAGCCTTAGCCTCTTGAGCATGTCTTAGATGAGGAGTCTCTCCGTCTCTCACATGATTGAGCCATTTTCGAAACTGGTCGTGGCTATCTTGCAAGTCGCGGCTTTTTTTCGCCCGCCCTTCTTCCCCAGTTGAGTCTTGTGCGTTTAATTAATGCCCAGATATGGGACGTCCCCGCGTTCTTTCCGGCTTTTGCTCTCGTCGAGGAACTTTGGTCAAATGCTTAGTTTTCTTCCTTATAATTGCTGACCCTTAGTTTTGCTCATTTTGCAATTTCTATGGAGTCAGAAAGATGTTGGACCGTTGCACCTCTGTACTTCTTTGCCCTTAGTAGCCCCCCCCCCCCCCCCCCCCCGTTGGCTATTGACCCTCCTCTCAAGTTCAAATGCTCCCTACCCTTCATTTCCCGTTTTTAATCACACCATGCCCCACGGGGACTTTCCTTTTCCTCCTTCTCTCTCCTTACTTCCCGACGTCGCACTCCATCGTTTGGGAACGTCCCTTACCTTCCGTTTGTGTGTGAGAGATTCATCCCCCATTGCCACCCAAGGTTTCTCGCTTTGGGTCTTTCCGTTCTCTCCTAATTTTTAGCACGCCCATCTTTTCTGTGGAGGAGACCCAAGAAATTTCCCCTTCCTGGTGTTGTTGGAGTAGTTTTCTTGAATATTCTTTGCCTTTTTCGCTTTTTTTCCCATTTTTTCCATAATTCGACCAGATTTAACGCTTCCCGCAATACATCTTTCTTCTCGGACATTGGCGCGACCCGGTGTCCGACGTCCTGCTCCCTTCCCCTCCATTCTCCCTCTTTCCCGTTCCTCTCCTAGATCGATATTAAGTTAATGATTTTTTACCTTCGCCTGTCCCGTTCATGTTTTTTCCAATCGCCAATCACCCCCTCCCCCTCCCTTGCACATGTCTGTCCCATTCATCTTCGTTGCAACTAGCAACCGTCCCCTTTAGTGCTTCCCTTCTGTCTAGCCTCCTTTTCTCTTTCCTCCATACTTCAAGAACTCTTCAGAATCTAGCTCTTCTTCCACCTCATTTTTCCTCATTTAATTTCCCTAACCACAACGCTACAGGCTTTTTCTCCTCGACCAACCTCCTTGACCTGCTTCCCCTTCTCTTCTTACCCCAATGCCCCGCCCAACCCTACTCCGCGTCCTTGTGTAAGGACCTTCTCTCCTGAGTGTCAAAGATTACCTTGTTTTACTGGCGTCCAAGAAAATCTTGGGTAGTTCGTGGCCTGAGTTAATGCCTTCCCTATCAAAATTAGAGTGCCCGCCTTTAGTCCCGAAATTGCTGTTCTTTTTGGCGTAAGATCTTATTGCCCTTCTCTTTTCCCACTCTTCCTTAAGTGCAGAAGTGATATTTCCCTCACGTATGACCTGGTCCGTTAATTGGTTATCCTCCTTCTACCACCTTTTTTTCCCCCTTCGTTCAGAGCTCACTCGATTGCCCTCGCTTAACCTCTCCCTGTTTTATGCGAGCACTAGGACCCCTTCCTCAACGTCCATCGCTTTTCCTTTCCAGGTGTGTTTTTTTTTACGCGAGGTGCTTCTTTCTTCACCTTCCTCTCCAATTTTTTTCCCCCCCCCACCTCTATAAACCACTTTTCTCCTATGGCGACTTTTTGGTTTGGTTTCCTTAACTATCCCTTGTCGTCTTCTCCACCGTGAGATTTTTTCCGGAAGCGTGCCCCATTTATATCCCCTTCTTCCTCTGCCATTCCACCTTATTTTAGTCAGAAGTATGACCCACGTCGCGTTCCTCATCTTCTTTTCTTGGATCATGGCTTTGGGAACTCCGTTTTTAAGTAATCATCTAGAGCTTTGTTTTATCTTTTTCCCTTCCCTCTAACAAAGCACCCTGAGTTGCGCCTCGTCACCTTATTTTTAGCGTTGTGGCTGTCGATTCGCTTTACCTTCTTCTTTATGATGCCTTTGCCCATTCCTAAGTTACACTTGACTCTCACTTAATTTTTTATTGTGCCTTCTTTCAACTTGAGGCTTCTCCGGTCGATGTCGTCATTCCCTTCACTAAATGGGCGTCCCCCTCCCGGGTCTTGAACTCCCTTTGTCAATTATGACCATTCTCCATCGATCGCGCGATATTACTGCCCTTTTTTTTCCTCCTCGAGTCTTCTTAGGTTTTTCCACTCCCTCTCTCTCGTGCTCCTTGGGCGGTGCAGCGTCTTGATGAGGTTTTTTTCCCCTCAATGTATCTCCTGATTTTCCACGTGACTTGGACATAAATTCCCTGGCAAGCCATGTCCCAACGATCACTCTCCTCTCCCCCCCCCCTCTTCTACCCCCTGCCCCCCAATTACCAACGAATCACTTTTTCCAAAATAGACTCCTTTTCCCCTCTTCTCCAAAGGTAGGTGGCGCGCGGTTTCGCCGTCTCCCTTTCTCCGGCCCATACTGACCCATGGATCTGAACATGATCACCCCTGCTTTTAGTCATCCCCCCTGTTCATTTTTTTCTCTACCATATTCCACGGCATCTTCGTTCACACCTTTTTTTTCCCCGGATCGAACAGCTCCTCCTTCCCAGTCATCGATCAGAGCTTGATGTTCTCGATCATTCTCTTTTCTGTAAACTTTTACCCTTAATTTATCTATCTTTTCGTACCGTCCATCAAATTTCTTTTGTGGCTCTCAAACTTGCAGCTCCCTGTGGTTCTTCGGCCCCACCTTTTCTTATTCAGCGTCCCCCTCTTCCTTTAATCCTCCCCCTCCTTTAAATTTACATTCTTCTGATCATAAACTGTTCGACGGTCCCCCCAGTCCATTTTTACTATTGATGTAAATTTGACGCTTCGGCACTGCTTCCCAAACTCTCCGTCGTCTTGACCCCCAGAGCGTCCCAGCCTCTTTTTCCTGCCAACACCTTGCAAGTTCAATTCATGTTGAGCTTGCCATTTCTGACTCTTCTTTTATTTCCTACTTCTTCCGTTTGTGTTTTTCTCGAGATCCTACCCTTCCTCTCCTCACATCGGGATCTTCCTTTTCTTGTGCGAGGAGGGGAAGTGTGCTATGGTTTTCAGCAGCAGAACCGGTTCACTGCATTGTCCCTAAGCTCAGTTCATCCTCATTCACTTGACCTTTGTGGTGCCGTCTAACAGGGTCTTTTCCCTCCTCTGAATGTATCCCTTCCCCCTCTTAGTTAGTCGAAAACTGCGTGGGTGTTTTTCCTGTCAGTCCTCCTCCGCTGGGACGACGGACCCCAGTTTCGTCTCCCCGTTCTTCTTCTTCCCCCTCCTTTGATGCAGAGCACTCCGAAAATCTATTATTCTTTCTTACACCAAGGTGTTTCCAGAACGCCAATGACTTCTAGACATCCTCTTTTCCAATAGATGACGGTGTTTTCCTACTCGCTGTCGATCATGTTGGCTTTTGAACGACTGGACCCTTGGTTGAGTTTCCAATGATGGGTGCGTTGTCCTTCCAGTGACATCCAGTGACAACCGGTTAGTTTGTACTCCGTCCTTCCCCTTTTTTACGGTCTTTTACTTCAGTCACGTAGACGTCGCACATTTTGCGTCACACCCACTAATGTGTAATCTCTTTTCAGCTGGAGAGGTTTTTTCACCGTCTTATTCTATTTTCTACTTCCCTCCGTGGTAAGCTTCGCTTTCTCGTTTTCTGTTCTGCCCCCCCTCCCTCCCTTTTCCTATTTCTGCCTTTCTCCTGGGACATCGTTGATCGTCAGTTTGGGAAACCCTCCACACTAGTCCGTTCCCCCCAGCTATCTCTCTTTCTTTCAAGATATGCGCTGCTTCTATCCCCTCCTTGTAACTCTCTCGTTCTGATCCTGACTTGTATCATGGTCAACCTCCCCCTTTGCCCCCTCGCTTCCTTTCCTGTATCAACTCCGCAAATTTCAAGTTCCTGTTCTTTTTTTCTGCGCGGAAAGCTTTGCAACTTACCTGCCCCAAGTGCGTGAGATGCTTTTTGTTTCTTTGCCCAGTCCTCCCCTTTTTCCCTCTCTCTTCAAAGGCAAAAACCTCGACGCCCCTCCCCATGAGAACCCCGTTGCATTCGAGACCGTGTTTTCTGTTCTCTTCCCTTTCCTCTAGCAAACTCTCCTCCCCTACAAATCTTTCCAGCCGCCCTGCTCCCTCACATAAAGCTGTGAATGATGACTTTGTCCCTCCTCTCTTCTCTCCTGTGTGGGAATTTTCACCGAGTGACGAAAATTTTTCCTCTGAAAATGGCCCTTCGGTCAATCTCCGGTGTGGATCCTAGACGAAGTAGTATCCTGTCTGCCTAGCGACGGTTTCTTCGTTTGATCTTTCTTGTAAATTTAGAAGTCAAAAAGTTAAGTCGCCACCCAACCTAGGGTCTTTTTCCCCTTTTTGCCCTCTTTACCTCCCCCTACTTTCTTTCACACTCACTCCTTTACCCCTCTCCTCCCCCCCCACCCCCACTCCACCCCCCCCTACCCACCCCCCCCCCTCCCCCCCCTCCCCCCTCCACCCCCACCTTCCACCGTTTCCCTCCTTTCTACTCCCAATCATCCTTCCCTCCTCCCTCCCCCCTACCCCCTCCTCCCTTCGTCCCCTCCTCCTCACTCTTCACCAATCCCACCCCTCTCGCTCCTCCCTCTTTCCATCCCCCCCCTTCCCCTTCTCCCTCCCATTCTCTCCCTTTCCCCTTTCCCCTACGCACTCCATGCTCCTCCTTCCTGACTGCTCCCCTCCATTCCTTTTTTCCCACCCTCATCCCCACATTTCACCCTCTCCCTCCCTCTCTCTCCCTTCCTCATGTTGTTTTCAGTCTCCCCTCCCTTACCTTTGGCTCCAGCCAGTGTTCCCTTTAATTTTTCCTCTATCACTGATGTAGAATTGTACTCTCTTCCCCTCTTCTCTCGCTTTACTGCCTGGCGTCCTACGAACCTATTTCCCCAATCCCCTGGAAGTTGAGTACTTTTTTCTCTCTCTAAATTATATCCCTAGTGTAAAATATCTACCCTAGTAGTTGTGAGATCGAACTCCTCCCCTTTAGGTCCCCCTTTCCCTTCTCCTCTAATTGAGCTGAATGTCCCTTGTCCTCAGGAAAGTCACTCGACGATTCATGTTCGCCAGGCCCCCCTATTGCCATCTTTTCTCTAGTTCCTGGAACCAGCATGTATCGACCTTCGTGGTTTTTTCCTTTTCCTTTCCTCTCTTGAATCACTGATGTTCGGTCTTTGGTCCCCCTTCGACCCGGATGATTCGGTTTTTTCTGTCCTCGGAGAGGTTAGCCTCTTTTTTTTTTTTGGAGACGAGGATGTAGCTGGAGCGTTCTTCTCTCAGGTGAGGTCGAAGAGCGTCGCGACCCGTCTTTTCGCAATGACGTCCCTTCCTTTGTGCCGTGAAACTCGTCGTGTGCCAAAGCCCCCCCCCCCCCCAATCCCTTTTTCCCTTGACTCTCTTGTTTGCGTTCATTGTAAATGACCCGCGATGTCGGACACGGTAATCTGTCACGGCCTCCTCGATCTTTTCTTCACCCTTGCGGACATCTTCATAACCCGGGGCGTTCCGTAGAATGATGAGACCTTTTCTTTCTGCCCCCTCGTCCTGATTTCCCTTCTCCCAGATGTAGTGCCGTGCATGTGTAACGGGGTCTTCAGTCTGTTGGATCAAATAAGAAGCATCTGCTTCCCCCTAGACAGCACCGCCTTTTTGAAATTCTCCTTCAAAATAACTTTATGCGCGTTCTCTTCCCTTCGTTGAAGTTCCCTTCCCCCCCCCCGCCCGTTTTCCTTCCTTTTAGAGTTTGCCCGTCTTTCCC
>Ga0179593_1635185_pt1 | contig 17461 bp, 18 predicted proteins | sample CZODoug2_1_08_16_FD_185931 | JGI IMG/M metagenome (GOLD analysis project Ga0179593, IMG submission 185931) | Vadose zone soil fungal communities from Angelo Coast Range Reserve, California, USA - CZODoug2_1_08_16fungal (PacBio error correction) | ecosystem: Environmental > Terrestrial > Soil >... | reverse complement strand
TCCAACACCTTCAGTCCGCTTTCCCCCCCTGCGGAACTAAAACTTCTTATACGCCCGTTTTCCTCTCTCTCCACGCTCTCGTCCTTTCTCTTTTCTTCCTTTTTTCTCCACTCTTTTTTGGAGCACCCCCAGTCATCCGGCGGTTTTTTTTTCTTCCTGATTCGATGGCTTTTCCCTAGGCCCTTTTAGTTTTCTTTTCATTTTCCCTTCCAGCGGGTCTCGTTGCACCAGTGTTCTTTGCCTCGCTTTCTCACCTTTCCCTTTTTCTGTTCTGAGACTTTTTGCCTTTTTTCTGGGGCCCTCTTCTCCCTATACTCTTTTCTTCCTTGGTACTCCTTTAAGGTTCCCCCATAGGCCCCCTTCCTCAGGAACTTAGACACGCTGAAGACACCAAACACGCTTTTCGCTCTTCTTACTGGGTCCTTGGGGAGGGAAGTGGGGATTGACATTTATTACTCTTCTCTTCCCTCTCCCTCCCTTTTTTTCTAGAGTACCTGAGTTTTAGTTCCTCGGCCAGAGTTTGTGTTTTTCGGTTCTTTTTCCGCAATTAGCGTTGCTCGATTTGAGAAGTTTCCCTCCCCTCGTCTTCCCTGTTTTCCATGGAGGATAAGCTGCCATAGTTCCCTCTTGCCCCGATTTTGCCGAGCACTTTCCTCATAATGTTTTCCCTTGGGAGCGTTGATGGCCCTGCCCCAACTTCCCGTAGGATCGAGAGCCGTTGTCGTGCGACTTCCTTTCCTCCTCCATAGTTCTCTTTGACGCCCCCCTGCAAACTTTTCCGAGGGCTCCTCTGCCCTGGCGACGTTGACTCTGATCTTAGATTTTTTCCCAAGCCGAACGCCGAATAATTCCTTTTATGATAGACCTTCCCCGAGTGCCTATCTTTATCCCCTCACCTATTTCTCCTCACGGTCCCCTTTGTTGAGGTCATCTCACTTTCATTACGTTCCTCCCTTTCGCTTCCTGGAAAGCACGCTCCTTTTATGGGCTTTTCCACTTCCATTCCTTCGGGTGGGGACTTTAGAAGTCCTTTGCTTCTGATCCTTAATTTTTAACCTCTTCCCCTCCGATGTCCATTTCTTGCTCTCTTTTTTGTTGCCTGATTTCCCCCCTCCACTCAGCCCCTCTGTACTTTAGTAGCTCTTGACGATTTTTTTTTCCCCCGAACTCGATGTTCCTGGCTTCCACGGCCCCCGATTTTTTCAGTCCCCCCGCCAGCCCATCCCCAGGTCCTTAAAGGAATTTTCCTTCCTGCTCTTGCTCTCCCGTTCATACCCTTCTCAGGGTTTTCTTTCTTGCTTGTCCCTTTTTCATGATGTGACTTAACCCCTTTTCAAGGCATGCCTCTCCCCTCTCCTTTTTTAATTGGGTCGAACCCTCCCCGACCAGGACCCCCTAATCAGTTTTTTCCGCAGCTTTTCTTTTCTTTAAGCGAATTCTTTCCCTCCAGGACTCAGTTGCCAGGTGACCCCCTATTTTCTGACAACTTCCGTCCCATGTTCTCTCGGGATCTTTCCTTCTTTCAGAAAAGCTGTGTCCTAGCTGATTTAGCCCCCTTCCCTATGTTCTCGGCGAGTTTCGGTTAGTGTTTCGAGTTGTTTCTGGGGTTTCTTTTTTCAATCTTTTCCTTCTCCTTTCCACTACACCTGTTAGGGTTTTTCACTCCCCCACCACTTCTCGGAGTCGTTGCCCCCCTCATCAGCCCCCCTTCTCCCGTCTTTTAAGTTCCGACCTCCTTTTCCCGATCTTCTTTCTGGCTCTTTTCCCTATTTTTTTTTCTTCCTGGTACCTCCCTCCCTTTAATTTGCCTTTTAGATTCGATATTAGACCTTCCTCGTCCCCTTCCAAGTATTTTGCATAGCACGGTATTCTTCCTCTTTTTGCCTTCTTTCCCTTCCTTTAGTTTCCCTTTTTTGAACCGCCATACCGTCGGCACTCCTCTTGCGTTTCTCCCTTAGATTGAGCGCTTTTTAGTCTCTGCCCATTTTTGATGATTTTCCCGGGACAACCAAATTTTTCCGTATCCTCTTTCCTAAAAACGCCCTCCAACCTCCCCATCCCCCCCCTCTTTTTCTTCCTCTAAAGATACATTCTCTTCAGACCCGCTCCTGGGGCACCGCTTTTCCAGCCTCAGTTTCTCCGCCCCTTACGCCCTTGACTGCCTTTTTCAGCGACTTCCCCTTCGCCCGTCTGCCTTCTTTGTTTTCCACAAGGGTTCCCCTTCTCATGCCGGCTTATTACCCGTTAACGTTTTCGTTGCACCCGATTTAGAGACGTTTTTAAGCTCTCCCTTCAAGCGGTTCCTGACCTCCTTCCGGAACCAAGTTTGGTAGCCTAATCCATAGGACACTTCCTGAAGTCTATCTTCAACTTCCTTTTTGTCCCCCACCACGCATGCCTAGCTCCTTTCTTAGCTTCCAGAGCCGAGCCTCACCATCTCTTTTTATGTCCCCCTTTTTCGTCGGCCCCTTGCTTCCCCAAGCTCCTTAGGTAGCTCTGTCTTCCATGGTGCAACGTTTTTTGGGCCTTTCGTCGGTTCCCGTGATCTTCCTTTTCTCAAGACAGAGCATAGTCGATCTTCAAAAATCTTTTTTCTCCGGTCCTGCTTCTGGATCGAATCCCCTTCATCCTCCGGTGTTGTTTGTTTTTATCCCCCTCTCCCTCTCATGACTCTTTTCGTTGACTGATAGTATAGAAGTTTTTTTCATCTGGTGTTCACCGCCCCTCTCAGTTTCCCTTCCAGCCTTCTTCCTCTGATATGTCTTTTAATGAACCTTCTCTTCTCACCGGTAAGCACGCTGATTGTCCGTCTCTTTCTCTTCCAGCGCCATTTGTGCTCATTTTTGGTTTAAGTTGGCTCATTCATTCATGATTAATTTCTTCCCTCGCAGATTGAGCGGATGTCTTTGATGGCAGCTTAAAGCCTGATTATTTAATGTCCTCCCAGGTCCGGCTCCGCCTCCCTGTTTTCCCCGAAAGACTTCTTGGCTGTTTGGTTGCCCTTCCCTCCCCCGAATTCCCTTCCTATTCTTAGAAGTCGCTATCTTTTATGGCGAGGGACCCACGTTTCTTTTCCGTCCTTTCCTTTTTGGCCCGCCCCCCAAAACGCTCCTAGTTCCATTCTCCCCTACTGCTTGCTCTGGCGGGCGGACTGTCCTTTCTCTTCTTTTTTTTTCCATGGTTCTTTATTCCTTAATGGGAGCTTGAAATCTTTTCCATTCTCACTGACTGTTCCTTTCCTTCTGCATCATAGTCCGGTCTTTTTTTCTGCAGCGCAGTTGGAGTTTTGTCTTACCCTTGGAGACACGTCGCTTTTTTTCAGTTTTTACTTTCTTTCCTTGACCGGCTGAAGCACGAGATTTTGGATTAAACCGCTCTCTTCCCTGACACTTAGCTTTCTTGGTTCTCTCTTGATCCTATCTCTTTCCGAAGCTCCAAGCTCCTTTTGCACATCAACTTGGTACAGTCCTTAGACCTTCTTTCGTGTTTTTAACCCTTCCTTTCCTGTCCCCCTCTTCCCGATCGTAAGACCCTGTTTTGCAGGAATTTCCTGACCTGGCGGGCTTCTTTGATGGGACCCTGTGTTTTTTTTTCATTCCCTTTTTACTTCCCTTGGTTTTTCCCCCAAATCCAACGAAACCCCGATTGGGCTTTTTTCCTCCCCTTCTTACAAACATCACCACTCTTCTTTTTTTCTTTCTCTTTGCAAGGTGATCGATTTATTTATGTCTCCCCCTTCCTCGGAATGCCATCCCCCTGATGTTGCTTCTTAGTCTTCCCCTTCGCCCTTCTCCCCCCTCCTTGCCAGTTCGTCATTTTGACGCTCTTTACCGTTTTTCTTTTGTTAGAGTTCCCGACTGCAATTTAAGGTCCTGTTGATTAGAACTGACAGGTTTCTTTTTTTCCCAGTTCTATATTCGTCTGGCGTTTTGAGTCCTACTCTTTTCTCTTTCTGAGTCTTCGACTCCTGCTCCGTTATATTTTTCGTGGGGTCTCCTTTTGGGTGCTGGCATTTTTAGACACGATTTCATTCTTTTCTAGACACCCCTCTTTTTTGCTGCTTCCTTATTTTTTTTATGAATTTGAATTGTTCCCGAAAGGATTTTGACCAGCCTTTTTTCTTTTGCCACCCGTTTTTGAAGAACTTTAATTCCTCCCCTAGAGTCCAAAGAGACCTTAGACGTGCCTTTTCTTTCCTTTTTTCGTAGGTCTTTCCTCCCCAGACATCCCAGGTGCCACCACCCTTTAAAGTTTTTCCCCCCTCGCTCCTAGGAGTCCTTCCTCATTAATATAATAACTTTTTTTCGTCCAACCTCTCTGGTCGTTTTTTCCATTATTTCTATCAGACTCCCTGGTACCCCTCTTGAAGCTTTCCGCAACTTCGTCTTCTCCGGAATTTCTTAGGCGTGCAATCCCATTATTTTTCCCCTCCCGAATGAATTCTTTCTACATCAGTAGCTCTTATTCTTCTTTCCCAAAACTTCCTTCCCGGTCGATTACTTTTCTTGGTCCCACCCTTTTCCTCTACCTATCGCCTGGCCCTTTCACTTCCAATTTTTTTTTTTGTCTCTCTCCACTCCTTCCCGGAGAGGATTATGTCTTTTCGGAGGTCCTTCTAAGTTTTCCTCAAGACGGTTTTTCCTTTTTTAGATCTGCTACCCCCTTCCTTTCTTTTTTTGATTTTCCGGGAGATCACGAAATTTAGTCCCTGTATTCCCTTTCACCGTCTGGAGTCCCCCTCTCCGATTTTCCCCCTTCTCTTTTATTTTTTTTCAATCCTCCCCCCCCCTCCGAGTGGATGTCCCACCTTCCACGTATTCCCTGCTTCCTCCCAGACAACACCGGCGTTTTTCGATCGCTTGCCCGTTTTTCTTTTGCGGCTTTTCCCTTTTTCTGCTTCCCCTTTCGGGTCCTCCCACTGTGTTCTCTCCTTTTCAGAGAGGCTTTTCCCTCTACTTACAGCGTCTTTCTTTTGCGTTCTTTCGTTTTCGTCCGTCTCCTTCGGTGTTTTTCCCTTTCCGGACGTGACGTTCATTTTCTCTCTGTCCCTTCTGGATTAAGATTTCTTTTCGCGGATTCATTCTTCTCGTCTCGGGTCTAGTACCCTCTTTGGTGAGTTGGTCCCTCTTTTCCAAGGCTTAGTCTGAACCTCCTTTGCATCCTTTGCGACGTAGGCACTCCCTTCCCCCCCTCCATTTTCCCTTCCCTTTTTCGATCGTTTTTTGGACAGTTTTCCTTCCTTTTGTTTTTCTCGCAGACTCGCTTAGCGAGGTGTTTTAAACCGTTATTCTCTCTCCCTTCGGTTGATTTTTTTGCAGGATTTTTCCTATTGTCTCCGCCCACACCCCTTCAGATAAGTACACCTGAACCCCCCTGCGCCGCCCTTTCCTCCTCCTTTCTTTGACTTCTTCCCCCTGCTGTGCTCTCCCCTTGCCCCCCTCTGGAACGTGGTTTTCCGGCACCTGTACACTCTTTGAATTTTCCTTCGGATTCGTCCCTTCAGAAGTTTCTTTACAGTAGACGCCTTTGGCAACTTCCTTCACTTCTTTAAGGGGCCTGACGTCTCGTTCCTTTTTTGGTTTTTTTGTGTTTGGGTGATGGGCACTCCTCTCCGCGCAATTCCCTTCTTTTCTTCGTTGACAGAACCCACAAGTTCCCTTCCGAACTTTTTCTCTTATTCCTCTGCAATCCCTTCCCTTTTCTCGTAGATCCTCCAGCCCCTCCCAGCGCGCTTAAGTGATCCCCCAATGTTCCTCAGCTCTCAAGACGTCCTTCCTTCGCTTTTTCTAGACCCGCCCAATAGAAATCTTTTACGGACGCAACTTGTGAGGTTTTCCCACACCTCCCTGGTACCCCCCCTTTTCCTTTAGGTTCTCTTTCAAGTCCTATAAGGACAGTCTACTCTGCATCACCGTCTCCAATTCGGCCCCCAGACCTTTTTTCAACTTTTTTTGGACTTCTTGTCTGACACTTTCCCCACCCCCTTTCCCAGGCTTTTCAATTTTTTTTTCGTCGTTCGCTTGTTTTTTTTTTTTTTCTGTCAGTCCCCCCTTCAGCCTCTTGAAAAGGTGGCTACTTCCGCTACCCGTTCTCCGTTCCCGAGCGGTTATTCGGTTTCTCTGGTTTTTTTTTTTCTGTCCTCTTTTTTCCACCGGTCCCCCACTTCTTACTTTGCCCCCACTCAAAAAAGACAGTTATATGAAGTGAACCCCCCCATAAATCACTCAGCTATCCTCGGTCGTATCGACTTGTTTAGTAGACCGTCTCGCCCCGTCGAGTTCCTGCTGACTCCTCTACTCTACCCTTCTCCGGTCCTATTGTTCATTTCCCTGGCCTTGTTGCCTGAGATCCCCCGCTAAAGGAATTCAAATTTTTTCAGTTTTTCGACATTATCGAAATTTCTCAGCCTGCTCTCTGTAAATAGTTGCTCTTTCCCCTCCCCACCCTGATTTTTTCTGTGATTCCGCCCAGACAAGATTTTTTTTCCTGCTGAAAGATTTTCAAAAGCGCTCCTCTTCGATTTGTCTTTTTTTTTTTGGCCCATTTACCTTCACTGCACCATCTCTTCCGTTTTCCAATAAATGATTCAACCTGGGGGGCTTTGTGCCGGTGTCCGGATATTTTCTGAAAAGTCGACGAATCCCCTCTTAGGAAGAACCTCGTTTCGCGGTTTGTTCTCCGTAGCTTCCCCCTCCCGAAAATCCCCTGTCATCAAGCCCCTCCCCCCCCGCTACAGTAACTCAAAGGTTCTCAGGAATGTCGGATTCTGTTGACTGGTCAACCCTTCCGTCTGCCTTCCAATTCCCTTCTCCCTTGGAGCAGAAGGTATATACCTTCGACTTTCTTCGGCTGGCGGTTTACTGCCCCAACGCCTTCCCTGATCCTCCTTCCCAAACTTCACCACTGATCCTCGCCCTATCTCCGACTAGGGTGCCCTTTCAACTTCCCCAAGATAGGCCGTATTTTCGCGGAGTGCTCTTCCTGGTTCAAGTCCCACCTCCTCCTCCCTGGCGTAATTTTTTCGACCTCTTATGTGCATTCGCAGCTCGCTTTCTCGTCCTTGATGAGGCCTTTATTCCCTTCTCAGTCTCGTGGCCGTGGAGTCCCGGTGATTCCCCCCGAACGGGAGTAACATCCATAATCCCCAAGATGCCCCTCGCCTTAACCCCCTCGTGCCAGGGGCATGGGTCCTCCGTTTTTCCCTCCTTCCCTTTTTGAGTCGAGATTCCTCCCCAGCAGAGACTTGATTCAGCCCGCTGCTTTTGGGACTGTATGGACCGTTAATTTCCTGGGCTTTGAGATTCTGGAACCAGTCTCAGTTCACTGTCCGGAGGCCTTCTTTCCTCAAGCGATCTGACTTCCCCAGCTCTCCCTTGGCATCGCTTTTTGAGGCCCCCCTTCTGACACATGAGAGCTAAAGCCGTCGTGCCGATGTGTTGGGGCTTTTATTGGCCCCCGCTAGACGGGCTCGTCCTGGATGCTGCGCTTGTGTCCCAGTAGGGGTCTCTCGACCCTGGCTAAGGTTTTCTCTCGCTGCCCCCCTCCTTCGATTTCCGCTGCGGTCTATCCCCGGAGTCCCTGTCTACAAGGACCCGTCTTCTTTTGCTGTTACCGTTTTCCCCCTACCCTCCCCTCTTGGCGAACAATTTTTTTCGAAGTTTTCTTGATTTTCTTCCTTTTCCCGGCTTTGTTTCGGGATTAGGCTCGTTTTCAATAGATTGACCAATGCTTTTTCCTAGACGGTCCCGATTTTTTACCGCTTTGTGGTTGTTTTGTTTATAATTTCTGAAAGAGGATGGTTGATTTTAGCGAATTTTGGGTTTCTATAGATCTCAGGACCCATTGTCAGGGACTTTTTTCCCTATCAAAAAGTGCATCATCCGGCCCTTTTTCTGTTGGTCTTCCTCTTCCTCCGGCCTGAGCTTCGGTGGCGTATTCCCCCGCGTCACGCCTGCGAACGGTTTCTGTTGTGCCCTTTTGAAAGCGATTAAAGCTCTTTTCCCGACTTTTTTGCGGGTCTGCTAATTTCGGAACTCTATATTTTACCCATCAACCCGCCCGTTCAGTTGCCTTCCAATCTCCTCCCCCTGTTTCCTTCTCTGGAGATCTCCGTCACTTTCTTTTAGAAGTCTTATCCCTCCACTTGCGCCCTGGGACTGCAAGCATGGCTTTCTCGTCTCTGGATTTACTCGGGTGTCCCACTTTCCCGGGGTGGGTACAACCCGTTTTTTAGTGTCCCCTTCCCCAGTTTTGACCCCTCGTTCCGGTTTCTTCTGAAGTCTTTCCTATACAACAAGTCTCCGTCCAACGTTTTAATTTCCTTCGAGTTTCCCCAGGGAGATTTTTTTCCAAAACTTAAGCTTTGACACGCCCCTCTTTGAGATGAAACCTTAGTCCCCCCAGCGTCTCGTCCCAGTTTTCTTTTACTTTCCTTTTTATATTGACGTTGTGGCATTTGATTTCCCTTTCCTTTTTAGCCACTTACATGTGGGGGCGTTCTCCTCTTCAGTTCTGCTTGCCGACGTTTTCTTTTTCTCCTCGTCTTTGCCCCTTCCCCAGTTGGAGGGTTCTTTAATTTCCCGTTTTGAATGGTTGTCGGAACTTATCCTATGGCCATCGTCCCACGACCCCGCTCTGGACCTTCTTTCCAGACCGTTTTTCTCCCAAGGAATGGCCCTTAGTCCTTTCTTCAGGACCCCTTGCTCTTTAGTGGAACCGTTTTTTCCGTCCCATGGATGGAGAAGTGTGTCCGGATCCCCTCCAATAACCCATTCCTTCCTTCGTATAGTCCCCCTCTCCCTGCTGGATTTTTTCTTTAGTCTTTTTCCCCTTTCTCACACACCATCCCCGCCCCTCCCCTTAAGGCCCGTTTCATCTTGACATTTTTTTCCCGGGGATCGCCCCAAGTTTTTCCCTCTACCTTTTCTTTGATACCAGTTTCTTCTTCAACCCCGATCTTGGCCTCGGTTTAAGGCTTCCTCCAAGCCGTAACTTTTTTGTGTTAGTTGAGACCTATCCTTCTTTTCCTAATTTCATCTTTTTTTCCAGTCCCGACCATGAATTACGTCCTTTGAAACGGGACCTCTTTCTTACTCCCTAAGCTGCAGAATTCCTCTCGTCATCACCCTGTCGCCTTTTCTATACTGGTGGCTGGGCCCCCTTCCAGATCTTTCCATCTATACGTCTAGCCCAGTCCGACCTTCTGTGACCTTGTCGCCTCGATCCGATTTCGGCCCTTATTTTTTCTGTAGTTTTTTCCTGCCTGCGTCGCCATCTCCGGTGCCCAGGATTTGTTCTATGCTCATCGGCAGTCCTGCTTTTCGTTCGACCCCCTTCCCCGCTTTTTCTCCCTTTTTATTCCCTTCCGAATCCTTTTTGAGCCATCTCCGATGATTCGTCTCCTCCTGGTCCGCCGCGTTGGCCCCCCCTCTTCCGTCCCAGGCGTTCCGACTTTTTTTTTTTCGGGACTATTCATGTTGCAAAGTAACGGAAAGGCTCTTTTGAGTGAGTGGGTCCTTCTTCCTAAGCTATCCTGATTGTTCCCTTCTCTCTTTCTTTCTTTTCGTTGTTGTTTTTCTCTATCCTTCAGGAAGTATTTTTTTCCCTTTCCCCTAATGCCCTCCCTACTTTTTGCCGGGTACTTTTCCCAGCCCTCAGACTTGGCCACTTTTTATTCAGCGTTTTTTTTGACGTTCATTTCTTTTGTCGCTTTCCTTCTCGCCGGGAGGACTTTTTAAAATTTTCCGGTCAGCCTTGTCCACGTGATCACGGCGAGGCTCCATTACATCATCCTCTCCTAAAGGGAATCTTTTTTCCCTAGTTTTTTTTCAAACGCACGTTCTTTAGAAGATCGTCCCTGCTTCAATGCATCTTTCTGCATTTTACTCAAATAGAACGCATCCTCCTTCGCCCCTTTGTTTTCCAGACCCGTACCCTTCAATTTATGTTACGACGGGGAGTAGCTTCTAATTTTTTTCTTATAGTTTAAACCACATTCGATCCTCATTTGATGATAGCCAGGACTCTCCTTGGAGGTCTCCTTTCCCCCCCCTCTCTAATTCTCACTCCTTTTCTTTCCTTGCCCCTGCCACGAACGGAATTTCTACGTCGATGCGTCGTTTCCTCCACCCCCCCCTTTGCGTTCTGTCACTGGCCCCCCTTGACAGTCTGTGGTTTCTTTGAAGTGCCTTCCGTGATTGGGATTTGTGATCGAACGTTTTCCGAGTCTTCCCCTGCTCCCCCCACTGTTATTGACCTTTTCCGGTCCACGGAGAGTCCTTCCGAGAAGCCTAGGTCCATCACTTTCTTTTTGCGATCCCTTAAACCTTCTATGATATCTTATTATTAGTTACGATTTGTCAAACTTGCTCACCCAGACCACTTAAAAACGGTTTCCTGTTCCATCCCTCCAGCAATTCAAGAGAGATGGAATCCTTTTCTGCATACCCCTGTTTCGTCCCCCTTCGCTTTTAGGTACGCTTTCCTCAATTCATGATAGTGCTCACACCCATTCCCCCAAGTCGTTCTCTCCTCCACCAGTATTTCCTTTCCGGTACCCCGGGGACACCCTTATGAAGTTAGACCCCTCTCCTCTCCTTTTTTATGATTCCCCCGTACCCCCCCCCCTTCGCCCTGATAGTTCCTTTTCCACGTTTTCCTCAATTCGTTTTTCCCCCTTTCCCTCCCGTCAAGGGTCTGTCCCCCCTTTTCGTCAGGTATTCTTCACCCCCTTTTTTCAGCAAAGTGTTTCGACAATGGTAACTCCCCCTATTTTTTTTTTTTTTTTGGATACAGTGGACTAGGATTTTGGCTTGAAGGTCTTGGAAGTTGCGGTGGTGATTTGAACATTTCCTACTCTTACAACCTTCCCCCCCAAGAGGTCCTTTCGTGCATTGACACTTTTTTTTTCTTTTTCGGACCTGTGCTGTAAGTAGTGCATTTCATCTCCCTCATCCTCTTCTCTGAAAGCCTTCCCCGGGCACTTTCACAGCCCTTTTTAGCAGTTCGTCGATCCTTCGGCCCCTTAAGTGTTTAGATTCTTTTGATCTCCTAGAGTTCCCTTCATGTCCCGTATGATTCCTAAACGGGTCTTCTTCAAAATTTCCCGGTCAACGTCTTTCTCCACTTCATCCTCCCGGACTTCGCCATTATCCCGCATCTCTTTTGCCCTGTCTCATTTCCTCGCCTTCTGGCCGTTCACCGACCCATCATTTTTCAGCTTAGCCCTTTTTGATAAGCTTTCCTTCCAAGACCCCTGATCTTTTGGCTTTCCCCCCTCTTAACCTTCCTTCCCGACATAAATGATGATCTTGCAGCCTAACCCTTTCTGGTCTTGTTTCCGATTTCTCCCCCCACCCCATACCTTTTCCTCCCCCTTTTAAGTAATCAAGTTCCCTTCTGGTTTATAGAAACTCTTTGACTTCTTTTCTGACAAGTCCCGAACCGTTACGGCCTCCCTGAGGGACCCACACAGTGAGATCGCTTCTGACCCCTTTTTCCGATGTTCAAAAGCATCTAATCTTCGCCTCCCATAACCCGATCTCTAGGACTTTAACTTCTAGTATCCTCTTCTTTCTTTCCCCCCCCGGAACCACATCGGACTTTCAGGATTTCCATAACGTAGCTCCCTCCACCTGGATAGCTCCATTCCTTTATACGTTGCCCTGTTGCCCATCAAACTTCCTCCCTTGGATCCGCTCTTTTTACAATTTTTACTCCTCGCTAGAAGTTTTTAATTCCTCTCCGGGTTCCCCCACCTCTTTGACCCCAGATCTTGTCTTTTAGTGTTCCGAGTTTTGACTATCCTCCCGAGACAACCACTACGCGATGTAAACTGTCCTCCGACCGGTGTGAGTGGAAGCGTTGCCGGAAGCCTCGGCTAGCTGGCAACGTCTTGTCATTCAGGTTTCGTCCCTCCCTTAGAGGCCAAGGATCATTACCCCCGATCCCGGCTCTCTGTCCCCTCCAGTTTCCGATTCCCTCTGATTTTTTCCTCCTCCCCGTTGTTCTCGCCTCCTGCTTCCCTCCCCGCCGACTTTTTTTCTAGGGGTGCCTCTGCTGCTATGTACCGTTCGATCCCTGTGTTCCTCGTCAGGTGCGGGTTCCTTTACATTACTCCTCCTTCTGAAGTTGCACCTGTTTCCCTGAATCTTGGCGACGATATTCTAATCCTGTCCCCCCCGGGCTGGTTTTCACGGCTTTGCCTCCGCATTCAGCGTAGGGTGGATCCTGAGATCCAAGGGTGCGTCTTCCCGCTCAGTACGGCCCCTGATGCATTCTTTTAGGGTTCCTCTTGACTCTCGTCTCCCTTTTTTTGTCTCCCCCCTAGCGTTGCTCCCTTTCTTAGCCTAGCCTTTTCCGTTTTGTTATCTTTTTGAAGTGCCCCGCCCGAGTATGGCGGCTCCCTATCCCGGGGCTTCCCCGATGTAAGGGCCCTTACTATCCTGCAGTCCGGTTCTTTGATCCTTGTGACACGACATCCGACGGCCCTACGGTGAAAAGTGGATTTCTTGAAGGAGCGCGGTTTTGTAGGTGTGAAAGTCGGGGACATTGTCCCCCTAGCGGTTCCTTCCTTTAATGAGCCCCCCCGGCGCCTCTTTTGAAGCGTGAAAGAGTTGGCCTTTCCGGTCGGGGCTCCCTAGTGGCTTTCCTGAAAGAACACAGCAATGGCTTCTTTCGAGCCATTTAGAGAGTGGTGAATTTCCGCTCCAAGGACCATTGACGGACTGTTTCCCGTTGCGAAAGAACTCCCCCCGTGCCTTTGTTTTCTCTTTGTTGTTCCCCATCGTCACCGATCGGCAAAATTTTTCGCTCTCCCCTGAGCCCCTCTTCCCGTTTCCCCAACATGTCTTTGCCGGCTTCCTGATCCCCTTGACCGGCTGCACTCTTTTGCGAAGGCTCGTTTGATATGACGTTCATTTTATTACGTCCTTAGGTGAACTCGTCTTTTGTTCCGAAGTCCACCCGAAGGCCGGCCAATGCTCTTTTCCTTCCTCCTTTCACTCTTTTCTTTTTTCTCGCTCCATTTCCCAACTGCGACTGGGCAGTAGAATCGGACTCCCATTCCCACTTCTATTGTGACTTGGCCGTACTGGAGTTTTAGTAGGGATGGAGATGAACTCTGTCTGTGGTCCACCAACCTTCCTCTTTTAAGTCTCTTTGGGAGTTCTTACCCATTCCAACCTATTCTGGCCTTTCTTATCTATTCCATCTCCCAAGTACACTGAAGTCCACCTTCCATTTCCCCCTTCTCCTTTTTTTACCAGGTGCTCCTCTTAGGCTGTCTAACCCCTTAGCGAGTAATGTCCCCAGACCCCTCTCCACGTTTCTCCCGTCGCGGCTCTCTTACGACAATCTCGGCGTTTCCTTCACCGTCTTTACGTTGCGGCTGGGTCTTTCTCTGTAAAATTTTTTCCCGTCCTTCACCAGGTCTCCAAAATTGAGTTTCCTTTCATATCTTCGTTTTCTCGATTTCCCTACTTCCTTCTCGGTCGGTTTTTCATGCCGTGCCTGCAGGACAGCTTGATTTGTTGGTCGATCCCTTGGGCGGACTGGTTCATGTTCTCTGCTCTTGAACGCGACATTTCCCGTTTCACTTCCCTGCTTTCGCCCGTTATTTCTCCCCCCTTGCCCTTTGCTTTTCCCTGCTGAATGTGGAGGGATCCCCCTAGGAACCGTTTTGTTTTTTTTTTTCCATTCCTGGAGCGCCGGTGTTCATTTTCTCGAAAGAATCCTTCTCATGAGCTTGATCGTTCCCAACTGAGTTCCCGTCTCCCTTTAAGGGCCGGGATTAGTCCGTCGGCCGCCTGAGTAAAACCTTTCCCAAGGCCACATCAGTACTCTTGGCCATCATGTTAACTTCTCCGGGGAGAGTATTCCCCCAAGTTCTTCCATGTCCTGACACCTAATTCACGTCCCGCCCCTCAGTCCCCCGGAGATATTGTCTCCTTTCCTGGGATTGACCTCCCTCCCGTTGAAGTCTGCAGCTTTACCCCCTTAACTCCCCTCCCCGTTTCCAAGTTATTCCTTCCTTTCCGAAGTTACCCTCCCTTTTTCGTTCTAATTATCTTCAGGCCTTCCTACCGTCTCCTCAAGGAGCTGAGAACCCCTGTCGCGCCTTCAGAATTGACTGTGTTGGTCCGTTTTCTTAAATCTTTCCTCCCTTCGTCTCCACCTGCAACTATTCCACGATCCTTTTTTCTGAAAAGGTTCCTGGTCCTTCCTTTTCTATTTATTTTTTGTCCGAGGATTCTCTTTGGCCGACTTTTTTCTGACCCGCGTTTTTGACGATTTTTTCAGGAAGTTTTTTTTTCACGTGAGTGTTTTAGCCCTTCTCTCTGAGGTCCTCCTTTAGGTTCTGTCGTCGTTTCTTTTCTTATTTTCTCCTTAAATTGATTGACCCTTCCGGGTCGCAATCGCGGTCAGACGAGTGGTGTCGACCTTCCTCCTCTCCTTCCCTCATGAAGCCCCCCACCCTTTTACTTCTAGCCGTAACGTTTCCCGGTTTTAGGCGCCTCGGGTGGTAAGTTTTTTGTCACATCCGTTCTCCCTTTCCATTTCTTGTCCCCCCCCTCCCTTGTGAGAGCGAGACGGTCCGTTTGCAAGCCAGCCCAGCCCCTTGGACGTTCCTGGAATTTTTTCCTCGATCGCCCTCTAGCCGGTGGTTGTCTTTTTCCCCTCCTTCTTTCCTTTCGTTTTCGGTTTCCCAATCCTCAAGGTCCTTCTTGACCGGAGGCGGCGGTTCACCTCCCTATGCTCCCTGTCTTGGAATTCCGACCCAGACCTCCTTTACTCAAGTTCTTTTTGGAGCCATGTGGGCTCAAAGAACTTTTCCGGTCCCTCTTTTTTGAAGATCGCCCCCTGGGCACGCCTTTCCTTTCCGTCTTCGTGACAGGCCCCTACGTCCCCCGCTCGGGCTACGATACGACGCAAATTAATTCGTGCCCCTTGTTCGACTTTCCGATGGGCGTACCTTCGACTCCTGACTTCCGTCTCTTTAAAAATCAACAAGACGACCTCCCTTCTCTTTTAGGATGAGGCGGTTCTCCTCACTGTAGGAGCCTCCTTCCGTCGTCCTCTACCCCCAGGATTCGTGCGAGTAGCCTACCGGAATCGATTCTCCGCCCGTCGTTTCAGCTTCTTCCCATTTCCCAGCTGAGGGATTTCCACCCCCTAACTTCGCAACTTCTCTTGTTCTTTGGAAGGCTGTGTCTAGATACTCAGGTTTTTCTTAGCCCTCCGAGGCCCCCTTCTCCCCCGTACGGATGGTGGCCGCCCTTGACTTCCTCTGGCGGCCGATCATCCTGATCCGAAGGCTCGAGGCGGGACCTCTCCCCTTTAACCCCTGAGAAGCATTACCGAGCTTCCCCTGCCCCCGCCCCATCTTCTTTTCGCCCCCAACCCTTTGGAAAACTTTACTCGGGTTCCCATAAAGAACTGCGAGCGTCCTGGTCCCCCGACAAGGGCCACTTGCGCTCCCCCACGGGGATCTTTACCGTCTTTCCCACGGGGCGGTCGTCATCTTCTTAGCTCCATTCTTTCGTGTCTGAACACCCCCCTTTGTAAATCCCCGCTTTTTTCCACTCCAACCCCCCTCCTGTGAACTTTCATGTGGCCTACTTCTTCGACAAGGCCCCATCCGGACCGGTCGACAGCAGAACTTGAGACTCTCTTCTTACCACCCTCAAGGTACCTATAAAGGATCCTTTATGAGGGTCCATTTTCGATTTCATCTTCCCCTTCCCAACATAACACAAGGACGACGCTCGGTAGTATGCCCGCTATTTCCCTCCTATCCCAATGGGCTTTTTTTTTCATGCATAGATGACCCCAAGTTTGGTTTCTCCCACCCCATAGCCCCTTCTTTTTTTTTCCCCCCGTACTCGGAAGTTAAGAGCTTTTCCAGGGGCCGGTGGTCTTAGTCTGTGGTAACTTGTTATCTGGAAGATATTTTCTTTCAAAGTCCCCCCCGACACACTCGGTAGGTTCCCTCTGTGGAATTACGAACCACCCGTACCCTTTCCCCGTCTTTTTCCCACCCCTTCTTCATCCAGCCCCCCCCGCAGCGAGCCCCAGGTAAGTACCTTTTCCCTGATGCGCCCTTTTTTACTATAGACTCCCCATTTCGACCTCCTCCTGGTAGATTCCTCCTTCATTTCCCTCGTGCTCCACGGTCCCGCAGAGATATGGGCACCGTTTCTCGCGGGCCACTTCTGTGCCCCCGTGAGTTCCCTTCACCCCCTCCGGACCGTTTCCTTAGCGAAGCCTTGCAGTGAAGTAATTCTCTTCTATCGGGCTTCACACCTTCCACCCGTCTTGCCTTATTTATGATTCCGCTGCTCGCGCCGAGGGGGCACTTGGCTTGCACCTCTGACTAACACGTCCCCGGTCTTTTTGCTGCCTTTTTTTTTTCTTGCGACTCCAAAAGTAATCCATGGGTCTCTCATAGCGATTTCCAAGCCTCCATGTCTCCGACCCCCCCCCTGTCTGTCTTTATTGGTTCCTTTCCCACGAGACATCTCCCGAAAGTCCCCAGCCAGCTTTTACGATCGCCGTCGATTTCCCCCCGATTTGGTGCTCTTTCCGTCCTTGACAGCGCCAGGGGACGGTCCGGTCACGCCTTAAGCCCCCTTGACCCTCTCCGCGACGCCACTTTTCCGTAGGCTTTGTATTTTCCCTTTTTGCAACAGGTTCCGGACGTTTTGCTCAGTTCCCTTGCACCCCCCCCGTTTTGGATTTTTTGGAAGTTCTTCAAGAGAACCCCGTAGACAATACGGTGTCTGAGAAGGGGTTGTTTTTTTTGGTGGGGGGGTTGGGGGGGGGGTGGGGTTGGTGTGGGGTTGGGGGGGGGTGTGGGTTTTTTTGTGGTGGGGGGGGTGTTGGGGGGGGGGGGTGGGTGTGGTTGTTTGGGTTTATGTTCCTTCCCGGCCGCAGTTTCTTTCCTGCCCAGCAATGGACCTCTCACGTCGCATTTAGCCTCTGACGGCCGATAGCTTTTCCCCCCCCCCCACCGGCACTCATCATTTAGGAACGTCTGGCGCGACTTTTTTCTTGTACTATTACATCCCCTCCCCCTTCTATGACCGCACTGTCCCATTTTCCCCCCTGGGCTTTTTTCACAGCCGTTTGAGCCCTGTCTACGAGAAGAATCTAGGGCATGTCACGTCTCTTTGTACGGCTTCTTCCCCTTTTTACGATGTGCTTTTTTTGAAACTTCTGCAAAAAGTCCCAGAGTTCTCTCCCTTTCGACTCCAAAATACGTTGTAAGGATTCCTTCTGATCTGCCTCTAGTCTTTCCTCACCTCCTTTGTTGTTGAGTCTATATTTCCCCCGAAGAAAGTACCTTTCCGAACTCTGGGTGTTTATCGAATCGAATCCTTCATCGTATGAGGGTCAGTTATCTCAGTGTCCTTGTAAGTTGCCTAACAAAGCTAATTCTTGCTACCAATGAGTTTTCCATATC
>Ga0179593_1660150_pt1 | contig 17462 bp, 30 predicted proteins | sample CZODoug2_1_08_16_FD_185931 | JGI IMG/M metagenome (GOLD analysis project Ga0179593, IMG submission 185931) | Vadose zone soil fungal communities from Angelo Coast Range Reserve, California, USA - CZODoug2_1_08_16fungal (PacBio error correction) | ecosystem: Environmental > Terrestrial > Soil >... | reverse complement strand
TTGACCCTTTGGATTTTGTTTTTTTTTGTTGTGTATGGACGATTTCCCTTGCGTTCCTTGTCTGCCGCAGCCCTTTCTTGAAAGTCCCCCCGGTACGTTCTGCCCCCCCCTTTTTCCACCAAGTGGTAGTGGTATCCCTGCCGCGCTTAATCCAACTTTTTTCATCCTTGTCGACCCGTTCGCCTTCCCACCTTCGACCCCCTCCTGGCCAGACTTTTCTGCCCTTGGAAGGTCCCCCCCGTCCGGTGCCCCCTTCTCCCGAATGAACATCGTAAATTTCTCCTTTCCACACGGACTTCCCCCCCCGTTTTTGTTTTCCCCGACCCCCTCTTTTTCTCCTTTAGCAGGGTATCCCACGGTTTTCCGTTTTGAAGCTTTCGTTTCTTTCACGAGAAGCAACTTGACGGTCCGACCCCAACCTCTTTCCCACCGTGGTTTCTCGGCGGGGATCCGGCCCCTCCAGCCCTCCCCTTCATGGCAGTTCTCCGAAGTTTTTTTCCCCCCACGTCTTCTAACCTTCTCCTGGAGCTTCCCCATTGCCCTCTTCCCCTCCAGTGCTTTTTCGCACTTTGGTTTTTTTTTTTATATCCTTGCCCTTTTCCGCCCCCCCACCGCAGAGGCGGCCTTTGGCTTGGTCATCGTCTCTGTGGCACCCCGCTTTGTTCACGTTTTTTTTTGCCTGTGTTTTTGGGCGATGTTTCGTTTCTGAGTGTCCTTACAATTTCCCACCCCCCTTAGTGCCGTCCCAGCGCTTGTTTTTAGGATCCTCCCCTTGGAGTTATCAAACCTTCTCGATCCCCCCTCCTCTCAGATTTCTCGCGGCGCACCCGACTTCGTCTTTTCGCGAGTGAGATCGCAGCTTTTCTTGTTTTTCTCCCTGACGTTCCACCGCCCCCCCAGCTCGACTACGTGTTTAGCCTCTTTTTCTTTTTGTTGGGCGCGCCACGCGGCGCAGGGAACCCAGCCTGGGCACCTCCTTCAGACTGGGGCTTTCGCAGGTCTGTTACATTTTCAGGCCTTTCCCCTTATTCTTTCTCCCCTTATGTCTTTCGTCCCGTGTTGGTCAAAGGACCCCTAGTTTCATGCAATCTTCGGAATTTAGAATTAAAATGAAGAAGTTTGAATGTTTTAGGAAAAGTAATGGATGACCTCCTCTTTCGTTATGAGGTATTGTCATTGAGATCACTGGGAGGACGGGTCTATGAGGAGCTTTTAAAGAGGTTTTTAGTCTCCATATTAAGGAAACGTTGCTTCCCTTCTTAGGATTTGGAATATGGTCATCCCGTTTTGAAAGATCGGCCTGGAATTCTTCATGAGCAATGTTGATGCAGATTTCGTGGCACATGGTGCAGCGACGAGTTTTGGCTTGTTTCCTTGCTCTTTTTATTAATCTCCGGCGTCCCGTCTATAGTACAATTCAGTTTTCAACTTATTTCTGGCCACTTTAGGTTTTTTTTCCCTTAAGTGAGCCCCGGCTTCGCTTTCCGGGTATGCAATATGAAGTTCCCACCCCCATCGAACTCCTTTTCTTTTTTTTCAATCCCCTTTGTGAAGCCTGCTTACGCAAAGAGGGACCCCCCCCGGACCACGTCCGCTTCGCTGACGCCCCCTTCTCTGGTTTTTTGGCGCGCCCTTTCGAGTTCCCCGTTTCCGCACTGGTTCTATCACGTCTCTCGACGGTGCTTTTTTTAACGGTAATGGTTCTCTTTTTTTTGAGATCTCTTCTACTTGTTTTGTTGACTAGAGCTAGGAGTAGGTCCTTTTTTTTTTTTCGGCTAAATTTCCTTTTGCCATGAAACTCCTTCGCCGTGAGACGCAATTATCTTGTTGGATTTTCCCCCCCTCCCACCCTGCTTCCTTTTGTTTTTTTCGTGCCGGACGTTTTATTGTTTCCCTCAGCGTATTTTTCGACCAGTGGTGCCGATTAATCCTGCATGAATCATTTTTTACTTTTTTAACGTCGAACGTGCGCTCCCGCTGATTTGATACCGAAAGACCTAGCCTGACCAATTTCCCCCTTGACAGACTTTTAAAGGAGATCCAACAACCCCCCGACTTGCCGTGTCCACCCCCCGATGTTGGTCCCGGCACCACGACGGTCCCTCTTTATCGCTTTTTTAATACTTTCCAAACCAGCTGCCTCCCAGCCCCTAACTTTTCCGCCCCAACCCGCATACACGTCCTTTCAATCCCCCTTATGTTGCTCACCCTTTAAAGCTTCCTCTTTTCCCAAGAACGCTCCTCCCACCTTCCTTAACGCCGCAATCCTCCCCCTTTTGATTTAGACCCCCCCACCTCAGACTATTCCGTCCCTCGGCCACTTAGCGCGTCTCTGCCCGTCTCCTGTTTGTGAATTCCCACCAGAATTCCTTTTGCCTTTCCACACCCCTGCTCCCCACAACACTTCTTAACCACTGTGATGTTGAGACCTCCTCAACAAAGCTTTCTTCTCAGACGGGCCCCCATTTTTTCCCTCCACCTTCCAAGTTCTAAATTTCTTCCCAGCTTTTATTCCTTTTCCTGGAGCCCTTTTCCCTTTTCAACTGGATTCCTCCATCTCGTTGTGCTCTTTCCCAGAGAAAACGTCACACGGCAACGCTGGTCTAGATTGCCCTTCATGGAGGGCGCGGTGGCTGATGGCATTTTTTCAAAAAGATAGGCATACCTAACAGTCCAATACCTTCAGTAATTTGCTTACCGTCCCTGGCCCCCCCCCTCCTCTAGGTGATTTTCTTTTGGTATTTCTTCCCTCGTCCCCCGATTTGGTCCCGTTAGTGGGTCTTTTGACCTCACCGCACACTGAAACCTCTGCTGTTTTTTAAATCTCCCCTCTTCGGCTCTTCCCTCCCTGTCTCACGTCGTGTATTCACTGGCACACGCCCTTTGAGTCACCCGTATTTCCTTTCACCCTCCCTCCTTTTCCCCTTCCCCCTCAGCCCTACGGTCGGCCTACTGGTCGCCGTGGTTTTGACTCATTTTCGGATGCTCTTTCTTTGACCTTTCACTCCCGTAGTGAATCTTTTTTGTCTCCCTCCGTTATAGCCTGTTTTCATGGTTTGTTTTCGCCAAAACTTCCTCGCGGTGTTGCCGCTTTTCTCCCCCCTTTTTTCCCATGGGCTTCTCTCTTATGTTGCGTTTTAACCCCAACTGTCGGTTTCAGCCTCCTCCCTCCTTTAGGCTTTTTCGATTAGAGGTTGAAGGCGTGTTACCCTATCTTCTTTCTGTCTCTCATTCCCTTTTTTTTTGATGGCTTTATTCTCTCCTTACAGCAGCCGTTTTATGGCTTTTTGTCCTGTCAAAGACCTCGCCTTTTTGAATGTGACATCCCTTCCCCGGTGATTCTTCCCCCTTTTCTCCCAGTGAGTTTCCAGTCTTTGGCACCGATTTCATTGCTCCCCGACCCACGAATCGTACCTCTCCCCCCTCCTCCCCGTTTTTTTTGAGGTCATGGCTGAGATGACCCCTGAGTTCCCTTAGTTCGTGAACCCGGAACCCCTTGAAAAGCGTTTTGTCCCCCCCCCTCCCTGTTCCTGTGGCGCCACCCAATCTTAATCACCGCGCCTTGACTCGGGTCTTGGATTACGACTTCCGTTTGCCTTTAGGTACTACGTTGCGTGCCCCCAAGAGGTCTCCTGAAGGCCTCCCACAGATCTCCCTTCCCTGAAGGGAAGGAAACTAGCGCACCCCCTCCAAGCCATTTGTCACCTTTTCGCTTCCCGCTCCTTTTTACCTCTCCCTAAGGTGAAGTACCCCAATATCATCGCACCGACCCCCTTGACTCACACGCATGCCGGACCTTTACCTTTCCCCCCTGCTCGGCCCTCCGTTTCTGGGGAAGGTTTGCCACACCTCCGCTTAACTGCTTCCTGTTTTTTAACCCCCCCTCCCTATTTTTCGGAGTGCGTGGTTTTTTGTTTCAGCCCATCATTTTTTTTGGAAAAGGGCCTCATTCCCCTCCCCTTTTTAGCCTTTTCCTGGATCTTTTCTTGATAGGACGACCTTATTTTAGCCTAGGTGTATTGTCTAGTCCGGTTTTCGACCGTTCTTTTTTTGTGTCCCCCCCACCGACTCCCGTGTTTCTGCACTTTTTTACGATTTCCCACCACGTTTTTGTCCGATTTCTTCCCCCCAGGCGGGAATCTTCCACCCCCGACATCACCGTGTACGCCGTCCCGCGCCCCCTTCCACCGTCTTTTTGGCCCCCCCACCGATTCCCTCCTAGCACACGCACTCCCACACACCTCTACCCCAGACTCCTTTGCACAACTGTTTCCTCCGTTTTCCTCGCAGTTCTTCCCCCCCCTTGCGTCCCCCCCCCCCTCCCCCCCAGCGCCCGCCCCGCACCCCCCCCCCCCCCCCCCCCCCCAGGCAGGCCTTGACCACCCCCGTGCGCCCTCCCCCTCACACTCCTTCCCACTTTTCCCTCCCCCCTCCCCTCCCACCCTTTTGCCCCCCAGACATTTGGCGCGCTATCCTATGCCGGACTCATCTCTTACTTATCAGAATGTGAAGTTCCCTCCTCCACGCTGGTCTGCTTTCTCCGAAAGCTCTTATTTACGGTAGACCCCCTTTCTTTATTTGGGTCTGAGGAACTCCTTTTATTCCCTTTCGTTTTCTTTGTGGCGTTTTTTGGTACGTCCAGTGTAGTACCTTTTTAGACTCTTTGCGTTTTACCTCCCGAGATTTCCTTTTTTCCCCCCTCTGTATGATCCCCCTCTTTTTTCGCATTTCTCCTTGTGGTTACGACTTCCCCCTTCAAAGACGGTCACGTTTGGGTTCCTGTGGTTAGATCTCCTTTCGAACAGCACCCACTTCTTCTCCAGGTCACTTTTTCACTCAAAGCCCCCTCTTGGTCACGAGTCTTGGTTTTGCGAGACCTCGCTTGACTTCGTTGTGTTCGCTACGAGTGGAAATTAATTTGTTCCATGTGTTGGTCCTTCTTTCTTTTCTTTCGCCGCGTTTTTTTTTTCTCCTATGTCTTTCCTCCTCCCCCTTCCTCTAACAACCTTTCCCCCTGGTTTTGCGGTGAGCGATTTCGCTTTTCCCTCCGTACTTTTCTCCCGTCGGACTTTTCCGTCCTTCCCTGTTTCCGGAGCCCTCCAAGGAGATTTTTTCCACATTGCGTGTTAGAGTATTCTTGTTCACCCTTTCGCTGCTCCAACTTTATCTCTTTTTTTTATTGGAAGAGTGGACAATTCACAGGTCGCGTGCTCTCTTCTGCTGTGGAGCCCTTTGTTTGTCCACTTGCCGTAGAGCGCCTTCGGTGTGTGTCGGTTCTTTTTCGATTTTGTCCTACTTTTTTTTCAGTGATACCCCCTTTTTTTTTCCCACAAAGTTACGCTCCCCTCTCCTAGAAATGCCTCCATTCGCTGTCCGTTGGTCCCCCCGCAATGTTTTGTGTGCATCCCCCAACAGTAGCCTTCTCATCCTACCTTTGTGTGTATTTCCCCAACTGTTGTTCTACTTCTTTGTTGTTAGTTTTTCTCCTCCCGCGGGGTACCTTCCTTCTCTTTTTCTCTCCCCACCCTTGTTTCCTTCCCCTTTCTTCCTACATGTTACCGGCCCCCTTTTCTGAGCCCCTCTCACGGTGGTAGTCCTTTGTCAATTCTACCAGCTTATTCCGGCTACGACAGATGTTTTCTTCCTTAGGGTCACCCCTTTTTACTAGTCTTTTCTTCATTGTTTCCCCCTGTTAACCCTGGACCCCTCAACGTAACCCTTTTTGGGAGCAGCCCAACTAGACCTTCCTGCTTACTTCTCCTTTGGGACGTGGACCTTTGCCCCCACCCCCCCCCCCCAGACCTTTTTCACAAGTATTTCCCCCCCCCCCTCACTTCCGGATTCTTGGCATGGACACAAATTATTTGTGACCTGTTCCTTCTTCTTAGATTGTTTCTTTTGTTTTTCCCCCTTATAGTTCTTTCCTTTTTCAACCTCTGTTCCTGCTGCTTCTTTCCCACTTCTGACCCGTTCTTCCGAACCCCATGGTCGTCCCCGTTCTTTCCCCGAGAAACCCCAGGTGTCACCCTTCTATTTTTCTCTAGAACTACTTGCACCGGAACTTTTACGCTGCCCCCCCCCTTTCAGTTCTGTCTTTTCCCTCGCGAGCGTTGCCAGCTCCCCCCCCAATTTTTCCTTTGTTTTTTTCCGCAGAGCTTTTCCTGCGCCTGTCGGTTTATTGCCGGACCCTTCCACGTTTGTAAGTCCCGCCTCTTTTTTGCTCCTGTTCCCCCCCACATGGGTTTTCCTTTCCCTCGAGCACTGTCTCTGATTTTCCCTCCGTTTCCAGAGCTGACGTATCCGTTACCCCCTTTTCTAAACCCCTCTTTTTTCACCCTGACGCTTTTTTCGCCCCGTCTCGTATCCCCTTTTCTGTAGTAGTGTTGCTCTTTTTTCCCCCTCAGGACGCCCCCCTTTTTTCCCTCCCGAACCGTTGCTCTTCTCCCAGTGTTGCCTTATTGCTATAATGTCTTTTTTGTGCCCCTGCGTCCCCAGGCCACTACAGGTCCCAGCGTTTTCTTGCCTTTGAAGATCCTGTCTCCCCCCCCCGTGGCAATCCCCTTCCCTCAGGAGCGCTTCTCTTTTTTTTTTGTGCATCCCTTTTTTTTTTTTGTTGCCCTTTTTCCAATCACATCCCTTCTGTCCGCGACAGCCGATTCCTTTTTTCCTTTTTTTCCCTGGTTGTTTGCATTCCCCCGGGCTCTTTTCTCAAGACTATGTTTGCAAAAACCCCACAAAACAGGAAACCAACCCCCCCCCCTTATAACTTTTTTGCCTTCCTTTCTTTTTCTTCCGGCCATTTGGCTGGTGGTCCTTACGCCACCCTTCCCCTAAGGTTTGTTTCCCCCTGTTTTTTGAGATTCCTCAGGTTGCCGTCCCAAAAAGTGCCCCCCCCCCCCCCCCGGGGCTTGTCGCTTCGACTGCCCCTGGGAACCACTTTGCTGACTTTTTTGCGCCTGTGCCCAGTTCAGATCACTCGGATATGGGTGTGTTTTTTTTTGCAATACACTTAATTGCCCACACTCAAACCCTCGTTTCACTTTTTGCTTTCTCGAGCTTGACGTCCCTTTTTTTTTTTTTTTTTCAACCTCCCAACCATTTGGGATTTTCTTTCACCTTGCGCACAAAAGCCCCAGCCCCCCCCAAGCCCGCGTTCACCCCACGTTATAGCTGCGTGAACACTGAAACCTCTCCTTTCAGACATCCTGAGATTTACCCCAGCTTATCCCTGTCCCCACCCTATCCCGTATCCTTTCTTCTTCCTACTCACCCGACTCCTGATATCGCTGACTCCTCCACCTTTCGCTCGCGTTCCCTCCCCAAGCGAGCGGTTCACCTCCTTATCCACTTCCTGCTTCCCTTTATGTCCATATTTCGTCGTCTTTTTGCTATGGATGTTACACTCGTTGGCACCCGTCGATCTATTCGACGTAAGGGACCTCCTCCCCGGACTCTTTTTTTCGATCCCCTTCATGCCTTCCCCCCCCTATGGGTGTCGCATACTCCACAATTGCACTCCGTTGAATTTCTCTGTGCTCGAATGTCCTTTTCTACTGCCCCCCTTCCCCTTCATTTCGTTCCCGTCTAGCGGCTTTATTTGAGCCCCGACGCACGGACTTTTTTTTGTGTTCATCACTTCCTTAGCGTTCCCCCCCCCCTTTTTCCTCACTTAGATAGACCCCTCCCCCTTCCTTGGCGCTGCATTTTCTTTCTTGAAAAGGCCTGTATGATTTTCCCGTTTCTTAACCAATATCCACGGTTGGCAAGTTTCCTCCAGATGACCTTTTTCGGCCCCTTTTTCTTCCCGCTTCCGGCCCACTTCCGTTTCCCCTCTTGGTGTCCCCTTTTGGCACGACACACACCACCCATGTTTTAACTTTTCTTCAACAAGTGTGACCCCCCCCTTTGCATTGTCCTGCTCCAGCCAATGATCGGCCAGTTTCCTTTTTTCTTGTTGTAGTCCACCAGCCTTTCCTGTCCTCAATTTTACCTTCCCCCCACCCCACGTTTACCTTTTTGTATCTTAAGCCCGAACTTTACCGGATACACCTCTCCCCCCCTATTTTCTTTTAGGCTTTTCCTTTAGTGCCGTGTCGCTTTGTTTCCTCTTCACCCTCTTCTATTATTCTCTTTTGATATTCTTTCTTTTTTTTCGTCCTTGTTTCGAGTTATGTTTTTCTTTTCCGCTTAGGTGCATCCTTGGTTCCCATGCCCCCCCCTTCCCTTCTTCCCAACATGCGGCCCCTCTTTTCGTCGCCACCCCCCTTCTCTGTCCCTCACGTGCCCCTCTTGTGTCCCACCTTTTTCTTCTTTCCTTTTTTTTTTTACACACTCAGCCTCTTTTTTCTCGATTTCTTCTTTTTCCCCCCCCTGTGTATGTTTTTGTCCCTTTTTTTTTTCCCCACTACGCGCTTCATTCCCCCAAGACACGACCCATCCTGGACCAGGTCCGTACGGATTTTAAGAAGTCTTTTTTCCCCTTCTGTGGGTTCCTCTTGAGCGGCCTCCCCCCACTCGTTCTTCATCTTCCCCTGTGTCCCCCCCGTATTCTCCAGCGAGAGACCCCCGTCCCCCCACAGCGGACCAATAGACCTTAGCACCAACATGCTTCCCTTTTTTCTCAAGGAGTTGCGCGTTCCCCCCTCCAAAAGATGGGGTTTGTCAGAGGGTGCTCCTCCCTTCCCGAGCTTGTCCCCGCCGCGATGCACTGCGCCCTCCCTGGTATCTTGCGTTGGACCTGCCGAGTCTCCTTCGCTTGGTGCATCACCGTATCTTCTTTTGGCAGGGTGCTCCTTACCTTTTTTTCTTCATGGGGCGCCACGTCTTCTTTCCTGCCCTGCAGTTGCGCCTTTCCTTTCTTCCCGGTTCCTTTTTCTTTTCCCGTCGCACCACGTGCTCGGTGTTCGCCTCCCTTCATGTTATTTTTTGAATTCTCCTGCTTTTTTTTGCGCTTCCTCTCCTTCTTTCCCGCTCCCGCTCTTCCCCCCAGTCCTCCTTCGACGCCGATCAGCTTCTACTAGTGACTCTCCGTTCTCCCAATGATCTTCCTTACAACGTAAACCCTGCCCCCCCTTTTTGTCCCCCTCCCTCGTTCTTCAAAATGGCCCGTCTTTCGAGTGTCATTCCCTTTGCCGCCCCTTCCCAAGTCCCTTTCTGGCTATGACCCTTCCTCCCCTTACCCGATTGGTTTCCCTCTAAGGCTCTTTCGCTTTTCCACCGAACCCCTTCTCTATTGTCCGTGTCTTTCCCTTTCCCCCCCTGCACCGCTTCCCCTTACTGCTGTTCCCCCCCCTTCCCGTTTTGCCACGTTCACTTCCCCCCGGTCCGCTTTCTCTTACTCGTTCGCCATACATTTCTTGGAAGTGAGACATTAGAGGTCATCTTCTCCCGCGGCTGCTTACTTTTCCCCTATAAGGCCCGCTCCTTGTCAGCGCTTTTTTTTTTTTCACCCTGTCCCGCCTCCCCGTCCCCTCCGTAAGTTGGGTCCCCTCTGTTTTGGAGTACTTTGGCGTCGCTCCTTTCCTCTTTTGCGGTACCGTGTCCCGCCCTTTTTTTGCCCCCCCCTTTTTCTCCCCCTTTCGAATTTCTTTTCAGGCCCCCTTTACACTATCCCATCGATATACGGCCTTCCCCTGACTCGGTGATGTCTTAAGTCTGAAGTGAAGATGTTTTACGCCTTTTGACTGTCCCCTTCCGACCAGTTCTTTCTAGCCCAGACCCCCTTGGGTGTCTTCCCCCCTTTTCTTTCGCGCCACTCATGCACCCGTCCCCCCACGTGCCATACGCGGCCCTTTTTACGAGGTCTGGTTGACTTCTATGAGCCACTCGTTGTTTTTTTTTCGTTTTCGATTGTCCAACTTTATCCTCAAGCGAGCGTCTTTCTTCTCTCGTTGATGCTCCCCCCTCTTTTCTGTGTGTGGACGCCTTTTTTTTACGCCCCCCTGCCTCTCCCCTGGCATTAATGGGAAGTTTTTCTTCGCCTTGATCCAGACAGATTTTCTCTTTGGATGGATATGTGTCCTTAAGGACTCCCCTTTCCTATTTGTTTCTTCTTTCCCACTACGTGGTCTCCGAGCCATCCTCATGACTTTTTCCTTTTCCAGGGAGTACGCCTTCCCCCCCCCTTTCGCCGTTCCAATCGAATCCTCCCTTCGTTTCCGTATGGATGGCCTGAGAGTATGACTCTATGCTTGGGTCTTTTCAACCTTTTGTGCAATCACCATTTCTTCTCCATCAGTGTTGAGAGCTGCGGCTGTTTTTACATCGATCATTGTGCCTTTTTTTTTCGTGGATGTCACACGCGTCATCAGGACCTACTTTCTTTTTATTGGCCCGGGGCTGGATGGTTGTTCCCCCCCCTACAATTATAGTTTAGTAGAGTTACCCCCCCCCCTTTTCGAGTGTGAGTTCGCTTCTTCCGGCTTCTTTCGTTTTTTTGTTTGTAGCTGGTCATCCTCCTAGCGTCTCCTTCCCCTGAATCCACAACTGATCCTACCGATTTTCCTTTTTCGGGTTCGCTCCCCTTACCTTACCACGTGCTTTTTGGGCGGGATCCTCTCGCATCATCCCCTTTTTTTTTGGATTCCCGTACTTCCATCATACGTTTTTTTTGTTAGACAACAGATACCCTTTTCTAGCTTGTTCTGGTCCTTTTTTTCCTCTTCTCAGCGCCCTAGTTTTTTTCTTCTTGTGACATAGTGCCGCCTCCTTTCCTGTTTTTAGTTTCTTTCGGTTGCGCAGCCCCTACCCTCCCTCCTCCCTCGGATCTGCGGGCTTAAACAGTTCCAAAGCCCTGTCCCCCCCCATGTATTATACCTGCGCCCCTGGTAGAAAATTCCCAAGGGAGCACCCACGCCCCCCCGCCGCCTTTCCAACCCCCCCCCTTTTCCCCCACTCCTTTTCTGTTGGTCCCTTTTTTCCCCCCCATAAATCGCCTCCTCTCCTTTTTGAAATTTGTTTTCTGGGGTATTTTTTTTTTTGCCAATTTAACCCTTCAGGGGGTGTTGTTTTTTTTGTTTTTCACAACGTTTATATTCACTGTTTGTCTGTCCCCCCAGCGCGCTAGCTTTTTTTCCTTTCCCTGTATTCCCCCCAGTGCCCTGCTTCGCAGTGTTGCCCCCCGACCCCCCCCGATTCGCTTCCCCCTTCTTCTTAAATGAGGATTTCCAACTTCTCCCCCCATTCCCCACTTTTCCCTTTCCCTTTTTCAGCCGGGGACCCCTTCTTTCTTTCCCTCCCCAACCACCCTTTCCCTCAACGGTTTCCTGCCTCCTGTTCGTACTGTTCTGACGACCGCGTATTGGTCCTTCACGATCTCGATTGAGGTGGTTTGGGCGTTCTCTCCCCTAGATCCTTTTTTCCTCTCCATTCGGCCCTTTTGAAATTTTGTGGAGACGCCGATACCCAGAGCCCCTGTTAGGGAGTCCCTGTTTATTTGGTCGCTTTTTCCCCGAATCACTAAATGTACCTTTGTGCGTCGAAGTGCGTGTAGTCTTTTTTTATGAGTCACATTTTTTCTCCTGCACCTTCCTTTCCTTTCATCCTTCCTTTGTTCCCATTTTAAATTAGCTTTTTTCTTTGCTTTTTTGGCACCCTTTTACCCCTTTCACGGCCTGACGGATTTTTGTACGTCACCTTGTCCTGACGGTGTCCTCCTCCCTCTTTATTTGTCTATTTGCTTTGCGCCCCCCTCGCCGCCTTCGAGCAACTACTTCCTTTTAGACTCCTTGCCCATATTTCGCGCGTAGTGCATCGCATCCTCCTGGATCTTTGGATGGGTCATGTTTTCTGACGGGACCTCCAAAACGCCTATGCGCCCCCCCCCCCTAATTTGCTTCCCGCCACGCGTCCCCAGGAGCCTTATTTTCCTTATCTTGCCATTTGGTTTTTTTCCCTGCATGACATCTGTGCTGTCTTTCCTTACATTCACTTTTTTTCCCCTTCCAGGGTCTTTTTCTGCCGTCTTCTTCTCTCCATGTTTTTATTCCCCTCCAAAGTGACCAGTTTGATATTATTTTCTCTGCACTAGTTTTTGCCTTCTGTGCTTTTTCCGTTGGTTTGCTGGTTGGTCTTCTTTCTGTACCTTGGTCCCCCTGCAGATGCTTGCCCCCCCCTCTTGCGCTCGGTAATCTCTCTGCACCATAACTTAGGTTGCCGCCTGACCCCCACCTGCAATGGTGCGCTTAAAATTCTGTCGACGGCCTTCTGCGGGTCGCCACGGTTCTTTAAAGCACCGCCGGATCTGTTTGCTGAATGTTCCCTTCCAATGGTATGTAATCCGGCTGAGTTTCCCTGATCCGGTTCCCCCCCCTTTCCAGAACTTTCCTGTTGACCCCGTCCGCTTTAACACCCTTGCAGACTTGGGACAGCCTTTTGTGTCAGTCTACGGCAACATCGAGTTTTGTGTTGGTCACTTTTTCCTCCATCCCGCTTTTTTTTTTCTTTTGCGACAATACACCTTCTCTCCGCCGTGGCTTTCGTTTGGGCAATCCTATTCCCTGGTGTTCGAAATCTATTTCTTTTCCGTGCAAAAGGATGCGTCCTGTTCTGCCGATGCGTGACTCTTGGTTCCACTCCCGTCCGATTTTTTTTTTTTTTTTTTCTCGCCTCCTTCCCTCACTGGGCTCGCCTTTCGTCCCCCTTCTGTATGATCTCTGCTTTCTGGTAACTGGTTCTTTATGATGGACGCCCGCCTCCCTTTCCTTTTTTTGTATCCTCTACATGTAGGCTTCTTAACCTTTCAATGTGTCCCCCTCCCCAGACTATATATCTCTTTCCCCCCCCCCACACACCGACCGTTTGTTGTTTTTTGGCCCCGACCCCAGACCAACGAAACTCTCCCCTTTCTACTTTGTGGGGAGAGAACCCTCTTCACCGTTGGCGGCCCGTTCGGCCCCGCCCTTATGCTTTTTCGTTGGAAGCCCCTGTCTCTTCTTCCCCTCCGCCAACCAAGTCCCTGGGCGTTTTTTACCCTTTTGAATTTCCCGCTTTCGCATTTCCCCAACTGTTCCCCGCGTTCCCCCATCATAATGTCTTTTTCCCCACACAGGCTTCTTTCCTCTCCCCCCCCTCCTGCAGCTGTTCCCTCTTTGGAATCCCTTGTTGATTTCTGACTTTTTTATAACCACTTTAATACCCTCGTTCGTTTCTTCCTCGACTTCCGCATTTTTCTTGGCCGTGTCATTTTTTTTTTGTCCCTGTTTCGACGACTCGCTGTTGTTTTTTTTTGTAGTTCTTTCCCCCCACGTACCACCCCCCGTGCTGACTCACTGAACTTTTTTTGCCTCCCCTTTTTTCACTATATGTGGTTCCCTGACCACTGTGGAACTTTTCACCTTCTCTTACCGTTTTCATATGCCTTTTCAACCTCTGTCGCTGACCCCATCTTTAACAGCTGGTGCTTTCCCCTCTTTTTCCTCCCACCCACACCACTGCCCCCCAAGGCCCCCGCCCCACAGCCCTGTAGCCAATGCCCCCCCCAAGACCCTCACTTTCCTTTGCGGGTTTTTCTCAGGAAAAAGCTTCCCCAGCGTTCCCCCCCAACCCTCCAGGCGAACCCCGGGTCCCCCCTTGTTAGCCCACCCCTGATGAAGTCGGCAAATTTTTGGTTCTTGACGCCATTTTTGAACGGCCCCCCCCCCCCCCCCGCGCGTTTTTTACTTCAAGTTACCCCCCTACATTCATTTCCTCCACAGGTTCGTTCTTGGTTTTCATGTTTGAAAAACCCCCATTTATCTTCCTCTCTTCGTCCTGGCCCGTTCCTTTTTTTCCCTCGTGCTTGCGCTTCTTCTGAGGCGCAAAATGGGTCCGACTAGCTCCCTCAGGTATGCTTTTTTTCCCCTTGTCCCTTTCTAGGTTACCTGGTTTCGGGGGCTTTTCTCTTTCCCGCTTCCTTCATCTTTCCCTTTCCTTTTTTAATAGTGTAAGATCCAACTCTTCTTCCACCCCCATTGCTCCTTCATGAGCGCCGTGCTTTCTTCTGATGATTTCTTCGTAGCCCTTGTGTACCCAAATTTCCCACATAGTTGTCTCCCTTTGTGTGCGTGGACCAATTTTTTCTCTTTCACTTGCCGCCTCCCTTCCTTCTCCCCACACCCGCATTTCTCCTCTTTTCCTTGTGCCAACCCTGACCTTTCCCTTGTTTTTTTCAGTTTTCCTGATATTTTGAAATTTCCCTCGTACCCGAGCCGATACCCTGTTCTGCTATTCCCCTTTCCTGACTTTTTTTCGTAAGCTTTACCCCCTGTCCTTTTTTTTTTTTAATTCAGTTTTCCTTTCCCCCGGACCCCCCCCCCTTTTTCACAGCAATTTTGTCTGTCCGCTCCTCTTTTGATTTTTTTTTCCTTTCTTATTTCGGATCCGTCCACGCGCGTTGCCCCATCCCTCCTAAGGGTTTTTGGATGTGTTTTTCCCGGTTACCTCTCCCCATAGCCTTGTAGTTGGGGCTTTTCGTCCCCTATTTGACCAGAGCCTTTCTCTTTACCCTACGCCTCCCTTTGTGACGACTTTTTTTTCCCACGCCCCCACCCCCCTCCCCGGAGTCCGCCCTCCCCACCCACCCGTCCCCCAACGAACCCCATTGATGGGTCCCTTTTTTTTTTTCTGTCCCATGAATCCACCTTCCCGTTTTTATTTTTTTTTCGCATTTTTCTTCCCTCCCTTTCCTTTTTGGTCTTTTGCAAGCGCCTCCAGTTGCCCACAGTTTTACAGATGACTTCCCCGTTTTTGATCGCCTTGTAGCTGCTTCCTATTGTCTTAGCCGAAAATTCTTCCTAAGTCGGATTGGACCCTTTTGGTCGAGTCCTTCCCCCGCACAGATGTCACTTTATTTTCTTTCTCTGCAAAGAGTCGTTTTTTTCCTTGTGAAGCTGTTTGTCATGTCTGGTTTTCTCCTGCTGGTGTGCGCCCTGACCCTCCCCTCCCCCTTGCCGTCCCCTCCCCCTTTGTACCCCGTTGAACGGGCCCTTTGCGCTCGAGCTAAATTGCGTCTCCAGTGCTCCGTGTCCGCCTCTCTCGTGGACTGTCTCTTAACTTTTCACCCCCAAACTCCCTCTCGTGAAGTCGGTGACTCCCCGTTTTTTTGCACTTGTTTGTTTTTTCCGTCAGTACTTCTTCTTCCAATACACGGAGGATCGCTTTGGGTCGTTTCGCTCAATTCCCCATGTAGAGAAAATGCCCTTTTCTGTAGTTTTTCCTCTGCCTGCCTGACCTTTCCCTTTTTTCCACCAGTGTGTACGCCCCCATTCTTTGGTTTCTCATCCGCAATTTTTTTACTCTTCTTGATGCGCTTTTTCAGGCCTCTGTTTGCTTACCCCTTGTGTGACCTTTTTTCTTTCCCATGTGATCCTCCCCCGTAAAACTTCGCCGGTGTGAGTCCCCCTTTTTCGTATCGCGTCCCTTACTTCTCCCCAAGATTCTCTTGTTGCCAAGTGGCCAAATTGATGTTTATTTCTCTCAACACACCCGGCAACCATTCTTCTTTCCATTTACCGCACCATTGGTCGTCCCTCATTGTTTTTTCCTTTGAGTTCGTCTTGACCTGCGGTCCCCATCTGTCCTGCCCCCGTCGGGGTATTTTCGGTGTTTAATCTTTCGTTCTATCTTGAATGTGGTCCTATTGGTACTTTTTACCTTCCCTGTATGTCCCGTCCTTTCGTGCTTGATTGCTTTCTTCACATAAGCGTTGTGAGAGCCACCCCTCATATTCCCCTCTTCTTATCGCGTTTCCCTTTTCCTCCCTAGTGTGACGTTGTCTTTCCCCCTGTCCCGGCTGGGTTTTTTTCAAATGTCTTCCGCGTGGTGTTTTTTTTTGGGGAATACTTTGCAAACCACACGAAGTCTGCGCGGTCTTTTTCTCGTTCCCCCCGCTTTCCACCTGCGTTTTCCTCTCCCCGGTACCCTTTCTTTTCTCCAAACGATCCCCTTTCGTCAATCAAGACTGACCCGGGTTGTGATATCGTTGCTTTTCATCAGGTCCCCAACTTTCCCCTTTTTCAAGTGCTCCCCCCTATATTCAAAAGAGTTCCGTTTTTGCTTCTGTATTGTAATGGTCTTTCCTGTTGCCTTTATTCTGGAAACCCGACTTTCTAGAGTTCTCCTGTTTAGCTCTTCTGATGCCTCTCAGTTGCCTAGTTTTTCCGCTCCTGTGTGTCGTTTGGTAGTTTTCCCCCCGCCCCGTTCTCTTTATCTTTCCCCCGTTTGTTCCTCTCTTCATTTCCCTTGCTTTAGACGCCCCGCTCCCCCCCCCCCGCCCTTTCGCAGTTGACCCTTGACGCTTCTTTTTTGCAGGGTGTGACCTTTTGAACTTTCACCCCCAAGTTGCCATTCCCCCAGCCCGTGCAACAACTTTGTTCAAACTTGTTTTCTTCCAATTTTTCTTTTTCCGTTGTTCAGATTCACTTTCCTCCGGTATTGATTTTGCCTTTTTTCCGGCCGGCCCCCCTGTCCCCCCAGCTTTACAATTTTTTTTTCCTTCTGATGCATGTGTCCGCCTACTCTCTGTTTGACCATCCATCCACCTTTCGAGTTCCGCACGTCTTCCCCCGAGGCCTCCCTCACACATGTTTCTGCAATTTTTGACCTTTTGTTTTTATGTGGATTCAGGTCCCTTCCGGAACCACGATGACACCTGACACCCCCCCCCCCTGCTTGTACATTTTTTCTTCCCCAGGTCTTTCCATTCCGGTGCGTCCCCCCTGAGAGTTTCCCCCTCTTTTCTGTGGTTCTGACTTTCTTTCCTTTTTTTCTGAATTTCCTATATTTTTTCTGATGATGTTTCTTCCTTTTGCCACTCTGTCACCCTTTTTTTAAGATTTAATCCCCCTGCACCGTTTCTCCTCTTGAGTCGCTTTTCGGGGAATTCAAGGGAGTCGACTTTTCCTCTATGTTTTTCGTTTGATTTCCCCAATGTCATTTTTTTTTACCCGCCCCCCTTCCCCCACCAGACTTCCCCGCAAGACACCTCTTTTGCCGTGACTGTTTTACAGCTCCCCCCTTAGAGACCCTCTTTGCCTTTCGTTCGACCTTCTGAAAAATTCCCCCGCCCGAATCGATGTTTTATTGGTCCCTCACCCCCCTGAATTTCCCGCCCCCCACACTCGTGATCTATGCCCCTGCGGACGTGTTCCCTTTCGCCCCAGTAGAGTTTTATCCTTCGCATTTTTCTACCCCCTGCCCCCCGTTGATAAAACTGCTTCTTTTCTGACGCTTTGACCCGTTGACCTTTGATTTCCCCGAAGTTCGAGAGTCTCCTCTTCGTCTTGTGTCCCGGGTTTCCCTTCCTTCTGTCCCCCCGGACGTCCGCGTGTTCGTTTCTTGGGATTTTTTTTTCTATTTTTTGTCTGGCCCCCACAAGTTGTGCGGTCTTGTCTCCCTCGGGCACCAACTTCCTGATTTTCCCCCCCAAGTTTTTGCCATTCTTCCTCGGGTCCGTCACCTACTTCACCCGCACACCCAGTCTTCCC
>Ga0179593_1285909_pt1 | contig 17462 bp, 8 predicted proteins | sample CZODoug2_1_08_16_FD_185931 | JGI IMG/M metagenome (GOLD analysis project Ga0179593, IMG submission 185931) | Vadose zone soil fungal communities from Angelo Coast Range Reserve, California, USA - CZODoug2_1_08_16fungal (PacBio error correction) | ecosystem: Environmental > Terrestrial > Soil >... | reverse complement strand
GATGATCGCGATTAGTAGTCCTTACCTTCAACTTTTGTTACCGTCTCCTTCTCGTTTCAATGACCTTGTCGACGAGGATCATTTCTCCTTTTTTCTTCTTCTCAGTTTAAAGGATGGATCTGCTTCTCCGTTCCGGTTCCCCTGATTTTTTCTGTCGCCACTGCTCCCCTGATCCTGCGACGGTTCGGCCCCGGGTGCCTTAACATGTTACTTTCTCTGAGGAGTTAGAAGGATCTGTTGCTCTCTGGGAGGTCATACTTGCTTTCTAGTGGCTTCATTCTAGAGCAGTTTACGGATCTTATCGTGCCACTCTTTTTTCTCTGAGTTTCGATCAGGACTGTAAGACGACGCACGATTCTTTCTACGTTTTATCTCCTTCTCTTAGCGCGCTTTGGAGGAGAATTCCTGCTTTTTTCCTTCTTACTACTCTCGTGGTCTACAGGTTTAGGATTATGAGTCTGCCTCCAGCCCCGGCTTCGATGTATTAGCGTTTAGGTATTTATGGCGGCTCTCGAAGTTTCCCCAGTCCAAGATTCGACTGTGCCATGATGAACAGGATGTTTCTTCCGGTCTCTCTTTCATCGAGACTTTGCGCATCGAAGAGTGATCCGTTTGGTCGGTCACCAGACCTCGGAGAGAAGCTGCAAACCCCTGCGCTCACGTCGATCCAGGTTGAATTGTTGAAGCATTCTCTCCGTCCACGTCCTACGCATAGAAGTCACTTTTCTGAGTGGTCCGTTTATAAACGCTCTGCTACTCCTCTTTTACTTCTTTAGTAACTTCGATCCCAGTAGCCCCCCTGGGCTAGTAGTATACGCTGCACGACTTGGTCAACGATATTAGATATTTTTTTCGTCTCGATGGTTCTTTTCTGGGACCCCCCCCTCTTCCTTTTCCAAGAAGTTCGACGTTCTTGGTGTTCAGAGATGACCCCGCATTCTACACGCAAGGAACAGCGCTCAGCGCTCGTCTTTTGCCCTGAGACCTATCCCCTCTCTGTCTTTTCTTTTTTCTCCTTCTAGATTATCCTATATTCCCCCCATTCCCTCTAGTAGTCCAATGACTTCTTTTCGCAGCTTTTTTTCTCTTTCTTGCCCCCTTAACCTCCTGATCGAGCCAGCTATTGTTCTTCCAGTTCTCAGAATCTCGTAAACTGAGAGCGGAGAGAATGACTAGGTCTCGACCTTTAGTAGGCCCCCTTCATCAGATTCCTTTTTGTGCCAGATATCTTACCTACTTGTGTATCTCACGAGTAAGATTATTCCCCATGAACTTCTTATAGTCAAGAGAGCTCTTCAGGTTATAGACAGTTTCCTGCTCGCCTGCGAGCTTCGAGAGAAGTCCTCCGTTTCCTGTTCGTAGAAGATTCTTGAGCGTGCCGGATCTATTCAGGTAGATACCAGCTTAGAGACACGGCAACTCAACCTCGCCTTATGCTCCCCCACTAGACGAGATTATGCAACTTCCTTCTCTTTTCGGATACAGTAAAATAGAACCTGAGCGGCTCCACTTCTCTCTGAGCGCCCGGGTTCCTCTTCCCTCCTCGCTGACCTTTTGGGAGCTATTGACCCCTGAGTCTGCCCAACTTTCTTCTGTCCTTCCCTAGCAACCTATATCTCCTTCTCTAAGCATCATCTTTTTGTGATCTCGAGCATCCTTTTCCCTCAGACCGACACTTTCTCCCCCATGGTTTCCCCCCCCGAGGCTTTCAATCACTTAAATTTATGAGTACAGCTTCCACTTCTTCCCCCATTAGCGACTGTATCCCCGAGCGTAGTCTGCCCTGGATACTCTTCACGCAACACTTTGCAGCGCTCCTCTAGTGTTTTTTAAGGACTTGAATTACTTGACAGTTCGAGTAAGCGAGATAATAGCTCAGTTCTACTTTGTCTAATCTTCTCTAGGGAAAATCCAATTCAACATTGAACGTATCGGAGAAAGATCGCGTCTGGAGAGTAGGAGCTCACCAGGAATCCCTCTCTTTAATCTCTTACGGAAGTCTTCGAATCGGTTGTGGCGTGTCCTACGACAGGATGTGCAAGACTCACCCGTCGCAGGCCATATTTAAGTTCTAAGCGGTCGCTCCCCTATCGCCGCCGTCCCTCTTTGTCCCCAAGAGATTCGAGCCGCGTACACCCCGCATATTCCTCGCGAGCGTTTACTAGTCTTTCCCCCTCACGAAAAACCAACTTCGGAAGGACTTTTCTTCCCCTATCGATGTTCTTTCTCCCCTCTCGTCACTCGGGGACTACGAGTAACTTCGAAGGTTTCAGAATCTAATCATAAGTGCGGAGTCCAGGCCCCGCTAACAGTGCACTTGGCTCAGTCCCTTGATGGACTGTACCTCTTGACCCCTGATTGTCCCTCGCTTTTCACCATAAACTCGGTCAATTAGGTCCCCCCCGTACCTGAGGAGTGATCTCTTAGATCCCGTACTCCAGACCTGCTTTACTCTCTTAGACCTACGCTACATACGGGGAGAAAGGGTGTCTACTTTGATATGCCGTTTTCTTCCCTTAGCCGCCACTCATAGTCGCCCTGAGCTTAGTGATGAAAGGGGAACGCGTCTCCTGCTCGTGTAGTCGTTCTACTCATGAGGTCAGTTTACCTCCATGCTCAATGTCGAGAGTGTTCCGAGTCTCTGCATCCAGGCGTTATATAAAGAGCACCCGCAGACTCGTCGATCACCCTCTTCCTTTCCGAATGGCGATTCAGCCAAGAAGCCTCATCCGTTCTCCACTCAGATCAAGGCAAAGGTCGAGACCAAGTAACGCCGAAAGGCCAATTACATGCCGAAGATTTCCTTACGGATCCTGACTGCGAATCACGCGAGGTTTTTTGTCCTCCCGGCGATACCCCCTCTTGGAGAGGTAATGAAGGATATCCTGCACCTCCATCGGAGAGGGGGATTCCCCTACTTTCGAACCCTCACGTCTCGGAAAGGACGATGCCCAAACTCCTCTCCTCCTCGGAAGTTTTCTTAGACTCTCCCTCTCTCCTAGATCGGATGACTACCTTACGAATCCAAGCTTCCATAATCCAGAGCCTCCTCTCTACCTTCTGACTTAGCTTTGAATTGCAGACCGGACATCCGACATCTGCCCTCAGTTTTGGCTCCTTTCGAAGCAGGAGAAGCCGTCGCTCTCAGAACTTTTATCATTTTTTCTCTACAAGATCGCAGAGCTCAGCTAACTCTCGTCGACAGAAGGGAAGGAGCCCCCCAAACCAAGAGGTACAAAAGGAGTTACTTCAAGTACTCACTTCCTTCAGTCGACTCTACGGGCACAGATTAGCACTATAATTTTTATCTTCTATTGAAGGACGCTGGCTCGGTCCTCCCAAAAGTTTTCCCACCAATCTGAGGCGTGTTCACCCTTCAAGCGTGGCTAACTCTCCATCATACCAGACACGCACCCTATGGCGACTAGCCCCATGAGAAATCATTTCCTAGCAGCCAGAGAAGGTGAGAATGCTCCTTTCTTCAAGAGCCGAGAGGCGTTTTGAGCGGATATGTCCATTAAAGGAGTCTCTCCCCTCGACCTTTCCTACCCTCCTTCGAGTAATCTCTCTCACCCTAAGATAGCGTTAATAAGGGACTTGACGTCTTCATATTCGATGTGACCTGATTTCATATCCGTCCCCTTCCGACGCTAAACTGAAGATGGCTCTATTTTCCTCGCTCCCCGGGGAATCCTTCGATCGTTTTTAGTCAAGTCTTTCACTCAACACTTTCTTAGGCCTTACTCTATCAAGCAAGTCCAGCCTCTCAACTCCTCCAACTCTCCTAGCGTCCCAGATCCTGCCCAGTCGGACTACTAAGAGAACGTTTCATTCCCCACTCCGGTTGTGCCACAGTCACCGCTGGCTGCAGATCATCTCCATCTACCGCCCCCCACGATGACAGGACGACAAGCTTCCTCAAGGAAGATTCAACTCGAGATCGGGATGCTGGTTGGTCCATATTTCGAGGTCTCCCGCGAGGAAGGCCAGTGGGAAGGTCCTCCCTAACTCTCCTCGAGGCTCCCGAGTCTAAGGGACCAGACCCCATCGGCTCTCCCTGGCTTTCTTCAAGATCGACAGCCTTTGTGGCCTTGATACCGGAAGCCCCAGCTATCTTCGTAGGCACCCTTCCACCGAGACGGAATTTCCTAGATCTTCGGAGCCGCAAACCCCCCCCTCCAGTGCCGTTTCCGCAGCGGTCTCTACCTCTTTTCTCAACTCAGTACGAACAAAACGCAAGTCCCGTTTTGGCGAACACGCGATACCCGATTTGTCCTCTGGTCATTCGAGACTCGTTTACCCTTGATAACCTGATGCTCATCTCCGTGGCGGCCCACTTAAGACTGGCGGGTTCCACGGCTCCGCATTAATTCTCCTGGGTCTGCCCGACGGTGCGAGATTTCTCTGCCCTCCTTTACGAGCAGCCGCACTCCCCTTTACATGTCTCCTTGCTATCAGATAAGGACCCTCTGCCCCCCTTCTGGCGAGCGTCCCCTATCTCGTGTGGGACAGGTTTTTGGGTAATCTCCGGCGTACCCCCCCCATGTGCTGCTCGACGGACCTGCGACATATTCTCGATCTTGCTCTCACCCATGAGAACAAGTCGGTCTTCTACTCTTCGTCAGAGGTGGGCCGTCGTTCCCTCTTCCCCAGATTGCCGTACCGGCGCCGTATACTACTTGTATTCGCTTGGAGGTCCTTGCCGATTCCGCTCTCCGCTCTAGAGTTTCCCTATCGTCTGGACCTCTCTGCTACGCGGAACTGATTTTCTCATCCGAAAGTCATCCTAGCCTAGACTGCTCTAACGCTGACAAGACGCTCATTTTCCTCCTCTCCTCAGCTCACCGATCCGATTCTTTTTCACGGACGTAGAGAAGGCGGTTTAGCCCCTAGTGAAATTTATTAGAGTCAGTTCCCTCACCTATACGCTGAGGACTCGGATTCTAACCCGCTCAAGGAATCCTCGAGGTTTTCGCCGTACGTCCTTTCTCTTTCCAGAGGCTCTATAGAGATTTCACCGAGGGCGGAGCTAATAGAGATCTCACGTTTAAGCCTTTTTGAGACTTCCTAGTCAGACCTTCCCTTCCCCGTGTAATCTATCTATGTTAATATCATAGTTTGTTTTTTTGAGGATGATCTACCCCTACGTCTCTGGACAGGTGCTTCGTCTCGTTCCTTCTACGAGGAGTCCTTTGATATATATGCTATTCCGAATCGGTGTTCCGTTCTATGTCTTCGATACTAGGAGTCACGACGTCGACTTACGGCTACACCTTACGATCGCTGTCTCCCTTCTCTTTCCCCGAGCTCAGCGAGCGCCATCTGTCTTTCGTGGAGAGGGCCTCTGTCCTCCCCCTCGGTCTCCCATAATCTCCTCCTCAGTACTTTCCCTTTTTCTTTCTCGAGATTGGCCGATATCTTAGGGAGATGAGATTTTTTCCTCTTGTGCGCTCAGTCTCTTTCCTTTCTTCTTATTCTTCTCAACATCAGGTACTCGTATCGCGTCAGCGTTATGACCCGATCTCCCCTGAGCGCTGTAGTCGAGAATCTGAGTTTTTCCCGAAGGCAACTTCGTAGACGTGCCCTTTAGATTCAGAGAGTCGTATCCGCGGCCCTACATCTTCTCCGAGCCTCCTCTGCCCGAGATGCTCGCGCATGGTGAGATCACACTTTCGCTATTCGTACGCGTAGTCGTCGCCTTGCGTTTTACGCGGCTCTGATTAAAAGTTACAACCACTATCTAGATCTTCTCCTTCTTTTTGTACTCTCGCCTCGGGAGAAGACCCCTTAGGCGTGCTATGCCATCGTCCTTGTTTCTGCTTTTTCCCTCTCACGCGGCACAAAAACTAGAACTCTCTCTTGACTGACCTCCTTGAACGACCCCCAGTTTTCGAGGGTCCGCACAATTAGCTTGCTCCCGTAGGTGAGCTTGTGTCGACCGAGCTTGCAATGACCTTATGCTTCACCCTGAATCGCGTCCGAAAGTCGGACTTGCTTTTTCTCTTTTTAGCTTTCGGATGCTCTTCGGAGTTACTTCCTTGTTGTTCGGCTCGCTCCTCTAGGCCTTCTCGTCGGCCTTTTCCCCTTAGAAAGCGCTTGCCTTACTCTCATCCTGCCACCCCCGCTGAGACGAGTTTACGCGAAGCCGCTCCTTTCCTCCTTGGTCTTCGGTCTCCTTAGCCTTGCTCGCGAGTGATTTCCCCTCCCCTTCCCAATTGCCTGACTCGGCGTAGACTACTCGAGATTCCTAACCCTTCTCCCTAGAGAATGTCCTCTTCTCTTGAGGGTCATTTCTTTTGCCTGGATATCTCTTTGAGAGGGATAGGAAGCTCAATCAATCGTTGAAGGACAAATCTTTCTTTCCTATACATTATAAGTAGATCGTTGACTTGATTGGTAAGGATTCTTATGTGCAGTAGTGGTTCTTGTATTAGGTTGATCTGCGACTGCTCATCTGGACGGCCGATTCGGACTAGCTGCCTTTTAACTCAGTGCTCCGTATCGAAGAGGCCTTCTAGATTTAAGAGCGCTTCGGTTTCGCGTCGGAGTTAGGGCGTCTTACTCGTCACACGCTCTACTCTTCCTTATTCTTCTTCACGAGATCGGGTCTCTAGCTTTATCTCATGTGAGTCAATTCGCGGACGTTTCCGGGGCGTGCCCGCAGCACGTCTCCTCCTCGCGCCTTGTCAGACCCTCTTTCCTCAAGTAGCGTGCGCTGTTAGTACATCTGGCTAAGGTTCTCCCTATCCTCCCTGTTGCCGGGATGAGGGGAGGAGTTCCCTGCTCTTACTTCTTTGAACTTCCTCTCCTGGTTTTGCACTTGTTTCCGTACAGATAGAGGCCTTCCTGAGAATTGATAATTACCTTCTCTGATCTGGACCGACGAGGTCCTCACTGAGAATTAGCGTATTGAAGGTATCGTTGTACAGCCTTCCGCTTCATGCTTTCCCGACGAGGTGGAGCTCGTACATTCTTAGAACCTCCCCCTTGGGATGCCTAGCTTCCTCCTTCCGGGAAGAAGGCTGGCGCGGTGAAGCTCAAACATGATCAGTTCAGGCCTTCCCCCTTGTCGGACCCCCTGAAGGGAGCCCGTCGGCGGAGCCTTTCGGCTCCCCGTATGATGTATGGCCTCTTCTTTTGCTAGCTGATTAATCTCTGATCTCTTCTCCCCGGCGCCTTCTAGTGCCCAAAGAGGTGGCGGCCGGAGTGGCGCGAGGGCCGTTCGAACACGCGCTCTTCTCTTTGTATCGTCTTCGCCTCGAAGACTCTACTTTCTGCACCCTTCACCCTCTCCTGAAGCTCCGGTTCTAGCTCGTCGGTCGTTTATCTTAGTTCGCCGTACTAATCGGCTGCTGCTCAGTCTCTTTTTTTCTTCGGCGGTGTAGTGGTCGCGCTTCGCCCTTTTAGAGGCCTGCCCCGGCGGCGACGGCCCTGAGAGTATAGCGATCTGTCCCTGAACGCGCGGTCTCCTGCGGTGCCTCTGCTCGGCACGGCGAGAGGCCGTAGAACCCCCATTAGCTCCTTGATCAGGTTTAAGGTCTGCCGTCAGCGCGATCTTTTCACTGCTGAGAGTGAAGGAAACTTCGATCTAAAGGTCTTTTCACCCGCGCTGGCCCGACTGCCTTCTTCTTCTCTCTTCAGAACGCGCTCCCAGTCTCCACACTTGCGCCTCTTTTCTGTATAGCGCGATCGTGGAACGCTCCCCTTGCTCTGGGACTAGCTGCCTGAATAGAATCATCGAGGAACTTTCCCGTCTCTCTACCGTTCTTTTGAGCGAGACCAGGTGCTCTTACCAGACAGGACAGCGCCCGTCTCTCGAGAGAGAAGTGCCGAACTGCGACCGACTCAACTTACTCTCTTGCTGAGGCAGTCAGCCCTAGATTTGATCTTCCCCCCTCCCCGTAGGGACCCTCGAGAGGTCAGCCTCCTGCTTGCTTCAGCGGTGGTCCCTTCCCTGAGGCTCGAGCAATATGCGGTTCGTTTCACTGCAGGAGAGCAATCCGCCTGGCCAACTCTCGCGGTCTGGCTCATGCCTCTTGCGCGAATTATTCTCACCGTACATATGCGCCTGGCCTTTGGTGAGTAAGCTCCAGGTACTTGTTTTTTTGACCCCGAGACCGCTCTCCGCCTTGAAAGTAAGTAGTCCAGCGAGGTCTCGTATGTTTTCTCTCCAGCCCTCTTCGCGATGCTGCGCGGTCTCAAGTCGCTTTTCCCTTTTCGGAGTTTCCTACGTAGCTGAGCAACGTGCCGCTTCTCTTAGGAGCGCTCAGCGAACTTCCCTACTTCCCGGCCTTCCCTCTCACAACTCGAGGCGCTCGGCCACCATGTTGAGCCTGCCTGAGGACTAATTAAATCCTACACGCGACGCCGATCCCGGCTCTCTCGGATAGGGCCCTGGTTTTCTCAGCTTCCCCCTCATACTGTAAGTGGCTGAGCGCTTGCCCCCGAGAGAAAATTTAGGGTCGTTCTCACGGATCTTCTTCGGTCCTCTCCCTTCCGTTCGTCTTTGTTTCCTTAGTAGTGCTCGAGGAACAATTTTATCTCGGGTGGCGTTGACAAGCGATCCAGCATCCCGTCTTTTTACCCGCTGAACCTGAGTCAGTAGAGAGGCTGTCGCCCCGCGGCGTTTCTTACTGGATCCTCGCCAGTATCCCCCATTTTGCCTCCTCTCCTCGAGTTGAGGCTGAAGCGTGATATGCAGGTCCTTTTCCCCTAGAGCGTCTCGCTCTCTCATCCCCCCGAGCTCGGCGACGTGATCATCGACAAGTCGGGCGGAACTACTTTACAAGGCAACGGTTTATGGACTTACTCTCCAGTCCTTCTCGGCGCTCCTTCCCTTCGTGCACCCCGGACGCTGCGCGCGTGCTCGAGGTCCGACGGTGCAGGCGGAGAGCAGGCTCTGGAAACAAGCACTTCAGGGCCCCTCTTCTACCCAAGGCGCATTCGGCGATGGACGGTTCTAATAGTGCTCGATACTTAATTCTGCGCCGAAATCTGTGGACAATCGCTATTTCTCGCCGTCCCGGTCACCCCTAGATCTCTTGCGCGATAACGAGGCCTCCCCTCTGCACAAGCGGGGTAGGCCGCCTCTCTCTGGGTAATCTGCTTCCAGAGGGGATCTCGAGAAGCTGCCCCCGTCTTTAGACCTCCTAATCCTCATCTTTGATTGCGCTCTCCGTCTAGACAAGGATAGCGCGCTGCTGTTCCCTGCGGTCCCCTTTCAGAGCGCTGGGTCTAGCGGTAAGACAAGCCTACTCTTGACCAAACTTCTCGAGTTTCTTAGACCCCTCTTAGATTCCCTGAGATCGAATTCTCGTTGCCACGATCCTGCGCGTCAATAGGGATCAATTTTGCTACTGTGATTCGCGCTGCTGAGATTCTTTAAGAAAGCGGAGAACCCGAGTCGGGTCGCTCAAAGGGGAAACTCTGAAGTTAAGGCTTCTTGAAGGAGTGCAAGATTCTCCTGGTTCTACGGGCCAAATTCCAAATGGAGTCTCACTTTCTCTACTATAGGAGATAGGCTCCCAGCGACAGAGCACCCCGCAGCCCCGAGTTTAGAGGCGAGATGAGAGTCCGCTAAGCTTCGACGCCGGGGTTCTTGCAGATACCATGCGAGATAGTAGAAAGGTTCAACCCTCTAGCCGCCTACCGACCCACGTTCTCTCATCTCTCCGCTGCTTGCTCACGAAGGCCTAATCCTATCCATGACTGTACCGGCTCGAGACACAGCGAGTAGTCTGGGCCGCAGGTAGATTCCTTTCAGGGAGCTAGGCGAGGAGACGACGAGAACGTCGACAAGAGTCAGTTCTTCGAACCCTGTCTCGGCGCCTCTCCCGACGCCCCGCAGTTGGTTCATCAGTAGCTGCAGTAGTATCGCTCGATATGTCCTTCACTCGCACAGCCGTGACGGTCCATCCGTCCCGAGCCCGTCAGCCGTCGGCCGGCCTCATGCGCCAGTTCCATTTTGAATGGCTACCCGGAATTTTGTGAAGTCCCCCCTGCGCCTTTGCGGCGGTTTCTCAGGACCTCAGGGTCGGATGCCGGCCCGTCGATCCTCCTGAATGTGAACTATTGCTCGGGAGCCCCAGACTCGAGCAACGCGGCCTCGTCGAAAAGCACCGAGGGAAAAGTGTACAAAGGAGTTACGTCAACAGATGATTCGCTCTTACTGGCCGCGAGGGTCACAGATATCCCTCGAAGTTTTGGGAGTTTTGGTTGGTCTTTCTTCTCTGACCTCGCGGCCGCGGATTGTCCCTTCCCCCCAAGAGTCTCAACCGTCGTATGCGTTTTCACTAGTACGAGGCCGTTATCTCCATTCAACTACCTAAAACGCGGACTCTTTTTTCTGAACGATCATGACTTTCAGTATGTACGGAGAAAGGCCCTCATGGAGGAAGCTATCGGTTTAAGCGGCCGGATTCGGAGAAGGATCTGTCATCCCGCTTAGAGAGCCTCTCAGTTTCTTCTCTTCGCTAAGTCCGCGACCCGCGCGTGGTGACTCGCCTTAAGCTGACTAGAGCTTTTCAATATTTTCCATCGCCCATGACCTCCGACTCTCCTCCGAGACGCTCGGCGCGCTCTCTTTTGCCCTTCTTCTCTTGAGAGTTCTAGACACAGCTCGTCTACGTTTCTATTTCGCGTAGAAGCTCACCTACGACAAAGAGAAATGCTCGTCCAGGAATTCCTGACAAATCTCCAGGCCACGATCTCCGGCGACAGTCTCCAACCAAGGAGATGGTTCGTCCAATCATGGTCATTGCAGGATCCTTCCCCGCACACCGATTCCCTACAAGGGCGTCCCGAGGCCCTAAGAATCTCCGTCCCTCGCGATCTTTTCCGCTGGGACGATCTCCCCTTTCTTTCTTTAGAATGTACGGCACGGGGAGAGTGTCTTTAGTCATAGAGCAGGAGATGCGACTTCTCCCAAGCCCGAGGACGACCTTCTCGGGCTGCTCTTTCAAGATTGGCGCGCCGCATTGTGTCCGGAGAGAAGAAGTAGAGACGAGTGTTTTCGGCTAAGCGCAAAGGCAGGAAGGTCCCTTCGAGCGAGCATCCCCACCGCCCGACCGCCACCTTTTATTCTTCAGAACACGGTTTACACTCCGGATAAACAAACAGCAATGGCTCTTTTTTTTTCCTGAACGCTGATCGATTTCAGTTCTCGGTCCCCGTACCGCCGATTCAGTATCACAATTATCTCCTGCTGCCCGACACCTCTTGGCTTTTTAACTCCTCCTCCGTGCGGTGTCTATGTAAGCCTCAGAAGGTGACTCCTGAGCGGTATTGAACGAAGTCCCGATTAGCCGCGAAAGGCAGAGTAAGGAACCACACTGCCTAAATGGAGCCTAGTCTTGTTTTCCCCCAGTTCAGCAGGCACCCTCGTATTTGGAGCTGCTACGAGTGTCCTCTGAAAGGAGAGCCTCCTATACACCAAGGGATATCGACCGCACTCGCAATCCTCCGACGGCCATGTGAGCATTATTAATCGGTCGAGCCTCCGTCCACGAGGTCTGTTCTCGTCTGACGGACGCGTTGGCAATTAATCCCTTTTTGCCCTTTCCTGTACGATCGGTCCGGCTATAAAGACCGCTTCTCTTTTCTACGCAGATGATCGGTCCCTTCGTCATACCCTTCCCTCTCTTCCGAGGTACTGGGGCTCCGCGAAGAAGCGCGAGTCTATCTTTCGATCCAGAGTAACCTCCGCTCCCGCATACTAGATCGACCCATCTCTAAGCCAATGCTGCACGTCCGACTTTAGTCGGAAATCGTTGAACAGTTTTAGAGTTCAGCGTCAGGTTCCGACCGAAGTACTGAGAGATTTGTCAGTTCCAGCAATATTGACACAGATCGAGATTCGGAGCCTTACTCCGAGTCTTGCGCTCGAAGTGACCCGTGAGATAGCAACCACGAGGAGGAGCTCCTCTTGATTTTCAAGTTACTCCCGTCAGAAGGCTCTAGAAGCACATGTACGATCGGCGGGCCCTCCTTACTTTTTCCAATCCTTACCTTTTGTGTGAGTTATCAAGATGCCTACTGTTCCTCTCGTTCTTACCTCTTCCATTGTATCTAGATGAGCTCCGATCCCCGATGGCGTCGAGCTCCTAAGTCGGAGAAACACGTCTCTTAGCCCCCCCCGCTACTAGACCTCTCTGAGCGCCCTCTCGCCAGCCGATTCCCCTGATAGTCAGGTCGGCTAGTACTCGATAAAGTGTAGGGTCATCCGCATTATTCTATGATTTAACACTCATATAGAGGATTTTGCTATCTCCGTCCGAGATGAGCTCTGTAAGAGGGAATCGATGAGTCTTCCTGAATTATTCTCCATCGTCCCCCTAAGCCTCGTTTCTCTTATGTGCATACGCGCCGCTAAAGCGGCGCTAGATAGGCGTTCTTGTCCAAGTCTAGAACGCGCTCTTTTAAGTCCAGACGTTAGTCGAGTCCCGACCCTCCTACTCCCTCGCGGCAGAAGATTCGCATCCGCGAAGTGTGATAGGAACCTCCCCTCACCCCGTGTAGAGTCGTTCCTTTTGCCTTTGTGGATTCGAGGATGTACCCCATGTCCCCATTCTAGAGATCGCAGGGCCCCTCTTGCATTAGTGGTACGTCTATCTTGCGTGAGTTGTTTCTTCTTCTCTGGAGGGGGAGGATCTCGCACGCTTTCAATCTATAAACGCATGCCTGCGGCGATCCCGCCCTTCGTAGAGGGCCGCAAGTCGCTGAGCGTTGAGCTTGTTTCAAAGAATAGATTTTCCGCTGACCGAGATGTAAAGATATCGTCATTCTCATTTTGTTTTTCCCGACCGTTCTTAGCTAGGGAATGACCTGCTTTATCCCTGGACTTTCTTCTTCGCCTCGGACCTTCTCGTCTTACTTGGAGGAGCGATCTATTGTTATTCACTTGAAACTCTTCCTCTCTTCTTAGAGAAGCACATCTTCCCGGGCTTGGTCTTCGCCTGCCCCTTCTCCCCGCTGTGAACTCGTACCCATTGGCTTCCCTCTCTTGCAGGAGCTAAACTGTGTGAATCGTTTCCACTCCCCGCGGCTCCTATGGTAACTGTTCGCCCTTTGCGCTTTGCGATACGTTGGCGTTTTTCCCTGTCGAGGTTCCCCGAATCGATTGTACCCAATCCCTGCTGTTGAGGTTAGACTCCTCCTCTGCGAGCTTGCTCCTGACTCTGTGACAGCGTGTTCGTAGGTCTATTAGTCGTTTGTTTCGAGGTCCGGAAGATCGTTTACTTCGACCCTACGGCTACCGCTCTAACTAGCTTCGAGTAAGCTAATCTAGGACCGGTCGAGAGGGACCGGGGAGGGCCCAAAAACAAACAACCTCCCCCCCCCATCACCCAACAAAACAAAAAAACTTCAACAACTGATCTCCTCAGCATTAAGGACCTCTATTAACCCCCGCTTTGATCGCAGCATCTCCATCCTTAGAGATCTCTCACATTCGGCGCCAGCATCAGGGCGGCACGAGTATACCAATAGAGAAGCGCATCACCGAGGATTACCCTTCGTTTTTTTGGCGATTTCTCGCATAACTTCTGAAGGTACCCTCGATAGGCCCCTTAACTTTTTAGGGCTAGATGGAGGTGACCTGCAATCGTTTTTTCTCCCTCAGGCCTGTTGGAGAATTGTTGAAGTAAATCTCAAGAGGAATTTTCTCCTTGATGATAAATTATTGCGTTTACTGTTTGATCTCTCTTAGAGGAGAGCTTTTTAAGTACTGTTTTCAACGATGGGATTAATTCATCTTGGAGACTCAGTTCTCGGATCGACTGCGTCAAGTAGAAGAGCTTCTTCTTAGGTGATTTGAGTAGGCCAAGGATTCGCTTCCTTCGACCCTCGCCGGGTCCTAGGGCTTAGGTCTCCCCTGGCCCTGACTCCTGGCCGTTTCCGGGGGCACGTTCGTGAATATCTTTGATGCGAACTTTTCTCGTGCTTCATCCTTAGCTTCTACTTTTCCCACTTTCGTGAACCAACGTTGAGGGGATCGGAGTCGCGCGGCCCCATTTCCCGACTGCTCTTATAATTGTCTAGTTCTCCCTCTGCGTGCTTGCGGAGCTGACTGTGTGGGAATTTTTTCGCTCTGTTTTCGAATTTCTGGCTTTTTCGGAGTCATTTCTGGCCGCCCTTATTCTAGATATTGAGTGTGCGGCATGTGACTGTGGCTAAGATTAGAGGGACCCCTGCGAAGTGCTGACAAGCGTTCTGATCTTAGCTATCTGCGCAGCGACAGCGGCGGTTTTTTTTTGTGTTATCTTGAACGACTGCGCCCTCTGAAAACAACGGAGAGAAGTGTAGTCGTTCGTAACCTTCCGTTTCTATCGGATCCGAAAGGAGTCCACGAGGAACGACAGGAAGAGATACTAACCTCTTTCCTCCCTGCCCAGATCCCCCAGCGAGTTTTGCACGATTCGGAGCTATGCGTGAAACCACTTATACGGTTTAAAATTTATAAAGTAGGATCCGCCTTTTTTTAACCCCCGCCTCCTCCCTGCTAGGGGGACTTTAGTTCCTATGGTCTCTACTCGAATTGTCCCCACGACGTCGTCTGTTCATTGTTTCGAGACAACGTTTTGCTGCCGAAGGCCCATAGTTACAGAGTTACGCGCTTGATAGGCGACCTTACGACTAGTGACTGAGTCATACTTCTCGAGCTTTCGATTGAGCCCATCGAGTAGGCCTTCTTTTGAAGCGGGTATGATAGTAAGAGAGATCTTAGTCTCTGCGGGTGTCCTCGGAGTATCACCTCGGCAATAGTGAGGATGTCACTTTTTCAAGTTCTGTGACCACTTCTTGCTCACAGGTCCCTCAGGCATGCGAATTGGTGACGAAGATGACAGCTTTAGAAAGAGAAGCCTCTCCGGACCTGACAACTTAAATTTTTCCTCAACTTTAGCCGCCTAATGGTATCCGAGACTATGCAGAGAGTGTTTGCTGCGTAATGTTCTTAAGATGTTTTCCACTCCTTGACGCCTTTTCAGTCGAACTGCTACTCGAGCTCCCCCGTTTCGCCCAAAATTTCCTCCTTTCCCAACTCGTTTCTTTCTTATGAAATTTTTATTTTTTTTTCGTGAGCGGTAGAACCCATCCCGAGCGGCGCTTATTCATTGACCCTGAGGTAATCTTATGCATTTACTGATTCAGCGACCAAAGTTTTGCACCCTTTTTCCGCTCCTTATCTTTTTCTTCTTTTCATCTCTCAGTTTTTTTTGATCTTTTTTTGATTACTGGCTTCTGACCCCCGACCTTTTTTGGGCCCTGCGAATTCAACGTCCTATTAGCCCAAGCATGAACCCGTACATTTTTCTCGACACTGGAGTCAACCTCTAGTTCCTCTTCTCTGCTTATCACGTTAAGCTAACCTTGTGACGAAGTCTCGTTTTTTATTTTTAAGGAAGTTTCGAATTGTCCCTTTCAGTATGGAGAGCTGATCTCCCTCTATTAGTCGCCCTGCTCCGAGAAGTTCGTCGCCGACCCTCCAAGCTTGACAAAGTCTTTCCTACTTGCCTGCTCCCCAGAGTGCGACGAAATCTTCACGACTCTGATTCTCACCCCTTCGAGAGAGCGTCAATAGAGGAAGTGACACTCTGAAGATGTGAGCTTTCTCTCTCTTTCATCCCGGGCTTAAAAAAAGGTCCTTAGGACATCTTCCTAAGGTGCGACTCAAATTAGCGCCTATCATTCGTATCCAGGAGCTTCACCAGCGCTTATTGTGTGCGCCGTTTTTCCTTCCCCCCCCCGCCCTCTCTCTTCCCGCGTATGTACCGTCTTGACAAGTGACCAGAGGAGTTTCGTTTTACTCTTTCTGGTGGATACCATATCTGGACGAGGGACGATCGACCTGAGAGGCTAAGAAGCAGATGAGTGAATGGCGCTCTGTTGCAAGGTCTCCTTGGCAGATGCTGGCTCTGTACTTTTCTTCACGATTGTTTCCTTTGCTTCTCCCAGACCCCCTTTCCCTCAGTAGGCACCCCAACTCAATCCTTTTTCTTCCCCGATTTCCAGTCTATACATATAGAGAATTCCTCACTATCTGTCCCCCGACTAACCAAGGACCGACAGTTCTTTGTCCATGGGTCACTTCTTTCTGTTCCGCTTCGCCGACTTACTAGGGCGACCCGCGAGGGTGGCAAGGGAACCCCGATTTCCCTGCCGCGAAGTCGTGCACATGTACGCCTGGCTGAAGATCGTCCCATACTTATCACCGGAGCTCCGGTTGTAGTAGCGGCTGCTGCTTTCCTATCCGAGACCCCTTTCAGCTACAGTCGCGTTCCGATTCTCATATCTGTCTGATGAACGCTCATCCTCGAAGCTTGGTAGCAGCTCCAGTCGTAATTAGAAAATTCACTCACCCTACCCTCAGAGAAGATAGAGCTGCGATCGACGCGCCTCCTGAGAGAAGACCTGCTTCTCCCCAAGAGCGCGTGGATTGTTTTTACTAAGGAGATTCCCCCTCCCCTTCGCTAGGAGCCTGAGCGGAAGAAGCGTCCTTCGGCCTCGTCGATCCTCCTCTGGACAGGAACGGGATCTCAACATCGCGCAGCAGACCCTCCGGTTTTGAATCAGAGCTCTCCTAATCTCTAGAGATGAAGCCTCGTGCCATCGCGGCCATTTCTCCCTCTCGCGAGAGCCGTTCTACTCCGACTTTCTCAGGACAGTTGCAGGACCTTAACCAGGGATCAGGAAAACTGAGCCGGCGAGGTTCTCGGAAGCGCCGCCGGATGCCTCAGTATTCAGGCCTCATCCATAAGTTAGCTGTCGTAACCATATCGGAGCGCTACAGACCCCGCCCCCTCTGACCAGCAGGAAAGGAGCCACTCTGTACAACGAGGACGTCCTAAGCTCTTCGCGCGAGCCACGGCTTTCACAGAGCCTCACTCTCCTTTTTTTCTCTTATCTAAGTCCTCTTCTCTGTCCCCCCGTCAACCACTTTTCTCAAAGGCGTATAGCGTCACAGCTCTACGACTCCTGGTAATCGCCCAATAGCGCTTCCCCAAAAAGACCACCCCGATTGGCGACACGCCGCCCCCTCGTTATGATCCCAGATGTCTTGACGTCTCGGGTCTCGTCATCGGCCCAAGAGGTCGCCCCCTCTTCCTTATTGGTCTGCTACATTCCCTGGGGGAGTCGGCGAGAATTTCCTCTATCTCTGCCGAATCTAGATCCTAGCTTTTTTGTAAGAAGGCCTTGACGTTTCTCTGTCCCTTTCCTTGTTCCGTTCCCTTCCTCCGCAGAATCCTAGGCGCAGGTTTCGATGCCGCCGTCTCTTGGAAGTCGATCGTAATCTTTGGTGCTACAGAGCAAAGCATGAGTAAGAACTGAACTAACAGACAGTGTCTGCACAGATAATGTTACAACGAAGACCTCCCGCGAGTCCCCCCACTGATAGGGTGTTGATTCCCAACCTTGGCTTACACTAGAATAGACGCGACCCTCTATGCGTCCCTTCTCACTAATAG
>Ga0179593_1678975_pt1 | contig 17465 bp, 13 predicted proteins | sample CZODoug2_1_08_16_FD_185931 | JGI IMG/M metagenome (GOLD analysis project Ga0179593, IMG submission 185931) | Vadose zone soil fungal communities from Angelo Coast Range Reserve, California, USA - CZODoug2_1_08_16fungal (PacBio error correction) | ecosystem: Environmental > Terrestrial > Soil >... | reverse complement strand
AGTAGCCGCAGTGAGATCTCCCAGGGATTTTTTTTTAGTGTTAAGAGCTCCATATTCTATATGAGAGACCCTTACCCTCTTAATCGAGCTATGCGTAGCATTTTTTTCCCTCTCTTGAGCATCCTCTGTTGCGTAGGACGAGAACTTCCCACGGCGCTCCCCCCTAGCATAGACCATTTTTCTGACGAACTAAGTCTAGGTTGCTTTTTTTTTTGTGGAAGAGGCCGGTTAGCCACACTCTCTATCTGCCCCTAGCGAGAGAAAAGAACAAAAATTGTCGTCCTTCCTTGGCCCTGATCAGGCCCCCCTCTTTTTTTGATCCGGGGTATCCATGACACCTCCCCCCCCCCCCACACTCCTGTTCCTACAGGAGGATCGTCGACCAGCAATACTAACTCCGAGCACTCTAAGGGTTTCTTACCTGCTAGTCTAAGCACTACGCCCCCTTCACTTCGCACGACCACAAACTGAGCTAAACTAATTACTTTCAGATTTCCCCCCAGAGCATAGTTGGCTTTTTTGACTCCTTCTTTGGCGACTCGGCGCACGCACCCTCCTTCCCCTGACTCTCAGGGTGTCGTTCTGATCTTACATCGTGGTCTAACTTCTTATGCGAGGGAGACCAGCTTGTCTTCTAGACTTTTCCCATCAGCCAGAATTGGTTTGGAGATTTTGCTGAGGTTTGTCCCCCTGTCCGTGTGGTCTGGCTCCAGTGCCCGCTTGTCGTTGATATCCTTTCCTTGATCCTAGACTTCCCCGTGTGATCGACACCAATTTTTTCCGTTTTGGTGACTCACTTCGAGTCAGTTACCCCATCCCCTAGCGGGTGTTACTTTCCCCGTTTTTTTTAAATTCGACCACCCATGCGGTTGCTAGGACTTCTTTTCACTGAGCATCTCCATTCCTTTTAGGATGCATTTGATTCTCACGACGATGCAGGTCCTTTTCCCTGTCGGTTTCTTTCTTACGAGCTCACGTTTAGAAAGTCCTTCATCGAGGTCACCCCCGGTTGCGTAGATGATGCTTTTCCCTTCCACTTCTCATCTTGACACCGTCAAGGGAAGTTTGACTTTAGCCCGCGTTCAGTTCCCCTTTGTTCGGCTATCAGGCTCGGCGGTATTCGCGACTCCATCTTTCTCTGCTGGTACTGACACGTTCCGCTCTTGGCGCTGACGTTCCTTCGGGACAGTAGCGCAGATTTCTTTTTTTGCGCTCTCTTCAGTGCACACGATCCGGCGCCCTTTCGTGCCAACTGCCTGCCCACCATCCCCAATCATAGCTCTTTTCATTCATGGTTTTGTTGCACTATCTTCCTTTATTCTTTCTTCCTTTCTTTCTGACGCTGTTCCGACGTGCGAACAAACCAGTTCACAAGAGAAGGTGCGAACCATGTCACGTCCATCGGTTCACGTTCCCTTCCCCCCACCCCCCAAGTTTTTTTTTTAGGTTACCCACCCCCCTACTGTTTGCAAATGAAAGCCTGGGCGCCGTCCCCTGATGGCCATCCTCCGATGACGTTGCATCAAAGCGAGCGCGAGGCGGCGTTTGTCACTCCCTACGACTTTGACCCTTGGTTGCCCGAATTTCGCTGACCCACCCTCGGCGAACGATCGTTTCTCCCCTCCTCCCGTCCAATTTCCCTTGTCGAGAGAAGCGAATTTCTTGGTGCAGCCTACTTCGACCTAGCTCTACGACTCCCATGACTCCCCCCCTCGCCGAGCTTCTTCTTCCTGGCCCCCAGTACACTTAGCCCCAGATGATTTTCCCACCCGTTGTCCGGAACCAGCCCCGAATCAATTTTCCCCCCCCCTCTCCGTATATAGATTCTCCTCCGCCGATTTAATCCCAGCGTCAGCGTTTCACGATTACCAGCGTGATACACATTCGGGCACCCCGTAGTCTTTCTCCCCCCCTGGCGTCGGGATCGCCCCCCGTTTCTCCCTGTTTTGTTTCCCACTGGCAGCGTCTCAATTATCCCCAAAGAGCGTTAGATTTCACTTAAACTACCCCCCACACCCTTCCCGATTTCTCAAAAACCAGAAGAGTTTCACTTATGTTTCGGGGCTTTTTCGTGGACACTTTCCTATTCCTCAGCAGAGTTCAATTGTCTCCATATACCCGCGTGCGTTTTTCCCCTCTTTCTCACCGCTGCAACGATATCTTCGCTTTTCCCAACAACGTGAGCTTATTCTTTTTAGTCTATGCATTCCTCCCCATGATCCCCCAATCTTTTTAGCGATTACGACGCCTCTTTAGACCTTTTTCCATCTCGCCTGATATTTGACTCCTATTTTTTTTGTTTTCTTCTTTTCCTCTCCAAACGTGCAACTATATTGTATCAGCAGCAGACCCGCTTTTCTCCGTCAGACTACCAGTCGTTTTCCTGTCTGCATGGAGTCCCAGTGCGTACCCCCCCTTTCGTCTTGGTTTAGTGGACCCCAGAGGGCCCTCAGATTCTGCAGCCCCTTGAGACTATTTCTTCTCATGACTTTTCCCCCCTCTAGTTCACGTCAGTGTAGACTTACTTTTTAGTCCCTGATTTCACATTCCCACACAAAGCTATTAGGTCGCGGCGTATTTGATAGAAGATTTCGCCTTATACGCCCCCTTCTCCCCTGGCTGGGACCCCCCTCTCTGACTCATCAGAAGGATAGGAGAAGAATACAACAGATAAGTCCCCCCCCGATCTTCTGATGGTAGAGGGTCCTTTTCGGCGGTACTCTCCTTTTGCAGCGATCAAGCTCAGGGAACCTTTTCCAAGGTGATTTTGCCACAGTAGTCCCCTGTCCCCCCAGTTCCCCTCATCTTCATCGAAGTTGGTCGCATGTACCGCACGAATCCGAGTCGGATTCCCCGACTTATTTTAGAGAGTTGCCGTTGCGATTCGACGAAGCGCATGCGCGGCTTCTCCTGGGCACAACCCAACCGCCCCTTCAGTCTGCCCTAAGCTATCGATTTTAGTATCGATCTTTCCCTTCTTGTAAGGATCACTTGAACACCTTCCTCCTTCCCTTTCTAAGAATCGGCCCTCCACAACCTTCCCCCTTTCTGAGCCTTGTACCCCCTGACGTTTTACGTCTGACAAGTAAAAATGATTCCCCTCTACGACTCGAGACTCGTTCTTCTTTTCAAATCAAGTGAACCCGTCTTCTTTTCCTTTTATATGGAGGCCGACGCAGGACTGAAAGGTAGCTGTGTCGCTTTTTTTTTGCGGGATACTGGCTCCCCGCCTCTCCTCTCGTGACAAGTCGCTTAGGTCAAGTGGTCTAATTATGTAGACGAGATTTGTCTTCTCCCTCCTTCCCTGCTGTGTCATTACGCTTATCGTTCCAACGCCCGAACGTTTTTTCCTACAGTACTGTTATCTGACGTGGCTCGCTTTTGCACAGCGGCCAGCCGTCCCTCACTGTTTTTTGTTCTATAGCCTTCTTGGGGAGATGTCGTTCCTCATTAAGCGGCCTTTGCGAGATTCTGATCCTTGGATCTCCCATTTGGCCCCCCGCCTGGGTCCCTTCTTTTTGAAAGTTTTTTATGTTAGAGGCAACTCTATGTCAATTTTTACTCTCTATCAGCTGCTTCTGATTTGACTTGTCCTCCTACGTTTGAGAGTAATGCCAGGGGAAGCTCTCTGTTAAAGTAGTCCCGGCGTTTTTAGGTCCTTCTTTCATCGTGCCGCCTCTTCTTTTTTTTTCCCCTCGTATAAGTCTTCCACTTATCTCCAGACCCATGCCCTTCCTCCCCCCCCCTTGCTTTATCCTGACCTGGTCTAAACTAGAGTTTAGCTTAAAAATAAGCGCCCAGACAGTTGTTGCCCCCAGGCATATAGTGCGGACCCCCTTTTGAATCTGCTTTGCACGGACTTTTTGTTCTCTTCGGTAAGGGACATTCAATTGCGCAGAACTCGCAAGAATCTTTGATTCCATGTTGAATCCCTAAACTTTCGGCAACCACTCGCACGCTTCTTAAGACGTCAGACCCCCCCTCTGTGACAGCCGAACCTGTCCTCAGTGGCGAGGAAAAAGGATAGTCTATTATTTCCCTGGCGTGACGGTAAAGTAACCCCAATGCCTCTCCCGTCTTCCACCATCCTCCTCCCCCCCCCCTCCCTTCTCCTTCCCCCCCCCCTCCTCCTCCCTCCCCCCCCCCTTCCCCTCCCCCCCCCCCTAGTCACCCCCTCTCCCACCCCCTGACCCCCTCCACCCCCTCCCCCCCCCTTTCCTTCCCGTCCTCTTCTCCCTTCTTCCCCCCCCCCTTTCCCCTCCACCCTCCCCCCCCTCTCCCCCTCCTTCGCCTCACTCCACCCCTCTCTTTCCTCACCCTTTTCCCCCCCCTCTTCCCCCAACCTCCCTCCCTCCCCCCTTTTCTCCGCCTCGAATCCTGATCCGGATGTACTCTCATTGAACGTCTAGGACGCTCGATCGTCCCTATAGAGTAGAATTGCGCTATCGTGTCTGAATTCCTCGGAATAAACCCTGCAACCCGATCTCTTCTTGCACTCCGGCGATCCGCCGAGGATTTTTCGTCGCACGGCGTCCCCCTTTCTAAAGACGTCCACTGCTCACAGTTACTGCGCTCCCCGAGATGTCTACTGCCACCTGAGAAAGTCCCCAAATAACGAGATAAACGCCGAGAAAGGTCATACGGTTGGTCTTTCCTCGCGCGAGTTCCTCCCCTTCTTCCCTAATGCGAACGCTTTAGCGCATTGACTTTGCCCATACATACGACTCTAAGACCCACATCTCAAACAAGGAAAGCAGAACTTGAAGCCCTTCCATAACCCTCAATCCGTATTGGATGTATCTATTCCCTCTACGTTGTTGAAGCTCAGGGCGGACCAGAGGATGGAACGGACAGCAAGAAGTATTCCTAATCTACCTGCACCAAATAGTGGCACCTAGAAGTAAGTAGAAAGCCCAGCCACCCCCACCCCACAACCCCACCCCACCACACACAGGAATCCGAGTGAGGCCAGTCTGAAACGGACCATTAAGTATTGAGCCAGAGAAGGAAAGTGAGGAGAGTATACAGAAAGAATAACCTTGTGTTTGGGTGTTGGTTCCAGTTGTTGTGTAGTTTGGTTGTGTTTGTTCTCTGTTGTTTCTGTTGGCTGTTGAAGTGTTAAAGTGTTTTGCGGTTTTTTTTGTTTTCTGTGCTTTGGGGGGGTTGTTTTGCGCGTGGTTGTGTTTTTTTTTTTTTTTTAGTTGTTTTCCACGTGGGTGTTTTTGGGGGTTTCCAACCCCTTCAGGCTAAAGAATTTCTGAATGTTTTCTTGCCAGCCCCTGGACTCGTGACCGCTGAGCGATCGACGTTCCATGCAGAGACGGCTTTTGACCAGATTCAACAAATTGCCTATTTTTTCGTTTGCCTCGGGATCTTTTTCACTTCTTCCCGTGACATTAGTTTTCCTCTCCTTTTTTGTAGACCTGCACCGGTCACTCCTCCTTCCTTCGCGTTCGACTCTTAGACTTGCTTAAGTGGAATTTTTCCCAAAAAGACTGGTTACGAAGATAGGAGTCTCCCTCGCGATGTCCGTGCCTCTTCCACACATCGCCTCTGCGGAACGGAACGCTCTCGCTGGTGCTTTTTCATGCAGCGTAAACCCGTCCTCTGGTCGAGTTTTTTTTTAGCTGACCACGGCTGATGATATTTCCTAACATCTACAGGCATAAGAGTCTTCGTTGCGTATGCGAAGCCAGTTTAGCATCAGTTTCTTCAATCCCAGCAGCTACCTTCTCCCTGATTTTTTACCCCATTTTAGCCCGACGTCAGCTGATTTGACAAGATAGTTAGAATCGAGCCCCACGTCTGCAACTATACCCAGGCTCGATGTTCTTTTCCCCTTCTTTTTGAGTCTCAAGGTTAATATTTCCACTCCTCACATCGGGGGTTGAAGTTATGGTCTTTTCTTTTCTCTTTCTCCTACACCAATCTGGGGACTGTACGGAGCATCATTCCCCCCCCACTCGCCGATGACCCAATCTTCTGATTACTTCCCTCTTTCTATGATGATTCCCGAATCCACCTTACCTACCCCTTCCGACCACTAAAACTGTTCCAGGCCTCTCATACCAACGACCACCGACGACGATTTGTAAACCCCACTCCCCAAGTTTTCACTTCCAGAACGGGACTTAGGTCCCCCTCTCTTTCTCGTCGCCAAATAAGCTGCCCCCTACATTCATTCGTTTTTTCCGTTCCTCCCGAGGTCAGACGATCTAGGGCAAATTGTGCCTTTGTTCAGCCTTCTTCAAATTCCATGCGCCACTTCAAACTTTTTTTTTTTCCTTCCAGATTCTTGGGAACGACCGCCCTTCTATCTATCATTTATGCAAAGTCATCTCTTTGAACTCTTTCTTCCGTGCTCCGTACGACTATGAGAAAAGCTTTCCTGGTCCCCCCTCCGAACCACGAGCAGCATCTTCCCCCCCTTTTTTCCTCGGCTCAGGCGTGCGCGCGAAAGACTTCCCGCTTCTCCCAGATGTTTCGTGTAAAATCCGTCTTTCCCCGAACGCGTCACCGGCGTTGAAAGGAAGAAGGTCTCCTCCCCCTTGCGGACCTCGCGGCCTACTTCCCCCTCTTTCTTTTTTGAGTTTCAGCCTGGGAGGCTCGTGTCCGCTTTTACTCTTTCTCCCCCCATCGAACTACACCCTTTACCCGCACGCATGATCCTTAGTTTTCCGAACTCCTTTGCGTTAGAGCGTCTTTTAGCGCCCGCAGTCCCCGTTTCCCGTCGCTCTTACCATCTTCCTAGCCGAACAGCCTTCGCCAACTCATTGTGCTTTCAGGCCTACGACGGATCCCCCTTAGACCATGTAATAAGCCCCTTTCATCTCCTCCTCTCCACCGTGCTCTTCCTTCCTGTTCGGAGAATGTTTCCGTCTGCCCCTCTCGTTTCTCCACTTCCCTTTGACCGCACGCCGGGTCTGTCCTCCCCCTCTCCTCCTTGGCGCCCTGTCTAAGAACTTGTCTCGAACTCCTACTACCCCCCGCTTTTCTTCCCTGCTACCCTTCTCTTTCACCCCCGCACATCCCTTCCCCTACATTCCCCCCCCCCCCCTTCCCTCCCTTCACCCCTTCTCCTCCCCCTCCCCCCCCCCCTCCCCCCCCCCCCTCCCCCCCCCCCCCCCCCCCCCCCCCCCCCCCCCCCACCACCCCCCCCCCCCCACCCCAAACACCCCCCCCAACCCCTCCTTTTCCCCATCACTCACCCCCCCCCCTTCTTTTCCCCCCCTGAGTTTCCTTGTCCTGTCTTAGCTCTTTTGTGTAGCCGTCAGTGGGCTCTTTGAGTTTCACCCACATCAGACGACTCGCCACGCTCCTTTTTGTAGTTTTTCAGAGGGTTCTTCTTTGCTCACTTCTTTTTCATCTGCACGCTTGAAGGCTCTTTTTTCTCTCCCTCCTCTCCCTTAGGGTTTTGAGTTCTTCGGTTTTGACCCCCTTTATTTTTTCTAGACGACCCTCTTCAATGTCGCTCGGATCTTTTACGTCTTGTGCTCGACCATCACCGTTGAGAATACCGCGCGTTTCCCCCCCTTCTTCCCAGCCTCGATAGCGAGTGTCCACAGAGTCTTTGACGACCGACCCAGTCTTTTTCCCTCTCTTCTCGCGACTATCTACCCCCCGCAGGAGAGTCTTTTTCTCGGTTTTTTTTGCAGAGGAGAGAGTACCATCTTTTTTTGAGAGCTTTTTCACGTCCCGACCCTCAATTTTTTATGCGAGGTCCTCCGAATTGGGTTCTTGGCGCGGTGCTTCTTACTCAACTCTCGCTTTTTTTTTTCACGAGACACGTTCCAGCAGCGACTTATTGGGCGCGAGTTCTGCAGGGGGTGAGTGGTCGTCTCTCGGCGTCTGGATTCCCCCACGTCAGTCGTGGATGTTTTTCTGCAACCTTTTCTTGTGCGCTTTTAGCTCTTCCACGTCATTTCCCCGGTCAGTAGCAAAGACTCAGTTTTTTTCCCCTTTCTTGACCAGTAGCAGGCAACCTCTGCGAAACTTGCCGGTGCCATCTTCCTCTCTTTTCTATTAACTGCTTAGTGATGCATAAGAAGATCTTTTTCCTTAAGGTGGTTTGTGTTGAGATTTCGATTTTCTGAACACCCACCCACATTTCCAAAGTAGAGATGATTTTTAAGCCCCCCCTTAGCTCCCCTGTTTACAAGGTACTTGCATCTTTGGCGATCCTCTCCGGTGCTCGAAATAGTATAAAGACTTCGCTACTTTGAGACGTTGCCAGTCCCTCCCCCCCCCGCTTTTCTTTATTGGTCATAACCTCGAACCTGACCGTTTGCCAGTATTTGGACAACCCCGAAAGCGCTGTCTCCCCCCCCCCCGCCCCGTCGTAACGTTCCCTTAGGCTAGTGGCGTTTTCTCCTTTCTCCTTGCCCCCCTATTTCCCCCGCAAATGGCTCAGCAGCTCTTTAGAGAGAGTTTCCACGACCTTTTCCCCAGCGGACGACTCCGGCGAGCATCTCCCCATGAACTAACTTCGGGTAGCCAGATTCGACTTTCCGGCGCCTTTCTTCAACCCAGCTTGGTGAATGCGATCGTAAACGAAGACTATGTTTCAAAGTGCCGTGTGAAAACCGGTTCCTTTCGCCCCACGTATGAGCCACCCTTTTCTCCCACACCCGAGCGTTCGACCTAGCAAGTTGAGAGATTCCCCTTGAGTCCTGTTCACCGTCCCATCACCCCAAACAAGAGAAACAGCTCTCACAACCCCCCCCCCACTTATAGTACGGGGTAGGGTTTTCCATACTACTTTTCTCTTCTTTGCCGAGGCAGTCGCTACCCCTTCCCCTTCTTCTTTTTAGTGCCTCTGCCCCGATGACCAGACTCACCCTTTGGATCTCTGAGAGTAAGAGATGTTTTCGCATCGACGCCAGATAGTCCCGCAGATCATGAGTGACCTTTATTACCGTCTTCTTTTTCCATGTTGGTGCGTTAGCCGTTTCTCCCCTGGCCGTGAGCTCTTTCCCACGCCATCCGAGGAACGTCCTCGACACCATCCGGCAGTTAGTCTCATGGTCTTCCCTGTCCTTCCCGGTTTTTAGTTTCCGTGCGAACCCCTCTTTCCCCCTTTCCTCAGTCCCCGATCAGTCCTTGAAAGAGCGACGATTTTTTGTTGCTCCTGGACCCCTCTGAGGTCCATCTTCTTGAAGATTTTTTCGTGAATCAAAACTACTTAGTGCAGGTCTTCCTGTTTTCCCCGGGTCCCCCTGCCGATTTTCTCCCCCCCCTCTCGATGAGCTTCATTGACTTTGACCTGGACTCCTTGACTCTCGACTTAACTAGTGTTTCTACTAACCAAAGATTCTCAGCCCGGTGCTAGTTCTAGCTGTCTCCGTCCTTGGGCGGGGTCTTTTCAAGTATGAGACGTTGTGCTTTTCGTCAACTCGCAACCATCTAGTCCGCGCCTCACGCCTCTTTCAGTCTCTCCGAGGTCGCGAATTATTTTTTTTCTTCCACTTTTCCCGCCGTTCTCTACAAGGTCCTCTCGGGCGGAGCACTTTTGCGACTTACATTTCAGATTCGTTCGCACCCAACTTCCACGCCGTTAGGCCGGCTGCGACGTTATGATCTGAATTTTCTCGTACAATAGGTCGCCCGTCGACCTGGTTTTTTTTCCGTCGAGGCTCATCAGTGCAAATCCCCCTTAGCGACCGATGTCGACCTCGCACCGCCAGGGCGTTCCGCACGTCTGTGACTCCCTCCCTCCTGCGTCTCCCCCCCCTTTTGAGGTGCAAGTTACATTTTCGACATTCTGAGTTATAGTATTGTGCGGGGAGGTCCCTTTTTTGTAGGCGCCTAAGTTTTTTTTTAGGGGTCCTCTTTTCTCACAAGAAACTCGTGCAATTGCGTGGCTCACGCTCTTGGAACCTACACGCTAAGAGCATTCTGTCGTCGGTGTGGTCGTGGTTAAAGCTCTCCCCGCCCCTATATTAATCTAGGCGAGTCTCTCTTCTTGAACCCTTTTTTCTCCCGTTGTAGGTTTGTGGGTCAGGCCACCTTTTGCCCCCTCTCTTCCCTGAACTTTTTCATTTCCCCTTTGGTCGCGGGCGCTTACTAGTAACCCTTTTCTTTCTTCAGTTTCCTCTCCATATCTTTTGAGTCAGCTCCATGCGAGCTCAGAATGGTACTTCTTTCCTGCTGGTAACCTATGCACATTGGACCGTCAAGTTATGCTTCTATACTATAGAGAGTCTAGATTGCGATTCTTTCGATACATTTTTTGCCAGTTCTTCGCCTACGTCGATCGTGTTCTTGACTGTCGTGTCACGCGAGGTCCGGAGGTTTACCTCCTTCCAGTGCATAGTCCGGGTGCCAACCAGAAATCCATTTTCCGACAGCTTATCAAGCGAGTCCTTCCACCCGACCTTCTGCTGACGTCTTTTTCTTCTCCCCAAACCTTACTTCCTTTCTTTTTCTTTCGATTGTTCAAAGGTCTCTCCATGAATAGGCGTTTCTGGGCTAGACTTTGATAGGGGACATGCTGAATCGCCCTTTCCTTCTCATGGTTGTAGATTCCTTTTTCCCCTCTTTTTTGGAACACGCGCGCCGCTCTGACCTTTTGCCGCTCGCCTCTTTTTTTTATATAACTGCGAGCATCCCGTCCAAGCTGCCGACTACGCAGGCCCCGAAGGACGCTCGACTCGAGAAGTTTCAGATCCCTTTTACCCCGTTTCCTGGTTCTCGGAGCTCGAAATGTTTTCTTTTCTTTAGATCCCCACTAGTTCATCCTGAATTAAGAAGTCTCCGAACCCTTTCCCCCTTGCCTGCCCCAACCCAATCCTTTGAAGGGGCGTAGATAGGGGCCCGCCTTAGCAGTTTTCAGAGGAATTTTACTCTTACCCCCCGTTGCATTCTGAATAGCTAAGTTCAGTTTCTTCTTCCGCCCTCCTGCCTTTTGGCTACGACGAAGTCTGCCTTCGACTAATTGTCTTTCTCTAAGGGTTACTTGGCTCGGTAAGTTACGAACTAGGGAAGCGGTCTTCAATAAACCCGAGTCCCTGATGAAACGCTGCTTCGAGACTACTTTCAGAAAGCCTACATCTTTCCTCCTCCCGTGCCACCCCACGCGTCGAGAAGGCGACTCGGGGAGGACTCTTCAGGACCTTTAATAACCTGATTGTTTTGTTTTGATCCCCTTTCGCCTCGCTTGACGTTTCAGTTACCGGTTTTGAGTGCGGCGGTCGTCAGCTACGTCCTTTTCTCCAATTCCCCGCGACGAGTTTGCCTTTCCAAGCTTGCTCTCCCCTTTAGATCAGTTTCCCGAGACCTCCCACTCTTTACGTCGTCGCATAGGTCCCCGAGTGACCAGGCTACCTTTATTTCGTAGAAGCACGACCGCTCTTTCCCGGCTGAGAGGCCGGCTCGGACCTCCTCGTTGCTCTAGTATGCCAGCGCGGTGCAGCCGGACGCCGTTCTGCTACTCAGACAACGATATTGCGGTTATAAAGGAAACAACCCCCCTCTCCACCAGGTGTGGTTCCAGAAGGAGAGGACGGTGACTGTTTCCTCTACCCCGCGAAGATCGTCTCTTTCCATATTTCGTCCTAGTCTTCCATCGAGCACCCTCGAGTTTTTTCCCTTAAACCATATTATTCTTTTCCCGTTGTTTTGCATTCCTGAGCAACACCTGACCGTCCCTTTCTCCACCTATGAGGGGTGCAATCTTTTCATCCTCGTCACCCCGACGAGACCTCTCCCCAGAAGTGTGGAGTACGAGAAAAAGACCAACTGTATCAGACAGGCCTGTATTTATTTTTCCCTCCCAGAAAGAGACCCCCCATCGAGAGCTAGTTTCGATCACCTTCCCGCTCTTCCGCGAGGTTTGGCGCTCCTGCCCCCCTTACCGCGATGTCGGTGCGAACTACTTCTAACTTGCCTGGCGCTCTGACGAATAATGGTTTAGATTACTGGCCCCTTTTAAGAGCCCTTTGCTAGAGAGATAGGTTTCTGTCAGCGATGACACCCTCGTCTCCTAGCATTTTTCCCCGACGTTTGTCATCTCCTCTTTCTCTTGAACAGCGAGTACCCAAACAATCTTCCTGAGAGTCCCAGTCTCAAATTACTTTTCCTTTTTATCTAAAGATAGAATCTTTTACAAGGCCACTATTCCCTCTCAAATAGTCTATCTATTCGTCTAAAAGGAGGCCCCCTCCGCCGGGAAGCCTCTCCCAGAAGGAGACTGTTCCCGAGGAAACGAAGCCACCCCCCGATCGCGATCTTTTTGACAACCAGACTTGTAGACCAAAGCTTTTTTTCGCGCTCAGCCGCCAATTACGAACAACTCTGACTGACTACCCGCCCCCCCGTACTGCCCACAACTCGTCCCGTCTATTCCCCCCTGTCCCCCCAACAGGAAGAGTTCCCCCTTTTAGCGTTCAACGCCTTTTGGCTCCCATACAGTTCCCGCGGCCAACCCTGAGCAGTCCCCCCGCTGAAGTCACGGGCGTATACCCCACCATCAAATCGTCTGACCTACATCACGTAACTTCGCACTTCCCATTTCTACCAAGGCGTCAGCAAAGAGAGATGGGTATCCCTTTTTTCCGTCAAAGCCGCGTGCATCTCCCGCCGCGCTTTTCAACATGTTCTTAACTTCTCATGACGAAGTTTTATCCGTACAGAATAGGCTGTTTTGAAACGACCCGAACTGTAAGTTGAAGGCTGGATAGGTCCGCTCATCAGAGATCATTACTTAGACTTCCACAGGTCTAATGCCCCCACCGGCCCCCCAATCTCCCTCTAGCCCCCCCTCAGCCCGGAAGCCATCGTCCCTACACAGCTTTTCCGCTTTTTTTAAGCAGAGGCGACCCTCCTTTGCGATAGTCTCGTGTACGCGCACTCGTTTTTACCCACTCCCCGACGCCTCCTTTTTGATAACTCGAAGGAACACACCAAAATTCGCCTCTAGTTACCGACCTTTCGTTCGGCTCGATGGAGCCTCCCGATGGTGGCTCTTGTCAGCTTGCTTCAACTTTCTCCCGCGTCCCCCCTCACATTACCCCCGTCCTGCACTGGCTTTGTCCCGTGACCCCTTTGATGCAGCTCGAGCGCACGGAGCGCTCCTAGAGCCCCCAACTGGCTCCTTCCCTAGTTTCCAGCTGAGCCGACGTCCCTCCCCCGCCCCCCGTTCTTTTTTTACCCCGGCCATATCTATAGTACACCGCCTGAATTTTTTCCGGGCTAAGAGTCCCTCCGCCTATCCCACCGTTCTAGAGCGTCTTGATGCACACGTGGCGCAGAGAAATGACGGCTGCTTTCTCCCAGCTTAGATTGTCACTATAAGGTGAAGTTGACGAACGTTCTGTCCCTCCCCCACATACTCTTTTCTCCCTGATATAGGCTGTTAGAAATGTATAGTTCACTCCTAACGCCCTGGCTAGTAACCGCTACAGCAACCCAAACCAGTTTGCTCTGATGATCACCTCATAGCCGCTTCACTTTCCGGCCTTCCCGAGGCATGACAAGGAGTCTAGAAGAACATCGCGTTTCTTTTTGCAAAGAACCTCCCGAAGACCCCTTTCACCCCGACGATCCCCTTTTTGTGCTCGTCTTATTACTTCCCCTTGTTTCCGGCTGCGGATGCGAAGACGACCTGCACTCTTTCCGAGGGCCTTTACCCTGCCAAGAACGCGTGGAGCTGATTTTGTCATAGCCCGACAGAATAACTGGTTTCTTCTCTTTGTTTCCCCGTTTCCGTTGATTGTGGCAGCGAAGCTTTAGACTCCCTCTTGGCTGTCCATTAGTTCTATGTCATGTTTCGCTCATCGATTTTCTTTCTTAAGAAAACGCGCCTGTACCCTGTGGCTTTTTTCCCTCACTACTATTTTATTTTTGAAAAACCACCAGATCTTCATCCCTTCTGCTTGGGTGTCTAAAGGGTTCCGCTTTTGTCCTAGCCACCTTTCTCTCGGCGGCAGTTGTGACGACCAGACTGTTAAAACGATTTTCGTATAATGATCGCTTAAGTTCTTTTCCCCGTAGGGGTTATACACCTGAACGGAATTAGTTCGGACAAGTCAGATAAGATCTTCCGTAACGTTGTATTGTGTTTTTACATAAGTCGGCAGGAAACACCGGTAATCCCCGGGGTGAAGATCGAGAAACGTTCGCCAAGTTCAGCGAGGCGTCCTGCAAATTTAATTTCAGAAGACTCGTTATGCCGTACAGATAGGACTCTTCCTCACATCTGCAGCGTTCCCATCCCCCAACGCCCCTTTCTTATGGCCGCGGTCGCCTTTTTCTCCAGTCGCTACACATCGGTCCATTTTTGCCCCCCCCCTTAAGCCCGCGCTATTCTGAACGACTTTCTTCAACCAGTGTCCAACCGCCCCCTGGTGTTTCTGCCAATCGCTGACAGCTTTGACTTCCTTTGTTGACTCATCAGCGATCTTATCAACCACGTTTTTTTTTTTCATCTCTCCCCTTATGTTCCCACAGGCCTTCGTTTCTCTCATCTTTCCAGAGACACGGTCGCCCCGTTGATTCACCCAATCTTCGTTAATTGAAGAGCCGGCTTTCGCGATGGCCCTCCCCCCTTTGCGTTTGCATCCCTCACTACCCCGCTCCACGCAAGGTGTTTTTTCCACCTCCATACCCAATTCGCAATGCGCAGAACGTTCCTAACTTTAACGCGACCGCCCCCCTCAGCTCCGCTCCCTGTGACTTTCTCCTTCAGACCCGCGTTCTAAAGTTTTTTTCCATTTAGCGACTTCAGCCCTCGATCACTTTTCCCCCTCCGCTGGCTGAGACGTTCCCCATGCCGCAATGAGCGGAACCCAGACGAATCATCCCGCCAGACCCTCATTCCTTGTCAATTTAAGCAGCCGCCCGTTTTTTTATCAAAAGCTGGCGATCCGTCAACGCGTAAACTAGTGATCACCGAGATGGGATTTCGTTTCCCCCCCTACCGACCCCGTGATGCCTTTTTTCGTTTTAAGCCCACATCTCTGGCGTCTTAGAGTCACGACTTCCGGAGCATTTTATACCAGCGCCCCCTTCGCACTGCCCCTCCACAAAGCTCACAGTTCCCTCGCAAAACCGACGGTTAACAACTACAAAATTATGTAAGGGTTTAGGGTAGATAGACCCCCTTATCAATAACTGGAGTGGCGCTTGACGTTCGCCTCGGCACCGCTCCAGCGTCGTCGTCGTCGAACGGCAGCAGTCTTTAGAGAGCCAAAAATTTTTTGTTCTCTCAGTACCCCTGGCTTTCTGTGAGCCATTCCCTTCAGCAGCTTTCTTTTGCCAGACTAATTGTACGCCCTGTGATGGGAGGCCGCAGACCGGCTTGGACTTCCTTAAGTTTGCTACTGGAACTATTTTTTTTTCATGTTAGGTATTCTGTACGAGGACTCTTACTTTCCCCCCCAGTCTTCATGAGCGCTGTATAGTTCCGAAGATCCGTGCGTTAAGGTAAGTTTACAGTAAAGACGAGTGCACCAAGTCCCCCTTATACTTCCTTTTGCACGTGTCAGAGCTCTCCTCTCGTCTCCGAGAGTCTATCGATTTTATAAAAGAGTACGTCAGCCTCTTCTTGTAGAATGCTTTAACCCCATCGTTCCCCCTAGGAGTCAGTTCGTAGGCTCTACGGCGGCTTTTATCGACCCTTATTTCGATGCATATGCACTGCCGGGCCAACGTTGCCCCTTTGAGTTGGCATAGAGCTCGAGGACCGAATTCTTTTTCTTTGAAACTCGTGACTGTTTCTTTCCGTTCTAGTGTGTCTTTTTTTTATCGCTTCATCCCCCCTTTTGCGAGAGCTCTGTGCCCCTCCCTACATCTGGCCGCCGATCCACTAACTCGTCTTATCAAGCTTGTCAGACGAACTTTTTTACATCCCAGTCCTCTTTTCCACCCCCCTGCGTCGACCGAACTTTTCTGCTTCCCCGTTTACCGAGAAACGCTCCTTCGGAGTAGCGGCACCAATGCACACCGCACACGCATGAAAAACATTGTTTGATCTACGTTCCTTTTTTGGGCTATTCTTGCAGATCCCCTGCCACGTCGACGCTCGTGGATCCTCCCTAGTTCTCCTTTTTGAGTCACATAAGAGACAGAAATGAAGTTGTTTGTTTCCTCGCGGAGTCATGTTTGTTCGCTTTTTTCTGACAGCTTTAGGACTCCTTCAGTTTACCAGTCTGAGTGAAAGCCGTATCGAACACCCTTAGCATGACACATCTTGCGTAGCAACGATCCGCTTGCTTTTTCGGTGCGGAGCTTGGCTCCCGTACGTTTTCTTGGATCTTTCTCCTGCTTGGAAGTCGTGTTCGACTAGATCCTTTTCGAGATGGTTGACTTTCTTTTCCCTGGTTTTTCGTGGCGAACGAGTGTGTCACGACCTTAGTGTAGGTCTTCTTTATCAATCGCAGGATTTTCGGATCTCCTCTTTAAACCGAACTTCTTCTCGCACGCTGAGGCCTCGTCCTGCTTCTTTTTGGAAAATTTTGCTTGCCGTACCTCGTAAACAATCTATGCGGCATTATGGAGTCATGCTACCGAGGATCCCCATCAGGCACTATGGTTGGAGGTTTCCCTTGCACTTTCCCCACCCCCCCCCCTATCTCCTTTTAGATACAGCTGGAGCTTATGTTAGACGTTGCTCCTACTCAGTCAGTACTGCGTTGGTTGACAGAAGGAATTTTCGATTTACAGTGGACGGATTTCTTTTCCTACGTTTTTTAATAGCGAGCCTACACAGCAATCTAAGCCAAAACTCTGGGTCCCCCCCTGACAGATAGACCAGCTGGATATCGCCTTCGCCCCTCCAGTCTTACATTGTGCACCACTCTGCCACGCCGAATGTTAGTTTTTGGACAACCCCCGCCGGACGAGTTCGCTTTCAACGCCAAAGATAGGGCGTTTGGTGGCCAGATTTTATCTGAAATGAACGGAGTGACGTTATTCTCTCCCCGGTATTCCTTTTCCTCACATTAGCCTCAAACCGCCCTTTTTCTTAAGCAGCTAGCATCGAGGGGGCCGAGCTTCCTCACTCTGAGGGACTTCAGGTTGCGACTCTCTCTTCCCACCTTCCTAGTGAGGCTCTCCTCACCGGACAGAGCTTAGGTTGCCGATGTCCTATCTTTCGCACCTGCGATAGGCCTCCCCAGGCTAAGAATCGCTTGCCACGCAGCCTTCTTTCCCCAAAAGAGTTACTGCATGAGCAAAGCCCGTCCCCCCCATTTTTTCGTCGCCTGTGTCTCGTTTTGAAAATGGAACAGTTTTTTTTTTCCTTGCCCGCACGAAGTTTGCTGCTCGATGCCGCCGCATCCCTTTTTTTACACTATCTTTTTTTACTCTACTTTTTCTCAGGTCCCTTTAATACCCTATCCCGTCGAATCGGAGAATCGGCGCGGATCCTTACGTGTCTTCACCCCCGCCTGCTGCACCTCGTAGATACGTCTACATGGTTTGGCTCATCCTCTCGCTCCTCCCAAGTTCCGTCCGGCGTACTCCGAGGA
>Ga0179593_1271071_pt1 | contig 17465 bp, 25 predicted proteins | sample CZODoug2_1_08_16_FD_185931 | JGI IMG/M metagenome (GOLD analysis project Ga0179593, IMG submission 185931) | Vadose zone soil fungal communities from Angelo Coast Range Reserve, California, USA - CZODoug2_1_08_16fungal (PacBio error correction) | ecosystem: Environmental > Terrestrial > Soil >... | reverse complement strand
GGTTCGCGTTTTCGACCCCTTTATTCGGTTGGCTCGGCGATATGTCGTCCTCTTGATCTCACTCTCCTTTGTAATCCTTCTCTTATGCGGGACTGAATCCCATCCTTCCTACCAACCTGAGGGCGAGCGGGTTGTTTTTTATCTTCCTTTTGTGTCTGCCCCTTGTTGGCTATTTCCGGCAGCCTACCGTGTGTGGCCATTTTTTCGCTCGAGGTCCCCCTAAATGCGCTCAATGTAGAGGTGATGTAGTTGTTTTTTCGACGGACCTTCTGCTCGGGCGCGTTGCTCTCTTCCTTCTTTCCCCCCCCCAGTGATCTGGCACACAACATTTTTTCTTTCCATGGCCTTCGTTTTTTCAATACGAGAATCCTGTCTTCGTCTTTTCCTTTCCCCCTATATTATCCGGGCCACTATCTGACACTCCCCCATACCGTACTGGCCGGAAGATATGATGGGCTCCCGCCAACAACCCTTTCTTTCTACTGCTCCTGCGCGAGATCGTTCGAGGAGTTTGACCTGAGCTCGCCTTCGGGATCGATATGATCCGTTCCTCCCCCGAACCGGTGTGATACCCCGACACCCGCCGTTGACCCGCGGCGTGTTTCCCCCAACCCCCCCCTTAAAGATACTACCATCCTTTTTTGCAGCCATGCTGCCTCCCACTCTATCCTCATTTACCCTTTTTACAGGCTATTTTTAGTTTCCTCCCTCACGTTTCTACGGCGCTCTCCTCCCCTTACATCAGACTCCTCTTCCTGATCCTCAATTTCCATTGAGGGCGTCCTTGGACTCTCCCGGCCTGCTAGCTCCCCCTTTTTTTCTTTAGCGACCCGGGTTACGGCTTGGAAACTTTTGAAATACCCGCCCCCCCCCCCCTTTTTTGTAGCCCTCTTGTTCCAGCTTCCCAATTAAATAAATACCTTCCCCCCATCCTTTTCCACCTTCTCGCCGTTTTTTCCTCTTCCCTGACTGTCCTCTTAGTTTCTGCCACCTGTATCCTTCTTTCTGAAGTCTCTTCTCCTTTTTTCAAACTTTCTGCTCACCCCCCCTTCCGTGAACGCAGCAACCGATCCCTTTTTTCTTTTGTGAGATTGCTCGGTAGTTGACCCTGAATCCTTTGTTCTAGTGCATCGAGATGCCCTCTCCGTCTTTCGTGCCCGTTTGCCTCCCGGTTTCCTTCTTTCCTTTCCTTCGTGGTTGAGAGAAAAGGTTTCCCGTTTTTTTTAAGAACCTTGCATCTCTGGTTCCACGACTACTTCGCAGAAAGGGTTTCCAACCCCCCCAACCACACCCGTGTCATCGGAGGAACAGCGTGACCCTCCCGAATTCTTTCCCCGCCCCCCTGCTCTACGGCTGAGTGTCCCTTCGAGTCCAATTTCCCCCCGCTTCTTTTTCCCAGCTTCCCGATGATCGCTCGGCACCGGATACTTCCGGTTCTCTTTGTTGTTTGGGTGTCCTGGAGGTTTCCCCCTCTGCCCCTTCGTCGAAAACCACCCCCTCCTCCTGGGTCTATGAAACCCCAGAATCGTATAACGGCTCAGAAGGCCCCTACCCTTGTTTTTTTGAACACCCAAATGGCCGCCATGTTTTGGTTTTGATTCAGCCCTTTTCGCTCTTCGGTTCCGATGAGCACTTCTGGTTGCTGAAAAATTTTGAAATGCCTCTACGCGGAGGCTCCATATTCATCCCCTTTTTGCCGTTCTTGCTTCTCCGGGGGGACGCTTTTGCAATTCTTTTGTTTTTCAAATACTTTTTTTTCGCCTTATGCCTTAGCCCTCTTCAATACAAAGTGTAAGCTCCTTACCCGCTCGCAATAAATCGTTCTCTTCTTTTTTTGGATCCATGCCACGGATGGGAACCCCCCCTCTCCTCTACGAGACAGGTTTTCTTTGCTTACTGGTTTTTTAACTCCCCCCGTGCTATGCCAGGAGAAGGATTTCTTTGATTTGTTTCATAAATGAAACCCTTTTTAGCGCTTGTTTCCTGGTTTTGTGACCGTAAATTTATTGAGTACCTACCATTACCTCTCACAAGGTTTACACACAGGCCCTTCCGTCCGGTCTCTCCCCCAACCTGACTTTTTTTCGCTTGCCCCCCCCCCCCCTTACCGGTTATCAAACGTCATTTCAGCGGCTTCGGTTTCAGAAAATTCTTCGGTCCTTTCCGATATGTCCTCTTTCTCGCGTGTGACCAACCTTTCCCCCCCTTTCGCTGTTCTCCCCCCCACAGACAAGTTACATTTACTTGATTTTTTTTTTCCCCTCATCCGCAGTCTGTCCCGTTCTTCATATCTTTTTCCTCCAGACCTCTCAGCCCCCGTTTAGTCAGTAGACTCCTGGATCACCATCCCTTCCCCCCCCCCCCCAAACCTCATCTCGGAGAGTCGACAAGATTTTTTTTAGTGCCGAGGAAGTGCCGGACCCCCTCTTCTGGGGTTCATTACCTTTTGTGAAACCGTGCTTCTTCCCCTTCTGCCTTTCTGAATATAAATAAATTATAGCAATGACACTTCTGAATTTAAAGATCCCCGCTTCCGCCTCCCCTAACTCCATTTGCCCTTTGAAATATTGTTTCAGCCCTTTTTTTCCAGTTTGGTTCCATCAGCGGTGAGGTACTTATGGTCCTTCCTACCCCCCGCTGAGTTTGAAACGCACACCTTTCCCAACCCCCTCACTCTCCTATTGTCGATGAACTATCGCCTTTTTTTTTTAGTCTTCCCCTAGGACTTCTTTTTTTTTTAGATGTAGTGGGAAACGGCTCCGTTTGGCCTAGGCTTTCTCCTCGGACTGTCCCAAAGTTTCTTTCAGACTCACTCCTGTCCCCTTTTCCCGGACTATCCTTTTGACCCCCCAAACGCCCCCCCCACCCCTGTTCTTTCGGGAAAAACATGGCTACGTTCCCAGTCATGTTTAGATTTCTTTTCGTTAAACAAAACCGGATGCGTCCCACTAGAGAACCCCCCCCCCTTTTCTTCTAGGATATTTTTTCCGGTTTATTTTTTGCTGGAACGAACATGTATGGTTATGAAGGATTAAAGTCTCGGTCCCCCAGGCTGACGCCCCCCCCTTTCTGTGAGAATACGTTGTGTGACTTCAAGTGACCCCCACCGCCCGACCCCCCCTTTTTTAATGTTTCTCCCCTCCGTTAACATCTACGGTCCTGCAGGTTCCTTTTTTTCGTGCCCTTTTTCCCTGATTCAGATGCTTTTTCTGCATAGGAGAAGACCCATGTACTTTTTAATTCTACCCGCCCCTTCCGAAGGTCATACGTTTTTGCGTCGTAGTTCTTCCAGCGCAATCTCTTTCTTTTTTCTTGAACCTCTTTGGTTGATTTTCCCGCACTTCCCGGGGACATGGACCTCTTTTGGGCGGCCTCAAGTCCTTCTGCTCATCGCTCGGGGCACCATGGATGATGCTCCTTCTTGGTTTTTTTTACATGACTTTGAGGTTTCATGGACTTCTTGGAAGTGAAAACGCACTTCCCCCGGTTCCCCCGTTGACTCCCCGAGCTGTCCGCTGCTTCAGTCTGAATCGTAGGATCTATATATCTTTTTCCTCCTTTTCTTTTTTTTTAGCGAGCTTTCCCCGATGTCGACCCATATGACCGCTTTAGTTCCGTTTTCCCCGAAGTATCTTTTTTTCCCCCGAGTCTCTCCTGCGTGCCCTGCAAACCCTCCGTCGGGTAACGCCTGCGCCCAACCCATCGTCAGTTTAGAAGAAATTGTGCACTCAATTCTCAAGATTCTTCCTCCTCCTCCTTCATCACCCCTCCCCCCACCCCCACTGTTGTCTTTTTGTTTTTCCTTTTTCTTCTATTATGGCCGCCGTCTTGAATAAAGAAAACCCTTGACCCTTCCCTTCGAGTGCCGCCCCCCCGTCTTCTTCCATCGCTCTCTGCGCCTTCCCTCCTCCCTGCTCGGACGACCCAGATGAGTAAATTGTCTTTTCCTTTCGGAATTACTCGTTTCTTCTCCTCTCATCCAAAGAATCGACCCCCAGACTGAAACTTTCCCCTTCCCCCGTCGCCGTTATTCCTCGTCTTCTGTTTTGCTTTCGAATCCTCAGTTTTTTATATGTATGGTGTGTGTTTTCTTGAGCCTTTGCTCCTCTGTCCAGAAATCTCATTCTTTTCCCTATCCTCCTCCTCATTTTCCCCCGGCACATATTTATCCGTCTGCGTGGCAAATGCGCATCCTTCCCCTCTGTCCCCCTTTTTCTTTTTTCGCGAGTTTGTTCTTTTTGCCCCTGACCCTCATCGAAGTTGGCTCGTAGGCGCCGGTTTTCTCCAGTTGGTGTTATTGCGTTGTTGTTTCACCCCCTCCCTTTCTTTGCGTTTGCCCGGTGAAGGAGTTGTCGCCGAATTTCCCCGTTTACCGTTTTTCGCCAGCCTATGTCATGCCAATTCTTTCTTTTTCTGATCATCTCCCGCGCCCGGCAGTCTCCGGAACGACTTTCTTCTCCCGGAGACTGAAAGTCCTGTCCCCCACCCCTCGACCTGCCGTCAGTTTTTTCTTTTCTGTTATTTCTGCTTTCCTTCCCCGCTCTGTTTTTTTTTTTTTTTTTTTTTTACGCACCCCGTGGACTGGTTCCTCCGCGTCCCAATTGTGTTTTTGCGTGTTTTCGTTCCTCCGCTTTCAATTTCCCCCTCTTTCTTTATCGATCCTGGTGGGGTATACGGAAACCTGGCAGCATTAGATCTATTGTAACAAAATTAATTCCCTTCATACGCTCGCTGTGGGCCTTTCCCCTCAGCACGACCGATCCGGCTCGCGCCTTTGCCCGGTTGGATTTTGTTTTCCCTCGGCCCCCCTCCCCTGTATTTCAGTGTCTGCGCTTCGTGCTTCTCGATATTCCTTACCCTCACTTCGATGGGGTCTCCCACAACCTTACTTTGGGTGGCTGCAGCTGATGTGCATCCTTCACCACGTCCCCCCGCTCCCCTATTGTCAGGCCTCCCCCTTTTTTTCTTTTAACCTTTTTTCTGCGCGTGTGATTCCCACTTTTTTGAATGCGTTCTAGACCCTAAGGGAAGTTACATCCTCTTTTCCGGCGACTTCCCCTTTTTTTTCAATTCACGTTGTTAGTCATTGAGTTCATTCCCCCGAGGCCCCCCCTTCCTGTCGCACGCCCAGGGTCTTCTCTTTTTTCCCGTCGTTTGTTTCACACCGCCCCCCGCTACTTTTCCCTCCCTTAGACTTTTATCGGTTTTCTTTTGCAAGCCCGTCCGGCCACCCGACAGTATGTTCGCGGATTTCATTAGTTGGTGTGCCCCTCCTGTTCATGTACCTCCCCACTCCTACGAAGATCCAGAGGGAGGAGGAAGTACGTCCACTTAGAAGGTCCCATTGTTAGTAGCCTGGAACTTCTTTAGGACGAGACCACCTTTTATGTGATCAGCACCGCTTTCCATTCCTGGACCTTACGCTGATCTCCCGGAGCGCTGCGGAGTGGCCTTCTATTGCGGAGTTTTTAGTCTCAATATTTCTGCATTGTTGTTTTCCTCCAGGTTGTTTTTTTTCTTCCCTGACGTTTCCTCTTTATGTTTTCTGCTGTTGTTTCCACAGCCAACCCATTTCTGGCGGTTGTTCTCCCATTCGTCGTCGGTCGTATAAGTAATAGGCATTGGTTCCCCTTTCTCCCCCCCATTGATGAGTTTTTGTGATGTTTTTCATCTTTTTCCATACGTTACACCCGCGTTCCCCCCTGATTTTTCTTTCCTTTTTGCCGAGCTGCCAGACATCAGTTTCAGCATGGTCCTTCAATGTTTTTACACATTTTTATCGATGACTTTAAATTCCGTCTCCCTTTGTTTTTCGTTGATGAGTTAGTGAGGTCTTCATTCTCTGTTCCGATTCCCTCTTTGGGGCTTTTTTCTGTAAAACCGTTTCTCCTGACCCCTTTTACGTCCTATCATTTGAATCCTTACTTTTTGAGCCCCTTCGATAACGAGGCCACTTTACATTCTCACCCTGAATCCCTCCGGAGAGGATATCACTGATGACAATCTCCCGTATAGGTACAACTTCCTCGCTCTTCTCCCCCCCCACCAACTCTCGCTGACTCCCCCCCCCCCCCCCCCCCCCCCCCCAACGCATCCCCCCACAACACACCAAACACCACTACCACAACAACCACGACAATACACCCCCCCCCCCCCCCCCCCCCCCCCCCCCCCCCCCCCCCCCCCCCCCCCCCCCCCCCCCCCCCCCCCCCCCCCCTTTCCTTTTATAAAAGTGTTATCCATGTCCAAATGTGCCATCAATGCTGGACTTCGTCCTCCGCACCCATTTGTTTTCTCACCCCCCCATGTATCCCTTTTCACCACTTTTTCACTTGATTTCAGGTGTGGATTTCTTTAACCCCTGATGGGGATATTCTGGAGTTATTTTTTTTCCGCTTCCGAGTTCTCCGTCCTTCACCCCCAGTGTACCAAGCGTCTGCCCTGTTCTCTGCACCAAAACTTTTCTTTTGGTTTCGGCGGTTCTTCCGTCCTAAGGGAGTTTGCTACTTTCGTCTCCCGATGTTAGATTCCTTCCCGAAGCGTGGCACTCCCCATCCTGTAGACTTGGTCTCTATCCCTAGTTGACCATTCATTATTCTACTGATATGACCCGCACTTCATGGTCAACCATTGTTCCACCGCCTTTCCAGATTTCGTTTGCTGTGATGTACCCCACAAGTCGATTTCTGAAATTCGGAGTAATCTCCTCCTCCTGATGAAGTCGGCTCTTTGGTTTCGACCATAGACGCCCCTCTTGTTTCTCTTTATCGTCCCTTTTGAATTTGCTCCTTCCTTGGAGTCCTTCACCCCAACCTGGGCCCGAATACTCTCACTCTTTATGGTAAATGTATTATCCGATGAAAGAAGTTAGTACCATTTGCCTTGTTGTTTATCTCTCCGGGTCTTTGATCAAGCGTTCCTTGACCTCGTCACGCGACTGACGTGTCCGTGGTAGCCAAAGTCCTACATCTGACTTAGTCAGGGTCGCCCTCCCGTTTTCCTTTAACCACTTCCAGAAAAGGGAAAATCTGTAGTCAGTCGCGGATCATAATCCCCCCCCCGGGCACTTTTGTGGACTATTTTCTTAGGAGTAAGAATCTCTCCGTTCTTTTCCACGGACTTGATTTTCTGGCACGATTACAGGACCGATAGCGTCTCCCGCCCAATGCGGAGTATAACTCTCATCTTCAATTCTATTTCTTCTTTTCTCAAGCACTCTTGTTTGAGAGAGTTCAGAGGTTGGAGACGATAACCTTTTGTACCCTTTGCATGGAATTTTTAATCCTTCCCCCGAACTCGCTGAGTGTGCCCTGGGCTTTATTATTTCCTGAAGCCGAATAGATAACGAGGCGCGCCCTTTTTTTGTTATTAGTATTACGTAGGCTTTGTCGGAGTCCCTTCTTCCTTTTTTGACAGGGTTTTTTTTCACTGATCTTGTTACATACACTGATACTCCCCCCTTCTTCGGCCCTTTCTGCCCCCTTGAACCCATTGCGAGTGCCTTTCCCCCTGAAATTTGCCTTTTTCCACTAACCGAAAAGATGTGACAACATTTTTGTCTCCTTTTTCCCCCTTGTCTTCTTCTAAACGGAAATACCGTTTTTTAGAGTTTGAAGGACCATCCTTTGCCAGCCGTCCCCCCTCTCTACCAAGCAAATACTGACTGGAGGCTTCTGCTCCCAAAAATCAGCGCGCCGGATTCTTTTTTAGTACTGGAGAACCTAGGGTCTTCGCGTCCTTCTTCTTTCCGACAAGCTCTAGACCTCGACTTTTCAGAAAACGCAGCCTCCCGTGTTTTGACCCCCATGTTTTGCCGAGTTACCTTCAAAGTTGGGCATACCCTTCCTACCATAAGTAAATATACTCCCGGCATAAAGTATTTTTGACATCCCCGTCTCACTACTTAGTTTTCAGCAGTGCCCTTTCTAACAATCTCCTCTTCTTTCACCTAACTTTGGGCTAATTTGGACTATCGCCCGTCCAGACGACACCCAGTGGGTCTTCGACCCTAAAAACTTCCTTCTTTTCTCCCCCCACCACCCTGTTTTTGAGACTTCGTCTCTTCCTCGTTCGGGACGTCTTCCCCCCCATTCCCTTCCCTCCCGCCCCCCACCCTTTTTTCCCGATCGCCGTCTTTAAACACTTTTCACATGCTTTCCCCTTGCTTCTGGTCGCCCCACTTGATGCATTTATAGTCCCCGCCCAAATTTAAATGCCCCTTGCCTTGAAAGACTGCCCCCGGACGTTTTCTGGGGGCGAAGCTTTCTCTGATTCCCCCCCTCCCTCCCCCCCAGGCTCTTTTTCATCGCTTATTCCCCCCGGAGTGACGGAAGGCGTAGAGGGAACTGCGTTACCTTTCGCTTCCCACTTTACTCCGGGAGCTCACTCAACATTTTTTCGTGCGACATCTGAAACGATCTCTCCCTCCATGGTTTATAAAACAATTACCCCACCCTCTTTCCTCTTAGGAAGTCCCCTCTTCCATCACATAAATAACGCCCCAGACTTCCCTTTTCCCCTTGCTATACGTCTGTTTCGAGTGGGAACTCATCGAGACAGGTAACCCCTCCTCCGGAACCCTCTTTAACACGTTTGCTGTCTTGCCCTTGTCCCTAGGTATCTTTTTCTTACTTCGTTTCCCCCAGTTTTTTCGTTTCAACCCCTCCCCCCTCATAGTTTCTCACCCTCCTATATGTACTGGAGTCAGAATCTACGGTTTCCTTGCCCCATGTTCCAGTAAAATTTTTGTGTCCCTCACGACCATCATTTCTCTTAGCTGCCCTTCGGAGCCTCTTGCTGCCCCTTTACCCTCTTTCGTATACTACCTTCTTGCATAAATCTGCATCCGGGTCAGTCTCCCTCTCCCTCTGTGGTAAGGACGCCGGGGCTTCACACCCAAGGCTGTTTTTCTTTAGTACCCCTTTCCTTTGAAGTTTTCCCATCTCCTACCAAGACGCTCCTTCAAGATATGCCCCATCTTTATCTCTTTTCGTCTCTTCATTTTCTGAATATTCACACCTTCTAATGCCAGTCTGATTCTTTGTTTCAATTGTGCGCATCCAGACATATATTAATTATCAGGATCTTTGATGTTGTCCTACCTCCTGAAAGAGTTCAGTACTTTTGGTTGTTCCCGTCTCAAATCTTTTGCGAAAATCTTTCCAGGCACTCTACACGGTTACCCCTTTACCTTCGGCCCAGGTTAGCACTAGACAGGCCGGCAGATGTACGACCCTTTTCACCATACCGTTTCCTAACCCTTTCTAGACTGATCGGTTGTGAGAACAGCTCCTTACTTGCGAATGACTTTTGTCTTCGTGGTTTTCACAAGGGATTACATGATGTCTTTAACTCCCCTCTCTTCCCTGTCCTCTTTTTTGTGCCGCATCTAGTACGGGATCCTTTATTCTCGGGAAAGAAGAAAGAAAGTCAAGTCCCCCCTTTGAGAGCCCCCCGCCTATCCTCTTCAACCAGTACACATCCTCCGGCTCCCCCTCCTCTGACTCCCCTCCGCGGGGGCTTTTCCGGAGTCCCCTTCCCTTCACCGGCTTAGAGTATGAGTTGAAGAATTTTTTTTTGGTTCACCCGCCTAGACCTCTCTTTTTCCCCTTTCCATCCCCGGATCTGCTACCCTACTATGTATGACTTCCCTTAAAAGATTGGGGGAGGCAGAAGTCCCCTTTCGCCCCCACTCCCTGCTTTGGGCATTTTGAGGTTTTCCCTGGGCTTCAAGCTCGGCACTCTCGTCCCTGTGGAACAGCACTTACCCCAATCCCCGATGACATCCTTTTTCTCTTCAGTAGTGAGGAGACTTTTCGTCCGTCTCTTATCTGAGTCTTCAGTTTCATGCTCTTTTCCACCGCCCTGTTCTGGCCCTTCCTTTTCTACGTTGACATAAGGGCAGTTCTGTTTTTGCATCACTCGTCACCTTCCAGTTTTCGGTCATTCCCACTGCGGTCGTAAAAAACGCCCCACCACACTTGATTTCCGGCAACCCTGCGCCCGTGCAATGATTCGTGGGTTCCAAAGAGCTCCCCCCCCCCCGGCCCAAAACTTCCCCCCTTTTCCGTTTTTCGATGGCTCCTTTCCCTCTCTTGCGGAAATCATGTGGACGTCTGATGGCTTTCCTCTCTCCAAGTCTGCCCGTTGCTCTCCTTGCTCCCCACGCCCTTTCCCACCCCCAACCTCCTTCTTCTCTTTACCCCCCTTCAGCTCAATATATCTTAAGATTAATCACAGTGGACGTTTGTGCTTCCATTTTTTCATTCTTTGTTAGGTGAAAGTTAGAACTTTTCTCTACCTCACTTGACGACCTTTTACTGTTGCTTCCTCGTCGAGGTTGATCATAGCCGCGCAGAGCCGCGCTGTGCATGAACAGATAAGTTAGGGTTCTTGCGTTCCCCTGTGATGGCGCGATTTTTTTCCCTTTAATTACTTGCTCCCCCCAATATCCCCGAGTCCCGATGGTATGATTGCTCGCATCCTTGTTGCTTCGTTCACCATTCCGGTTGTAATTTCTTCCCCCCTCTCCCCTGAGGACAACCTGCATCTACTGATAAGGGTCCCGACTCCCTTTTTTTTCTGTCCTTCCCTTCATCCTTTTTTTGTTGTTTTTACCCTTCTCCCCTGACCGATTTCGACTTCCTCATATGACGCGTTATTTTCCCTTCAAAGCATAGAGTTGTAATCCGGCTCTCGTCTACCCCCCCCCGGATCAGTCATGTCACCTATACGCATTCGCCCCCATCGCGAGCATCATCAGGTCGATCACCTCCCCTCATATTTTTTCCAGCCCCCCGTCCTGACATCGCCCCCACAGTCCTTCCCACTCAGCATTGAGAATCCTTACTAGATCTGCACTTTTTCTTCCATTCTTCTCTTACGCTGTATCTCCTTCTCCTACGACCCAAATCTGAGTTCTCCCCTTTTCTTCCCCCCCTTATTTTCGTAGAATTACATTACCTTTCTTCGCCCTCTTCCCCGAAACACGAATAGACAACCTCCTGAACATTTGCACCCCTCCGCCTGTTTTTCTTACATTACGATTTATGATGATGTTATTTAATCGAAGATAGGCTCCTTTTTCTGGCGGTTTGCTTCATCCCCGGGCTATATTTCCCCCGCTTTTATCCTGGTCCCTCCTTAAATATCAATTGGCAATACATGTTCTCCTACTCTCTTTCCCCCTTTTACCCAACTATACTAAGGACGTTTCGTTCTTGTGCGCTGATTTTACCAGTTTTTTTTTCCCTCCACTGACGCGAAAGTCTGTTCCTTTTCTCGCCTTTTTTTTGTTCTTGGACCCCCCATAAAGTTGGGTTTGTTCACTCTTTTTCCCGGTTGACCTTTCTTCTGCTTCCAATTTCCCTTATTGTCGCGTAGTAATCCTCTTCCCTCCAAGGCAGGCGTACCACTCGCATCTCCTCCCTCCCGCAGTCAGTTCCTTCTCCCGACCGTAGAATGAAAGCCCATTTCCCCCATCCTGAGTTTCCCTCGTTGATGTGGTACTTTCAGCAAGACGTATTTCTTGAAGATTCTTCCCCCCCCTGATGATGTCCGCCCAGGAGAAAATTTCTCTCGGAACAATTGCATTCCTTTTCTCGTTGATCGGCCTCATATTGTAGAGTTGAATCGGGTACCTCTTAGCTCTACGTTTTGGGAGGTCTCCCTCCTTCCACCCCGGCCTGCAGTATTAGGTGTCCCCCACGTAATGACCAACTAATCTCTTCTTCTTTGAGGACTTTCCGCCTGCACCCCCTATCTTTTGTCCTCGGAGGTGGAAGAGTTTGAAGTGCGATTCCTTTTCCCCGGTGTTTTTCTGTCTTCGTGTTTAAATGCCCCCTTCCCCGGACTTCGCTGCGGATGCAAAACCAATCGTCCCTGACTTGGAGGTGAGCTTGACCGGTACCCAAGCGCCACTATTTTCCTTCAGAAGAGTTCCTAAACCTCAATCTGTCTACGTGTTCTTAAAACCATGAGGTTTTTGCCGCGTCCTGACAGCCTGGTGCCGGGTCATACTTCGCGACTTTCGTCCGTTCGGTTTCTTCCAATGTTCCCGTTTTTTTCCGAGGTCTCCAATAACTGGACTCGCCCCCTCCCTTGTCAATGGATTTTAAGTAGTATCCACTCCGACTCCTTTCTTTTAGTCTACCGAACCACTTCCGGACCCCACCTTACCTCTCTCCCTGTCTTTTTCGTCAGGTTTCTTTTGACATCTTTCCTTTGCGCCTCCCCAAATATAAGAATCTATCCCCTCTGGTCGGCCTGACGTGAAGATCTTGGTCTTTGTTTCCAAGTTCATCTTTCTTGGCAGCACTTGAGTGACCAAAAGCGGTCTGATAAGTAACACTACCCTCATGAGTATCACCCAGAGTCCATCACCTCAGCACGGACTCATTTTGTCCTTCGCCGGTGTAGAGCAAGAGGTTGCCTTTTTCCTGCAAATTGTTGATCCATTTTTTTCTGTCTCCGACGAGTTTTTGCTTCTTTCCCTCCCCATGGTCTGGCAGTTTTTTGACTCCGAACCCGTCGGCGTATTCCGTCCCCCGACGGCCGGTAATCGCAACACTTAGAGTTTCTTCTTCTCTGGTGCCGAACTACGTACACCGCTCCTTCAAGCGTTTTATCTTTTCAGAGAAGACCATTTTTTTTCTTTACAGCTGGGCCTTCCTAGTTGTTTCCCCCCCTTTTCTCTAGGACGAAACTCTTCAGAAGTCCCATTTATTTCTTCTGAGCGTCGATTGTAACCGCTTGTCTTCTACAGCGGTTTTTTCTTTTATACCCAGTTATTCCCCTTCGTATAGTTTTCCCCCATTTCGTGTCTCTCAATCATAGCTTTGATGATTCTCTCATTAGAACGCCTCCACCGTTAGGTCCCCCCCCAGTTCAGGTTATACTGTCCTCCCACCGGAGATTGAATCCTCCGCTCCCCCCTCTCCCATTATCCCCTATTGATTCGCCAAAAATCCCGTATCCTCTGTCAGTTCCCCTTTCCGGCCCAGTTTTGAGCAGAAGGTTGTCCCTCCACCGTCTGAAGTCTGCCGACTTTTCAGACACTCCCCTCTTTAAAATTTCACTTTATTTTTGTACTCTTCAGACCCTTCTCCCCCCTGATGTGTATGACTTTAGGATTGACTCTTCCCTAGTAGGTGAACTCTTTATTCCCCCCCAATGTTGTTGTACCCCCACCTTCCTTGCCTTTTCTCCAGAGACACACCCCTTTTTGTTAACTTTCGGCTTATGTAAAGGCCACCTCGGATTTGTCATATCTCGCCGATGTTAGACTTATTAGCAGTCGAAGCTGTTGATTCCCCTTCCCACCCTTTTAGACCTTTGTAGTTTCAGTGGCTCTATATTTCCTTCATGATCCGGTAGCCCACCCTCACGCTTTTGAAGGTCTCCTCAATTTGTTTCAAAAACTGACGTTTAACGCTGGCGTTGTCATTTTTGATCCCACGTCGGCCGTTTCATTCCTTCTAATAGCAGATCCCTTCTTTTGCGCTCCTATGGCTCTCTCGATTTTTTTTTTTCTGCGTTTTTTTTTTCTACATCTAGTTCTCAGTCTTTATTTTGTCTCTCGTTGGCGGCCTCCCCATTCGTTGCCCTTTCCGAATATCCCCCATCGTTACTTTTTTCTTTTTTATCGACACGAACAAGGTTTCCTTTCTCCTCGTAAGTTTTCCCCTCTTCGGGTAGTTCCGATCCCTTACGAAAAGTACTGCCCTTTTTTAGTTTGCCACAGTACGTACAGCAATCCCGACCTTTGCCCCCCGCTCCCTGTTAATGACCTTCCGCCCCTTTCCCCCCACTTTCTTAGTTACCCCTTCTAACCTGTGAATCGCGTGAATAATACCCCGTCCCCCCTCCTTTTGCCCCGTTTCATGCTTTCTGGTCAGACCTCCATCCTTGCCGTCGTTTCCCAATTCAGAGATGCCCCCCCGCCCGACTTCCCATCTCTTCGATCCCACATGCGCAGGTTCCCAGCCCCCCCTCGCAATTTCTTTTCCCCCCCCGTTTTTTTTTTTCTAGAGATGCACGTATTTCGCGTGAAATTGCCTGGCCTTGGCGGAGCTATGGCCGTCCCTGATTCGACCGAGCTTGAACTCAAGCGTCTTATGAGGGATGGCCGCTCATATTTCATAGGGAGCGCGGGTTGTATTATATTCCTCTGAGGTCTTTCCCCCCGGTGGCTAGTGCTCCGGAGAAGTGTGGTCCTTGTCGCGAGGGAATTAATCGTCTGCCCTTTCCTGTCGTACTTCTACCCCCTGGAAACAGTATGTTGCTCGTGTGGAGCGTTTTTTCGTCTCCGCTGTGGCGATCTCTATTCATGCATACACCCTACCTTGCCCAACATTTTCCCTGGTACCCTTTCCCTTTTACCTTTCCTAGGACCATAACGCCCATAACCCGGATGTTATATTCCTGCAACTGTCCCCCTCATTAGTACAATATCTACTACGACTGCCTTGAGATATACTGTCGCAGTTCCCCCCCCCCCGACCGTTCTATAGGGAGGCCCTCTCCCTGAGCGAGACTCCTCAGGGATAGAACTCCGCTCCTGAAATAGCACTTAACCCGAAACGCCAGCTTGACGTTTGTTTTGGAAAACACCCAATGTTGACTCTCCCTTCCCCCCCAAGCGTTCTTTTTCAAAGTCGAACCCCTTCTCCTTCTTCACGGACTAACTTCTCTCGGTGTCTTTTAAGAACCGTCCCCCTTTATGCATCTTTCTGCCCCGATTTTTTAATCACATTTCGCTCGCTTCTTCCCCCTAAGTTGTTGGGGACTACCTCCAGTGTTAACTCCTAAAACATTTTGTCTCTTTCTCCTCACCGTGCCCTTGCGCGTATCACCCAAGATTTTTTCCTCCGAGGGGTTGAGCCTTCCTCTTTCATCTCAATTCCTCCTAAGACCCCCATTTCAGGGGTTCACTCTCTGAGGTCGTACCTCATTAACATTTGGCCCACGGTTAGAATGGGTGTCCCCCCAACTTTTCCCCTCCGACGTTCCGCGTTATGAGTGGACCCATCTTTAAAGGTCCCCCATGGTCCCCCCTGACGCACCACTCTACGTTTGATGGGGGCGAAGTTGCCGTTTGAGGTTTCCCCGATACGGGCTCTTGTCATCGAGGTTATCGTAGGCTTCCGTTTGTGAGCCTTGAACTTTTGCCGTTTATCCTTTGCGTTCCAAATGTCTTTGTCCAATTTCCTCCATCTTGGTCCCCCGATCTCGCATAAATTTTCCTACACCCCCCCCTCCCACCGCGTCCTTCGGTAGTCACAAGCGCTATGACCCTTCCATGAACCCAGCCCTTTTATCCATTGCTGACGAGTTTCCTTTTTTTAATAGATTTTTTCCCCTTTTTTTTCCCCCTGAATCATGGGCCCCCATTTTGGAAACGATGCTGGCTCCTTCAGGCACGGATACTAGGTATTGCGTGTTTTTGTCCTGCGGAAGGACACTCGCTCGCCCCCCATCCTCCCCTTTTTTCATGAAACCCCAGGAGCCGATCTTACGGAGCAGACGCATCCCCTTTTCCCTCCCCCCACGGAAAGAACTGTTGGGTTCCCTATTCAAGAAATCAAAGTCTTCTTTCGATTTTTCCCCTTCTTGCTGTGCCATTTGAACTTCCTTGCTCTACCGACAGGCGGAATATGACTTCCTTTCACGCTCCGATCGTAGCTCTTCGGGAGGCCTGCAGGCACGCCTGGTGTCTGATAATCCCTCTGATTTTTTCCTTTACCACTCTAACTTTTCCGACCTCTAATAAAAAGTGCCCTCCTTACACGCTTCCCCCCTTTCCTCTATTTTCGGTCCGTTTAGTCGCCTGAAAAGGATGGCCCACACCCCAAATTTCCTCTTCCCCCCTCTCCTGAGATGACGTCTTGCCCGGTTTCTTTTGCTTCTCCCATATCAAGCTTGAAGCTGTTGTTTCCTGCAAATAGTTCTTCCCCTGGCTGTGAGCCCCCTGACCCCCAGTCTTGGAGACCTCGTTAAAGTTTCACCTTCTCCTTTGACATCCCAAATGGCCAGTTCACAACTAGCTTCTTGTACCCGTTATCCTGATCCCCCCACCCTCCATTTTTACAAACTTCCATCCCCGCTCGGTTTGAATTTCACTTCCTTCCCTGTACTTGAAGACTTGGACTATTTCCCTTCCTGTGGTGACTTTATTCACTTCTCACCTCCCCCGCTTTTAATTCCTCTTTGGAGCAGTTCAGCGAACTTTTTTCGGGGATCTCTTGGAAATAACCGCCCTGCAGTCTCCCTCTGGTATTCAGCAGCAAGCGATTGCTTCAACCCTTCCCCTCAGACCGGCCTATGGATCGCGCCGTCATTCCCTGGCTTTGGTCTCCTTGCGCTACCGGACACCCTTGCTTCGAGTTTTCTTACTTTTTTGGTCCCACCCGATTTTTCCCTGATCGTTTCTTCTCTCCCCTCACCCGGATCTGTCCTCATCCTGCGTCCTCTGTAAAGCATGCACTCTCACCCGTAAGTCCCTTTTTTCCCTCGCTGAGCCTTTCCGTGAGATACAATCCATGTTACTCCTCCTCGTCTACTCCCCTTATGGGGAAATGCAAGTACCCGCGGACACTCATGTTCGCTTTGCATCCCCTTTTTCCTCCTTCCTTTTGAATTTGAGTCGTTCCTGCAGGATTGGGTTTCGTTTGTGTCCCCCCGGTTCCCGCATGTGGATGGGTCTGGTCTACTCTTGACTCACCCTACTTCGTTCATTTTCAACTCAGTTTTTCAGCCCTTTCTCCAACACCCCCCCCCTCTTCCACAAAGATGGCACGTGGGACCCCTCGCTACGGCCTTTCCTTGTCGTTTCCTTTCCTTCCCCCCCAAAAAGGATAGTACAAACCCACATCCCCTGCACACACCACATTCACTCACTAGGAGATGTTCATGTACATGAGTCGTGAGACCATTTCTTTCCCTTAGCGGTGTTACCCTCGTCACCAGGATGACCTCTTCTACACAGTATCTCCCTGGTTGAAGAAAAACCGCCCAGACCACTACCCTTTCTGCTGCTATTCCCCCCTTTATTAAACCGTTATCATTACTGGTTGGTGCTGTCCTGTCATTGCGGCGCTTGCTTTTCTGCACTCTTCCGCAGACTTAATTTGCCTAAGTCCCTTTTCCTCCCTTCTCCTTCATCTGTTCGTACCGAGTCGAGGCGTCTTCTCCAGCTCATCTCGGCCTCTTGTTCTTCAGCCCGATAGGACGGTCTCTCCAACTCTGATGGGGACACTTTTCCGATGTTGTCAATTAACTGAACTGGATTCCATCTCTCTTCCCTGATTTGCTGCCCCCGAGGTATGATATTTCTATTTTTTGTTCCTTCTGCAGGTGACACCTGAAGGGAGTTGACCTCTGGCCTCAGTCTCAAGCTTACCCTCACTCTTCTTCCCGCCCCCTTCCCCTTACCTCCTTCAGATGCCTGGAAGTCGACATGGTCAGGC
>Ga0179593_1795051_pt1 | contig 17466 bp, 28 predicted proteins | sample CZODoug2_1_08_16_FD_185931 | JGI IMG/M metagenome (GOLD analysis project Ga0179593, IMG submission 185931) | Vadose zone soil fungal communities from Angelo Coast Range Reserve, California, USA - CZODoug2_1_08_16fungal (PacBio error correction) | ecosystem: Environmental > Terrestrial > Soil >... | reverse complement strand
GTAATTTTCCCTTTTTTTTGGTATCATTTGTGCGGACTCTTCCTTTTCCGTTTTCAGCGTCTCCCCCCCTCCCTCTTTTTCCCCAGATAGGATTGATCTTGTCTTTTTCTTGTTTTTTTTTCCTTTTCTTTCCTTTGAGTTGAAAATTCGGGCACTTTTCTCCCCGATTTTGTAGAAGGCGCCCTCTTTTATTCTCTGAACCCCCCGTTGCTCCCTTTTTTTGTCCAATAAGTGTGAGCAAAATTCTTATATTTGCCACATGGAAATCATTCTCTCTCTTTTTCTTTTTATCCTCGTCCCGAAACACCCTTTCCCTTTCTTACCGAGTCGCAGGTCTTCTACGCCATTGTGCGCCCGCAACCTCCTTTTCCCACTTCCTCTCGAAAGTACTCCGTTTTCCCCCCCCCCCCCTTGGGAAATAAGAGCACAACTTTTTTTCTTCTTTCTATCCTAAGTAACTCACCCATGTTTTCTCCCCCCAGGTCGGAGGCGCTGCCCCCCCGATTAAAAAAGGGCTTTCTCACCCTCCTTCCACACCGCTCTCTTTCCCCCTTTTTTTTCCCCACAGATAATCAGGTCAGTTACAATCTTCCCGCGCGGTCCTTCGGTTTTTCCTTTTTTTCCCCACCCCCTGCCCTTTCCTCTCTTTTCACCCCCCTTTTTTTTCTCTTTTTGGATAGTAGGACCCGCAACATTTTCTTTATTGCGGGCGTGAGGCGAAAGATCAGCTCCCCCTTTTTCTTCGCCCCCCCTTTTTTTAATTGCAACCCCCTCCCCCTTTTTTTTCCCCCCCTCTTTTTCTTCTCCAGGAAAAACCGCGGGCTCCTTCCTGCTCTATCCCAAAAGGGTAGTATTTTTTTTTTCTCTTTTCTTCTTTGTCACCCTCTTTCTGGAAACACTTCCTTTTCTTCCGGGAAAGAGGGCGAACCCCCCCTTCTTTTTCAGGATTAGAAGGAATTCCATCGCCCTTTCTTCCCAAGGTCTCCCTTCTTTGTGTTTTTGAGAATTAGTTTTTTTTCCTCGGGATGGCGATCTCCTCTTTTTGCCCTCCCCCCCAGTTTTACAACCTCCTCTTTTCCTCTTTCCGGAGGCAGCGACCTTTTTTTCTTTTTCTTTCTGGATTGAAACCACCACCCTCCTTTCTTTTTTTCCCCCCCATTCCTCTTTGACTTTACCCCCCTTCTCCAATAACAATGACGCAGGGATCCCCCTCCGGCGCCTCGTTGGCCGACGGATTTTATTTTTCTGCTCCCCCTTGCCTTTTCTCTTTTTCCCCATGTCCTTTAACCAGCGTGGTGAGGACCCTTGTCGTTGGGGGCGCGGCCCTACTTCCCCTTTTCCCCTGGAATTTCTCTTCCCTCCCTTTTTTCCCCTCTCCCCCTCGAGCAATATGGTGTGAAGGCGTGTTTTTCTTTTTTTTCTTCGCTTTTTTTTTTTTTTGCATAGCGCTCAAAGTCATTTTTTCTCCGTTTGGTTTTTTTTTTTTCCCCCCTTCGATTGTTTTTTTTGCCAGCACCAGTTTCTTGGCCCTTTTTTTGCCCCCTTAGGCTCGTCTTTTTCCCCCCTCCCGAAAAGTTTCTCCTGCTGTTTTCTCTCTCCCTTCCTTGCCGATCGACTCCTCTGACTTTTGCGGGACTTTTTCCTTTGTTAGCAAACAAGGACCCCATTCGACCGTCAGGTTTCTGCCCGTCCCCGGGTTGCCTCGTCTCCTAACCTCTGAAAAAATTGAATGCCGTTGTAACTCCCCTTTTCCCTGCACTTTTGAGGGTAATCTGTCTTTTTTCAAAGTTTTTTTTTTCCCCGGTTCAGAACCCCTGCCTTTATGGGTTCGTCGTTTTACCGCGCCATTTTTTTTGTTTCCCCCACCGCTTCCCTTGTCCCCCTTTTTTTCTTTTGAGATTAGAAGTAAACTGTCTCTCTTTAATTGGGGCGGAATCTTCAGCCTTCGCTACTACCCCCCCCTCTTCTTCCGTCACCCTTTTTTCCTTTATAATGCCAGGCAAATGATCGTTAGGCAGCAGTCGTTCCTCCTCCCTTCTTTCTGCTTTACGATTCTTTTTTTTTTTTTCCCTTCTTCAGAACAAAAATTACTTTTTCCTCCCCAAGGCAGGACACCTTTCTCTCTCTTCCTAGTCCGTGTTCGGCCCCGTTACTTTTTCCTTTTTCCTCCGGAGACGGGCATCCAACCTCTTTCCGTGGTCTGAGCCGGCGGCACAGGGAGCAAGAACGCTTCCCTTTTTTTGCAGTCTGCTGTTTTGCCAAACCTCTTTTTTTTCTTCCTCTAGTTCCTCTCATCCCGGTGTTTTTTTTTTTTTGCCGACAGCACCGGAAAAACGGGCATCCCCTCCTCCCTCCTTTTACCTTTTCAGTTTTTTTTCCGGTTCGTTTTCTTCCGTCCTTTTTCCTCTTTTTTTTTCCTTTTCCATCCCGGCGAAGGCTAAACGTCCGTTTTTCCCCTTTTCATGATTTGGGACCTTCCATTGCTGCATTGGAAAACCCCCTTTTCCCCTCTCCATTTTGTTTCCCCCCCTCCGCCTCGTGTCTCTTTTTTTTTTTTTGAGCAAGGAACGAGTCCCCCATTATCATGAATAACATTCCTCGTTTGCCGCCCCACTTTTTTTTTTCAGTGTCTTTTGATCCCGCCATGCTTTTCCTCACTTTTTTTCCTTGCTTTTTTCTCACAGGCGTGGATGGAATCAGTGCTTTTTCCATTTCTTTGGCGGCAATGGCGCGGTGGTGACCCCTCCTTTTCTGTCTTGTTGTCCCTCCCCTTTTCCCAGTTTTTTTTTTTTTTTTGTTCCCCCATCCGAAAATCGTTCTACAACGTGGTCCTTAAGCCGATTCTTTCCCCCTCTTCTTTCGGCCCTCCCTGAAGTCTTCTATTTCTTTTACTTTCCCTCCGGTCAAAGGAGATCCTTCCCCCAATCTCGCGCCGGTTTCTTTCACTCCCTTTCCGTCTGGGTTTTCTTCTCCCTTTTTTTTTTTCCTTTGCACGGGGAGAGAAGGGGCTTGACAATCTTCCTTTTCACCTTGTTGTGCTCGCGAAGGAACCCACCCCCTGCATTTTTTTCTTCTTTGTTCTCTTCCCTTTTTCCCCCTTTTTTTTTTTTTTTCGCCGCCAGCGCTACATTATTCATAGCGTACCCCTTTTCCTTTTTGAGGCTTTGAGATCATTTGATGATTCTTTTCTTCTTCCGTGTCTTCGTGGTTTTTTTCCTCCCTTTCTCGCGAAATATTCCCTGGCTGGTGAAGACGTGTGCCTCTGCAGTCGTGTCTTTTTCGTCCTTTCACACCCCCTTCGTCCCCCCTTCTTCCCTCCTCTTGAAGAAGCATCGGCGCGGTGATAATGCGTCATTTGTAATTTTCTCCACTCTTTCCCTTTTTTTCCTTTCCCCATTGCGCTTATTTTTTCTCCCAGAAATACATTGATGGCCCGTTCTTGCGGATTCTTATTCGGGCGGGTCTTTTTCCTTTTTTGTTTTTCTCGATGCCATCCTTTTTTCCCTCTCGTGTATTCAGAGATTTTCCCCCCCCCTCATGGCGAAGAAGTTGAGGGACGTTTCTTTTCCCCTTTTGCTGCTCTAAGCTTGGGAATTTTTTTTTCCCCCGGAAGAGTGTAAGGCTCCTTTTTCTCATTCTGGTTTCATAGGTTTTTCCCCCCCTTCCCTAGCTTCTTTTTTTTTTCTTAATTCCCTGATCCCCCTTTTTTCTTTTTTTTCGCGGCGGCTGGTGGTGAGATATGTTTTTTTTTTTCCGGGAAAGATCGCATGGGCCGCTTCTTTTTTTGCGCCCATTTTTTTTTCGGGGGTACCTCCCCTTTTTTCCCTCCCCCCCGGGTGAAAAATGTTGGTTTTTTTTGTGCCTTCCTACCATCTGCAACGGCATGCGTGCGTGCCCTTCTTCCTGTTACGTGTCCTGGTTTTTATTTCATAAGCGCTTTCTTTTTTTTTTTTTTCTGTGTGAGGCAGTTGTAGTCTTCACCGTTCAGGGGGCGGCGCGACCGTGGCATTTTTTCCTTTTTTTAATTTGTCCTTCTTTGATGGGTGTCCTTTCCCCTTTCTTTTCCCTCCGTTTAGTGTGATAGGTAAGTTCCTCTTTTTCTTTTCGGTGGTATTAGGGGGGATTTGCTTTTTTTTAGTGTCCCCCCCTCCTGTCCCCTCCCCTCTCGGGGGGGGCTCCCCTGCGGAAAGGCCTCCGTTACCTTTTTTTCCTTTTGGTCCCCCCTTTGTTTTTCTTCTGTCCTTTTCTCGTATGTAAGGACCACGATTGTTTTTTTCCTCGGGCGCGTCGGACAACTCGTCTCTACCTTTCAGTCGTTTCTCTTTTTTTTCCTTCAAAAAGGAGAAACGCCTTTTTTATCTTTTCCTTCGTTTGGGGATCGCGTTTTTTCTTTTACATTGCCTTTCTGCACCGTGGAATAACCCCTCTGTTCCTTAAAATACGGCGTTTTTTCGGAAAAAATTTCCATGGTTGTTTTATCTCCCCCTTTTTTTTTTCTTTTTTTTTTTCTTCATTGAAAATTATTCGCTACGGACTTATGTGGCCGGCAGATCTTCTTTTCCCCCCCGTCCTCCCGGACGACTTTTTCCTTCCCTTTTTTTTTCCTTGTGTGAAGCGGCGGCAAAAAGACGCAAGGGGGCTGGTTTTGCGCGGCCAAAACAAACATGGTTTTTTCCCAAGTTCGTTCCTTCAGCTTCCTCCCCGCCCCTCCCCCCCCCTTCCCTTTTTCACGAGGGAAAAAGGAAATTTGCTTTTTCTCCTCGTTTGTTGTTTTTGGCTTTGTTTTCTAGATCTATCTTTTTCTTTTTTTCCTTCCGGCCAAAGGAAACGTCTTTTGTGGCGGTTTTTTTTTTCTGGCCTCCCTCCTTTTTGTCACAGGGGCACTTCTCCCCGCCCCCCCCCCCAGGGGGATGGTGACGTCTTCCTGAACCGCCCTGCGCTGGAAGCCGCTTCCTTCCTACAACCCTCCAAGTTTTCCTTTCACTTGTTCGGCATTTTTCTCTTTTCTCAATCAGAAATGCGGCGGCCGTCTTTTTTTTTCTTTGGGGGTTCTTCATTTTCCTTGACTGCCTCCATTTTTTTTCCGAGGAAAAAAAATTCTTTACAGGTATTCTCCTTTTTTTCCCGCCCTTTCTGTGTTAACTGCGGTAGTTACCTTTTTGGGCCCTTTTCTTTCTTCCCGTGTTTCCTGTTCCCCTTTTTTTCCCCCGCGATACAAACCGTACCTTTTTTTCTTTTTTTGATCTTTGGCCGGGCTTTTTGCAAGTTTCTCTTTTCCCCCCCGGATATTCTAGTTTTTCCCGATTTTGTCGGGGCGCGCCTTTACCTGTGGGCGGACAGACCTTTTCCCTGGACGAAAGAAACAAAAAAGTGATCCCCCTTCTCGGTACGGGAGCGTTCTTCGCTTGCCCACCAAGGGTTCCCTCTTTCCTTTCCCGAGTTCGTTTTGGGAAACCACGAGGCCTCGACGCCATTTTTTCCTCACCCTCACCGCCCTGCCGCCTCCGTCCCCCCCCCCTAAAAAGGAATAAGCGGACAAGTCCGCCTCATTATCCCGTCACATTTCCCCCCTTTTTTCCCCCAAGTTTCTGTGTTTGAACTCTTTTTTTCCCCCCCCCTGAGACCATACGATATATTCAAAGACGCCGCTTCTTTCCCCCCCCCTCTCTTCAGCCCCCCTCGCAAATTTTTTTCCTCTTTTATTTTTTTTTCTTTTCCCCCCCCAAAGCAAAAACATCCCCGCCAGCATTTTGAAAACCCGGGCGGGGCAAGTTTTTCTCGTTTTTCTGGACACCTCCACCCTTTTTTTTTTTCCTTTTCCGACCCGAAGATAAGCGCCCCAGTTCCCTCCTTTTCCCCTCAACCCCCCCCCCTCCCCCCCCCCCCTTTTCTTTTCTGGCTCAAGAAAAAAAGATTTCCCCCAGCCACGAGCTGTCTATTCCCCCCCCCCCCCCTTTTCCCCCCTTCTAAACATTTTATCATCCCCCTTTTTTTCCTCCGGAAAAAAGGGCCGACCACCCCCTTTTTTTCCCTTGCTTAAGAGAACTCCTCCCCTTCCCCCTTCTTCTAAAATTGTCTTTCTCCCCCTCTTGGACGATGTTGCTAATAGGGACTTTCTTCGGTATTTATTGGAAAGCCCGGATCTGGCCTCGTAACCTTTCTTTTTTTTCACCCTTCGTTTACGACATGGTCTCTTTTCTTTCACAAAAGTCGAATGCTGCATCATCTTTTTTCTTTATGAACCCCAAAAAGATTTTTTTTTTGCCCGCTTTTCACAAATTCACCCCACATTCCCCCCCCCTTTCAAAGGGAACAAGATTCCCTTGATCCCCGCGCCGGATGAGTCTTCCGGCGCCTTTTTTTTTTTTCCATGGTTTTTTCTCGCCCCCGTGCCCTTTTTTCTTTTTCTTTTTTTCTTTCCAAGCGTGGTGAGACCATAATTTTTTTGCGCGCCCGAAATTCCCCCCCCTTCCTGGTTCCACCCATTGTCTCCCTCTGCAATATTGTGTGAAAGAGATGGAAGCCGTTTTTAGGTCTCAAGGAATCACCTCGGCCCCCTTTTTTCCGGTATCCAAGAGACGCTTTTGCGTTGGTTTCTTTTTTCTTACCATGTTAGGGGACGGTTGATGTTTTCCCCGGGAAGGGCGCGCGTGCTCTGCCCCCTTTTTCTGCGCTGGTAGAAGTGTCCTTCCTTTTTTTTTTGATCGGAGCTCTGGCCCTTTTTCGCTTTGATGTTGCTCTCTCTCCCTCTTTTTCGGCAACAACGTCAGTTTTTGTTTTCTGCCGAAACCCGTCTTTTTCTCCTGCCCAAGTGTCTCTTTTCCGTAGGGGACTTCTGCAATTCCCCCTTTTTGATTCCTCCATACTTTGCTCTCTCTTTTCCTTTTCCCTGGTATGATTGGCGCCCCGCCCGTCTGGGGACGAAAACCCCGTCCCCCCCTTTCCCTGGTTTTTTTTTCCCCCTCTCCTTTTTTCCTTTTTTTTCTTTTTGAAAGAGCCACGGCACGGGCCTTTTTTGTGAGATCAGACCCCCCTTTCGTCCCCGATTCCCCCCCTCCTCCCCCCGCTTCCAGCCTTTCGCGACGTTACCGGACAGTGCTCCTTCCCTTTAATGTGTATTTCATTGGCCCCCCCCTCCCCCGGTAGAGTAGGGCGCTTCCGCTGCCAGAAAGGCTTCAGGCGGCTCCCATTTCCTCCCTTATCCTGCTGTCCTGGTTTTTTTTTTCCCCCTTTCCCCATCATGGTTAGAAATTCATTTGTAGCCGTTCGCGGGATTGGACGCTTCCCAATCCTTCCCTGCCATCCCCCTTTCCCCCCCCTTTCAGAATGAAGGCCTTCTTTCTAGAACGGGATCAATCCAGCGCGTCGCCTTTTTTTTTTTGTCTTTCACCTATTCGGGGCGTTCTTTCCCTTTTGTTGAGAGAAGATAAAGCCGAGATTTCTTAACGTCATCCTTCGGCAGCGATGATTGTTATCGTTCTTGTGTTCCCTTTTTTTTTTTCTTGACATTCCTTTCTTTTATTTGTCCTTTCTTTCGTCCCCCGCGAAGGATACGTTTAAGGAAGCCTTTCAACCTGATTGAAAATAATTGCGCCTTTGGAACATCCCTTTGTTCTCTTCCCCCCTTTGGACTGCCGGCTTCCCTTCCCTTCCCTTGGATGGAAGGAGGGGCTCCGTGCGTCTTCCTCTACCGGTTCATTTGCGGGACATTATCATTTTCCTTTTTTTTCCGGTTCTCCCTTTCGCGAGGACTGACTCTTTTTTTTTTTCGAAGATTGGTGGGAAGCGTTACGGCTATTCTTCTCCCATGCTTTTCCCCGTGCCGCGTGGCTCTTTCCCCTCCTTCCCCTTCCTTGTTCCTGTCGTTACACCCCTTTCTCCATTTCGGCATTGAAATGGTCGTTTTTTTCTTTCCCCTATTCTCGGAGAAGATTTCGCGCTCCCTCCACTTCTCCCCCTCGTCCCCCGCGATTTTTCTTTTTTTCTCTCTTTTCCCCCCCTAAAAATGGACGGTTATAGGCGCGTCTGTATTTTTTTCAGGATCGAATCGCCCATCTCGGCGTGGGCCCCTCCTCAGTCCCCTCTCGCTTACCGGCGGCTCTCCCTTCTTTTTTCTTAGGAAACGACGGCGCCTTTTCCTTTCCCCCAACCTTCCCGAAACTGGTTGCTGTCGACCTCCCCCCCCTTTACCCCCTTCTTTCATGGTGCGTTCTGTCTCTTCTTTCTATTGCAAGCGAAGCCTCCCCCTCCGCTTTCCACAATATGCTCGAGGTGTGTGCTTTTTTTGTCTGAAACCGGGCTCGCTTCTCTTTTTTTTTTTAGGGAGAGAAAAACGGCCCCTTTCCCCCTGGTCGCCACCAAGATGGGTAGCTTTTCCACGTTCCCCTTTGCGCGAGAAAACCCTCCTCTTTCTCTAGTGAGCAAAGGGCCCTCCTTTTCCTTTTCCGGGTGATCTTCGTCATTGGTATTTTTGATCTTTTTTTTTTTCTTTTTTCTTTTTTCCAATGTGCAGATGTCTTTTTTTTCCCCCCCTGATGCAAGAAGGTCGTCTCGCTTCAAAATTTCTTCTCGGCTGCGTGTTTTTCTTTTTTTTTTTGGGCCCGCTCCTTCTCAGACCTCGTTCTTCGCAAATACTTCCCCCTCATCGGAAATAATGGGAGACGCCTTTTTTTTTCTCTTCTCTTCTCCCCCTGGCGGCTGATGAAGTAAAGGCCTGCTTGCTCCCTTTTTTTCCAACCTTTTCTGGTTTTCGGTTTTTTTTTTTCTTTCTTTTTTCCTTCTCGATAGTGATGTTTTCTTTCTTTTGAGAATTCGGGAATTTGTGTCGCGGGGCTTGTGTTCTTTTTTTTCCTTTTTCGCATGTGAGCTGATCTTTTCGCCTTTCGGTGTCTACTATCCAACCGTTTTCCCATTCTTGTCGGGAGCTTTTTGCCGCCTCCTTCCCCTTTTGCTGTCTTTCTTTCCCTAAGGGCGTTCTTCTTTTTTCTCTCCTTCCCTTCTTGCTGGGACGGGGGAGTGTTTTTCCCCCCTTTTTCTCCCGTCGCGCGCGTGGTGCATGTTGCCCTCTTTCCTTTATTTCTCCTTTCATGCAACCGCTCCTTTTTTTTTTTGCTTTAGTTACGTTAGTAGCGGCCATTTTTCTTCTCTGGGGGATTTTTGCGGGCGCACACTGGGCTTTTTTTTCCCACCCCCCTTCCTTCCGTAACGGTGTTTCTTTTTTTCTCCTGAAACGATTTACGTACCGCTTTTTTTTTTGTGGTGCACATATAACTTTGGTGTTCTTCTGTCTCCCTGGTCTTTCGTCACGTGCTTTTTTTTTTTTCGCCCGGAGGCTCTTCGAACCCGGATGAAAGATCGTGGGCCTTTTCCCCCGCCTCCCCGCCGCAAAGTTCTCCCCTTTTTTGGATTCGCGTTTAGTCGTTTTTTTCCCCTTGACATTGCGGCCGTCGCCACTTGAATCCCCCCCTTCATCTTTTTCCGCATGGCGGCTCCTTCTCTTTTTTTTATCTCATGGACCCAAAAGCGAACTCTCGCCATTTTTCTCGCACGGACATGATTTTCAAGTCCTTTCGCCCAATCGGCGTGCCGTTTTCCTTCCCCCCTTTGCGAAGAATGTTTTTCTACTTTTTTTTTTTTTTGCCGCCCGGGCGGTCGCCGTAAAAAAATTTCTTTCCCCCCCACCTTTTTTTTTTGTCTTTTCTTATTTGTCCCTTTTTTTACCACTTTTTCCTTTTAAAAAGCCCCGAAAAAAAAACCTTTTTTTTCCCCTCCCTTCCCATTGCTCGATAGATCTCTATCTTTCCTTCCCTTTTGGGTGTTCTACGGCATGTGTTCCTCTTCCCTTTTCCGTTCTGCTGTGTGGAGGTTTTTTTCGTTTTTTGCTCTTCCTTTTTCCCCGAATTTGTCAACCCCCCCCATGTTCTTTTTCCCCTCTTGTTGAAAGCGAAACTTTTCCCTGGCGGTCTTTGCCGGCGCTCTTAGGACCCCCCCTCCCTTTCCCGGCTCGCTCTTTCTCTGAGATTGGAGAAGCAGCCTTTTCTTCGTGCGGCCATTCCTTTCCCCCCTTCGAGTTTCCAAATGGTGCCCCTTTCTTTTTTTTCCTATTAAAACCACCCCACGGTTTTTTGTTTCCCTTTTTTATATTAGGCCGCCATTTTCCTGTTTCTTCAAGTCCCCCTTTATTCCTTTTCTCTTTTGAGTTATGGAAGGTCTCCCCCCTCCCGAAAAAAACCCTCTTCCTTTTGATGTCCCATCTTTCTTTCCTTGCGGGTAGGAAGTTTGTGTATCAAGGATTGATGTAACCTTTTATTTCTTCCCTCGAATTTTTTTCCCTTTCTTTCTTTCCGAGCACAAACTTTCTCCAACTTGGTGCCTCACATTTTTTTTCCCTCCCCCCTTTTTCAATACCGTGTTACTGTCCCGCCTCCTTCCCTGAAAGAAGGTTCTATTTTTTTTCCGTTCCTTGATCTGGTGAGCGACCTCGCCCGTTACGATTCTTCCCGCTAGCTAGACGAACCATTTCTTCCCCCCCCGATAACACAGCGCCCCTGCAGCTCCCTTTTCCATACCCCCTTCCAAAAAGGCCGCCCTTCCAAGAATCCCCTCCCCATTGCGCAACCATGCCAAAGGGTCCGCGGCCTGACTTTCTTGTGTTCTCTTTTCCAGAACGATATAAAGCCGGCGCTCCCCCCTCCTCCCCTTCTTCTTCTCTCCCCCGGCGGCGACATGCCGTTGAACCTTTTCTCCCCCCAAGCGCCTCCCTGCCTTTTTCCCCCTTCTCCCGGCCGGTTTTCCCCCTTCTCCCCCGCACAATGTGCCTTTTTGGAAGCTCGTCACTTTCCTGCGAAGCTTTTCCCGCGCCAGTCTACCCCCCGTACGCGACAAACCACGTTCCCTTCCCTGGGTTTTTTCCTCAAACACAAGCCCCTTTCAGATATTCACAAGGAGCTTTTTTTTTCCCTGCCGTCCCAAAGGATTCGCCCCCCCCCTCCTGTTCCTGGTTTTGCGCATCAGTCTTACTTTTCCCTCGAGATATCGCCGTATTCCTTTCCCTCTGGTGCCGAGAAGTGCGAGAATACCTCCCCGTCGGATGTTGGCTCTTTTGTTTTTTCACATACATCCCACACCTGTCCCTCCCCTTTTTCCCCGAATGCCGCCGGGGCTTCCGCTGCCGAAAAATGCGACTGCTGCATCCGGTTTCCCCCCCCCCCCCATCCTCTCCCCTTTTCGGTGCAGGACTTTTTTTTCTTTTCCCGTGAAACCCGGATCGATATCCCTTCCCCCCTTCCTCTCGTGCCGTGCGGAATTTTTTTTTATCTCCTTCCCCTTGGGGGTTGGTTTCCCTTCCCCCCGTGTGTGCGGCCTTCTTCCTTTTTTTTTCAAGGCCGTGGTTTTTTCCGATTTTTTTCCCTGTGGTCTTTCCCCACGTTACTGGGCAACGCCTTTAATCCCCTCCCCCCCAAAGGCCTCCTTTCCCTTTTTCGCGAGTTGAAGGATTTGGTTAGAGGCGTGATTCGCTTGCACCTAGCGTCCAACTTCCCGCAACCCATTTTTTTTTTCCCTGGCCCTTTTTTTTTTTTGTGTCGTTTTTTTTAAGATTCTCTGGGTTTCTGTTCTTTTGTTAGTTTTTTGCTTCCCTTGGGGGGCAAGGGTCCTTTTTTTCTCGTGCGCTGCCCCGCCGAAACTTTCATTTTTTTGAGTAGTTCTAGCTTTTCCCCCCCTTTTCCCGCGAGACCTTTTTTTTTCCCCCCCTTTCCTTCTCCAAAAAAACGTACAGACGCGCATTTTCCCCCCGTCTTTTTTTAATGTTCCCGTCTGCCTGCTTGTCTTTTTTTCTCGTAGGGACTTTTCCCCCTCTTTTTTCCCTTCTTTTTGTCTTGGAGGCGCGAATCTTCGTCCCGTCTTTTTTTCCCCCGCAACCACCTTAGAATGGGAGATGGGTTTTTCTTCGTTTTTTAACGCGCCTTCTCTTTTTTTTTTACGAGGCCAAGAGGCCCGCCCCCCTTTTTTTTTCCATAAAAAGGAGTTCCCGTCGTAACGCTTCACCAAAAAGCTTTCCCCCCCCTCTTGGCCCATGCTTGTGTAGCCCCTTCGCGGGCCTTTCTTCCCTGGTCGTCTGTCCCATGAGAATGGTATTACATGATAATTGTCCCCTTTTTTTTTTGTTTTTTTAGCGGTCTCTTTCTCCCCCCCGCAAATGATTAAGAAGGACCGGGGTTGGGCGGCTGGGCTTCCCCTTTTCCCCCCCTTTATAGAGTTAATGTGTCCCATTTTTCTGTTCGCCCAATCAATTGCTAGGAACGGTAGCCGTTCGTTTCCTTTCCCTGAAGTTCATCCCTTTTCCTCCCCGTGTCCCTCCCCCTTTAGACCAAGGGTTCTTTTTCCTCTCCCCTTTCGAAAGGATGAAGTTTTCACAGTCTAATCTTTTTCCCCTTTTTTTTTTAATTTTCTGTACCTTTTTTTCCCCAAGGCATCCTTCGCCGCGCTATTCTTTTTTTCCTTTTGGGAAGTGTTTGGTCCTTTTTTTCTTCTTCCTTTTCCTTGATGCAGGAGGCCAACAGCGTCACTTCTTATGTCCTTTTTTTTGCTTGACATTCCCTTTGCTGCTTTTCTTTTAATTTTGGTTCACGTCAATTTGGGTTTTTTCTCTGTGTCAGCAGTTTTTTTTTCCGTCTTTCGCTGTACTCTAACCTGTTTTCCTTTATGAATAAAATTCTAGTTGCCTTTTTTTTTTTTCTTTTCTTCCTTTCTCGGAAGGAGGGAAATTTTTTGTTCTAACTCCCTTTGGTTGAAGCTTCCCCCCCCCTCCCGTGGATGCATTTTTTTTTTTTTCTTTTCTTCTTTTCCCTGCATGCTTGGAGGGCCCCCTTTTTGGAAAAACTTCCCTTCCTTGATTGGACTGGGTTTAGTAAGGAACTCCCTTTTTTCTCTTTTTCCTCTTCGGCGAAGATTCGCGCTCCCATCCCTTTCCCCTTTTCTCTTCGATTCCCGCTCAGCCTGTCCCCCTGTTACTGAACGGTTATATGTTTTTTTTTTTTTTTTTTTCCTAAAGGTCAGGATCGTCCTCTCCCGTAGCAGAGCTCTATCTTCTCCTTTCCGAAGATAGGAGCCCCCTTTCATCTCCCGCGAGAAGGGACTTGCCAAATTCCTTTTTGTCTTTTTTCCGACACCACCGTGCTTTTTTTCCCGAAGAATGGTGCCTTTTTTCTTTTTTCTTCCTTTTCTCCGCGCCAAGCTCTCCCCTCCCTTCGCGAGGTGGGCGGAGGCTTTTTTTTCCCTTTCACTTGGAGGGGCGTATCGTGGATTCCTTTTCTTTTTCTCCATCGTCGCCCCCTCTTAGTCGAACGGCACGTTTTGGCGAAACAGGCACCCCAATTGGCTCTTTTTGTTCCCTGTGGCCTTTCGGTTGTCCCTTTTTTCTTTGGTATTTGATATCGTTTTTTCCTCATTCGGTTCCTGGAAAACCTTTTTTTTCTCTTCGTGGGGGTTAAATCCATCCTTTCCTCCCTGTCGAATCTTCGATGCCGCGGGGCCTTTTTTTTTATTGTTTCCTGGCGACATCGGGCTTCCGTCCCTTTCCCCTTTTTCCAATATGAGGACACATAATGGCGACCTCCTTTTTTTTTTTTTTTTCTGCTGATGGCTCGTAAGACTGATGTTTTGTTCCTTCCCATATGGTTCGGTTTTTCCCTTCCTTTTCCCCCCTTTGCTTTTTTCTTCAGGCCTGGATTTTTTTTTTTTCTCTCCTTTTTTGTCGGCCGGGGGCTGTGTTGCGCTTATGGGCCTTTTTTTGTTCTTTTTTCTGACTTCGCGTTCTTTTTCGGTCTACTAATCAACCGGCTCTTTCCCTTCTTTTCCCTTGCTTGGGAGGCGCTTTGCGCCTTCTTGTTTTTTTTTTTGCTGGTCCGATAATATGGTACTGGCTCTTTCTTTTTAATATAGTTCTGGCTGGGCGGGCTTTTTTTGTTCTCTTTTTGATATTTTCAACCGTTTTCCCTGTTTTTTTTCATTTTTTCAATTGGTATGCCTGGATCTATTTCGTGTCCCAATGAAAAAGAGACCCTTGGCTCTCTCTTTTTTTTTTTCCGTTATTTTTCGTAGGCGGCAGTTTTTTTTTTTGTTGGGCTTCTGGGGGATTGGCTGGTTTCCCTTCGAGGTGTCTTTTTTTTATCGTAACGCTAGGGGGGCCCCCTTTTTCTCTTTCCAGGACGGAAAGATTACGTACCCCCCCTCTTTCCAATTTCTCTGGTGTTATCGCTACACCTTCTTTTTTTTCCAGGCTTGCGATAATTCTTTTTTTCTTTTTCCCCCTCGGATCGATGAAACTTTCCTTTTCCCTCCCTGTGATCCCAACCGCGCCCCCCCTATCTTTTTAAATCGTTTGGGATTCTTTTTCTCCCCCCCTGGCCAGAACGCCGGTTTCCCCCCTTACGGGTCTTAGTACCCCTGTCCTTTTTGCGGCGAATATACCGTTTTTTTTTTTTTTTTTCCCCCCTTTTCTCTTTTGGACCACAACGGCGAATTTATTTTTCCCCCTCCGACCCCACCATTGACTTTTTAAGAGTATGAGCCTCCCCCCCTCTCCCATCCGGAGAAGTGCCCTGGGTTTTTCGCTTTTTTTTAAGTAGCTTCTGCACCTGGGAGGTAGCCGTCCCTCTCCAAAAAAAAACTTGGGGCTTGTTCCCCTTTATCTTCGAGCCGCCCTTTCCCCCCAAGCAAAAATTTTTTGTCCCCTCACCGGGATGGCGCCGTTCCCCCTCCGTACTCTCTTTCCCTCTTTTTCTGAGAATCTCTCCCTTCTTCTCCCGGCGGGCACAATTCTTTCTTTCTTTTTTTTTTTTTGGACTTTTTCATTGCGGATAGGAAAGGACGACCCTTTCAAACAGGGGTCCCCCTTTTAAAAATGTTTGGGTGTTTTCTTTTCTCTAACAGGAACTTTTCCTTTTTGTTTCACGCCCGCTTCCCCCCCCATAGCGGGTCGCACGTCTCCCTTATTTTTGCACTTTCTCTTGGAGACTTTCTTTTTTCATACGCTTCATAAGATAGGCGGTTCCATCATTTTTCTTTTTTCGATTTGTGATGTCGATGCGAACTCCCCTTTGGTGGTACCCATTCTCCTTTTTTAATGGTTAACACACTTATCCCCCCCTTTCCCTTCTCCGCCGGGATGGCTCCATGAACTGCTGTCCCTTGGGAAGTCCTCTTTTTCTTTTTCTTTTGGAAGGTTCTGCCCCCCTTCCAACGATTGTTTTTTTCCTTTTTTTTTTCTGTGAAGGGGTTGCTTCTTTTTTGATCTTTTCCTTTGATGAATTTTTTTCTCTTCGTTAGCGATTTTTCTTTTTTGACTTCCTTTCGTCCTCCCCCCTTTCAAGAGTGGGAAGGAACCACCCCCTTCCGTTGTTATCCGAAGAAGAACACCCAATCTCCCCCTTCCATTTCTGGTGTACGTATGCTTTTTTTCTCTTTGTTTTCCAAAGTGGCAAAAAGAGTCTCTTTTGAACCTTTTTTTTTTTTTTTTCTTTTTTTCTCTTTCCTTGTGTTTTCCTTTTTGCGCCCGAAAAATCCCCCCAGGTCTCCCTTCCGCTTCCGACTCGTAACTCTCCTCACAAGGAAATTTCTTCTGCGGTTTCATTCCTGCCTTTCTTTTTTAATCACCAAATTTTCTCCCACTTTTTTTTTCCTTTTAAAAAGATCAAAAAAAACCTTCCCCGACCCTTAGATCTACCAAGCCCGGTCCCTTCCCCCCGGTACGGAAAAATATGATCGATTTTTTTCGCATGCCGTTTTCCTTTTTTTTTTTTTTCCCCCACCCCCTCCTCAATAATTTTTACCACCCCTTTCGATAGCGTTGGGAATTAGTTCCCCCTTTGGGCGCTTTTTTTTTCCTGAAAGATCAAGAGCCCAGTTTCTTCCCCCCATAGGTTAGCGCCCCCTTTCCCCCCTTGTCCCCCCCGTCTCCCCAGCCCCCCCCCACTCCCCCTCCCCCAAGAAAAAAAAGCCCCACCGGCTTAGAGGGAAAAACCCCCCTCCGGCTTTTTCAGTTTTTGCAAACCCCTCTGTCCTTATCAGGGCTTACGATCTTTTTCTATCTTCCGCCCCCGTCATCAAAAGGGCGTCGCCATGATTTTCTCCTCTGAATATTCTTTTTTCCCCCTCCTCTTTTCACCCCTTTTTTGAGGGACGATCTTGGGCCTTCCCCCTCCCACAAGCATAAAAAACGCGCCTCTCTTTCCCCCTGAACTTCTTCTGCATTTCGGGTAGGTCTTTTTTTTCCAGAATCATCTTTACTACCAAAGTTCCAAGGAAACCGGCTTCCCCCCTCCCCCCCACTTTTTCATACGGCTCCCCCCTTTTTTTTTCGAAGTTGGAGGAAGATTGATTAATGGGTTTCTTTCCTTCCAAAAAGTGGCCTGTGAGGACTTCCCCTTTTTGCTTTTTTTTTCCCATTCTTTTTTCTCCCCTTTTTGGGGCGCATCCCGATTTTTAAGACCCCGCCTTTTTTTCTTCTTTTTTTTTCTGCATCACTTTCCTCTTTTTTTTTTTTCTTCTTTTCTATCTGGGTGCTGAGATTGCTTAGCGTTTTTTATCCTCGCAAACAGTGGCTTTCTCCTTTTTGGGTTTCGAGCTTTTTAAGGGAATTGGCAATTTTTTTCTTTTTTCGCGCGTGGCGCTGCCCCCGCCCCCTCCTCAGCTTGGTCGAGTTCATTTTTTTTTTCCTTCGGGGGCTCTTTAGTTGCGATTTCGATTCCTTGAATTTTCCCTTTCTTATCCCCCCCCCTTTTTTCTGCTTCCCCCGTTTTCCCCTTAGATCAGGCGTCGGGATTGGTGTTTTTGTAAGAAAACGGATTTCGGATGTGTTTTGTCTTTTCCCTCTCCCTTTCCTCCTTTCCTTTTCTTTTACGAAAAAGGGCAAGCCAGCCTGATGGTTCGTGTTTTCCCCAAGTCCTCTTTTTTGGCAAGAGTCCCCGTTCTCCTTCCCTCTTTGGCTCCCCTTGGCCGGTTGATTTTTTTTTCAAACCCCCCCCCGACGCACATGGCCTTCGCAGAAAGTACCGTAGAAAGGCTTCTCTCTTTTGATGTGTCCTTTTTCTTCCCCTGAAACGGTATCTTCGCCCCGCGCCGCACTTGTTCAGCTTTTTTTTTTTTCTTTGCGCCCCAAAATGACGTCCTGGTGTTTTCAGGAAGCAATGGACTTTTCCCCGGTACGTTCGGCTTTTTTCTTCCCTCAGGAGGAAGGCATCCAATCCTCCTTTTTCCTTTTCGTCTCCCTTCGTCAAAGCAACGATGACAATCAGGCCGCCGGCCTGTTTTTGCCCCCCTTTGGGGATCTTCTCTTTCCTCCTCTTCCTTTCCCCTCGAGACTGTTCGACAGCACCGGCCCCTTCTCCTAGTTCTGCTCCTGGCGCCGGCTCAGTTTCGGGCCGTTTTTTTGGTTCGCCCTTTTCCCCCTGATTTCCTTTCTTTCCA
>Ga0179593_1393277_pt1 | contig 17466 bp, 21 predicted proteins | sample CZODoug2_1_08_16_FD_185931 | JGI IMG/M metagenome (GOLD analysis project Ga0179593, IMG submission 185931) | Vadose zone soil fungal communities from Angelo Coast Range Reserve, California, USA - CZODoug2_1_08_16fungal (PacBio error correction) | ecosystem: Environmental > Terrestrial > Soil >... | reverse complement strand
TCTTGGATCGACCCCCTGCCGGCCCCCTCTCCCCAAATAGCCGCTTCCGGGGCCGGTGCCGGTTTTCCATTTTCCCCCTCTTTTTTTGAGAGTTTAGTTCACAATCCCCCCCCCAGCTCCCCCGCCCCTTAGTGAATGCACCCGCTTCATCCTCTTGTTCTTTGGTCCAAATATCTGTCCTTTTCGGGCCCCCCTGGCCCCTCCCCCTTCAATATCGTGGTTGTTTGGTTTTCTGTCATCTTTTAGAGACGTTGTCCTGAAGTTACCGGTTTGTCGCACCGTGCTTCTGGAAAGCAGCGTCTATCCCCCGCCCTTTTTTTCCCCCCAATCGTTAGGGGCGTGGTGATTTAGATTACCCTTTTTTTTTTTCCCCAGGATGAGGGCGCGCTGCATGCCTATCCGCCTATCTCGCCGTCTTGCGTGTTGCGGGTTTTTTCCTCGTTTGAGTCGCACGCTTTGCGTTTTCCCTTCCTCTTGGTAGTCGATGCATGTTTCTCTATGTTGACCCTTTTTTTTGTTTTCGCCCCCTGCTATGCCCTGTTCCCACTTTGCCTGAGAAAATTCCTGCTTTTTTCCTGGTTCAGGGGCTGGAACCATCTTTGGGAGTAATGGGCGCCCGAGTCACCTAGTGGTTAGCGGGTCTTTTTCTTATTCGTTTGGTTGGAATTTTTTTTCCTTCCTCTCCCCGCCCTAGCGGAAAACTTCCGCCTCCCCCATTTGGCTCTTTCTTGGTCACATCCTCCCCCTGGTCCTCACGCTTTCTTATCTGCCCCACAAGTCGAGCCCTGCTAACCCGGGATCCAGTGCATTTTTCGGCGCTTTCCCCCGGCAGCAGCAGCTTGCAACCTGTCTGTCGTCCCCGATGTTCTATCCGTGCATATCGCCACACGGTTCTGTTCCCCCCTCCCTAGTGAAAGGGGAAACCTGGACCGGCTTTCCGGCCCAGCGTAATATTTGTCCCCGCGGACAGGGGGCGTTCGTTGCCCCCAACATGTTTTCGTTTTTCTTTGCCAGAGGGTTCCGTTTATGTTCATCCATTTTTAGGGGGGAGTTTCTCCCCGCCTTCCCCCTGTTAAAAGACAAATTCATTCTTTTCAGTCCACGCCCCACCCTCGACCTTCCAACCCATCCTCGGAGGGTCTTGTAGGTTGGTTCTGCCCCACCACCAAACCCCCCCACCACCCCGTCGAGCGTGGGGTTTCCCCCTGCCCCTCTTCTTTAATGCCATGACCCTCCTCTTCCTTTTCCCGCCCCCTTCGATTCCGATAGTCGGCCCCCTGGTTTTTGGCACCCCCCGTCTGCCTCCAAAAAGTGGACACCACCATACTGCCGTGGATCAGCATCGCACTTACAAGAACGCCCCCCTTGTTCGGAGACGGTTGATTTTTTAAAGGTTACCCAAATTCTACACGGCAGGTCTGCAACCCCGAAGAACATTGTAAAGCCCTCCGGGTTTTTTTTTTTTCTGCCTCTGTCCCCCGTCCCCCCTGACGGCCCCCCAAAGCTCCGTAGAGGACGCCCCCCCCCCGTCTACCCCCACTGCCTTTTTTTTTTTCCCCCTTTTTTTTTTTCCCCCCCCCCCCCCTGTCTAATTTTTCGGTGTCCGTTCCCATGTACATTTTTAAATCCGGGCACGATTCCTTAACCTCACTTTTTACGCCTGCGCGCTACTCTGGCTGTTCCCCTAACGGCTTTCCTTGCGCGCAGCAGTTCCCGCCCCCCCCCCAGCGTTTCTTTACCGTGTTCCATTTTTTTTTTTTTCCGACTTCCCCCCAGGACTGAAACATGCCCTCTTTATGATTCGCGTCGGCTTTTCTGCAAATGGCCCCTGTGTGCACGTGAACGGCGCCCACCTTTAATGGATTTCGACCCCCCCCCCTTGAAACGTTCGACTTTTGCCTTTTTTTTTTCTGCATATTTGAACAGTTGGTTGGGCTGGCTCCGGGTTCCAAGTCTTTGGACTTGGGAAGTCTTCCTCAATGCTGATTCTGGCCCCCTTGGTGAGGCTGAAAGATAATTTCAATCGCTGAGGACAACTGTCAAACTCATGCCCTACGGTCGCTTTTGAACGTTCGGTCCAGTGTCATTCCTCCTTCTTGTTTCTCCCTATTCTGATGTGCGGTCCCAGGTTTGCCATGCATGGACGGTATGCCAGAGGCTTTTTTAGAACGTTCCGACAACCATCCCCCTCTGCTGCTTTTTTTTCCTTTTCCGGCTGACCTGCATACCAGTCCCCCTGTCTTTCTCGCCCCAACCCCCCACCCCGCTTGCCAGGGGAGGCGTGTGCTTTTTTTTCTGCATCGTTTTCAGACAGTTGTTTTCCTGTCGACCCCGCTCTCTCTTCCGCCCAAACGCCAGTCTCTTCAGCCCTGATTTTTTTTTTCACTCTTTTGCAAGGAGATACCACTCTTTTTGCTCGAAGGCACCCCCTAGTGCCTGGCTTGTGTTGACCGTCTACCCCTTGCCCCCCCATCTTTCCCCCGTTCTTCAATTCTATGAGTACAGTGGCGTTTTTTCAGCAGATCCGGCTTCGATGGCGTCCGGCGGTCGAAACCCCGAATAAGACCCGTTCCCCCAGTTTTCCCCCCGACAAACCATTTGGTTGATTGTGTTGCAGACGGTAGTTTGGGTCGATATTGTGTTGTTTAAGATTATAGATTTAGCCATTTTTGCTGATAAGTACTCCCCCCTTGATGCGGGTTTACGGTTATGTCCTGATTGGTGTGTCTTTCCGGAGCATTGTCTTTCATTTTTTTGCCTGTTCATCGAAGGAGGATATTTGCGTGATGGTGAGTCGCGCGTCTCCTCGTCTTTACTTTCCCTTTCTCGATTTTAGGGGTTTCTTTGATTCGATCCGGCTTGTCGTCGTCACTGTTCTGTACTGCCCCGTCTCGGTCTCTCCGCACTCCCCCCCCCCCCCCCCCCTTTTGGGTGTTGTTAGACTCTGTACTTAACCCACCACGCCGGCTACGTGTCATTGTCGTTTTGACCTTTGGCACCTGCAGCACTTTTCCCTTACGTCTTCCCCGACAGAAGTTGTTGGTCGAAATCAACCCACCCCCCCTTCCGATATTGCCCGTCGTTGCTTGGACCTGTTTCGGGTCTCTCCCCGCAGCCTCTGAATTCAGCCATTTTGTCGCATAATGATTCCTGGGTCGTTTGTTAAGTCCACCCTGGAGTTTTTGCTCTGCCTACCCCCTTTTTTTCTACTTTTCCCCCTTCCCTTCATGTATAGATTCTTGCGGCCCATTTGGGCAGCCGCATCATCTACAAATACTTTCCCGACATTACACCCCTCGTTGTTTGCCACCAATGAATCCGGCCTACGTGTACTTTGTTGGTTTCCTAGGTTTACAGGCGAACCCGGGACTGCGCTTTTTCGGCGCATATTCCTCTCCCATGGCGGCCCCGGCTTTTTTTGTCACCTTGAACCCCCGCGGGCGGTTTTTTTCCCGCGGAGTGGATTCATTTTTTGTCGATTTCTCCGCCTTGACTGGCAGTCGTACGATCCTCTGACCGTAATACTTTTTTTGTCCATCTTCATTTTCCGTTGGCCTTAACTCCTTTGGCCTCTTTCCTTTCCGTTCTTCTTCCACAATCTTTGTTTTTTGTTTGTGAGGCGGTGCGTCCGGGTTCCCCGTTTTTCCCCCGGAACGATTCCTGTCCCGTGCAATTTAATCCCCCTGGAATCCTCCGCTTTAAGCCCTGGTTCCCCTATTCTCATAGCCCTGACTTAGTTTTGCCCCTCGTTTTGACAGTCGAAACCCGATTCAGTTCTATCCCCCCGTTTCAATGGCAGTGCTTGGTGTTTCCATGGTTGCCCGAGGGGTCGGTGTTCTTTTTCCCACAGTTTCGTCATATGCCAGCCCGTCCACTCTTCCCTCCGGGTGGGCTGGTAAAGTTTTTTGTATCTACAAAGCCGCCTTTTTTTCCTCGGCCTTCTTTTTTTGTGACGACGCGGGTTTTTTTCTTCTGGCTGACCTTTGTTTTACCTTTATGCGGTGCTGCCCCCCCACAAAAGTTTTGTCCTTGCCTCCTTCCTATTTTTACCCCAAGGCGTGGTAGGGCAGACTTGCCCTTTATTTGTTCAGCTCCCCCCACCCCCGCCTGCCCTGTTGACACACCTTTGGGCATTTTTCGGGCCGGGGGCGGGTGATCTGCTGTTTTCTGCCCCACCTTCCCGAGGGGTCGATTTTGATGAAGGGGCCCCCAGGTCGGCAGGACACCTCCGCCCTGGTCTGAACAGGTAGTCGAACCGTTCCCTAAGATCTTTGAATGAGAATTCAGATTTTGTCAACGTTCCCCAAAACGGACCACAGGCTTGCGGGCGCCGAGTGGGTCTTTTCCGGTGATTCTCCCCCCCACGGGTTGCTGTGCGGCGACCCCGTTTTTTCGGCGTCTGCCGGCCCGGTTTTCCTCTGTCCGTTATTGAACTTGGCCCCCTTTGATTTTCTCCTAAACAGGACCCATGATTTTTTCCCTTTCCCGAGGACTATGGATTTTACTTTTTCCCTTTTTTGGGGAATCGGCGCGACCCCATCTCCGCATATTTTCCTTTCTGCGATGAACACTCGCCACACAGAGCCGTGTTGCATCCTTCCATTTCCCCCCAAGCGCTACCTCTACTTGGGAACTGCTTTCCCCCCACTTCCCTGGAAGGTATTCCCCGGCGTTCCCATACAGCATATCCCGAGGAGGGGCCACTCAACTCACTTCTTTTGTTTTTTTTTTTTCCCCACGATACCCCCCCCCTGTTCTTTTAGAGCGCACCGTGCCCGCTGTCGGTTTTTCCCCCCCCCTCCCTCGGAAACGTCCATTCAATTCAGAGATTTTTTTAGGACTTTTTTCCCCCCCCCTCCCCCCCACTCTCTGATTTGCTTTAAGTGCTTTGACTTTTCCCCAATTCCAATTCTACTTCCCCAAGCAGGCCGATGGATTCGCCTCGAAGGCTTCATTTTTCCCTCTTCCCTTGAATTTTTCGAGTCCTTGAGGATTCGTTAGCGGACTGGCTTATCCCTCCTTCGGACGATTCCACTGTTCCCCCTATGCAGGTGTTAACTCTTCCTTTCCGCCGTCCCCATGGGCCGCTTTTTGTCTTTGTGTTTTCTCGTTATGGTATGGCGTTTTACGGTGAGTTATCGGCGCTTTCCCCTTGGTTTTCGTACCTCTACCATGCCGCAGTTTATGGGGCGTCCCTTCTTCTTGCAATTGTCCCCCTGTCAATCCCTCATCCCTTTCGTTCCCAACCCTTTTCGGAGCCCCAACCTTGCCCAACGAAAGAACCGATCCCCAGTCACCCGGCTCTTTCTCTTACCCCTCGGTTGGCCCTCAGCCCCTCCAACAGATGGGGGCTTTAGTCCTGTCTCCATCCAGCAGTGTTTTTACCCTTTTCCGCACCTTTCCTCAGTCCCACCATCACAAAAACTTTACGTGGCCACGCCCCACCCACAACTTGCCCCAAGATCCCTCCTTCGGTTCCCCAAAGTCCCCGACTCTTTTTCCCCGGGTTCTGAAATTTTCACTTTCGTGGTGCCCGCCGCACGGACTCCCACCTTTTTTTTTGACAAGATTCGGTTTTTTTGCCAATATCCGCGTGCATATTAAACTGGTTGACGAGCTTAACTCCCTTTTCCACCACTGTTTTCCAAGAAACCACCTGTGTTAGGAGCACTCGCCCTTTTTTCACGGTGCTTACCTGGTAGAACCATCCCATATATTATTCAGTGGTTTCTCTCTGTTTTTTTTAAGAGTTGACGCCCTAGCTTGACGCTTTGTTGTGTTGACGATCCAACCGCGATTTGGATCATCAATTTTTCAACCAATAACAAAATTTTTATTTTTCTACGGGCAATGGTGTTTGAGATGGTCTGTTTCCGCTCTTACTTGCCTGTGTCCGTCGTTTTTTTCTTTGCCTTTGCGTCGCGGCGTCGCTTTTGTAAAATTTTCTTCTTTCACTCGGTCTCCCTTCCCCCCGACTTTTCCCCGATTCCTTTTTTACAAATGTTTGTTGATTTTTTCTTCTTATTCCCTGCTGCCCCGAACACTATGGTTTACCACTTTTTTCTTGAGGACCTCACTGGACGAACCACCCCAGCCCGAACTCTTTCCTGGCGAATCGGCCCGTGCGACTACGGCACAAGGCTTTTTTTCTTGGCCTTTTGTATTGGCCGTCACTTTGTTTGTCCCCCCTGCCCAAGCCAGAATTCTTGCTTGTTGTGGCCCGAAAGACTTTCCCAACTTTCGGTGATGTTGCCCCCGGTTCCTCTTTTTTTCTTGTTTACTAAAATGTTCAGGAAGGTGTTTCTTTGCCCCCTTGGAAGGCGGGACAAACCCGACCCTCTGTGCTTTCTTGAATCGCCCACCCCCCCCACTTCCCCCTACCCCCCTACTCTCTCAATTGTGCCCGTTTGGCCCACGAACCCGGGGGGTTACGGCTCCGCGCTGCACGTTGCCTGGTGTGAACCTTCCGCCTGTCCTTAGACGAGGCCAATTGGCTCGTGGTATCCGGGCCGCTTGGCTAGACTATCTTGATCCCTGGAAAGGGAGATGCTGAACGGGCATTGTGCACCCTCTGCCCCTCTTTTCTCTGTGAATGTGTGGATTCTGGGGGGCTAGATTTCGTATCTGACGTTTTCCGTGCTGTTTCTCTCTTCGGTTCCTTCATCAACTTCACCTGGATTTCCCTTTTTTGTTGTCCGGCGCTGACTTTCTCTATCCAAACCCTCTTCTTCCAAGGAAGCCCCGTTTGTCCTCCTGGTTCTCGGCCACGCGACAGCCACGACTTGCTCGATCTTTTTTCCAGCGTCCTTGCCATTTTTCCCCACACCGACAAAACCTTTCTTTTTGTCTTCCGGGCCCCGGCTTTTTATTGCGGGTCCCAGGGCGATACCCTGTTTTTTTCATTCATCCTTTTTCTTTTTCCCCCCTTGCGGACCTGGACGTTGGTTTTCATTCCCTGGGCGCCCTCATATGCCTCCTTAACCGGCGCAGCCAGATTTCTCTCTGCGCTACCCCCGGGAGGCACGCCACTTTGCGCGTCTCAACCTCCCACCACCATTTGCTCAAAAAAATTGCGCTCGGCAGCTTTCTTCCGATATTCTTGCCGCTTGCTGGTGTTTTTCCCTTTTTCCTGAACGATTTTTCTTTTTTTTTCCGGTGGCAGGTTTTAAGTTTTCCCTTTTTACAACTGACTTGGACCCCCCCTCCCCCCTGTCTCGCCCACATATGGCTCCACCCAGAACATTTCTCCGATACCGGTGAGGGTCCTTTGGCTGACCCAAAAAAGGAGCTTCTTCTTCCCAACCTGAAGGTTTGTTCGTCACCCCTTCCCGGCACGTTTTTCTTGTTTCTTTGAATGTTTATTTACCCCCTTTCTACCCTGGTTCCCGGTAAAAGCGATTTCGCCCCCGCACCTGTTCTCTTCCCCGCGATTTCTCCCTGCCGGTTGCTTGTACGCTGGGTCTTCCTCTCACTTTTTTTTTTTTTTTTTTTTTTCTCCTCTACGTTTGGGTTGTTGACTTCCTTGCTATGGCCTCTTTGGACAAAGCCGTTTTTCGCCCCCCCCCTCTAGATCTGGGTCCCGGTTTGGGATTGACTCGCCTTTTGGCGCGGTAGCAACCCTTGTCCACCTTCCCACATTAACTCCGGGTTTTTGGTCCATTTTTTCCTCTGGGATCCTTCCTCTGTATTTTTTTGCAGCAATATCCTGTTTCCTTAGCGCCCGTTCTTTTATCGATATCGTGCGTGTACGTTTGTGTGCCCCTCCTATTAGTCCTTCGTTGTCCCTTCGACCCTCTCACTTTTTGACTCGAATTTGAAATGTGTTGTTTTTCCTATCTCCCCCCCCCGCATCGGCACCTCGTCTCAGTAGGAGCTTCACCCCCCCCTTTTTGGAGACCGGACTTTTTTGACTTTGGGGAGATAGAAATTCTGGGTTTTGACGACGATCTCGTCTTTGATAGTTGGCTTAGTTTTTCTAGGACCTCTGGGGCTTCCCCCGCTTTTGTACATGTTCGATCCTGTTGGGCCCTTCCCAGTTTTCGCCCCCTTATTGGACCCAATATCGTGTACGTTCCTCTCTGCAACCCCTTCCAGCTTTTTTGGACGTTTTTGCTGGTACCATTTCACCGCTGGGTAACCTGATGCCTCTTTGTCTTTGAGGGCCTCAGTACCCCCCGAGGCCATTCGGCTTTTTTGCGTTTTCCGTGGGATTCTAGCAACGTTTCAGGGGAGCTTGCGGCACCCCCTTTCCGTCCCCCACTGGCTCTTGTGCTTTGCGGGTCCATTATCCCTCCAACCCCCCAAGACCATAAAGATTATTACGAAATCAATAGAGTCCCCCTGTATACACTTCATACCACAGCCCCTCCCGGCGGTTGGTAGGCTTAAGGGACCCCGGTTCATTTTTTTTTCTTCATTCTTATGAAGATCACACTCCTCTTGTAAACTCGTCATGGTTCGTCATCGGTCTGAAACTTCCTCTTGTTCAACGGTATTGTTATCGGGCTCCTTCCTGGGACCGCAACTGGCTGGTTGTGCCCCACGGCCCATCGAGCTTGTTAGATGCTAGGTCTTTTTCTACTTTTAACTACCCATGAGGTGAGGGGGTGGAGGAAAGAAGTTGTCCTTGTAAAGTTGAAAAAGGACTTTTTTGTTTTGGGAGTTTTGTGGGGTTAACTAGTCGTCCGTTAGTTTTTTGTTGTTTCTCCAAATGTATTCTGCGGTGGGACTTTGTTATCCATTGTGTTGTTGGTGTGTGGTGTTCGATTATTTTTTCGTGGCCGCTACTGCTTGAAGTAGGGCTGTTCAGCGACTTTTCTCTTAGCCTCCTCTTCCCCCCATGTGTCGCTCTCCTTCCCCCGTGTCGCAGGCTCGTGCGGCCGGGCCCCACTTTCCCGGACCTCACCCCTTTCCTTCTCCCTTTGGCTCCCCCCCCTCTCCCTTTTTTACGCTCCTTATCGTTGCCCCCCACCTCCCATGCTTGAGCTTCGGCGTTTTCCGGTGCCCCCTTTCTCTCCCCGCTTGCCACCTCTTTTCCTCCCCTCTGTCCTGCTTTTATCCCACCCTTTCCCTCTCCCTTCCGCCCTCGCCTTCGCTTCTCGATTCAGCCCCCCCTCTCCTTCCTTTACTTCCTCCTGCTTGCCGGGGTGTTCTCCCCCCTTTGCTCTTCCGGCACGCCATCTTCTCCGTCGCTCTTCTTTAGGTCCCCCAGCGCCCCCTGAGATCTCTCTTGTCCTTTCCCCCCCCTCCCACTCTTTCTTTTCTTTTCACTGGCTCTTTCCTCCCCTTTCCCCCGCTCCCCCTTCGTCCGTGCTTCCGAAGGTCCTCTCTTTTGCCCCCCCCGCCCGCCTCTGCTCGGCTTCTGTGCTCTCCTCGCCTCAGCCAACGGCCAAATCTTACAGCCGCGTTTCCGTTACCTCCCCTACCCCCCGGGATATTTGTTCTCTTCCTCGGCCTCCTGCCCGGTCCTCCACTCCTCTGCTCAACGTCTGCCCCCCGCCCTCCCCACACCAAGCGTCGTTTCTTGTGGTCCCGCCTACTTTTCTTTTTCGGCTTCCATTTTCTGCCCTGGCTTATTTATTTTCCCCTACCTCTGTTCCTCAGTTTCATCCTCTACCAAAATCGCCCTCCTCTCTCCCTCTCCTTGAACTCTCCTCCCTTTCCTTTCCCCTATTTTCCCGTTTCCCTCCACCCCCACTCGTCTTCTTCCTCCCCGTCTGTCATCCGTTTTCACTCTCTCCCTCCGCGCCCCCCCTCTTTCTTTCTCTCTGCTCCCCGTTTATCTTTCTTCTTCTACCCCCCTCCCCCCCCCTTCCCCCTCCCTCCTCTCCTTAATGTGTGGTGTCCCTCTCCCCCCTCCGGTTTTTATTACTTTTGGCGCTCCCCTCGCTCCCTTGCCTCCCTGGGTTCGCCTCTTCTAGCATATTTTCCTGGCCTCCTCGCTCTCGCCACATTCTCTCGAGCCCACTCACTCCCCGTTCTCTTGCCCTCCTCCTTCCTGCCTTGGGCTCGTCCTCATAGCGTGCCCTCCTTCCCTCCGGCCTCGCCACCTTTTCCGCCCCCCCTGTCCCTCCCACCCGCATCTTTCCACCCCTTCCCCCCCCCCTGCCGCACTTAATGGCCACTCCCTTCCCTGCTCTGGGTCCGCCGACCCCTGCTCCTACTTCCCCTTCCGCATTTGCGCGCGTCCCACCGGTGCCCCCCGTTCCCCGGCCTGGAGCCCCTTTGTCTTGTTTTTTGCGCCCCTCCCCCGCCCCGCCTCTCGTTTCTCTTTCTTTCCGTTCGCTGCCTCCCCCCCATCCCCCGTCCCTGTTTCCGCCCAGGAACTTTCGCCCTGCCTGGGGCCCTTCGTTAAGGTCCCCCCCCCTGTTTTCAGGCCCCCGTCGCACTTTCGGCATATCGTGTCCCCCCGCCTCTCTCCCGTTGCTCTGCCCCTCCACCCTCGCGCCCTTGCCCTGCCGCCAACCAGACGAAACTCTTCCCCCCTCCCGGCGTCCTTTTCCATCCCTTGTCTGCCTTCTTTGCTCCCCTCCCTCCTCGAGGCCTCCGCTTCCCCTGCCCCCCTCCTTCCCTAATTGTTGTTGCCGGAGCTCACCGCCCTCTCTCTTCCCCCTCCCTGTTGCTCTTATTGCTCGTGTACTTTCCCCTGGGGACCGCCCCCCCCCCTTGCTCTCCTCTTCTCCTCGTGTCCCCCAAGTAAGTTCCATTCCCCCCTGTGTTATCGATTTTTTACCCTCCCTCTTTTCACTCGTGTTGGCTCCTTTGCCCCCCTCTCCTCTTCCCTTCGCTTTTCGGATTTACTGTGACCGTGTTGCCTCACATCCTTTCTCGTTTTCGGAGGGCCAACTGCGCCCCCCCCCCGCCCCTCTCTACCGCTCACTTGTCCTATTCCTACCCCCTCCCTTGATTCCATTTCTTTCTGTTTCGTCTCCCTGATTGCCCTCTCTTCCCCCGGGGCCGCCTCGGTTCCCCCGCCCCCTCCCTACCCGCCTTGCCCTGGTCCCCCGTGACCCTCCCCGTCCCCCAAATCGTTCGCGCCTGCCTTTCTTTCTCTCCCTGCGCCGGCCGCGAAAATGTTGGCTGCCGCCCCTATTTCCCTTCTACCACCCCCTTCTCCTCCCTAGCCCCGCGACCTCGCCCCATTTTCCTTCGCTTCGCTGTTTTCACTTTTTTCCTTTCACCTCCCCTCCCTTCGCCGTCCCTTGGGTTTGTTTGGCGCTAGCATTTCGTGCTCTGCCGTTCCCTTTCGTTTCTTCTTCTCTTGCCGCCTTTCTGAGGGAACCTTCCTTTGTCTGTTGTTGTCTTCCTTCGGTATGCGCGGGCGCCACTGGCTTCCCTCGGTGTTTACTGAGCTCCGCCCCGCCTCCTAATCTTCAGCTTTGTGTCTGTTGGTTTCTTGGTGGCGTTTTTTGGGTGCGTGGTTGCTGTTTGTTTGGCAATCCCCAACCCCTCGAAAAAAGGTCAAAATCGCTCTTCTGGTAGGGGTTGTTCGCCCCCCAAACCTTAGTGCAAAAAAGCGTGTGACCGGTGCCAGCAGAGTGCGGTCTCAAGGAAGAAATGGATTTCGTACTGTGCAAAACCTGACTATTCCTCTGTCATGTTTTTTTTTCTTTCCATGGGGTGCACACTCCGCGCCGGCCCCTGGTAACCCCAGAAGGTCTTTCTCCGCATGTTGCCTCTAGCCACCACATCGGATTGGCCCCTGCAAGGTACAGTTGAGTTGTAAGCAAAAAAGAAATTGGTAAGGAAACCCGCGGGACGCCGCACTGGTCCCCAGGTTTCACAACGTCCTGCCCCCAGGCCTGTTTAGCCCCCCCCCGCCGTTTTTTGCTACCCCCCTGCCTTCAGGAACCCCCCTGTCGCCCATCGTGTTTGAAGAAGCCCTCCTGGTCAGTTCCCCCCCCCTCTTCCCCTTTGGTTACTTTCCAATCAGGGACCAGCTCCTTCTCATATAGGTCCCTTTGTCTTCTGACCTGTTTCTCCGAGTCGCGGCCCGTTTTCACCCCGCGGTTTTTTTTCTCCCCTGTTTTTGAACTGTCTTTTGAAGGGGTTTTTCTCGTAAGGGGAAATCACATTGAACTCTTTTTCCTTTCCCCCGGCCTCTTCGACACGGTCCCTTTTTCCCCCCAGACGTTTGCACCCACGACCTTGATTTCGCCAAACCCTTTTCCCCCCCTCTTCTCTTGTCCTCTATTTTTTTTTTTTTTTGTTGGTTTAAAGGTTGGCTTTCCGCGAAGTTTTGGCGCCGTTTTCGGCCTTTATTCGTCAAGGGTAATTTGTCTTCGAATCTCCCTCCATCGCCTTTAGGCCCCCAAAAGCCCGTCCCTTTCAAAGCCCAGTTTCCTCGTTTTTCAAGTAGAGGTATTTTCATGTATCCCCCTCTTTTATACCCCCCCGATGGCTTCTTTTTTTTTCCATTGGGCGAATTGTGCTACTGTCACGGACGCTTGGTTGCTTCTCCGCTTTCCCCCCCCGATGAGAGAGGATCCGATTTTGAGCCTAAGTACTTCCTTTCTAGACCGCGTTTGCCCCCGGTTTTTTTTTTTCGATCGCCGTTGTTCGCATCCTGTTTTTCAAGGAAGTTGTACTTCCCTTATGCGTGGCTTGCCGTCTCCCCCTCCCCCCTCCCTTTTTTTCGTTTTGCCCCTGCGGCTTTCGCTTGGCCAGCTAGTCCCCCCATAAGCCCATCTCCCCCATTTTGGCAGTTTTTTTTTTTAGGGTCCCTTCCCTTCCGACGCTGAAATAGATCGTCGGCGTCCAAGATCAGATCCTCTCTTTGGTTTCCCCGCGCGGTCGAACTTTCACCCCCCCTGACGGTAGTGCTAACCCCAAAATGGTGATCTTTTTTTTTTTTGCCGACCGACTCCGTTGCGCTTTTTCTCCCTATTTTCTGTCTGTTTATGTGTTTTTTTGAGTAGATCGTCTTTTTCCTTGGGGAGCAGCCCTCTCTTCGTTGAGGTAATGTTATGGCTGCTTTTTGGCCCCGGGAATTTGGTTGTGGCTAGTTTCGAACATCCGGTCTCTGCGTTATGTTGCGCGCCGATTTTCAGGCGGCCTTGGATTCCCTTTTTTTTCCCCCCCCGGTATGGCATTGTATTCTTGAGCTGTTTTTCTCGTCCGTTGGGAAACCAATTCCTTGCACACTAGCCTCGTTCTCAAAACCCCTTTCTTGACTCCTTTTCCCCCCCCAACCCCCCGGCACTTTTCTTTTCGTTTTACATTTTCCACTCTGCCCAGGCATCTAGTAGTTTTCTTTCCCCCGTCCGGCAGGGTTTGTTTTTTCAGAGGCAACCCCCCCCCCCCAGCCCTTCTCCTTGATTTGCCCCCCGCCGAAATGATACCTCTAGAAGAGCTTTTCTCTTGGTAATCCCGGTCCCGACGGGTCAGTGGGGTCACCCGGACGTTTCTCTTGCACCAAACCTGCAATCTAGTCCGCTGTCCTTTTTATGCGGCAACATTTTTTGGGTCAAGCCGACTCCCCCCGAGACCCCCCTCCCGGGCCAGAAAAATTAAAGTCGGGCCCCCCCCCAATTTCAATACGGCAGGGCTTTCCTTTTTTATTTAAAACTTAGGTTACCCCGCGCCCATACCCTCTCTATTCGTTATTATCCGTCCTTTTTTCTCCCGATTGCACCTGGACCCGAGTTTGCCATTGTCCTGAGATGATCGGGGTGAGTGCCCCCCCTTTCCTAAGGGAGGGAACGAATCGACCGGTTCCCTTTTTTTTTCCCAGTGTTGGAAGGATTGAATTCCCCCAACGTCTCCCTCCCTCTCATTGACCAGATTAGACTCTTTTTTTTTTTTCTCTCATCTTTTGGGTTTTTTTTAAGAGTCTCTCGGTTCCCCCACATTGATATGTGCTTCAAAGTTTCCGGCCGAGAACTTTCGCTTCGAGTAAAGTTTTTCACGTCCTATCCCTTTACGGACTTTTTTTTTTGTGAAAGATGCCCCCCTATTCCCACAAGATATTCGCTTGAGGTTCCGACGATTTTGTTTCCACCTGTTGGGAACCCTTCCTTAGTCGACAGGCCGTTTTTCTAGTTTCCCCATGCCCGGAAGCTTCGCTCAGGGCGTGGTCCCGATTTTTTGTTGGACCCTAACACCTGAAGACTCTCTTTTTTTCCTTATTGGTGAGAGAGATTAATGTTGTGGCCGTGAATTGGTGCGTTGGATCTTTTTTTTCCCCCCCCCCCCAAATTAGTGTTGGTCCCTTCTTTCGATTTCCGGCTTCGAGGCATATTTGCCTATATTCTTTGACAAGAACCTCCTTACCTGTTTTCCCCCCATAACAAGTCTCCCCTATGCGTGTTTTTTCCCCAGCCCGTCTTTTTCCCAGGAGAAGACGTTACAGGACATCCTTTGAGGCTTTTCCTCATGATTCGTTTTTTTTTGCGTGGCCCAGACCTTCTAGTTGCGGAACCTGAGGATTGCTTTGTCCCTTTTTTTTTCGTTTCCCGGCCACAGAAAGTTTGCCTTTTTTCCGAAGGCATTTGTTTCGTGTCCCTAGTCGTTTCCCCCACCACGGATGGGGGCTGGTCAGGGGCCCTATTTTTTGGCTGGGGCTGTTCATGTTCCCCTGTTAAGTTCCCTTTTTCGTTCATTCTGTGCAATACCCAAGTTCCCCAGAAGGACTTTTCCTCGTATGTATTTCTGGTTCTCCCGTCCCTTATAATGCATGATCGCCGCTGGTTCGTCTTTTGACATCGCCCCCACCCCAATGCGGGCCGTGCCCGCCCTCCCCCCCAAGCCTACTCCTCCGTCGGTGAGTTTTTTCCCCCTTATCTCAAATGGGACTAAAGATAGTTTTGTTCAAAACATCCCTCCCTTTTTTCGTTCTCCCCCTGTCACCTATTCGTCACATTCTACCTTTAGGGTGCACCCAGGCGAAACGGCCGTATTTCTTGTCTTATTCGGACGGCGTGACGAAGTCGTCAAGAGTGAGCGAGTGCCCATCGGAACGGCATTCTGATTTTTATTTTCCTCGGTCCTGCTTAAAGAGGGCAGTCCTTTTGGTCCCCATCAGGAAGTCTGTTTGCGATCGAGCTTCTTTCCTCGGGCCAATTCTTTAAAGACATTCTCTTCATGCGTTTGAGGGATCCCGATTTTATTTTTTGTAGACTGAGCACGACATGCAGGCCAACCGCTTCTCTTCCCTTGTCCCACTGTTGCCGGCTTTTAGGAGGGTTCGTAACCGTTTTACTTTTTATTGAGTAGCGCTTCCTGGATGGCTGACCAGCTTTTCCTACGGTACGCAACACAACATTGCTGTGATGCTGGGGCACTTTTCTGCTGTTGCGGGACCATTTAAGCCCCATCATCCCAATACCAGGTCCCCCAGCGTTTTGACATGCCACTGACTTTGATTTTTTTTTCAAAGTCCACGACAATTGCGGCTACTTTGCGGTTTTTGGCCGTCACACGACTCCTCTGGTTCGGGGCGACGTGATCACATTTCCATGTTGGGCCTTTTTCTTTCCGCCTTGAGGACGGTTCATCCACCCCCTTCGTCGCAACCGCCACAAACTTGAACCCCCCCCCCTCATTTTATTTCTTCCTTCTTTACGCCCGGTCCGGTGTTCGAAAGACAGTACGTTGGCTGCTTTCCTTTTTTCCCAAGAACCCCCCTGGCCTGCTGTTCTTGCTCAAAGCCTCCCCCCCGTTCCCCAATATATTCCAGAGGTGTGAGTTCACAGGTGGCGTTATGCCCCCCTGTCACGGTACTCTCTCCAGCACCCCCCCCCCGCGGGGCGACCCCGGGCTTTGCCCCCCGCGTTCACGGGCTTTTATGATCCCAGCCATAATCTTGATTGTCAGAGTGTGTGGGCGATCTGTGGTAAGAGTTCGCCTTTGGCTCAACTGACCAGTTCCGGGTTCCTCGGCAAACCGCCCTCCTGCTTTTTGTTCCGTACGTCCAAAGGTGTGGGGAGCTTGGAGTTTGAAGAGACAGGTCTTTGGACCCGGCGTTTGCCTGGAACCCGAGCCTTTTTGGTAAGAGGAGCCCCCAAGTTGGTCCGGGCAGGAACAGGCTTATCCCCATACCCACTTATTCCCAGATCGTACCAATGTCGGTTTGGGCGTTTGCTTTCCTGTTTGCTGATCACCCTTCTTCCATGTGTCGGGGTGTTGCGCACCTTGTACTCCCATTCTTCTTATGTCCACCTGGGCCGACTTCGCTGTAATTTCTTGTCAGTGGTTTCGGGACCTACGGACCTCTTTTCCCCTTTTTAGCCAGGGCCGTGGGTGTTTTTCCCCCCCCCCTTCCCCAAAGCGCCGCATGTGTTTTGTTACCCCCTGCCAGACAAGCCGTCTTGTTGTTTTTGAAGTTCGGGCCGTTGTTGTTTTTGCTGTTTGCGGCCTCGGATGGGTCTTGACCGTGCCTTTGGGGTCCCCCCGTCCTGTGAGTTGTCTTTTTTTTTAAACCACATTTTTTGACCCTCGGCTCGAAACTGGCGTTGCCCAACTACCCGAACAGGGCCAGGTCTGAGAACCTCCGAAGGGTCCCAAAGGGCGCCTTGTTGTTCCTTCCCCTATGGTCCTGGACTCCCGGTGAAATAGGCACCGTATACGTCCTGTTCTTTTGAAGAACAATACCGGGCCGCTTCGCTTTTGCTCCTAATCGCCCCCGAGATTGCATGGGGGTTTTTCGTTGATTGGAGTGCGCGGTTTGATTGAGATTTTCTAGTTTCGAGTGTGCTGTTGCTTGTGTTGTTGAGGATATTTCCCGTAACTTTTAAAGCCGGACAAAGTTGATTCTGCCAAGTTTTCGCCGCTTTTTTCTTGACCTTAGATTTTTATAACAACGTTATTTGACGGGGGCCGATGGCCGTTTCTCCTTCATAAGCCCCCTCCCACACGCCCTGGATAGATTTTCCGCTGTCCCTGCCCGACCCACGGCACACATCTTTAATTTTTTGGATTGACGTGATATCCGATCCGAGTTCTTTCTTACCCCTTTCCCCTCCCCCTTCTCATGTACAAAGGTTTCATTTTTGAGCCCCCCCCGTTTCGAATACTTCTAAAATGATATCGTCGATGATCCGTTCAGCGCCCCAGCCTCCTTCTTGCCCCCCGGCCCAATCTTTTGTGACACCAGGTTTTTTTTTTTTTTTCTCAACCCTTCCGCCCCCCTGCGGATTTGCCCCTGCTGTCGCTCGGTGAACGGGGCTTTTTCGGAGTGAAAAAGGGTTCTCTTCATTTCCCCTTTGTCCCCAACCCGCGGCGACCAGGAGCCGACCCCCCAACGATATCGCTCCTTGAGTGTTCTCTGGAACAAGGACTTTTTTTTGGACTTTCTATGGAAATCCTGTGAAGGCGTTTTGCCCCGGTCGCCGGCGGTTTCTGTGGAATGTTTGGTATTGACACCGTTTCTACCCTGCTGCAAAACCGGCCCTTTTCCCTCCCCCCGGACCGCCTCTTTTTTTGCCCCCTCGGAGATTTTGCGGGGCTTTTTTGTCGATTTGGTTCCCC
>Ga0179593_1623225_pt1 | contig 17467 bp, 19 predicted proteins | sample CZODoug2_1_08_16_FD_185931 | JGI IMG/M metagenome (GOLD analysis project Ga0179593, IMG submission 185931) | Vadose zone soil fungal communities from Angelo Coast Range Reserve, California, USA - CZODoug2_1_08_16fungal (PacBio error correction) | ecosystem: Environmental > Terrestrial > Soil >... | reverse complement strand
ATCTACCTCCCCGATAACCCGTAATGGTTTGCATCCTCAAATTGTCCTAGCAAATGCTGCGTGGCGAGGCTTCCCATTTCCTTCCTTTTCCTTCGACCCTAACCGGGGTCGCTCCCAGCTCTCTAGAGTGACGGTCTGTCGTTCGATCTCTGGTCCTTTTCTTTCCTATACTGTCGAGATAGTCAAGGGTCGAAGAGTCTTTTGTTTTTTTGCTCCTTTAGAACCTTTCTTTACCAGCAACAAACGGTCCCCGCTTTGTGGCGCCGCCTGATTTTTTGCTGTACTTTTGGATTCGATGAACCTTTTTCTCCTCTATCAGATCGCTGTGTTCCGCGCTCCCCGGTAATCGTCTCCCCTGTTCGAATGCAGTTTCTTTTTGCTCCTTTCTATCGGACATACTGAAAAGGTTTTCTATTTTTGCTTTCCTATGCAGCCCTTTGGTCTTCTTTTCACCCTGCCTTCAGAGTCTTCTTCGTAGCGCGTGATAACCTTTTTCTACCCTTTTGCATACACGGCGCTTCTCATCTTTTTCCCCAAGTGTCATTTTTTCAAACACCGACCTGCCCTACAGGATCTCTCGATTCTTTACGATCCCTTAAATTCTGTCCCGCGTGCTTCCGATTTTTTTTCTGCATCATGCGGATTGCCGCATCCTGCTTTCAGGTCGATTGTCTTTTTCGCCGCCTGAGTTTCCCTTCCCCTTTATCAAGAGATTTCGCTCTGTTCTCGTTTCTCCTTCTTTATTCCGGGGGGCCCCCGTCCGCATTCACCTTTATTTTTTTCTTGTATGACAGGTCATTGTGCTTCTAATGTTCTTTTCTCTCCGACTCTTTTCCATTCCTCCGTTTGAAAACGGCTCGCGCCTTTGGATTTCCTCATAAACCGCTCCTGCATGCGCCGACTTGGACCCACTTCTCCTGATTTGTTGCCCTTGCGTCCCTTCTTCCTGTAGTTTTTGTATCTTTTCTTTTCCTTTGCGACAGCAAGGCCTGTAGTATGTTTTTTCCGTTTTTTTCCCCTTTCAACACAGGGCCTCCGAGAGAGCAGACTGTGGTTCATGACGCGCGACTTTGCACATCACTACTTTCATTTCCTTTGGGGTTAATATTCACTACGAATTGCACCCTTTAGTGAACCTGACCGGAGATTTATTTTTTTACAGCCCCCTGATGAGACCGCCTCCTTTGTCCCTCCTGTTTTTGTTTGCATAATGGACGAGGCTCGAATCTCCCCCCCCCGCCCATTTGGTGCTCGGTCGCAGGAGCAAAGCCGTAGAAATTCAGCTCGTAGGTTTTTGCTTTAGATAGCTTCTCGCCTGAAGTGCTTTTCTTTACTTTGGAGGAGTTTTTGTTCCCCTTTGCGGACCCCCATGAATGAGAGGCCCTGAGTTTTTTCTCTTTCATTGCTGCTGAGAATACCCTAGAATATGCCATTATTTGTCTGTTGTCCCTCCGACCTTACGTTGAACCTTTGCTCGTACCTTGGTTTTCATGTCCCCCAGAAGAGGCGGTGGGCGCGACGGGGCCCACCCCCCCACCGCCCCAGCGGCCCCAACCCCCCTCTTTTTGCACTCATGTTCTCCTCGGTCCTTTTTTGAAATTTTTTGACGTGGTGGGGCCGACTCTTCCCTTCATACTCTTTTTTCCCCCATCATCGCGAAGGAATCGAGGGATTGCCCAAAGCCTCTTTCTATGCCAATGTCCAGAGCATACTCACTGCTCGGGTCCATAGTTTGGAATGTGGTGAAGTGCTCTGTTCCTTTTTTTGAACTCAGAAGGTCGTGAAACGGGAGTTTTGTCTTTCCCCGTTAAAGTCATCCTAGCAGCCGTCTCCGTGACCCTCCTTCTGCGAATAGGTTAATGCCTCCGTCACTTTTCCCGTGTCCGGTTGTGGTGTATTCTCCCCTTGCTTTGAATTCCCGTGCACATGTTCCGGTAGTTTCATTTGACTCAGCTTTCTTTTTAGGTGGGTCCTTTTTTGATTTTCGTCGATTTTCTCTCCCGTCGTTGTGAAACAGACTTGACTTAGTGGAGCTTTTCCTAATCCCTTTTTTTGATAGAGATTCGCACGAAGCGGACACCTGATCCCCTTTTCTATTCCCACTCGACTTACTTCCCCCGACGAAGATACAGCGATCTTGATTCAACCCTCACCTTTCTTCCCTCACCAAAAGCCCCCCTTTATTTCACCCCCCCAGTTTTTTCCCTTTTTTTCAATGAGAGGAGTAGGAACAGATTCGTCGAATTTCGAAAAGGAATTTTTTTGGTGATTCGTTTTCCTTTCCCGTAAATACCCCCTTCCCCCGTTCACGACATTCTTTCTTCAACTCGTTCGGGAACCCCCCGGACACAAAAGATAGACCCCTCTCCCTTGAAGAAGTTGTCCCGTTTATTTTTTTTGAAACCTCGATTCCTTCTTTCGGATGGGACGGGAGGGGGTCGTACCCACAGACGAACGGTTGCGGAGGCAGCACGTTCGAGGAGGATCGGGGACATTTCTCCCTTTGGGCGTCGCCGTCATTGCCCCGGATGAAATTTTTTTCCACCTTCCGCTTGGCTTTCAAGGGGTTCTTTGAGCTCCTCCCAGTAACGATCCTTTTGATCTTTTTTTTTGGAGCCGACTTCCCACAGATACCCCAGTCAGATGTCGGCCCTCCCCAAGCTTTCCCTGACCCCTCTCCAATATCTTTCCTAGTTTCGGCCGCTGCACACCCATTCCCGACCGACCGGAAGTCACGTGCAGCTTCTTCCTCTTTTCCCCCCCCCCCACCTCCCTAACGATTGCGCCTTCGATGAGAGCCACCCTTCTGGACCCCCTTTCCGGTGCCCATATTCCGCCTTCGTCCCATGGAGTTTCCCGACTTGGCATTTTCCGCATACCTTTTCCCTTTTTACCCTGAGCTTTTTCTGGTCATCCCCTCCCCGCCCTGCCTCTGCGTATTTAAAACGGAGATCTTTCCCTAATTTCTTTTTTGCTAATGATTATTCCTTTGCTTCTGTCCCCGATTCGAGTCCTGTTTCCGGCATCAGCCTCCAACACATCATCCTCTCCATTCTGCTTGCGTGAATCGGTCCGCTCTACCCCCCCCCAAATCCTTTCAAGGGCAAACCTCCTGAATCTCTTCCCGCATTCTTCTTATGGACGCGAGGCGTGATTAAGCCCGGAACCCTTTCGCTTCATTTCTTTGATCCCCCAAAAAATTGACTAGTCCAGTTTTTTCTCCTTTCGTCGTTTTTAAGAAAAGCCCCACAGTGAGACTCCGCAACGACCCATTACCCCCAAAATCATTTTTGTTCCGATGGGACGCCCCCCTCCTCAAAGAAGGCCACTCCCGCAAACGTACCCGCCGCCGATCGATTAGAAGGTCTATTTGCCGGTCCCCTAGGTTTTGAGACCTTTTTTTTCTTTGACAAAACCTGGAAAGCGCAGGCCAACAGTCAATCCGCTTGAGTCTTCCCAAAGATTCTAGCCCTTCTGCCGGTGCCTTCCCTTTGTTTCAAGGGATCGTCCATCGAGAGAGATACGTAAGTTCATTCGTTTTTTTTTTTTTCCCCCCCCCCACTACCTTTTTTCGCTTATCGGCCGGGTGAGTCATGTTCTACCTTTTTCAGACGTCCCTGAATAAACCCCACATCTTTCCGACGTATCTTTACCCTACGACAATCGCAAGTCTTTATGGCCTACCCTCCTCTTTTTTTTTCCACTCTTAGTGCTCGCAAGAATACGGATTCGTTAGGAGCTTTCCTTTTTTTTGATTGGCTTCTCCCACAAGGCTTCTTTTCTTCTTCCCCCTTCCTGTTGTTCTCCCTCCCCGCCTGGAGCGTTTCGGCGTCCACTTTTTTTGTCCCCCTTGCTTTTTTCCGCGTAGAAATCAGATCAGCACCGGTCTCGGATGGTTGGCTCTAGTCTGCCTTCGTCCCCTTTGAGTCCCCAGCTATCCTAAATCTTGTCCGTAACCCGTTCTATTACTGCGGGACGACCCCCTCTGTAGTTTTCATTTGACAGAGAATTAAGGGCAGCCGCCAATTTTTTTTGCTAGCTCAATTTCTGCAAGCCCCCCCCTTCCGACGGGACCTTGTGAATTTGGAATCTCTTCTGTGACCTCTTCCCCGTTTTTTTTTTCGAATTCATATATTCCCCGGTATGTTGCGACTTTCTTAGTGGACAGCAACCTCTCCAATTTCTGGCTCATGCTTACCGGCTTAGGATGCCCTTAGTCATAGTCCTGCCCCCCCATCGGCTCCCCCCCTTCTATACAGATAAGAATAGAACCTTCCGTGATTCTTTATCGACCGCGCCGCCCTTTTATCTTTTTTCGAGTATATTTCAAATGACGTATTTCCCTCCGTCTCCAAATTTTTGAGTTTGACTCACGCGCGACAAACTCCCCCCAAACTAGCGCTTTTTTTCGCACGAACCGGCCTTTGCTCAGTGTAAGGGGGGACTTTTCCGCACTTGCACCATGAGCTCCTTTCCCCTCCCTCTTTGGTTCGCGCCAATAAGCAGTGCCTTTGGTAATCTCCTCCTTTTCTTATTCTTGTTCTCCACGTCGGACTTCAATCTTGGCCCCCCCCTTTCTTCTCTTCTGTCACCCGGCAAGACCTTTTGTTTCGTCGGTACCGTACGCGATGGTTAGGGCGGCGGCGCATAAGAAAAAATCAGACTACCGGCTTTTTTTGCGAGTCCTCCCCCTGAGTTCCCCAACCACCTAACGGAAGGACGTCGTCTCTCGCTTCTACAGCTCTTCCAATGAATGAATTCGCTTTTCAGTTTTCGATTGTTTTCCTCCTGATTGCACCGACTGTTGGCCTGGCGCTTTGTTTTTGTACCCCTGATCCTTGCAGCCGCGAGTTTCGCTCCTCCTCCTTTAGTTTACTTTGTATTTCTTTTTTCTTTCATTCCGTCCGCCATAGAAACGAACTTTTCTGTTGTTTTGCTGGCTCGAAAGTCCCTTTGTTACGTTGGAGGTTTTCTCACATGCTGATTCCTGACGCACGTGTTGATAAAGCGAACCAGCTTTTTCTGGAACGCGATCACTGTGCGCCCTCAAACCCTACATTGTCTTTTGGTGAGACCCTTTGTGCCTTGCGCTTCGTTTGCCCCCTTCCGAAAGCCCAATCTGGAGTGTTCTTAGTTTTAGGTCCCTACCGAAAAACAGGGCTCCTCTATGTATTCTTCTTTGACCAGCCGCAGGATACTGAGGCACTCGATCTATTTCCCTACGCAAGGAACATTCGCGGCTACCTGACCATCTCGAAAACTTTTTTAAATGCAGCGTCTTTTCCTTTATGGAAGCCAAGGTCTCGTCTCCATTCCCCTTATTTTCCTTACTCACAGTATTCAGGCCAGAGAAGGTCTTTTTCTCTCGCCCTGTGTCTTCCCCCCTCCCGAGGTGTTGGCATACAGTGCTTAATAGACCGGTTTAGGTTGGCTGATGCTGTTGACGCCCCCGACTAGATGCGAATGAGAGGCTTTGAGATTTTTTCTTTCTTTTTGTTTCTGTTTGGTCCTACCCTATCCTCGAAAGTACTTGTGTCTTCGTTGGCGTCGGGCTCCCCGAACACAGCGTTATGATGCTTTATTCCTGGTCCTTCTTCCTAGACCCCCCCTCCAAGAAGGTTGGGGCGAGACTTACGGCTCCTCCCCTTGGGAACTCCCAAACACCCAGAGTACATGTCGCAGTCGGACTTCAAAGCCTTTTCGATGTGGTTTAGACCCCCCCGTTTAGAATTCCTCATAGTGACGAAAGAAGGTCTGGCGACCCTCTTCGATGAATGGGTCTCCTGTAAATCAATTCCCTTACTCTGTTGTTTTATGTGAGCGTCGGCGTCCTGTGGAGGTACTGAAGGCTTCACGGCCTCCTTTTTTAAGTTACTGAGGGACGTGACCTCTTCCTCGGCGATCCGTTAAGTCGAATTCTTTCCAGATCTGGATTCTTCGGGTGCTTTGTTTTTAGAATGAGCATCGGTGCTCATTCCCGTATCCCCCATTTTTTGGTTCAGATTTTAGGTCGCCAGTCCTTTTTCTCCTCTCGCTTTATCTTAGGGTAGGTTTCTTTCCTTTTTTTCTCTTTTCTGGTTTTCCAAATCTTCCCCATGATGCGTGGTTGTGCGATTTCTACTCCTCCGTTGTGTTGTTGTCGATCTTCCCTCACGAACTCCTTCCCCAAGCATTAATTTTCTTCAACGACGGAGGAGACCTCCCCCCCTTCCTTCGACCCAACTCCCCTTCTTCCCCCAATTCGCCCCACTTTTTTTTCCCACATGTTCCTACGGGAAGTTCATCCACACCCACCCCCCCCCCCCCCCACCGCGGGCAGTCTCCCCTTACGATTGCTCCCTTGGAAACAGATTAGCCTACCCCCTTCTTTAATTCCCCCTCCTTCGTCTTGCGGATTCAGTGTCACGTCCAGTGGACCCCCTTCGCGTGCAATCTCCTGCTATGTAAAATCGTGACCACCGTCCCCCCCGATATCCGATCTTTCCCAAGACTCTTTTTTCCTAGTTCAATTTTCCTGCATCCTCTCTCCCCCCACTTCTTCGCTGCTTGGAACCCCTAATGAGGGAGGCCATCCTTTTCACCAAGGGCGTTGAGCGCAAGCAGGTGATTTCGCCCGGTGCAAAACTCTGTCCGCTTCCTGGATTGATTTTTCCCAAGGCGCGCCCCCATACTTGGAGACCGCGGCATTTCTCATCCAGAACGTTATTACGGAAGGCATGTTCGGGTTCCCCCCCACATGATCCAATCTTCGTAGGCCTTAAGCAGACGCCCATTCTAACCGGGCCCTCCTCTCATTCCATTTTGCCTTTGGTCAACCGACATTCCGGACGTCTTCGATTGCCTATCCATTCTGCTTCCGGCGATTGCCCCCCTTCTCTCACAGACCTTCTCGTTTCATTTCCACCCGGGTTCCCCTTTCTTCTCGCTTCCGGTGATACCTTGCGTACGATGGAGGTATCAGCAGTGCTCCGTTTTTTTCATGTCAGGTTTCAGCTTTTTCAAATTTCCATATTAAAAAATTGCGATCTAATCATTCGGTCCTTCTTCTTTGCTTGGTCAATCCCATTCTTGTTGTTTCCGCAATCCGCCTAAACAACGCTTCTCCCAGGCCTTGCGGAGGTTCGGAGCTACGATCCCAAATACAGGAGCTCAGGGAACCTTTTTCTACCGGTCCACTAATCTGTCGTTTCTGCATTCATTCTCGCAGTTGCTGCCAATCTAGAGAATTTCGCTTTGAGCAAACCACAGATTCGCGCCCCAAGCCACCCTTGAGACTCTCCCTTTAACAAAGGGCCTGGAGTCCCCCCCAACCCCTTTTCATGCGACTCGAATAAAGAAGAAAGTCCTGCCCGACTCATCGCTTTGAGATGTCTCCCTCGAAATGGCTGCCTATCGACCGTGCGACCCCCAACCCTTCTGTTTAAACAGTCTTCAGTCATCTCACACCCGCTATATCATTGCCGCTTGATGATTCATGAATTTTCCAACCCCCCGAGAGTAAGATACGTATTTTTTGGAAAACTCCTCAGGGGGATTTCCACTTCTATTTTCCCGTCCTGAGTGGCAAGGAACTGTTTCCTCTTTTGCATCCTATTGTACCGGACGAAAATTTACTTTTTTCTTGCACTTTTCACTCCCTTTCTGCTGTCCGCTATGTTCCCCCCTTCTCGTGATTTAAGCATTCGAGATAGCCTCTTCTACTTTGGCGCACAACAGCGAGCTTTATGTTGCTCACGTCCTTTTTTTGGCGCCCTCAGTACGACGACTTTCGTTCACGCGGGTTCCTTGTTGTTCTGTTCGATGCATCCGCAGCCGAAGTGCTTCGATAGATCTCGACCGTTTGCTAAATGTCTCTTCTGACCCCCGATTTTCGTCACGGTCCGTCTTTCTTTTCGGCCTTTTGACCTTTTCTTCGCCTACCCCTGTCCTGCAGGGACTCCACGCGGTAGCATCGCCACCAATTTTTGGCAACCGCCGGATCGCATCATTTAAGGTGCTGACTCATCTCTCTCTTACATCCTTTTTTGTTGAGTCTCCGGAATCTTCAGCATCGACCTCGGCCGCCTAATGGTTTTTCTGAAATTTTTTTTAGCACTTTCCTTGTTTCCGGTCTCCCTTAAGTCATTTTATCATACCACTTCTTTCATTTTTTCGTATCCCCGCTCCGAATACTGCACAGAGTATGCGATTAGCGGCCTTCCTGTCGTGATCTGCCCCGATTTTCAGAATGCTGATCTTATTGCTGAACCTCGGTAACGACCAAAGCAACCTAGTGCCCTCTGAAATTTCCAGTTTGTCCGTGATGTAGTGTTTCGATTCAACCGCAGTTGAGCATGCGCCCCTCATTTTTTCCCTCCCAGTTCGTCGGTGAGTCCCCTGCTCCAGGCGGATGCGGAGCTGAGGCATCGCGCCCATGAAAGTCTTCTCTGCTGCCAGTGAAAGGACCTTGGGGTCCTTTAAGTTTGAGATGGTTTATTCGTTTGGTGCGCACAGTTCTTTAGCCCCCTCACCCGGCTCTAGACTACTGAGGTCCCCCCTTGATTATTTCAAACCACAGGACCCGCTTTCTCTCGTTTTCGTAGTTGCTTACCATACCAAATGCCATGCTCCCAACGGCGCCATTTTTCCTTTCTTGCCCTCCATGTTATTGGGCCATGAGATTTCCAGGGTTTCCCCTTGCTGATACTGCAATTCGTTTCGCTGAGCTCTCCCCTTTCCGGCGCTTTATGTCTTTCTTCTTTCCCTTTCCCGAATAGAATAAACTTATTTTTTTTTCTCCTCAGGTCCTTTTTTTCCGTTATTCTTTTTTAAATTGCCTTCTCCCCTCCCCTTCTATTTAACGTTTTTTTCAGGTGTTTTGCTCACCTGAGCGATCGTGATTGGGATCTCCCCGCTCTGTCGACAATTCTTCTGGAACCCTCTATAAGCTGCCCTTGCGCGCTTATTCCTCAGTTGACCTCCGCCGAACGCCTTTTGTTCATCGTGTTGAGGCGTTTTTTTCCAAACAGGCACGCGCTGATCATTTTATTTGGTCAAGTTCAATCCTTTCTCCCTCCCGAAAATTCTATCCTCGTGTTAATATTCAACGCAATTCATTCTTCACACCGTGGACACGTTTTTACCAACGTTTTTTTCCCCGGTAGGGCTTTCTGACCGCCATCTTGGAAGTTTTCCTACATGGGAAGGCTTGAATATTTGTTTTTCTCTCCGGTTGTGGCTTTTTTCGGCGTAAATTTCTGTTTTCTTTTATTCAGATAGTTCGAAGTCCTGTTGGATGTAGGGACCCCCTCAGTGAAGAGAAAGCAACATGAGGTTTTCCCTGGAGGTTTTTATGTGCTGGGCGACATCGCCTAGAATTTCTCTTTATTTGTGGGCTTACCGACCACAGCATTAAGGGAGTACTTCTCTCGGTCTTAATGCATCTTCAAGCCACATAGGAATTTTGGCGCGCCTTTTTTCTCTCCCCTGCACTTGACACAAACCCCCTCTTTTTGCCGTACCTTCCCCATCCTCGTCTTGTCTGCTACCCCCCCGTTCTCCTCCCGATGGCCCACTCATTATTTCCCATTTTCGATGAACAGAGGGATTGAGCCCCTACTCTTTTGCCTTCGCGGCGGGTCTTCTCACTTCTATCGGAAGTCTGTTTGTCTGGATCCTTTGTGTTCCCGAAGTTTTAAAAGAGAAGGACTTTACGGCGACGTGACCCACGCATCGCTATTTTTACTCTAATCGTCTTAAATCTGTCTGACCCCCCCCCCACCCCCCCCCCCCATTGTCGACTTTCGTCTTGTGTCATGAATTCTTTAATCGTGATTGTTTTGAACTTCCCTGGCCAAACTTTTTCTCCTTTGTTCCGGTAGTTCGAATTTGATCTCTGCTCTTCCGTTGGCTTGGACGTCGAGTACTCCGCTTTTTTCCCAATCGGCCCTTTTGTGGTCGATTCGTGCCCCTCCATTTTTTTTTTTGTTGAGATGCGCACTAATCTCCCCCGCCTTTCTTACGATTCCTCTGAGAACGCGGACGTAAGGTACTTCTCTCGATCTTCGAACTACGGCCACCCCAACCTCCTCGTTCCCGAAACGATGCTCCCCCTCCCCCAAGCTGACCATTGATTGAATCAAGGTAACCCCCTGAATTACCCTCCCTTGAAAACTCTAGCGGGCGAGCGGATTCCTTCGTCCCGGAGACGGACGCCTTTACTCTTTCACATCTTTTTTTCCACTCCTGGATTCTCCCCCCCCCCCTCTATCCAACGTCTTCCGAAGACTCCTAAACTCCTCAGGATTGTGTCCCCTCCCCCTACCGATTATTCGAGCTCTGTAATGAGCGGCCATCTGTTCGGTCCCCAAAACTGCCTGTTGTTGTCTCAGCAAGCCGGCTAGGTGATGTTTTTGCAAACTCTGTTTGTGGTCCGCCATTGCCTTCTTGCCCAAGGACCACCTTCCTCTTTTGCTTTGTGCTCGCATTGTCATTCCTTTCAGTCGAACGATTCCTGAATTTTTGGTGTTGGTGGTCTTTTTTTTTTTTTTTTTTTTTTTTTTTGATTGTAGCCCGACTCCCAAGATACACCCCAAAGAGATTCATAGGAGCTTCGCCCCAGCAAACCGACCAATTTCCTGGACGCCATCCCAGTCTCGGCTCTTCAGGCGTCCCCCCCTCCAGACCCGCCCGTGGAACTTACCTTCCGCTGCCGCCTCCCATGAATTTTCGCGAAATGTCCCACGCTTCTCCCAAGACATTCTACTTTTCATCACCCCTCCGACTTGATCTCGTCCATGTCTTCGTTCTTGCGTTCTCCACTTTTGTATCCCTATGCAGTGTTACCACTTTCGAGTTGTCCCTTTTCTCCGAGGCTTTTATGTGACACAATGGAGATCATTCATTCGGAGTGTGCTCATTTCTTCTTCATTGACTTTCCGCTTCTTTTTTCCTGTCATCCCCTCCCCCCCCCCTGCTTCCCCCTCCTGGCTGGGTTAGGACCTGCGGCACGATTAAAACTCCAGTAGACCCTTTTTCCAATCCTGATTACTTTGTCAAGCTCATCTGTCGTGGAGCATGCATTCTCTTTTCATGATCTCGCTTCAGTTTGCTTTGCGAACCCCCTTTTCAGTATCCTCAGATAGATTTTGCTTCCTTCCCTTCATTCGCTCGCCAACGTACCCACCCCCCCCTGTTGAGGGTTTTTTTTTACCCTCACCCCCCTAACCCCTTTCTTTCCCCGCATGCGACGCAATCCCGCCGGAATACACAATCTCGAAGATCGATTGGCCATGTCCGTCCTCACCTCGGCGGTCCAGGATCGTGCCCGTTGACACCCCTGAAAAGGTTCACTTTCCCTGCACCCCCAGCATGAGGCCCTGTACCAAGTTTGAAGCTTGAGGCTTTCTCCTGGGTTTTCCCCCCTGAACGAGAGCGTACGTAAGGCAGGTCGTTTTGAACTACTGGGTCTTACCTGCTCCTCTAGCGCCGGGTGCGTCGAGTTTCCCCTTTTTTTTTTTTTTTTTTTCCCTTCTCTGCGACGCCCGTTTCCCCACGTAGCTGTTAACTGCGAAGGATTTTTCAAAGTCTTGCCCTTGTCTCCTTAGCCGACTTTTCATGGCTGTTTCCGTCTCAGTCCACCGCCCCGTGCATTCGCGATATAATCTCCACCATTTTTCTTTTCCCTTGCGCGAACCAGCGATCTCTTTCCAGATTGCGCGCATCCCCGTCCCTCACCCGGAGCAACTCCCTTTCACCGAGGGCCAGAATCGTATTTGTTCTTTGTCTTTCTGGTTTCCTAAAATTCCCTGTATATTCGACATGTGCTTGTTTTGCTCCCGTAGAGACCCTGGCGCCCTATCGAGCAACGGGGGGCCGCCCTTCAGAAGTCGAGTCTGGTTCTCCCCCCTTGAGTTATCGGCTTGGCATGAATCTCTTCAGCATAGTTCACGCCGGTAGACTTTTTCCCACCATTTCTGCCACGCCATAGCGGTTGATCTGCAATTTCCCTTGTTTAATCGGTTGAAGATATCTCTCTCTCCATCCTCCTTTGTTTTATCTTTTTCAGCCCTCCCGCAGTTGTTCACGCTTAATGGCTTTCCAGCAGGCTAGCACTGCCAGGCTTGGGGTCCCCCGCGCCGTCATCGGACACCCCAGGCTCTGTTCCCAGCTCCGACTCGTCAGTTCGACACAGATGTTCGTTCTTTTCGCCATTTACCCGGTCGAGAGGTCCCTCTCCCTCTTCCTCAATCGGACACTTCTGCGGCTTCTTGATGCCCGGTAAACCACCCCAAATCAACCCCATTCGTGTTCCTCACGGGGGACCCGTTGCTCGTCTAGGCGCGCAGCACCTGTTGAGCAGAGACCCTTTTTCTCCCCCCCCGTGCGAGGCTGCGACTTTCTTGATGGGTTCTTTGAGCAAGCGTCTTTATCCTTCGTGAGGAGGGCCCCAGTGAGACCCTTGCGGACCGGGATGGTTTCCTTGGGTAAAGAGAAGGTTGGTTTTTTTTTCTTACGGAGGATGTTTTCTCGCAGTGGGCCGTGAAGGACCGTGGCACCCATGTGATCGACTACCAATCTCACCCCAGGCCAGCCCCTTACACCCGTTCCACCCCCCCCATTCCCCCATCGCCACTCACTCAGATAATTTATGAATACACCATGTGTCTTTTACAACCAAAAGACCCCCACCCACCCCCCCCCCACCAGCCCCCCACCCCCCCCCCCCCCCCCCCCCCCCCCCCACCCCCACCGCCCACCACCCAACCCATTTCTCGATTAGTAAGACGAAATAGCTTTCCCCGATAGACCTGTCCGAGTGGGGTGCGCTTTCTCTGCGGCTCTTTCCCTCAGACTGTTGCTGCAAGCTTCGAATTATTTTTCACGATGTAATACTTCAAGACCGCCGAGTTTACGCCCATCATCGATCCTTCGGCGGCGTCGCTCTTTTGATGTATTTTCTCGTCCCTCCTTGACTACTGTTTATTTTTTCTCAAGTTCCTTTTTTTTTCCTCTCTTTACCAAGTTCATCGGAACTTTTAGCCATATACATTAACTACTCTCCCCCTGAACCTACGGTATTTTTTTTCTCCTTTTTCGGAGCCGAGACGAGAGCGCAAGTTTTCCCATCCCATCGACGCGCACTCAGGTTCGCCCGCCTCTCTTCCCACAATTCCTATTACGACAGAAAGGATTTGAATGCCCTTGCGCGACAAAGGATGCTTTTCTGTTTAGATAGGCCCCCCAGCCCGTTTGCCCCCTCCCCGTTATGCACCGCCCTCCGCCAGCGTCTAAGTTGTTATCGAAGGCAACCCCTTCACCTTCCTTTTGTAACCCTTCCCTTTTTTTTTTTTTAGCGGAGTTGCCGAAAGACAAGGCTCGAATGGAAAGAATCCAAGAGGAACGGACATGAGCACACTAACGACTTAATTATATTTCTTCCCCCCTGACCCTCTTCACAATAGGGGATCACACTTCTCAGCCCCCAGTTTTCTTCGTTCGAGACGAGCCAGTGACACGTCATCCCTCACGCCTCCTTCCTTCTTGATTGCACCCCGATCTTGACGGCGAAACCCGCCCCCCTCCCCCCCCCCCACTTCTCACGCTCTTCCTGAGCTTTCCCTACCCTTATGGAGCCTCACTAGAAGTCTCTCTAGTCCTCCCTTCCAGTAGTCTTTTCACGCTCCCTCCTCCTTTTATTTTTTCCTCTAGTCATACGGTGGAAGAGGAGCACAAATGGCAGGCGACTTTTATGTTAGGGCGGATGTCTGTTGACGCGAAGTGCATCTCTCAACTTTAAATAGGCGAGCCCTGCAGTGGCGGACCGGGCTCTCTCCTCTCATTTGAAATCTATGGGCCTTTTAATACTTTTTCCCCTTTTCTCCCCCCGCATTCCGGGAATCTCTGCCGCTTCCTGGTAGTACACCCGTTCTATCCACACCAAGGAAGGACTTTGGTTTTTAGCCTCTTTCAATGCACTCTACCACCCCCCACCTGCGTTTTGGAACTTAAAGTCCCGCGAATCCGTTCTCGGCTTCTTTTTGCCAACTCCCCTTTGGCAGTGGTGGGACAAGATGGATCTCCCAGCGGGGACAGATCATAGAGACAGGCACCGCACCCACCGGAAGAGACCCACCCCCCCCCACCACCCCCACCTCCCACCCCGCTTCGACACCCCCCGCCCCCCCGCACCCCCCCCCGCCCCCCCACCTCTCCCACTTCCCGCCCCCCCACCCAACACCACCCCCCACTCCCCCCCACCCACCCCCCCACACCACATACCCCGCCCCCCCCCCCCCACGCCCCCCCCCCCCCCCCCCCCCACACAACCACCCCCCCCCCCCCACCCCCCCACAAGCTTTGGGCGTTTCTAGGTTACTGCTTTTTTTTTCTGTGGTTTTTTGTGGTTGAGGTGACCCCCCCCTGACTGAGACGGAGAGTTCTCGATCTGGCCTGACGACTACGCGAGCTCTTTTTTTTTGTGTTGAAGCGAACAGGGCGCCACCTACGCATCTGTGTGACTGCTGAACGGTCCCCACCCCCCAAGCAGTAGGACTCTCCTGGTCCAGATGGATCCCTCCCCTTCTTATCGGAGACCACGGCCATAACCCCCTCCCCTCCCCAGACCGCACCCCCCCCCACCCCCCCCCGACCCCCGCCCCCCCCCTTCCCCTCCCCCCTCTCCCCCCACCCCTCACCCACCCCCTCCCCCCCCCCCCCCCCGCCCCCCCCCCGCCATCAACACCGTACCCACCCCTCCCCCCCCCCACCCACCCCCCCCCCCCCCCCCCCCCCCACCCCCCACCCACCCCCCCCCCCCCCCCCCCGCGCCATTGGAGTCAGGCGGAAGCGATACGCCAGTAGCTCGAAGCAGGGATGGGACTGAGATTCGTTAGAGACTCGGTTTAATTGATGTACTTTAATGGCGACGAAGTTTTTTGGTGTATTTTATGGCTCATCGTTTTGAGCACAGTAGCATTTCTCCTTCTTTATGTGAGTTTCAGATTGATCCATTGCTCGCTTATCTTGTGTCCTTTTGCCTGAAGGATTTGAGTTGAAACCAATAGTATTGTTTTAGATTTCTTGCTATATCTTGTTAGAGAATGAAGTTTTTTTGTTGATTCTAGTAGCAAGAAGAGCAGAAGAGGAGCACCCGGGCTCCACTACCACCACCACCACTCCCCCCCCCCCGCCCCCCCCAGAAGAGATGGCCCCCCCCCCCCCCCCCGACCTCCCCCCCCCCCCACCCCCCCCCCCCCCACCACCCCCCCCCCCCCCCCCCCCCCCACCCCCCCCCCCCACCCCCCCCCCCTAACAGCCCCCCCCCCCCCCCCCCCCCCCCCTTTCCTTGTTCAAAGAGAGGAGAATATCGGACAGTTTTTTCTCCCACTCTTTAAACTCGGAATAGATAACCTTCGAACCCTCCCGCCCCCCCTTTCTATTTCAAGCACTTTGCTCTTCCTTTCCCCCCCCCACAGCTTTCCTTCCGACCATGGAAGTCCTGATCGCTTGAATTCTCGGAAACGGAAGCGGTTCTTTTTGCCCTTGGCCTGCACGTAAATGTTACCCCTTCTTTCTTTCCGCCTTCTGATATTTACAATACGTCCCCCCTTCTCCCCCTCCTACACGTTCTCTCAACGATCTTCCGATCCCATGTCATTCATCGCAGGCGTTGCATTCAATCCTCGATCCCCCCCAGCTATGATGGGGACCCTAATTTGTCTCCCTTCTTTTTCGTGCCCAAAAAAGGCGAACAGCAGCCTCCCGCCTTCCGGATCAGATCCCCCTCCCTCAACTCTGTTTGTTTCGTCCGTCCCTTTATCGGACCCTTGGTCTCGCCCCCACTTTTTTTCTGCCTTTGCTTGGCGCGAATGGGACGCGACGTACGCAGAACGATTGCCCCTTTCATGTTTTTTTTTTTCCGGGACCCCCCTCTCCAAGAGAGGCTCTTTTCGGCGCCGCAGCAGGAAAGCACGCCTCCAATTCTACTTGCTTCCCCTATTTCGCCCGTCTGCATCGGCGTCAACCACATCTCCCCCTTAAGACCCCCCGGACGTAACTTATGATGAAGTATCTCTTCCAACCCCCTCTTAAAGGTTACAGGAGCGTCTCGCTACCAAGACCCTTTCTAGTCAACCCCCCCCCCCCCCCCCCCCCCCTCTCCGGTGTAAATATTCGAGCCCCTACATTTCTGCCCTCCCAGCTGGCTTCAAAGATGGCGTCAAATTCCCACCCGCAGTTTCAACGTGTCGTTGAAGTGTCCTTTTCAGGTCTAAGAGCCCTTTTGCCATTCTTCTTCCCTTCCCCACTGGAGAGATAATTAGGCTGTGCTGGTTTTGTTTTAATTCGTTGTTCCCCTCCGATAATCCCTCTTCCTTTTTCGGTCACTACTTCCATAAGGCTTCCCCCCTTCCTTGCTGGCGGTTAGGCAAATTGTCCCAACCAACTAAACGTTAGGCGCAGGGCACAATCCTGATAGAACCTGGCCCTTCATTTTTTTTGTCGTCAGGATATGGTTTTTTTCTCGGCGCTCAGAGTTCCCTGTGAGCCACCAAAAACCGTTGCGGTCATGTATCAAGCAGATCTTTAGAAGAAACCTCCCCCCCCCAAGTGAGACTACGCCCAAGGAACACAAAGGACTTTTTTGATCCCTCACCAAATTAAACTTTTCTCTTTCCTTCAATTAGAAAGGAGCATACACAAAATCCGCAGACTCTTGAACTTTTATCCCTTTCCCGGCGGCGCCAGGATCAGCCCCCCCCCCTATCCAGTCATACAAACCCTGGCCCCCCCTTTTCTTCCAGTATGATCCCAAATCGCATTGTCCGACGGCTTCCCCCCAATGCGCAGATTGGAATGCCATTTTAATTTCCTTTTTCAACTAGATCTTTAGACTCTCCGTACTTTTTCGTTTTTGCAAACTCCCAATTCCCTCTTTTTTCTGAGCGGGGTCTTCATGAGTTGCTCATCTTGCGCCGTCCGCCTTAAAAATCTCTTTACGCCTTTAACTTTTTGAACGTCGCAGGTCTTCTCACTGGCCCCACTCGCCGACCTTCTTGGATTTGCCGCGCGTCTACGCACGATCCCTTCCCCCCGCGTCTCTTTTCCCTCTCGGCTCTTGTCTCTACACAGCGTCTGTTCTCTGCTCAACGTCCTTTTTTTGCTGCGCCCCCCTCCCCAGTAACGTCCAAAGTTTTTTTTTTCCCTGGTTAGTTCGGCGCCACCGGACGAATTCGTTTCTAAAGCTGTGTAAATAGTCTCCTCCTGGTGTTCTCCTACTTCGGAGGTGGGAGATGAATCTCTCCCTTAGCGATAACTGAGCGCCCTTATCGGAACCGAATGGGGCCGTCCCGGGCGCCGTTCTATTCCTGGCTTCCCCCCTCTTCGTAGCCTAATTACTGACTTCCTTGAGCCTCGCCCACGCCCGGTAGCAGTCTAACCTGTACCCGCCATTCCGACTTTTCCACTTTCCCCTTCCGGGATGCTGAAG
>Ga0179593_1485890_pt1 | contig 17467 bp, 17 predicted proteins | sample CZODoug2_1_08_16_FD_185931 | JGI IMG/M metagenome (GOLD analysis project Ga0179593, IMG submission 185931) | Vadose zone soil fungal communities from Angelo Coast Range Reserve, California, USA - CZODoug2_1_08_16fungal (PacBio error correction) | ecosystem: Environmental > Terrestrial > Soil >... | reverse complement strand
GCGTATGAGGTTCTGGAGAAGATCTTTTTAGCTCCACTTTTTCTCCCTAGCAGTTTCTGCCTCTCTCACTGAGACGGGTCTTATCTGTGGCTAGGGATTTAGCAGAACCCGAGGGAGAAGTTGCCTGCGAAGGTAGGCCGTTATTTCAACTCTCCGCGAACCCCCCGGTTTTTCTCTATAAGTTTTTTACCCTACTTTTCTGTCCCTGTATCGGCTGTTCTGATCTTAGTGAATTGTAGCACTGGGTTTGAGGCAGTCTGCCCCCAGGTAAGGTTCACCCAATAGGAGACCCGTTCCAACTTCCTCTATCATACCTGAATATTCCCCTCGTCTAATACGTTGGGTTTTCTTCTTTGAGATATTTTGAGCATTTAGAATGGATATGCGAGTTCTTGCCTCTCCTCTTTTGTTCCTTCGCCCTTCCCCCCCGGCCAGCGTAACCTGAATTCACATACCGAGAACTATAAGAAAGTTTAGGCCTTGTGTCCCCCTGTTTTTCCCCCTAGCCGTCCCCCAACCACCGTTTTCTCGATCTCTTTGAGCACGTCCCTCTATGGCCCCCCTCCTCCTTGATAAACCCCCACGACCTCCGTGCCTCTCCTACCGCAGCCATAAGTCCTTCCGCGAGGTTTCTCTCTTTTTTCCCCCGCCTCTTCACCCGTTCGCGACTTTTCGCTTCTCCTCCGCATACCCTCCCCGGCACTCGAGACCCTCCTTGGATACCCCTTTTTTTCCCGTTTCGACCCAACCTGCATCACTCGTCGGCGCCCGCTCTTTTGCTTCCTCACCTATTTTTCGCTAACTGCTCGCCGTTCTCGATATACCCCCTGACGTCTTAATCCCCTTTCTTATGGTCCCCCACCTCGTGTGAAAAGGTCTCCTTGCGGATTCGAGTAAAAAGATCTTTTCCGTCGCTTTTTTTCCCTCTACTATCCTCGTTTTCCTTCCACCGTCCCCCTGCCCCACACTGCCCCTTCCCGCCTCGTCCTCGCCGCCTCCTTTTCTCCCTTGAACCCGCTTTCTGATGCTCACAAAGACCTATTTCCATTTTTATTGTCATTTGAAATTACCTATGTCAAGCGCTTTCTCTCACCATCCTCCCTTCCCCTAGGTGTCCGTACAGTAAGTTCCTCGCTTGAGATTTCGAACGGCTCGCTCCCCCCGTCCCTTTTGTCTCCCACACCCTTCGTCTGGGTTGCCGCTACCACGAAAGTAATTTTAGTTTTTTTCCGGATTGCGGCCTTCCTTTGCTTCTACATTGCCCTATTCGCCGTTGCCACACCTGCCCCCCCCCCCCTCCGAAGTGCCATCCAAAAAATAGCCCCTCTAGTACATGGAACATGAAGTTGCTTAGCCCGTCCGCTGATCCCCCTCCGGCCTCACGTGGGTTCCATTTTTTGGTGTTACACCGGAAGCACGGAAGCGAACCCGCTAGTCTACTTCTCCCCCAAGGTTTGACTTCACCGTAGGCTCTACCCCCTTCAAACCAGCCGAGTGTTCCCCTCCTTGGACTAGTCGAATAAAGTTTAACCATAGTAAGTATTTCCTCTGTAGTGAATTGACCTCTCATTCTTTTTTGGCTCGGCAATGATTCCGTGCTCCCTGTATCTACGGTGTCAAAGAGCCTACCCTTCTTTTTTTTCTACAAATGACCTTCCGCTCCCCTTGTCGTCTTTCCTCACCTTGGTTTATGGAAATACCCCAATATACTGTGTACAGCCTCCTCCCTTTTCCCTTCCTTCTAATCCACCTCTTCTACAACTCTTTCTCCCCCGTCGTACTTCGTTTCTGACCCTACTTCCCTTTTGATAAGGCCCGGTGTTCCCCCCCCAGCCACGGAAACGCCATCCTACGAGACCTAGCTCCCCCTTCCTTGCCAACTTGCGAGCTTCTACCCCCCTTTTAAACTACACTTTGATGTAAAGTAAAGGTCAGCTGTTACGAGCGCAAACTCTCTTCTTTTCCTACCTCTCGGGGAGTCCCCCTGGTCTCTTTTAATGAAGGAAGTGTTTGCCTCTTTAGGTTGAAGATACTGGGAGAGTCCCAACTTTCACTCTGAACTTGTGGCTCCTCAATGCCTCGTGTGAAGTGTAATCGATAGCGCCATCAATGCCTCCCCCTACTCATTCCAGCTTTTCTTCCGTCTTCCCTGATTGTAATTTGAGTGCCGGCATATCCTTATAAAGTTGAGTTGGACCTTGAGATTTTTTAGCGTTCCTTTCTTGTCCCTGAACTGGACCTTCTCTTCCCCGGCAAGAAGCAAAGCCCATGATTCTTTATGGCTTCCTCCGGCCAGCGAGCTATGTTCGGTAGTTGGGTCTAGCTTTTCTTTCGTGTTTAGTCCACTGTCTTCGTCGGTTGGCAATCTGTTCTAAACTTTGAATGATGAATTAGACTTTGTTTTTGGTGTTTGACAAAGCCGTCCCCCATGTAGCAGATGCTTTTCTTCCGCCCTTTCTCCCTTTTGAACCATCGTCCATCTTTTCGAGAAAGTCCCACACATGATTCCACAGTCTCTCTAAGGGCGCCTTACTCCGGGTGCGTTTATGTAGCGAAACTTTGCCCTCCCCCCCCCCCCCCTTCCTTCAGATCGTTTATTGTCTTCCTTGCAGATGGTGATTTCTAGGGACGAGACTTACGGAGAAACCCCTGCGTCCGCCTTTAGTGGACTATTCGTCCCTTTTCGTCCCCCTGCTGCAGCAGTTCCATGCCTGGTGATGTTCGAACGACCCTTTACCAAAGTTCCATTCGCCGAGCTTCCTGGTCTTCAGGATTGATCAACAACTCTTTTTTCCGGTTTCATTTAGCTTTTATGCGGGGCCCCTTGATTTGGGTCAGGTAGTTTCTTACTTTTTGCCCTTGGGTTCCCCCCTGTTCTATCTCGTTTCGCTGTTACTCTTGTGAAAAGTCCCCTTAACATTGAGGGCCGCTTTGGTTCGTTTAATTGGAGGGTTGCCCGACTCACCCCTTTCCTCTTGACCCTATTCCCTCGCTCGTGCGTCCTCGTGCACTCTGAGAACAGATTTTTTTAGAAATAGCATCCTTGTTTACTTTAACTTTCACCTCGGGCTATGCTGCAACGAATACCCCGGTTGCAGTCCTAGCAGCTCTATTGGATCGGTCTCTCCTTCTGAAGATCCTCTCCCCCCGTCTGAACCACATCCCTTCTGCATGCGTACGCGGTCGAGCCCGCTCCTTCCCCGGGTTCTGCCGAAACAAGGCAGTTTGACACAGGAAGGGAGCCTTGGCCCCTTTCCTTCTTTTTCCTCCTCCTCCTTTGGGTTTTATGTCTCCTTAAACTTCAGTCGGTTTGTCCCTTTTTCCTTGTTTTTCGTTTTCAGACCCCGAATGCCGCTCCCGTAGCCATCAACTTCAGGGGCAGAAAGCATGCAGTGTTTCTGTGTTGTTGTGGTCATATCCCTCTTAATGAGATCAGCGTGAGAATGCAGCTGGGCTTCCCCTTTTTTTTTCTTCTTGCTCTCCTGCTCCCGTAGAGTTCCACGGATTCCACAAGAGTATTTTTTCGCTTTTTGACATAGTTTTTTGCAACCCACAGACCCTCACTCTGAAACGAGCGATCATCTTTCGACCGGTGTAGGGTCGTTTCAAACCCTTTAAAAGATGAACTCCAAACCAAAGATTCATAAGTTGTAGGTACCATGCACTCTTCAATACATTCTCTACCAACTCGTCTCCCTGGTAAAATTTGGGGACTTTTGGAATTACGCCTCCCCCATCCACCACCTACATAATCGCCCCCCCTTACCCGGCCACAAAGCGTTGGCTCCAATACTTCTTCATGTCAATCGGATATTTCTGTGCTCCCCCTGTGTTTGTACGACGGGGTCAGGTCCCCTCCCGGCCCTGGGAACATTCTTTCTGAGATTTTTTAGGACCCTTTTCCTGACTACACAATCCGGCTTCTTTGGTTCTCGTCCAGGTCTATGGCCCCCCTGAAAGGACTCGTGAACCGTGACGTACAAATCCATAACTCGTGCCTGTCGTGTGTCCTGTCGCGAACGACCCAGACCCTCCCCCCCCTTTTACCCTTCTCCCGGATTCCGTAAGTCTTTTTCAGGGGTGGGAACGTGCGCTAAGCTGGCCGTTTGGGTAATTTTGCTTGCGGCCTCCCCCCGGCATCTGCGAAAGTTTTTTCTCTTTAAACAAACCAAACCTCCCAAGGGAAACACGCGATAAGAAATTGACAATTGGACCATTCCCCGACCCCTCCGTGGCACCGAAAACCTACTCAAAAGAAACCCATAACCCCGAAGGAAAGATTTCCCCTCTCTCTTCCTAGGCCGCCTCCCCATGAAAGACTCGTTTTTTCTTTTTACTTTCCCCGTTACGTATAATTTCTCACCCCCCCAATTCCGTCACGAACCTAGTTCCACCCGGATCCGGTGGTCATCGTACCGCAGTGCACGATTAATTCCTCCTCTCAATCGAGGTTATGTTAGTGTTTGCGCATTCGATCTTTTCTCTTTCCTCCCTCCACTATGTCATTTTGCTCCCAGCTGAGCTCCGTTTCATTTTATCGTTGCCAATAGCGGTTCTAAGAGACATTTAAAATTCGGCCAAGCGAAGGCTTTAACTCGAGTCGGCCGCTTCTCTTTTCTTCATCCTTCCCGAGTCCTTCTCATCGTTTGTGTTCTTACGAAATTGTAGAATACGAATTCTGTAGTGCGGAGATCGTTCGAGTCCCCCCCATTTCTCTGAGTTTTTACTTGGAGGGTTTACTACATGGAGTGCCTTCGGCACGCTGCTCCTTCGCCCTGATAAACGTTTCTCAGGTACTTCGTGACTCCACTTTTTGTTTCTTCCCTTTTCGCGCATTCGCAGTCGCGTAAAGGTCGGCACTTTGACAAGTTGGATTGGTTGTTCTTTTTTCTGCTCCAAACACTTTTCCCGAAGTGACGATTTAGTTGGAAGGAATGTGGATGCCCCCCCCCCCCAGCACCAGGTGAAGTTCTGGTTTTTTTTTCACCTCCAAGTTCTGACGCGCTTACCGCGTGACAGCCTTCCCTCGCCTGCCGCGACAAATCCAGCGTCCATAAATACCGGACCCTTTTTTACTCCTCCTTTCCGATTGGTACCTTACGGAGACTCTCGGGCGGGAGAAGGTTCACTTTTCCCTATAAGGGACTAAACCGTGGAGAGCCTCCCTTCGGTCCGCTCTCTTTTTCCTGGCGGACGTAAGTTTCTTATTATGGTGGATACACCACGAGACTCTACCCATTTGAGGGACTCTCTTTGTCCTTCTCAGATGAAGCCTGAGTTTTTCGGTGAGTGCAAGTTAGTAGTTCCTTGAGACTGTTTGGGCACCTAGGACGGCTGGGTTTGTTGCCCATTCGAGTAGGCCATGTTTTTCTTTTTCCCCCTCAATTTCCGCAGGGTCCCTCTTCCTTTTTGCAAGTGCAACTATTGCGTTGTTTTTTCTTAAGACCAACACCAGACAATCCCTTCTTGGGAGAACCCCTGAAGTTTGGAATCAGCTTTTTACTTTGACCACTTTTATTTTCTCACGCCGTTTCAAAGTCTAGCCCCGTCGGTTCCTTCCCTCCCTTGTAAAGGCGACTGTTGCACGCGGTCAGTTCAGAATTTATCGAGTTTACCATCCCTATCTTTATGGCAGGTTTTCTTTCTCATTCCCTCCAGCGGCAACGCAGAATGCTAGCGAGCCGTGTCTTTGAGAGGCCGCGCTTCATTTTGCTTTGTTATTCCTTGTTTATCTCCACTCGCTTTCCTGTCGAAACGGAAACCTTTCGTCGCGAACTAGGATCACTCGGACCGTTCAGTCGTGTTTGACTACGATGGCTCTGTCAGGAAGGGGATGAGTTTAGGTGTCCCCTGATCCTCCTCTCCTTCCTCCCCCCCCATCCGTTCCTTATTTAACTCTTCCTTTCTCTCCGCCCCAATTCTTGATTCTCGCCTCCTTGTTCGCCTCCGTCTTCTGACCGCTCCGCCAACTACCTTTTCATATCTTTTTCTTCCCTTTGCTCCCTCGCCCCTCCATCATCTTCCCTGCTCTCCCACCACCCCCCTTTTCCTTCTACCCTTCTACCTTTACCTTCTTTCTCCCCTTGCCCCCCCGTACCGTCAGTCCATCTTTAATAACCCTTTTACCCCCCCGCTTTTCTCCCCGCACCTTCTAGTCAATACCCCCTCCCTGCTTAGGGCTTCTCCCGCTGCTCCATTTTCCACCTCCGGGTACTCCCCAGATTTTCTTCACCAACCTTTCATCTGCTCCACACGCTTCTCTTTTCATCTCACTTCCCCCCTCCCCTCTCACACCCTGCCCTCAAATTCTTTCGCTAGTGCCGCCCGCAACTCTGATTCTATTCGGCCCCTCCACTTCCTACCACTCCCTTTGCCCCTCCCTTCTTTTGTTTCTCACCCCCCCACTCACATTCCCCCCCCACGCCACCCTCCCCACCCCCCCCCCCAGACGCCCCCCCCCACCCACGCCTGGGGCCTGACCGCCGTTGCCCGTTTTGACCCCCCCCCCCGTTTTTTTTTTTTTGGGTGTGCTTTTTGGTGAGTACTCCTTGCTACGCTTTTGTATTCCCTGTTTTTCGCGTCTCAATTTCTGCAGAACTTGACTAGAGTTTGTTCTACCGCGATTTCCATCTCGATTTGTGGGTTTTTCGGAATCTTGTCTTTTTCTTAGGCGAGGCGAGTTAGTACCTTTTTTGGAATTAATAAGGGCGGTATATGGTAAGTATACAATATCTTCTCCCTCCCCTGTTTTGGCGATCGAGAATGATGGTGTACTTTAAGTGTTGTTAATAGATTACTCTTAGATCTGAATTGCTTTGGTTTAAAATGGGTTCTGATGGCCGCGGTTCGCCTTCCCAATGAGCGGGCGTGACCTTTTCAACGCTTTTTCTCTAAAGCAAACTGCTTAGAACTCTCTCTCCTGAATAAAGGCTTGTGTTTTGAGCGCTCTAATTTTTTTAGTTCTCTGCGAGGTTGATTGGTTCTAAAGTCACCGTTTTTAATATTAAGGACCGAGAGCCTTCCAAACCTTTTCACTACCCCTCACTATCCTGATCACCGCCCCCCTTCTTTATCAAGAACAGGCCGTTTCTTTACAACCCTTCTCGGCGAACAACCTTTAGGAGGTTGACGTAGATTACCTAGACTCTCCCCCTGATCGTACACTGGTACTCCTCGCGACCGACTCCGCCTCCACTGATCCTAACCCCATGTCTTTTGTTTGGAAGATTTTTACAAGAAGTTATAAAATTGTCCGCGACTATTTTTGGATACCGAAAACTACTAGCAAATTCACCCCTACGAACCAGCGGGAAGTAATCCTTCCTGTACCGTCCCACAACTCATTTCCAATGTCTGGACAGATCGTGCTGTAAATTTGCTCGTTGTTCTCTTTGCCCGCTAAGAGAATAGTGAGTCACAAAGGAAAGATACTGTGGCATCATTTTCTTCACCCCCCCCCTCTCTTCGGAACAGGTCCCCCTCCCCCATTTAACTTCGGAAATTTGTAAAAAAGAAGGTGGCCCCCCCATCGAGTGCCCCTCCCTAGTCCGACGCTCAGTTTTACCCCCCTCCTCCCCTCCGCAACACGGCCCCCCCTTCTGGTCAGCCTCAGCTTTTTTTAGTATCCGACCCCAACTGAACAAGCCCTTCATTTCAGTCTCCCTCTCGCTATGTCAATCTCGAGAGCAAAAAGAAGAACTTTGGCCGTCCCCTTCACGGTGGCTACTTTGCTATTGATTTCCGGCGTTTGGACGTCTCCGATCCCGCTCTCCCCCAGGAGTTCGTTAGCCCCAAGAAGTTCTGTCTGGGGTCCCTCTCCCGCGCACCCACCGTTGTAGTGGAATGGAAAGGCAGACGCCTTGTAGACATTGAGAAATATCGGCCGTGCAACCCCGGCCCCCAGCCTCCCGTACGATCCCACCCTTTTTATTTACTACGAACGCAGAGCCCCTCTTGATTCCTTTCCCCCTCTATCACGATGATCCAGTGGTCTGCTTTTTTTGATGAGCCACTTAGCTGCGCAAGACTCCCCCGCGCCAGAGACCATTAAAGTAGCCCTGACCCACTTTTTGGAAAGTTACCGCGAGCAGACTGCACCAGTCTCGACTGGCCCGCGGCAGAAGACGACCAGGCAGGTCATTTTTATTTTGCCTGACGTCCTCTTGTGCGTTAATTGCCCCGCTCGGACAAGTTTTTCTTGCGCGCTAGGATGGACTTTGGTTTTCTTGTTGGTATCGCGTAGACCTGGTCCCTTTGCCAGCCGCCTTTAGGTACCTACGTTTTGTCCAACCTTTCTTTACCCAGACTGTAGTAATTAGTAAATGTTTCGCAGTATCTCCCCCTCCCTTCACAATTTCTTCGATACTTGTCTTGACCCGAGACGGAGTCACCCTGACCCCCTGGCCGACACGCGCACAGTTAAAGTAAGTTTGTTTGAGCTGGGCTTTTAGCTTTCTCCCTCACTCGCTGTCAAGGTTACCCGTCACCCGCCCCCCCCCTTTGTCAACACGCCCCTGCAACCCAGCACGTCGTCACGCGCTCCCCCCTCACCTGCGTACGTCGAGGAGGTCGTTACCCAAGCGATTAACCCCGTGCTCACGACCTGACCCGCAGGCTGCTCGCCCCTACCTTCCCTCGTGGGCGACCTACGAGTATTTGGGCTCGGGTTACGCCCGTTTGCTCCGTATACAGTTGCCTCCGTTTCGATCCCCCCCTTAACCGTATGGCTCAGCTGAGGGGCATTATCGTTACGGGAGCAATTTTTCCGCGTCGACACTTCCTCCAACGCCCCCTCAGGCCAGAAGTGTGGTGGTCTCATGTTTTCTGATCCTTCGTAGAAAATCTTTCCTTTTTTCCATGATAGGTTTTGATTGGACTTTGGGTTTCTTTCTTCTTTCTTGTCCGGCGAATACACGATTCTGTTCTTGACGGATTTTCCTTCCCAGAGGCGACTTTTCGTCGTTCCTTTTCTTGTGTAGATGGTCTTTTCGATTGTTAGTCTGATTTTCTGTTGGGCTCCCATTTTACATTCTGTCCGCTCGCCTTTAGGCCTTTTCTGGTGTGTGTCCACGACCCTTCCCACATGCGCATAGGACTTTTGTCAGCCCTACAGATTTTCCATAGTGAAACTTCCGCCTCCCTGTCACACCCCTGATTCCCACCTTCTGCAGACCTCCAGGGCGAAGTACTTTAGTCTTGTAGTGCGATTTTTCGAGTACCCCAATTCCCCCGCACCCCCAAAGTACCGCTTCTTGTCGTCTTCTTTCCCTGGCATTCGCTGGTTTGCAGTTCTTGGCTAGACTTCAGCGGAGAACAATGATGATGTCTCGTGTTTTTTCCATCGTCTCCCGTATTCCCTCATCTCCCATAGCAATTAAGCTTCGTTCTTTTGGCGACCGCCCCGTCTTCCCCCATGCTTCTCGCTCCTACTATGTACATTGGCCCAGTCGGATTTCTCCCAAAACCTCTTTTGTGTCTGGAAGATTGAGGTTCTTTATGGGGGGCTTCGTCGTAGCCCACTTCTTTGGCCCCCGGGGCTTATCTGTTTTATTATATGATTCACTATGCCCTGATTTTTTCATCGGTTTAGGCATACGAGGTTCTACCCCCTACAACATTTAAACGACCCTGATCAGAAATCGTTCAGTTTGTTCCAATCGATTTCCGCCCGAGTTTTTACCGCGAGTGTGACCTCCACGTGTTATTCTTCGACTCAGGTGCCATCTTTTTGCTTGTCCCCCTCCCAGCGACGATGACAAGGGATGCACGGTACGCTATTTTTTCTATTCCTAGGAGGGACGCATTCGACCATCTACCTTCCCAAGCAACCATCCTTTGCATCTGTGAAATGCTTGCCATTCCCGCGTGTAGTCGTCCCTCGTCTTGCTTGCATTTCGGGGTATGTCCAGTTTTCCAACCCACTGATGGGAAAACGAAGATTGGGTTCTTCCCACTTCATCGACCCCTCCTGTTGTTTAGTAGAGTGCCCCCCAACTTCCCCTCCCTTCTTGTTGTTTGCGTCTTGTTTTGGTTTTAGCAAAGCTACTCCTATTATTCGTCTACAATCTCAGGTAACTCTTGCAATCCTTAAGTTATGGGTTCCCCCGCTTTTTTTGCTGAGCTTTCGAATTGCGTACCGATAGAGCCTTTATCGGCTCGATAAGCCCTAGGTGTTGTGCGGCATTATCCGATTCTTTGCAACCTGCCCGTAGAAATTTCAGTCTAGGGCTTTCAGTTTTCAATACTAAATCCGGATTGCCCCTATCGCCCGCTTCATCTTTGGTACCCTTGGTTTGTTCCACCCCCCCTTCCTGCGACAAAACGCATCAATCATGGCCATAGCGTACAGATTCATTCTCCTGCGATAGTACCAATGGTCCAACAGTTGCATTGGCTACGCCTCCCGCCCAAATAAAATACAAATCAATCTGAGAATGCCCCTTCCCAAAATGTTTTTCATCCGACATCAATGTTCCCTACTTGATATCTGGAGCTATAACCTGTGGTGACTCCGGGTCCTTTCTAAATCAACGTCCCTTTTTCCCTGTCTTTCCCTTAGTTCACTATTGATCAGGTTTGACGAATCCCCACCACATCAGCCGGCCGGGTTCTTCCTCGTTTCTTCTTTCCCCCTGTCCGGCCACAGCTGCCCACTTTTTTTTTTCCCTCTAATAGCTTTGCTCCTTTTTTTTTTTTGTCCTTTCCTCCCCCGACCCGACATAAGCATCCCTACTTTCACTTAGACTGATTGCCCTCATGTGAAATTTGGTTTATACTTCGTCGTGGCTCTGGCGGATTAGAGTGCTTGCGGACCTCGCCCCATCGCTCCCTTTGTTGGTCGTAGTGTGCCCACCAAAAACCCCCCAAGGGCCAGTCCTTTTTTGCCGCCTTACATTGCAAAGCTGGACCCTTGCCCTCTCAGACGTTTGCCCGTGACCAATTTAAATTCACCACTAACAATGCAGCACCGATGGTAGCCTTTCAGCTTCCCCCTTCCTCCGGACGGCCTCCAAGAACCGCGCACGTGTTTTATCATCGGCAAGATCCCCCCAATAAAAAAAGCATCAAGTCAACTCTCAGGTCCAACTCTCTTCATCGACTCGTTGACTTCCATATAAGACCCGAAAGCTTGTGCTTTGAGTTGGCCCGGATTGAGTTCTTATCGAGTCTCTCCTTTCCACGCGATGGGTGCTCCCCCTCTGCATATACCCGGTTCCTGGTTATAGGCCCGAAACCGAGTAATGCGAGATCTGACAACGCTTCGTCACCTCGCCCCTTCGCACCACGATCTTTTCTGCCAACAAATGTTCGAGCTCAATAAGGATATGTCCCTCTTTCCATCACGTGTTTTCTTTTTCACGACCACTCGTACTAGTCCTCCCTTAACGGAGGTGAGGTAGAGTTATTAATTTGATCTCTTTTTGTGTTGGTCCCCGGTGAAGTGTGAAAGTACGGTTTTCCCTTCTTTTCGGTCCCCCTTCAGTGAGCAGTGTACTGGTTGGGGGGGAGGGACAAGAGGTTTTTCCGGCCTCCTCCCCCCCCCACCTTATTCTCTTCCCACAGTCTATCTTCCCCACTTCTCCACGGATATTTTTCTTTCTTCTTCCACACCCATGTGAGAGGACCGACCTGCCGGATCTTTAGAACAACCCCTTTCTCTGAGGGTTTTTGCCAGCCCATTTCCCCTACCCACTGCTACAGGCCTTTACGACAGCATCATGAACTCCCCGCCACGCAGATATGCAATTCACCCCCCCCATTTTCCGTATACCGTTAACCGAGTAAGATGGCCCTCAGGCTACTGCTCCTTACCCCCCGGCCCCGGTCACGTCTCTAAGTTCTGGCGCCACTAAGAGTGATTAACCTTTCCTTTCGACTTCTTGACGCGTTCTCGGTAGTCTTTTTGAGTCGATAGGTACACCGCTGCCGGAACCCGTGATGCCCCTATTCTTTCTCTGAAGGATAATTACGGATGTCTTCCGTTCAGTGTACGGCTCCTTGGTTTTGCTAACGAGTTATGGGTCAGGTGTGCAATTCCCCGAGACTCCGTCTCTCAACGCTTCGTATGAAAAGTATGAAGTTCAAGCAACCTTTTCTGCGACTGATCCGCCCAAGACTTTTTACTTTGTTGAGAAAACCCCGCGTGGCGTCTTACTAGCGCCGGTTAGACAATGCCCCCTGACGAGCCAGTTTCCCCGGCCCCTACAGGGAGGGTGGGGGGGGCCCCCCCACAGTCATGATTTTTAGCTCAGGCTTTGCGTTTTTTTCCTTTGCCTAGATTCGCGTTATCCCGTAAACACTTTGGTTTGGAAGGTGGTGGGGCTCCCAGTTCCCCTCTATCTCCTGCAGACGCGGAGGAAGTCCTTGTTTGCGATGCCTTTGGCGTTTTCCGTCATTATTCGATGATTCTGAGATAGAGGCCAGCGGCCCCCCGGCGCTGTGTACGTATCCCTTCGCCGTCACATTGTTGACATTTACGAGATTTTTTTCCCCAGAATTTGATTTGACCAGGCAGTACTCGGTTCCCTCGGATTCGTCGGCGTGCTGTTGAAGAACCTTATGGCTTGCCCCCTATGGATTTTTTCAAGAGACGAAACGGTTTGGATGAAGGTATTTGTTTACACTCTTTTACTTCCACCCGCTTTATTCTAGTTTTATGTTTCCCTTATGCTTTGATCCTCCCTGTTTAGAAAGGTTTTCTCCCTTGAGGTTACTAGCCCCTCTTTTCTCCTGGACGTTTTTGACTTTGTTTCTCTTCTTCTTCGGTCCTCTTCCCCCTTTTGTTAACTATCTGTTTAAGTTTAGGAACCCCCCTTTGTAGTCCACACGCAGATAGTCGACACAGGTTGCGTACCTCGTAGCTGGTTTTGAAAGTCTACTTCGGTTTACATGGACTTCAGAGTTCCCCATTTGACGCTCTGCTTTTTTCCCCGGTTTATTATGCTGTCTTTCCGTGCTGACCCTTAAACATATCGTGTTTCGTCTCCTTCCCCCCGCCCCAGTCCCCCTGAATCGCTGAGCCATATATATTTTTACTCATCATCCTTTTTTTTTGTTGACGAGATATTTGCTTGCGATGATGGGGAGAGCCTGTGACGTTGTAAAAGTACTACAGCTATTTTAAGTCCTCCTTTTCACGCCCACAGCCCCCAATCGACCCAACCCGTTTTCCCCCTTAACAGCAAATCGAAGCAAACACCCCCTCCTTCAAGAACCGCCGTAGTCCCAAAAAGCTTTTCGCTCACCTTTAAGACTATTTGTCCTAACTCCCGCTTCCCCTGCTAGTGTTGATACCACATGGTAATTAAGTCGCTCCATAATAACTCGAACGTCATTCTTCCCCCCCTTACCGCGGCTTTACCTAATTCCTCCTAAGAAACGGGATTCCCCCTTTTCGCATACCTCCGCTTTTGATCAGTCACCTCATATCTTTCTCCATGCACTACCCCACCCAAGACGTGAGAGTTAGGACTGGTTTCAAACCACTTTATCCATTTCCCGGCCCCTGGCTCTTTCTTTCTTTTCTCCCCCCCCTTTCCACTCTTTTCTTCCCATCAAATGAAGCACCCCGAATACGGTGGGTCCCCTCCCCTAGTATTTTCCACCAACTTTAGAAAATTCCCTTCCTTGCCTGATTCCCCCGCGTAAAAAGATGCGTTGCGAATAGAGTGCATGACTCCCTCCCTTTACCCTCCTTTTTCCCAGAATTTTTTTAACCCAAGCTCCTCGGCCAAAGGACACTACTGCGTACCGAGAAGACTCGTTCGCTTTGCCGCTTCCTCTCCCTCCCCCCGGTCCCACTACCGCCATTTCCCCTTCATATACTGCTCCCCTTCCTAAAATGAGCTCGTCCCAAACAGCCTCCGTTCCTACCGCTTTGCCATGAGCCCTTTCACTTTGCGGTCATAGCTTGTCGAACTTTGGCTTTGACCCCTTCCTCACCGTCTCCCAAGGCCGTTTCTTGTCGCCCACTCTATTTTATGGGTTTGACCTGAGAAAGAATTACCTGTACCGTTCCCAAGGAGATTGCCGCATTCACAACGCTTAGTAGAACTTACGACCACTCGGCCGTGACAAACATTTCGCCCCCTACGTAAGTATTCTTGAAGATACCACCAATTCTAGCCCGAGGCGACAGTTTGGACAAGCCAAGAATCCCTCCTTAGACTCCCTTTTGTTGAGAAGAACATCACTCTTTTCCACCTCCCAGTTTTGGGTCCGCCTTTTGTGGCTAAAGATCCTCTTATGTCCCTCCCCTTCGACACCCCATACGACACCCTCGACCGCCGATGAACCCCCCTTCCCTTTGAGTGAACAAATCCTCCAACGGTTTTCTCCCCCCCTACTCTTACGAGATACCCTTCCAAACAGTTAGTCCTTTTTCCTCCCCCCCAAGGTCAATCGCCCTAGGTACAATATAAAGAGCTAGTAGACTTGCCCCCCGACTGATGCATTCCCTACTGTGCGTCCCCCGGACAGATTATGGATTCTTGTTGCGTTTTACCTCCCTTCGCTTTCCCCTTTTCGGTGACCCCCTGCAGCGGTCGACATTTTAATTTGTTTTTCGAACCTCTAGTTTTTTCCTTTCCTTCTTCATCTTTGAAAACGACCCACCCCTCTCTTTTACATTTGCCCGAACCGCAATTCCCCTAATGAAATGACAGCTTGCCCCCCATTGTGACCCCCTTTCCCTAACCATTCAACGTACCTTGCCCCGAACGGAAGAGGGATAACCAATAGCGGTAATTGTCCAAAGACACACACAGTTCTTTAAACAAATGATCTGATTTGCACCTTAGAAACCGCGATACCCCACTCCAAATTACAGCCCTGGCCTACGTTCAAAGGGTAAACCCTCACGTGACAACCTGTTGAATTCTACTACGGTGATGCTGACAGCTCACCATTTTATGATCCGCTAGAGTGCGTTGCAGAGTTGATCTGAGCAACTGTCTTCTCGACTCATCTGAATAGCGGTGGTAAAACTGCACCGTGTATTCTTCGCTTTTTTCTTCTCCGCCCTCTCATTTCTGCTCTCGTAGCAATACGCTGTTATATTAATGCGCCACCCGCCAAAATGCCCGCCTTTTCCGGCTGCTCCCCCCGCGATGTTCTGTCTATACTCAATGTTTCTTAATGTAGAGGGAGCTTTACCTGCTTTGTTTTTTTTCACTGGCCTCTCCTTGCCTTCGAATCACCCGTCTTGGACGACAGTACAGAATGGCCCCTATACCCTCTTCTGTCAGCCTTTCCTCTTTGTTCGTCGGTTGGGGTAGCTCTCGCTTTGTCCCCATCACTGCGGTTGGTGTGTCCGTTTTCTGGCGTGACCCCTGCGTCTCTTCTTGCCCTTTTTTTTTTTTTTTCCCACGGCCCCCCCCCCTTATATGACGGCGTATCGCACTAGTCACCTCTTCCTCTTTCCTTTTTGCTTCCCCCCCCCCCCCCCCCACATGATCCACACCTGTACTTTGGCGTCTGTGACTGAAAGTAGTAAGACGTCAGGATAGTTCTTCTAGTGATTTCGTTCGCGAACCCTTCACCACCTCCCCCCCCCCACCCGTCCACACCTTTTCCTCTTGATGTCGGCGAATCGTCAGTGCATTCGTGGTTGTCATCGGTTCATAGATCTTCCTGCTGCACCCACCCTTCCCAGCTCGATGGCGTGGTCAATTTTAGCTCGTCCCTTTCTCTTCTACTCCTCCTCTTTGAGAGCACTCATATGTTTTTCCCGCCACCCGTAATGTTCTTCGACAGCTCCAGCCGTAACCCACCTGTTTGTAGTCAATACTAGCTTTCCACTTTTCCATCCATAAGAGGGTTTGACATTGACTGGATTTGGATATACCCCATTTTTTTGTGCCTCTTCGCCCGTTTGGAATGGTCTTTTGCATGAGCTGTGCGTTCTTCCGTTCATTCCCCCCCCCCCTTCCCCACCTCGGTGTGCCCAGGTGTTCCATACGCGCTCGCTTCCCATGAACTTTCATTCCCCGTTTCGGCCTGGAGTTGTTGTTACGGCATATGAGGGTTTAATAACAATAACAGGTTCACCCCCTCCTCACCTTCGTTTACAATCTTAAATGAGTAGAAGAGTGAGGTCCTTCTCACGAGTCACCCTGGACTTGGACGACTCCAGCGTGAACATTCTTGCTTTTTAAGTCCCTAGAACTGTTTTTAAGTTGAGCTAAGCAGGTCTTACGCGGACGAGGGATCTCCTTTAGTCGTCTCATCCTCCCCCCCGTACATAGAACTAATGGTACTCTGCGAGTGTTTTTTTAGATTTCGTATTTTGTCCCTGTTCCCGAAGAACAAGGACTCCTTGAAACCTACTCCAGTTGCTTGTCTTGTCACCTCTCTCCTCTCTATACTTTCCCCTTTTGGTTGTTTCTAGATTTTTGACCCGCGTAGAAAGGTTCGTTGTCCCTTCGTTCAGGTTTGTTCTTCACAAATCCCCCCGTACTTCCTTCGACTTAGACGCCAGTAGAACGGTCAGCAGGCAGCCCCCCTTTAGGTATGGGTACTAGTTTGTTCTGTGAGTGCTTCCTAGAATCTCGACTCACTCTGCGGACAAAAGCGAGTTCATCAGCCCTGGTATAGTAGAGTTCATCCCCCTCTATGCACCTGCAAGTTTTCCTACCCTTCCTTGTGTTTTTTAGAACATCACTGTTTTGCCGGTACTCCTCCTCTCGATTCTCCGGACCCCCGCTCTTGCTCAGGGTATTCCCCCCCTGTGTGGGGCTTTCACAATCTCTCCCTCAGACAAAAAAGCCTTTTCCCTCTTTCAGTGACTCTTATAAAGATTTCCAATAAACCGCTACAACCTGGGGCACACAGTCCCTGGGACCTCCTTAGCTTAAATGCCCACCAGCAAAAGCCCAATCATGCATCTCCCCCCCCTGACCCCGTTCCAAGAGTTTGGATAACGGATCTTGACAGCGTGAGATTCGGTGTGCGCTTCCCCGGGTGTAAGAAGGGGCAGGAGCATCCAAGGCCTTTGGGTCTTTTCCCGGTTCGGCGCCCCCCCAGATTTTTAAAGGGACGACGTTACCCTCCCTCCATACCACTGACTTGTTCTCCATCTGTCACCCCCCCTGACAGGCCCCCCCTGTGCTGCCCGTATCGCAGCGCGATCCCGGGGACTATGTCGTCCTTTCCTTTTTTTTCGTACCCCCCCCCCCCCCCCCTGCCACAATTCCGCGCCCCCGTGTCCTCCGACAAACACGAGCTTCTTTGGTCCGTATAGGTTTTAATTCTCCCTTGTTCCCACCTCATCCCCAAACCCTACTACCTTTGAGCGTGCCGGTCGCCCGCCCAGCGCTACTTAGTTCGCATGTCACTCGGTGGTTTGATCCCTTTGCCCATGTGTCCCCCGTCCGGTTTTTGTATTGAGGTGCCGGGGCAGTGGTTTTACCGCCTCCTATGATTTGTGTCTTGTACCCACCCACTACCGGTAGGTCCATTGGACAATCCA
>Ga0179593_1408538_pt1 | contig 17467 bp, 24 predicted proteins | sample CZODoug2_1_08_16_FD_185931 | JGI IMG/M metagenome (GOLD analysis project Ga0179593, IMG submission 185931) | Vadose zone soil fungal communities from Angelo Coast Range Reserve, California, USA - CZODoug2_1_08_16fungal (PacBio error correction) | ecosystem: Environmental > Terrestrial > Soil >... | reverse complement strand
AATGCACCTCCCTTCCCGCGGCTGAAAATATACACTGTCTTTTTTTCTCTCAACCAAATTCCCTTCCCTTCTTTTCCCTTGAAAAAGCCTTTCCTTTTTTAGGTCCAAGTCCGCCCGGGGAAATTGTTTCACAAGGGTAAAAGACGCCTTTCTCTTTGCTGCTTCCTCAGCCAGCATGCGAACAATTCTCCCCCCCCTCTCCCCCCCCCTCTGGTGGTGTCAATACCCCATAGATCTAAATTATCCAAAAACAACCTTCCTTTAAAATTACAAAAAGTAGATGTTTTCGGATTTCTTCTTAAATTCTTTCTCTCCCTACCCCCCCCCTAGCACTCTTGCACTGAGACAAGGAAATTGTTCAACAAATCCAACCCAGCCCCTTGACAGTGGAAGATCCTCCTGGACGTTGTCCGGGACCCAACGCCCAACTCCTGCCCCCTCAACATCACGACAAAACCTGCGCCAACCCTCCCCCAGTTTCCCCCCCCCACACGTTTTTTGCGAGAACCCTTGCCCCATTTTTCTTTTTTTTCAGATAAATATGGCTCCCTTCGTTTTAAACCCCCCCTTCCCTCTTCCCCGATGTGCTCTCGGTTACTATTTCAAATTTCCCCGACCCCTGACGAAATGCGCTACCAACACAAGCTTTTCGCGCGAAACCCTTGCGTTCCGTTTCACGTATCTTTTCCTTCGTTAAATTTTTCCCCTGGTGCTTCTCCCCCCCACCCAGTTCTTGCCTTTTTGCATTCTCCTACCTTTAGAAATTAGCTGCCTTCTTCCCCCCCCTCCTCCCTTCGTGCCACCCCTCCCCCAATCGACGCATCCATCACTTTCGCAGCCCTCCCAGTCCCTCAATCTCGATGTAGATCTTTGTCCGTTTTTCCGCGCCCCCGCCTCCTCCCCCGAATGCCTTGACGCGGTCAATACCAAGCCCTTGCAAGCCCTTTTTATGACGCCAGGTAAACAAGCCAGTGCCTTTGATCTCTCGGACTTCTTTTGCGTGACAATTGTTGTGTTGAATTCCGATCTCCCCCTTTCATTGTCCCCCAATGAAAAACGAGCGTGTCTTGTTTCCTCTTTTTCCTTGAAAATTTTTCTCGCCTCCCCCGAGGCGTGTGACTATTCCTCGTTAGTGCGTAGAGTGCGCATGTATCCTTCCCCCGAATTCAGTCCACATTCCGATGCCGACCCTCTTTCCAACCAATTTTTTGTTTAACCTCCCAGATCCCCATTTTCGACACAATCTACAGGAATCCAACGACCTCTCCCCCCCGGCCCGCATTCCCTGCCCCCCTTCCTCAAACCGGTTGTACTGCTCGCTCTGCCTCCCTCCCCGAAATGTTTTGACGCCCCGAACTCTCTAGTTGCCGGAAAACGACCATAGAAACGCGAACAATCCTATCCCAACCCAGAGATCAGGGATTGTTTTCAGGACTTTCTTTCCTTTCTTCCCTTTTCCGACTTTCCAGTCAATCGCCCGATGCCAGACTCAGCTACATCGTCTGCTCCCCCTCCGTTTTAGAACTGTAGAGCCCCATCCTAAACAATCCCCCCTCCCCTACGAATTTGTCCGTGCCCTACTTGAACTTCCCCACGTAGGAGGACCAATCAGAATGAACGCAATTTCCCCGTCTTCCTATCACGCCGCGTGCTCGTGCCCGTTTCATTTCCCACTGATTCCTTTGTCCCCAGCCCCCCACTTCTTACATTTTGCTTTCCCCGTACATTCTGTTTCCAGCGAAAAGTGCTAAGTTAGTCTGATACCTTCCTTCCCAGTAGCCCTCTGCCACTCAGCGAAAAGGTAACTGGGTCCTCCACTCTCATTTGTACCCCCCCATCCCCTTTTCTTTTGCGAACTTTCCGGCCCCCGTTTACTTCTTTCTCCTTTTGATGTTTTCTGAAACCCGCCTGCTGCCCCCTTTCCTTTTCTCCTCCTCCCTTTTTGTTTTTTTTTTCAGCTGATTTATGTTTTTCAGAAAGGTCTAGCGCGTTCGCAAGCCCTTACTCCCTAATTCGGGCATTATTTCCAGCATTTTTCCCTTTCGCTTTTACCTTACCATTGGTCTTCCGACGCCAGCGTCCCACCTTGGCTCGTTTGCCTGTCCTCCCACCCCCTCCCATGACTGACCAGTCAACTCTTTTTCTCTGGCTCCTCCACCATTTAGTTTTCAGACTCATTCCTCTATTTTACGCCCTTTTCCCCCCCCCCGACTCTGAATGTCCCTGCGCTGTCCTTCGTCTTTTTGGTTGCTTTTTGTCCCTATCGCTGAATTAAGTTGCTCGCCCGCAGTTCCAAGAGACCTCACTTCTTTCCATGTTTTTTAGTCTGGGTTTTTCCTCTTGCCTCAAAATCTTGGGCTCCCTTTCTTCTAAGGCGGTTGGTTGTTTTTTCTAGGCTGATTTAAGTGACTCCGTACGTAACATTATGGAACATGCAGTAACCCCACGCGCTCTCTTCTTGTTGTTCCCCTTAATTGATCGGGTTCTCATAAGTTTACCTTCCTTATTCATATTGCCCTTTATGTCCTCCGCTTTTCCCCAAGACCGAATCAACCCCCCCCTTTTTCGTTTTGGCATTTCCATTGCGTTCGGGTGATATTAGTGGGATTTCCTTTCGGATTTTGCTCGGTTGTTGGTCTGATTTAAGCTTTTTTATTCCCTTTTTTTTCGCCTTTTTCTCCGTGATATTTTGTGAGGCCGTCCCCTTAGAATGCACGCGACAGCAACGATTCCGATCTTCCTTCTACACACCCCTTCCTGCGCTTCGAGCGTTCCCTCTTTAAACATTCCTCTTCCACGACACGTTTTTTCCCAGTCTCCTCCTTTCTTCTTTCAGGCATCTGGTACGCTGGCCGGATGCGTCCACTTTGAGTTTTTTATGGAGTGCTACGGAGGCTTTTTTTCTCTTTATGATTTTTCTATTTTTTGATCCTTCCTATGACCCCTTTTCTTTTGCAATTCAAAGATTTACGGCCTGACTGTTCCGGGATTTCTATGTTTATTGCTAGTCTGGTTCTTTTTCTTATTTCCTTTTTGGGGCTTCCAGTCCATTTCCCCCTGACTTCGTTCCTCAAACTGCTGCTCTCCTCTGATCTTTTTGCCCTTGTTTGGTCCATCCCCCGCGACCTCACTTCTCCTCGCAGTTTGAAACCCCTTCCGTTTATCGCGTTGCACCAAAGCTTGTTGTCGATGCGCCTTCGGCCGCATGGGGCAGTTGACCCCCCCGCGAATGGATTTGCCCATACCTTGGAAGGAGGCGCGGGGTTGTCGTTTCCCCTCCTTCTTCCCCCCCCTCTCCCCCAGGAATTTTTTCCATAGTTGTCGAACAAGTCATTATGTTGGAGCGAGGGTCGAGTTATGCGGTGCATTTTTTTTTTCCCGTCTTTTTTACCAGTCCCCGCGGAATTTGGCCCCCCCTCTTCTTTATGTGGCTGGTGTTTTTTCCCCCCCATCGGTTAGTTTTTTTTCTGAACGGGGTTCTGTTTTTTCCCCCATGTACCCCTCCTCAAACGATACGTTTGTGGATGCAAGTTTGTGTTCTTCCTCTTGTTTTCTGATTCCCCCTTTTCTGACGGAGCGATTGACAAATCGAGATTGGTCCCCCTTTCTTCCCCCACGTTCTGTTGATTCACAGACCCCCTCCTGGGTTCGGTGGACACTGGTGAACTCCATTTCTCCCCTTCCCGTGTGATAAGCGTGCGACAGAATTTCCCTTCCCCTCGTTCAAGCCCCCCCTTCTTGAGATTTTCGCTTGGTCGGGCGAAGAAGTTCTTGTCATGCGAAATAAACTTCAGTTATATTCTTTTTCCCCCCCTTTTTTTTTTTTTTTTGTTTGATTTCTCCCTTCCAACTGACATCTCTTCTTTCCCCCTCTCCTTTCTCTTTACCCCTGCGCAACTCTTTCCGGCGCCCTTTCCCTTGCCAACCCAGTCGCATGGTTCACGGCCGTCTTCAAATTATTTTCCCAGGGTAAACACAGGTCCTTTTCTAGGTGTTCCTATTCTTCCCTCTCCCCTTTGATACACCCCCCCCTCACAGGCCCCTTCTGAGGTTTACCTCTTCATCCGTCACAATCAATACACAACACCCCTTTTGCATCCCACCCCCCCCACCCAGTCTTTGGCTTTGGAATTGTCTCCTCCCACCGTTCGCCTCCCTTTTGACCTTTCCCCCTCCAGTTCCTTCCCTCAATCCCCTCCCCCAGTCTAGGAATTCTGCAATTACTTCCTCCCTCCCTCCCGTTACCTTGCGCACACCTAGGACAATTTACGCGCTACGCCCCCGGCGTTCGTGTGCGAACAGCCACTTTCAGGTTTTCCCTCTACAATCTTGGTACGAAGATGTGCCTCCACCCCAACCTCGCTCCTCTTCTGTTTCACCAGGCCGCTCCCCATCCCCCCCTGCCCCGCGACGAAATGCTTCCTCCCAGCTGTTGCCGCTCCACGTCTTTCAGAACGTTTCCCCGGATTCTTTTTTTCCCCGGAAGTAGATTTCCTTTTCTCCCCCCACCCCCCCTTTCCAATCCAGAGACATTTCTTCTACATTCGAAATCGATCTTCATTTTTCCCCCCCCCCCTCCCCCCCCCGACCCCCAAAAAGAAAGAACAACCCCCTCCCCCCGCCAGGTCCCCCTTTTTCCTTCCTCCCTTAACATGGGAATCTTTTTTCTGCACCCCTTCCCACCATATCCAACGCAACGGCTGAAATCCATTCGACCAGAAGCCCACTCCTTATTCCTGAATCAAACCAAAGAAGAGAATTGGTATCATCCTCAACTCTAGTTTCCTTCTTTCCCCTGAACTGTGATCATTCAGGCCGCTCTCCCTTAGCTCAAAGCCTTCGGCTTTTTTATATGTCCGGTGACCGAGGAGCTTCCCTCTCCCAGTCCCTCCCGGAGTGGATATGTTCATCTAAGAGTTCTCGTCTTTTTTCATTTGCATGAAGAAGTAACAGTGTTTTTTCTCCCACTAAAAATTTCCCCTCTTTTCTCTCCCTCGATTCCCCTTCTACTATAAAGCTTCCAATCCTGCTCCACCGGAGAGCCACTTCCTCGTCACAACCTTTCCAGCTTTTTCGGGAAAACCTACTATCCCCCTACTCCCTTTCATACCAAGTATGTACCCATGCTCCGAGAGTCGTTTCCCCGCGGAGAAATAGCCCAGATGGTCCGGAAAACCTTCCTCTTTCCCCATTCCGCCAATTAAGGATCCCCCCCTCCCCCTCGTCGCGTCATTTTTTTGGCCAACTCTTTTTTCCTCCTCCATGATTATCCTGACTAACACTACAACCAACATCTTCACGCTTCCCCCCCTTCATGGGAAAGAAATTGTCCCGAGAATATTTCCCCCCCCCCTACTCCACCTCCAACCTTGTGCCTCTTCCCTATGGCGCCTTCTTTTTTTAACCCCCTCGACACGTCTGGCTTTTTCACCCTCTCATTAACGACAAGGCCGCCCGTCCCTCTGTGCTCCCGTGAGAGTGAGACCACTTGTCTTCCCCTCCCCCCCCTTGTCACCGATCTTGGATTAAGTCCATGACCAGTGACTCGGAAAAGCGTTGCCTGTTATTTTTCCTATCCCTGGTTTTCTTTTACCCCCCATTCGCCTAGAGACCCAGCCCCCTCAACCCTTTTCTGGTTCGGACTTCAACCCCGTCTTCCCGGAGCCGTGAAGGGGCAATGCGTAACCATGGCAAGAATTATGGCTTAGTTGTGTCCTCCCCAAACTCTTGCAACATTTTTTTCCATATCTATATTCCCTCCCTTGTTGTTGTTTCTCTCGATTTTTCTTCTCCCTTTTCCTCGCATTTTAATATTCCTCATTTTCTTCCCCTTATTCAATGCTTGCCTCGTTCAAGTCGCCTTTCGGATTTGGGAACACCCAAATGGATTTCCTCCTCCCCCCCACCCGGCCCCGGTCTGCGAGTGGAGCTCGGTCCCTCTAATACCCCCCCTTTTCTCACTGAATCCTTCATAGATGGTCTTCCGTCCCCCCCCCCCCCAATAATTCTACGCTCGCCGCTTCCGATTTGGTGAAGGAATTTTGACATGAGCTACCCGTCCCTGATGGAATAGTCGGCGGGGGAGTGTTCATTCCTTCTTTTTTTCCAATCCCTAAGTGGCTTCCAAACTCCTTTTTCCTTTAGCACTCCCTCCCCCCTTATGGGACCTTTTTTTCTTCTTGATTGCCCTTCATTGGACCGAGATGGATGCGGCTTATTTTTTTTTCTTCCATTGATTTACTCCTGATCATGGACAAGTTGTTCAAACGTTTCCTCCCCTCCTCCCTTGACCAACCTTCCTGATGCTTTTCCTTCTTTGGGAAGTTGCTGGTTCATTCACAGTTTTTCCCCGGTTTACGAATATTGCGCTTGGCGATTAACCTTCCCCCCCTGCGTCGCTTGGCCAGAGTTGTCCCCCCTTTTTTTCGGTGAATGTCTTCCTTTTTCATTGGTATTGAGTTTTTTTTAGTCTTCTCCTTGTTAACAGACCGTGGGCGCTGATCGGGCACGGCCTTTTTTCCTTTTGAGGAAGAGTCCTTCTACGAGACCCCTACCCTTTCTTCGTAAGTTGTATTCACCCCCGTCGTTTTGGCCGCGACCCTTTTCCCCAGGTCACTACAACACGAAAGACGGAGTGTCTTTGCAGATCCTGGTACTTTTCCCCACTTTTCTTGCCCTTTCATTATCGATGGCGATGCCGCAGGCGCTTCTGGGGGTTTCCCTTTGTCTTGCTCCATCGTTTTGCAATGTGATTCGATGATGAGTGACGTTTTCTCAATCTTTTTTCTATTCCTTTTTATCTCACTCAAGTGACGTTCTTTAGAGTATTTTTCACTTTCCGGGGATTTCGATGGTGATGATTGTCTTCTGGCTTTTTTTCTTGGTTGACTCTCAGGTTTTCCCCGGCCAGGCAGCCTTTTTATTTTCTACCTTTATCACATTTCCCCTTTCTTCGACCCCCGTATGGTCTGTTCCACTGTGTTTGCGACCAGCAACAGCTTTCCGAAAAAGACAGTCAACCACTTTCTTGTCCTCGTGTCAGCGATTCTTTCCCACCTCGTGTGTTTTTCTTAGAGATGGAGGCTTCCAATGTGTTATGAAACCTCTTCCTGATTTGAAAATAGGGCCTTGGCGCGTGTGTTTTTTCCCAGTGTGCATCTTCCACCACTCTATTCCCTTTTTTCCCTGTCCTTGTTTCGCCACCCCTACTGTTGTGGGAGAGTTGTGTAGAAGGATGCGAAGTTGCGTTTTCTCTTTACCATTTCCCCTTCCCGTCCATTTAACTATGGCCCTTCCTCGGTTGTTTTGGTGTATTTTCGTCCGGTTTTTTCTCTCCCTGTCGTAGGGAACGGTGGGCGTCATCCAAAGCCCTCAAACCGATACCTTTTATTTCCACAAGAGTTTTGTCTTTTCTCTTTTTCTGATTCTTCTCATTTTTTTTCTGCCCATCCTCCCTTTTCGTATTTTATTGTTTTCTCATGCTGATGATTTATCGCACCGACATGACGCACGTTGACCTGGGTGAACGAAATCCTCGCCTTCCTTTGACCCGTCATTTCCCCTATTTTCTCCGTAAATTCCCCTCCTTCTGGCTCCCGTTATATTGAACTCCGTGAGAGTTTTCCCCGCGCAAAAAGTTCAGTTCTACTTCCGCCTCATACGTTGTGTTGTGTCTATCTCTCCCCTTGCAATTTTATTTAGAGGAATCCTTTTCCGGCCCATTGCACATCCCTTTCCCTATTCCTTGACTCACCCTCCGAGTCTCACTTGCGTGACGTTCACCAGTTGTCCTCCGCTTTCCTTTATCCCCCCGTTGGCCCCCCGCCGATAAATCTGACCCTTTTTTTTTTTTTTTTTCTCAAACCCCCTCTAATTCTTGTCTGTTTTTCCCCCCTACGATAATTTTATACCGGACATCGAATCCCAAAAAATATTTTCTCCCCCCCCCGTATAGGTTGACTGTTTGGAAAGTTGTAGAAAGACCCCCCTTTTTCTCCTCCCCGCTCCTTAGAAGTCCCCCCACACTCCCCAAGCACCCCGCGGTGGCCAGATCTCTGCCGGTTCCCTCTCCCCCCCCCTCCCCCCCGTCCCAAGTCCTCCGGCGAAAACAAGTGAACTCCCTCTATACCCCCCCCTCTCTTCTTTTGTTTGCTCCCCCCCCGGCCATCCGGTTCCGTAAATTTGGTTCGAAGCCTTGTGCGACACCAACCCCCCCTCCCCGCCTCCGGCCCGATGTGTCATAATTTTGCTTTCCCTTCCCCCATTCCACTCTTTCTCAATGTCTCCTTACCCCCCTTATGCGTCACACGGCCCCCCTTCCCAGTTCCCTTTAAACTTTTTCTCCTTTGATTCTTCCCAATTTGGAAGTGCTTTCTCCCCCCCCCCAAAACAAAACTCCCCTCAGAGCGCCGAAGGTTTTCATTAGGCTCCCTTGCGAAATTCTCTGAATTAATGTTTTCCCCTCCCCCTCTCCCCTTCCCCCGCCCCTGAACAACCTCGCCATCCCTCCCCCCCCTTCCCCTACAGGGAAGCCACATGTGAACCCTCGCACTTGTCCCTTCCCTCTCCCCTCAGCGAAACAATTTACTCTCCTCCTCCCATTCCTTCTCCCCTCCCCCCCTTTTTCCCCCCCCGCAAGATCACCCTCAAGGGAAAACCCCCCCTCCTCTCTCCTTGACGGTCATCCTACCGTGAGGCATATTTCCCCCCCCCTCCCCCCCCCTTTGTCTTTCCTTCCCTCTTGAGCCCCTTTTCCTTTACACACCGCCCCCTCCGTTTTTGTCGTGATGTGAAAGCGTATGCGATTAGCCGTCCGTCCTCCTTTCCTTAATCCTTCTCCTAGTATAGTTCTTTTTTTGGTCTCATTGCAAAATCATAATTCTCCCCTTCCCCCCTCTTATTCAAGAGATAGTCCCCAACCCAAACCTCGTTCGCAGATCCCCTCCACCTCAGAAGTTCGCGCCCCATCAAGGAACCATTCATCTTTTCCCCCCCCCCCCCCGTCTAAGTTTCCCCTTCCCCCACTGCTGCCAACCCCCTTTTTTCTTTCGCAACAGATGTTCTGCTCCCTCCTGACCCTCCCAATTCTCCTTCCGATTAATTTTTAACAAGTCTGAGCCCGAGCCAATTCTGCCTCCCCCCCTCCTCCTTCTTGCCAGCGTGTTGTTAAGGACATGTATTCATCCTTCACGTTTTATGATTTCCAGTCCTCCCCTCTCTCTAGAAAACCGCCCCCCCTCCCCTCCATCCATCCCCCGCCCCCGTTGCCAATGATGTCTTTTCTTCTGTCCCGTCTCCCCATCCCAACAACGCTTCCCACACAAAAATTTTTTTTTTTGCCTCTTTTTTGAGATCACCCCTTCCCTCCCCCACTTAATTTGCCCCCCCAGCCCCCCCTTTCTTCCTTTCCCAACAGAATTGAACGTCCCCCCAATTTTTACTCCTGACGATGCATCCCTCGTGAGAGTGTTCTTCGCCACTTAACCCCTTTCTTCGACCAAGTTCCCCCCCTTCTTTCGAGTTCGTTTCCAAATTCCCCCCTTTTTCTTCGCACTCCAAAACTCCCCGCACCCGTTGTATGATAACGGGTTATTTATGATGTCTTTCTTTCCGAGACAATCAGCAGAATTTCGAGTCTTTTCCCCCCCATCCCTCATCTCCCCCCCCCCATAGAAAGACTCGGAAGAAAGTACCCCTCCGACGCCCCTTTGTTTCTCTTTTCTTTTAGTCCCCCCAAAGTCCCCGAGAAAACTGGATGCAGCTTATCTCTTTTCCTTTCACACTCATATTTTTTTTCTCTTCTGGTGTCCCTTTTAGCGGTTTATCCTCCATATGACCGTTATTTTAGTATGTTACCTTCCCCGTTTTGCCTTTGTTCTCTTTCACCCCTTCCTCCCGTGATGGAGCCCGACCCGGCACCGGTTAATGAGTCAGTTCTCTCCCAATATAACTCTTACTAACCCTTTTTCAAATGGCAACTCCGCGGTAACACCTTTTTCCTATCTCCCTTCCCCTAGTCTGGTGACCGTTTGGCTGAACTACCTAGTGTTGAGTTCCTTTCCCTCCTTCCTCGCTTCCTAGTTTTCCTTTCTTTGCAATTGTTTCTTTTTTCCTCCTACGTGTTCGGCCTCCAAGTTTGTCCTTCGCAGATTTGAAAAAGCTCCGCTTTGTGGAATGGGTTTATCTTTCGGAAAGTCTGCCGAAAACTGGTCCTCCCCCCTCTTCTGCCTTCGGCGTTCCCCGTAGTGACAATTCATTCTGGCCAGCCTTCCTTTTCATTATTCGAATAACACCCGTAAAAGCATAGCTCTGCTGATTTCTTCCTTGCATTGGAGCTGGTATAAACGTTTCTCCTGAACTTCGAGGAGATTACCCTTTTTCTTTCGCAAGCCTCCCGCGTTTACAACGGTTGGGTGGGCCTGTTCCGTTTTGGAATCTTCTTGTTTCCCCTTATTTGTGTTTGGTTTTCCTTTTTGCTGTTTTCTTATTCCAAGCTGGTCCCTGGATTGTTTCCTGCGATATGCTTCCTGACTAGCATGTTTGATTGTTGAGGACTGGTACTGCCATGAGACAAGCCACTTACCCTTCCAGACCTACCTCCTGTCGTAATCTTCTTCACTACGTCAGTTTTTGCTCCCGAGAACCCTCTTAATATCAAACGCACTGCCCCGGCTTTGGCATTTTTTCTATCCGTGCTCTAGGGACGTTCCATTTTTTGCCATACATCCCTTTTTTCCCCATCTTTACATTTTCCTTGGTCCCCCTGCGTGCCCGGGCCACGGTGCTGGCTATTTCTGCTGTTTATAGTCTTGACTCATAGTTGAGACTGCCCCTTTTTCTTGCTGAGGTCCCTTTTTTTTTTTATCTTCGCTTGTTTCCGGGCGGCGTGTTATGGATGAGTCTGTTTTGCTTGGAGGTTCGTCTTTCGGGAGCGTTGAAGCTTCCTTAGAGAATTCCTGTCCCTTCCCCTCTTTCCAACCTTCTGTCTATTGATCATTTTTTTTGGATTCCCCCTTCACATTCAGTACGTCCGACAACTGAGCCCTTTTACCTGATGACTCCCCCCTTTTTTCCTCTAGTTCAACCCCACTCTCCATTTCCCTGCTCCCCCTGTTGAAGGGGCTGTCCCCCCTCCGCCCCCTGGCCGCCACATACGACTTTTTCTTCCCGTTTTTTTTTCTTTAAGGCATTTACCCTCTTGAACAATTCAACAATTCAAGGTCAAAAACGAATGGTTTGGTTTGGAGAGGATTAGTTAGTGTTTGCTAAGGCTCTTTGACTTGGTTGGGCTCTCGAAAGTCAGGGACTTTAATCACCCCCCGAGCGGGCTGGTGACGGTTTTTTGTTTTTTCCCAGTTTTCCTATCGCTGTCGGATTCTTTCATCCTTTGTTTCTGACAGCGCCTCTTTTCCTGTTGGCCAATTTTTTGTGGATTCGATTTTTTATCTCTTTCCCTTTAGCGACTTTCCCCCCCATCGCTTTTCGGGTAATTGTTTTTCCCAATTTTTTTTTCCCCCCACCTCTTTCAACTGTGAACCAATTTAGTCCTTGCCACGTTAGTTCTTGACGCTGATTTTTGCAATGTCTTTTGTCGCCCCCCCTGGTGATAGATTCGGATCCCCTGGACTGTTTTGAGATTGTCCATTCAGAGGTCCCCCAAGCCCCCCCTGGTTTTATCAACCGTTTTCCACCCACCTTTCCTTTTATTTTGGATGACACTCCTTTTCGAAGGACAAGCCCAGGCACCTCTCCATCCCTTGGAAGTTAGGATTACATGAACTAAGTCTTTTAGCCCTTTCCCCCCCCGGACTTAGCCTTTCTTTCGTTCCCAAACTTTCCCCCCCGCCGCTTTTTTTTCCCCCCCCCCAAATGGGTAATCCGGTTTGGGCGACCTCCCAGAAGCCTCTCCCCATTAACATCGCCCCATTGCTTTCTTCACCCGTCCGTCATCCTCTTCTACCACCCCTCCTACTCCAAACCAAAATTCACTCCAAAGAGTCGTTTCAGATGTGTGCCCTGTAAAGACAAAAATTCTTCCCTCGCGAAGTCTTCGGTATTTGGAAACCACAAAATCCCAACATAAAACTCGCCATTGGTAAACTTTCTTTCTTGAAGTTTGCATTTAACTAGACCCCCCTCCCCCAAGAATACCTTCTCCCTTCCCCCACGTCTCCCGATTCCCCTTTTTTGTTCCTTACCCTTGCTTCCGGGTCGATAAATTGTTCGAAGCTGCGTTTCTCCAACCCAACTCCCGCCTTTTCTTTCCCCCCCCCCGTCGCCCAGTCTCATCCCCTGCCACCCTGTTGCCCGCTCATGGCTGCCCGGTCACATTTTTTTCCCCTCCTGCCCAAAATTGTTTGCCACGTAATCATTTTACGTTCTCGGGAGAGACTTCAGGTGCTTTAGTTCCCCCCCCCCCGTCCCCTCCCTTCTCCTCCATTTTGTCCTATCCATTTCAAAATTTCCGATTGCAGGACTTCCTCCCAAGAGAATCACAATACCCCAGTTCAAAGCCAGCCGCACATCCCCCCTACTCCCCCTCCCCGGAAAAAATTTTACGTCAACCTAGAAATCTTCCCCTCTGGCCTCCTATGAAAAGTCACTGTAGAATCCTCCCCCCCCCCCTATCCTCCCCATCAACACGAATTTAGAACCCTCCTTTTTTCAACCACCGCCTGAGCCTGTGGACCTTCCAACCTTGCGGACACTCTTTTTCCCCACTTTTTTAACTCCGCTCAGTGCAGCTACATGCCCACCCTCCTCTTTTGTGAATATGCCTTGACGAGTTTTGCTTTTTCCTCCTAACTCTTCCCGGTTCTATTCATATGATCATCTTCAGACGGTATTCTGCGTTCCCCCTGCAGTGCTCAATGTCCCTACTCCCCTCCCCCCCCCTGCACAGTTATTGTACTACCATCTCTTGCCCACCATCCCTTCTCTCCAGCTAACATCCACCGCAAGCCGCAAAATAATTTTCCCCTTGACTACAACGACACCCACCTTTCATGGAACCCGCCCCCTTTCCCCCACGTTCCTCCAATCTCGCCTTTGTTTCCCCCCGCCTTTCCGCACTTTCAAATTATACTGACGAAAAAAGTTAGACCTTTTCCTACGGCCCTCCCACAGCAGCTAGGTACCTTGTTCTTTCGCCCCCATGCTTACCCTCAGGAATCCCTTTCTCCCCCCCTACGCGACCGCCGCATCCTTTCTGTTCTCCCCCCCATTTTGCCTAACCTGTCCTTTTTCCCAGAACTAAACCATTCCCACCCTCTTCGTTTTTCGTCTGCGCTTCCGTGGCCCCCACACTTGCAGCGCCAATGTAGCCCACCCATCAGCCTGCCCCTCACCACTTTAAGACCCTACTTTTAATGTTGAGTCTTCTCTACAACGCGTCCTCACCCGCTTTCTTTGGAAACGAAAAGTATGTTCTTCTCCCCTCTCCCCCCTCTTTCCAATTTAAGTTCTCTTATTAACGGGTGCTATCCTCGTTCTCGCTCCACTCAGGGTCGCTGTGTTCTTCCCCCCCCATCAAATAATTTGTCCAATTTTTGACGTTTCGAGCCCTGAACGTTTCCTTCCATGCCCGTAACCTCCGGTCGAATTTGGGTTTCCACTTTGGCTCTTTACCGGCTCCCCCTTTCTGCGCCTCTCTTCTCCTTTTCTCCCCTTTTGATATCCGACAAAGGGTTGCAGAGCCCCCCCCTTAAGCCTCTTCCAGAATTAGGGCCGGATTTTACCGCCCCTCCTTTTCCCGGCTCCGTTTTTACTTAATAAGGGGTGGCCCTCCCTGCCCCCCTAGGTAGGCGTTTGTCTCTCTTAGTTCCCCCCTAATAAAAACGTTCTAACTTTCCCATGGAAAAAGCTTCTCGGATATAAAAAATCCTTAGTTTTCTCATCTAGACGAGTTTTGACTCCCCCTTCGCCCCCCTGACGCCGTTGGAAGATCACGGCTATGAAGTCCGGGAGGGGCTCTTTCATGCTGGATCTCCATCCTACCGTGGTTTCTTCTCCTTTTTTTGTCCCTACGAGACCAGCCCTTACCCTCACTTGACCATTTCCTTTGGAGTTTAGGTTAACAATTTCTTTTCAAACCTTGGGCTTACCTCCGATTTCTCTTCTTTTGGTTCATTTTTTTTTTCCCCCTTTAAGCTGAATCCTTGAAGTACTTAACATTTAGCATAACCCCTCCAAGGAAAACAACTCAACTCTCTGGATTGTTTTCTTCTTTATTCCTTTCTTCTGGTCTTGATATCTGCGGCTATTCCTGCATAGAGGAGGTGGATCCACCTTTTTGATGGGTCCTGGTCCATTGGTCCGGTTGCTACTTTGGTTAGTCTTTCTGTGTCTCTCTTCTTCTTTTGATCTGATTTTCAAGCTGGAGCGCTGGTGGGTCGCGCTATTGATCCCGCCCCGGCTTTTTCAGTTTCGTACAGTTGGTACTTATAATTCTCTCCCTTCGCACCCACCGAATTCCTCGTGATATTATCAATCCAAACGGAAAGGATTGCGGGAAAGAGGTACCCCTTTCCTCTTCCCCCTCCCCATAGTCCGTGGAATGGTGAAGAGTCACGTTTTTTCTTGGGCAGTTCACTTTTACATCTTCCTCGTTTTATGCCTTCCACGAGAGGACGGTGTTACTTGCTTTCTCCGGGCTTTTCCCATGTTTGATTGATGTTCTCTTCTAGCTTACAAGTCCTTTCCTTCTCGGTTAGCTTTTAATATTATGAGTTTTCCTTTTCCCTGTTCCGTGCTTTGCGGCTGGTGATTGATCTTTATTGATTTTCTGGCTTTCTTGAGTTTTGTTAAGATCCCCCGTCCCTTTTCCTTTCGCCGATCATGACTTTCGGCTTCTCTCCGGATTTTGTAAACTTTTGGTTGGCTAAAGAAACTGCCCCTCTTCCTAGGAAACCCAGCCAGTTACCCTTTTTTCTGGTTTAGCCCAATGCTGTGGTTTCGTGAGCAAATTTTCCGGAGTGCTTTTTGCCTTTTTCTCCCCCCCCCAAGCCTTTATTTGCAAATAGCGTCCCTTCTTTCGGTGTTTATAGTACAAGTTTTCTTCTTCCACCCTAACAATTGCCGTTTCTCAAGAAGGTTTCTGAAGCTTGTAGTTGATTTAGTGTTTGTCTTCTGGCCCTTTTCGGTGTTTTTATCTTGGTCGTTTGTTCCCTTAATGAGTTCTTCCCCCCTGCCACGCGACCTTTGGTGTTTTGTGGTGTTTTTTTGGGATGTGAATAGATCCCTTCCCTCAACGGTGGGCGCTGACCCCTTTAAAGAACCTATCTTTTTGTGGTTCCCAGTTTTAGTGGATCGTTCCTCTTACGGCTCCTTCGAGAGTGTTTAAACCCACTCTCTCCGGTGGCCTGACTTTTAACTTTTCCTTTCCCTTTTGACTGCTGATTTCGTAATGACGCCCTGTCTTTTAACGTAAACTTCAATCTTTGTGAAACAGTGTCGTTCTGATTTGCACCTTTCGCTACGTAGGCGATTGCTATTGCCGGCCCACGTGGATGAGTGTCCTACCTCACCCCCCGCTTCCCAGTTACCCCCCTCTCTTTTCCTCCCTTTTTTGGTTTCGGAGAGAACTGCCCGTTTCTTTGTCCCTTCTTCCAAGCGCGCGCCTCCTCCGCGCTCTGCCCCAAATCAGTCTTTTCTTTTCCACCTGAACGAGGAACTTTGTTTCCTTGTCCAGCAGATTCCTGAGATTCTCTCACTTACCAGCATGAGACCCCACCCTTTTTTCCACTTTTTCATAGGCTGTTTACCCTCGTCTGTCCTCCGTATATTTATAAAAAAAAGTCAAACAAACCCCCCCTGCAATCCCCCCCCCGTCTTCCCTTTTCCTTTCGTCACGCCCACGATCCGCTCTGTCTCCCGGACCTTTCAAAAATCCCCCTCACTCATCCCCCCTCTCGGCAATTTCCTTTTTGCCGGTACACTCGCACCAAAAGCATTTTCCCGTCCCCGTTAAAACCGTCTTCACTAAACCAAAGGCGACCAAACCAGAATGAGGGTGCTGCCACTTTTTTGGTTACTACCTTTGTAACTTGTCCTCCCACCCTTTCGAAGGATTCCCCTTCCATTTGTGAACAAATGGAGTTTAATTCCCATCCCCCCTTTCCGACCGACTCCTACCTACTTCTCGCATACGCCCACACCCAAAGATTTTCGCCCAAAGGCTTTTCCTCTTTTCACTTTCCCCTGCCCCCCACCCCCCCCAACCCCTTTTCTGGGAAAACTTCCGTCGCTTCTCGACAACCCCTGTTCCCCCCTAAATCGATCCCCCTTAAGAATTGCATCGGCCATCCCCGTCAGCATGCCTTCCAATTCTCTCTCTCAACTCCGGCCACGAAACCACCTTAATCCACTCACCCTCCCCTCCTCCCCCTCACCCTTCACACTTAGATCCCCTTGTTTGCCTAACCGATCCCCGACCACCCTCACTGTTATCGCCTACGCGAATCATCCGCCTGCAACCGTGCCAGCATTCTTTTGTAAAGACAGGCCCCCACCCTCCTCCTCCTTGGCCAGTGCATCTCCTCTCAGGTCAATGTCTGTCTTTTAAATGTAACTTCCCAGCAGTGCTCCCCATTCCCACTGGGTGGTGAATATGCCTTTTCCAGTTTTTGACATTCGCCTCGCGGCAGTGGATCTTATCTTTTTTATGCGTTCGCTTGTGCCTTGCGCATGAATCCGAGACCCGCCTCCCTCCCCCAGAAGGCCCCCTTTCCTAGTCCCCGTTTCTTCGCGCCCCAATTAGATCCCTTCACCAGCAACCGCAGGGGGCAATCATTCTGCAAAATCCGCGAAATTTCCTAGAATATCAACCCTTTTAGGCCCATGCCCAAGTATCCCAAAATTCCCACGCGCCGGCTTCCTCCCCCCAGCTTCGTCTTCGCAATATGATGGCCGTGGCAAAAAACGATGATACCAGAGCAAATTACTCCCTTCCCCCACAAACGAGAGTATTTTTACTACTTTTCCATGATTAGTTCCGACCTCATTATTCAGGCCTAATCGACGACTCACCCGACCCCAAAAACAGACTATTCGGTTTTGCCCCCCCCCTTCATGGGCTTTTTTTTTCCCATTGTCCCCCGAATAACGCCCTTTCCCCATCACCATTAGCCTTTGTCTGCGCCCGTCCAACAATTAATTGACTTTTCCTTCTTTAGGAACCACTCATAGTGAACCCCCCCTTAAAACTCCCTTTTTCTTTTCGCCGTTAATTCCCAACGTTTCCAAAAGCGTCACCTGACTTGAGAGATTCCTGTTTTCCCCTCCAAGTACTTTTTCTTTTCTCCCAGTCCCCATCATGCATTCGTAATGATACCTCTTCCGCCTCTCCGAACCTTTTCGGTCCCATTCCACGTACTTTTTTCCCAACCGGCGGCGTTTTTCAGTTTAAGGAAGGTTTTTGACCTGCCGGACATTCCCTCCTTCTGGTTTTTTCGGAAAAACTCCTCTAGAC
>Ga0179593_1300264_pt1 | contig 17467 bp, 17 predicted proteins | sample CZODoug2_1_08_16_FD_185931 | JGI IMG/M metagenome (GOLD analysis project Ga0179593, IMG submission 185931) | Vadose zone soil fungal communities from Angelo Coast Range Reserve, California, USA - CZODoug2_1_08_16fungal (PacBio error correction) | ecosystem: Environmental > Terrestrial > Soil >... | reverse complement strand
AGGAATTGTCGCGTGATTCCCACTCCCTACCCTTGAGCATAGACCTACCTAAGGCTCTTTTTCCCAAGATTTATGACCGGTGGTCAGATAAAGCAGAACAAGATCATCATCGCGGTATCTCTTTTTTCGGTACGTTCCCTTTCGGGGCACCTTTTTCCAGGTTGACTCCTCTCTATTGGTCTCCGTTGAGGTGGATCAGGATCCAGGATGCAGGGATCCAAGCAAAGTTCCCCCTCTCAGTCCACTTCAGTGTCCCCCCAACTTTTAGCTCCTCCCTTTCCTTTTCAAACGAGCCAGTCATCGGCCGCCCCTGGTGCGGTTGACGTCCTATGCTGTCCGTCCAGACTGAGGCCCTGACGTTTCACTGTTACCCAGTTCCCCTGGTAACCCATCCTCCCCCTAACGTCTGATCAACCCTTTCGCGTTACATGACCTTTCTCTCGCCTGCTTCTAGTTTCTTCCCTTGTTTTACACCTTTCGCGATCCTGATAGGAGGATTGCCTTTCCCCAGCCCTCTGTGGTCAGGAAAGCCGTCATTTATCCCCCAGGCCTCCCCTGTTTGTTTTGAGTTTTATCTCGGAACCCCCCCCATTCCCCCAGCCTTTCTGGGAAGCATCGCTCTCTCCGCCCAGCATTAACTTTTTTTCAGTAGCCCCCCCCTCCCCACGAGCCTTCGGGTTCTCCCGACTGAACTTTTTCAGCCAGGCGGTCGTTAATCATCGTGCTTTGCCCCGATTGATGGGCTACGTATTTACCTGAGTACCCTTCCCTCTCGTTTCTGGGCAAAGTCAACCCTTTTACGACTCTTTCCCGGTCTGGAGGCCCGGACTTCCGCTCCCTCCTGTTTGTCAACGGTGGGATGCCCCCCCCTTTGCAATTTTTAACACTTCTTAACTCCTTTTTACTCCTCAATACCTTCGCCCATCGCGCATACCGCGCTCTTTTAACCGCTACCCTCCTCGACAGCCTCCCCAACGCCCGCGCCCCGCTCGGCCTGGCATCTGAAACACCCGCGCCCCCCTTTGGAACTAGGGTAAAGAGTTTGATCCGATGGGATTTGCACGCCGCCGCTCCCTCCGGCACCTGGCTTAGCATGCGGCTGTGTCCCCCCTCGATGTCTCTAACGTACGGCATTTTTTTTGACGAGGAAGCTAGCATTTTTCGCATGAGTCTCTCCCGGTTACAATCAACTCTACTCCTCTTCATTCTCTTATTAAGCGGAATGCGGCCAGATATACCTTTGTTCACTGGCGATGAGTAGTTTTTTTCAAGAGTCCCCGTGTCTCCCTGCTGCCAATGCGTTTTCAACCGGGCCGTCTGCGTTGAGACTAGTACAAAGAGGCCTTTTAGTTGAGCCGGTAGCACCCCCTAATTTCTTTACCCCCCCCGTACTACCGGGGTCATGCTTCCCCTGCAAATTACAAAAACGAACGAGTCAGAAGGCTTTCTCTTTTTTTTGGCTGATTTACCTGTCAGGCACCCCCCCTATCCTTCCGACACAACCTCAGCTTCCATAGCCTTTCCCCCGCCCCGAATTGAAACAGCAGCCCACGCTTGCATCCTGTTTCTCAAATAGTCAGATTCCCCCCCGGGGTTCACTTTTTCCTGAAACCTGCCCCCTCCTAGGTGATCGTTCCACCCCTCTGCCGATTGTGCTCGTTTGCACTTCTTTCTTTTGCGCGTGTCAGTGGTTTCCGGTTTTTCCCACCCTGCTTCCCCCAGATGCTCTCGGTCAATATCTCTGCTCCCCCCCGTTAAACCTCGTTTCCCCAGGCCCATCGAACACCGAGTCCTTTTTTCCTTCCCCATATGCGACCTTGGTCGAGTGGGCCTTCGCCCTCTTCGGGAACGAAAAGACGTGTAGTAGTCCGATCTTTCCTTTTCTGGTGGCCTGAGCTTTTCCCCCCCCCCCCTCTGATTTTTTTTTTTTTTTTCTCCCGTAAACCGTGGTCGTCCCATTCCCCCTCCTGTCCAAACCTGGTCATGCCGCCCCTTGGTCCCCCGTTTTCGCCCCATACCTCTTAGCTACTTTTGACCCCTCTGGAAGGCTCAAACTTTCACGTCTTTCCCCCCCCCCTCAAATTTTGGACCGCGAAACCAGGCAGCCGTCTGTCCTTTCCTCTCCGTTCCCAATGATGTGCGCTGCCAAATGCATCCCTCGTTACTATCGATGCCTCCCTCCAGAAAAGCCTCTGTTTTGGTTTATCCTTTTACCGGACACGCCCAAACACACCATCGTCCTGCGTTTTTGTTGCACCTTTCCCCCTCGTTTTCGGACGCCTTCATCCCTTGAGGATTCATTTCCCCCGCCCATGCTTCCGTTTCGGGCGGGCGCCGATATCTGATCCTTTGCAGAGTGCCTCCCCATGGACCCCACCCTTTTTTTTGCGCTAGTCTTTAATCTCTCCTTTTTCTCTTGGAAGCTGTCCTTTTCCCTCGAGTTCAGGCCCCCCTCGTGGCCCAAGCCCGGGTTGGGTCAAATGCTAAGACCTTCACACGAGCAGATGGTTTTTCTCTCTCCTTCCTCTTGGTACAGGAATCAGCAGGTAAGAGGCTTGACCCCCCCCCCCTTTCTTTTCCTCTCCCTTTTTCCCCCCCCCTTTACCCGATCCCTCTCCGACGAGCTTCCTGCTTTCTCTCAATACAGACTGAAGGTTTCTGTCATTATAAAATTTTTCTCCCCTTACCTTTCCTCCTTCCCCTTTCTTTACCGATCTCTCTGTCTCATCACACAAAGTTTTCCCCCCCCCCCAGGTTTTTTTGTTTTTTTTTTTTTGAAGAGATAGCGGTGTTTTTTGCAACTCATCTTTTACTTGAAAAAAGTGCGACCTAGATGATACTTGACCCTCCCCCCTCAGTCTTTTTCCCAGCGACTGTTCTTCTTTTAGAGCTTCCAGATATTTTGTCAGATGTGCTTTTCTCCTCCTTTACCCCTTTGACCTTCCCGGTCCCGTTATTTCCCTCTCTCGGAGACAAGACCCCCCATTCTCTTTGTTCCCCTTCTCATTTACCAAGCTAATTCGACCAGACCCCCCCTCTTTTCTAAAGTCTCACTCTCCCCCCCTCGCGCCCAAGTTTTGTGCCGACTTGTTCTGGCAGTCACGACAGTTCCTTCATGGATACGTAGACCGCCCCCGTGGCTTGCCCCTTCCCCACTTTTTACTGCCCACCCCTTCGCCCCTGCCGAGATGCCGGCCCCCCCAACTCGCATTAGGGCCAGTCGTTTTTTGGTTTTTGTGTATTATGGCTTCTTCTCCCGTTAGGCACCTTCCTTTTTGAGTTCATTTCGCGGACTACCCATCGTATCTCTTTATGTCATTTAAATCATTGACGTTCCTCTGAGCATCTTGGCTTTTCTTCCATTTTGAGGGGAGCTTTCCCCACCCCCCCCTTTTCTTCGTCCCTCCGTTCTTTTGGGTCGCCCAGTAGTTGGATACATGTATTCTTCGACAACGACCAAATGGAGGCATGGCTCGCTGTCAGATTGGAAATCCTGCCCACTTTTTTTTTTCATCCCAACATCCTTTCCCCCCCCCCGTGGTGTCCGTTTCGCGATGTCTCCAAGGCCACATAGACACTGCCAGCTCGCTACTCTGTCTTTTGTTCTGTTCCCCTCACGATGCAAATCGACAATCGACTAGGTTCGTCAGGCATCTTGCGTTTTTCCTTTGCTCGACACTCGCCCCCTCCTTTCCCCTCTAGCCTGCTAGCTCGGTTTTCCATCCCCTGGTGATAGATAGATGCTCGTCCCCCCCGAGTCACACGGTTTTTTTCGAAGGATTGAAATTCCTCCCTAGTCTTTTTTTTGTTTTTACGATCACTTCGATTCTCTGTCGGTCAGATATGACCCAGTAATGTCCGTCTATTTGCCCTCCTTTTGATCGCTTCATTTCCTGTTTCAACCTTCTGGTCTGTTAAGAATCTGTTAACTGGTTCTTTTTTTGTCCAGAGATAGTGGCTCCCTTATAACCTTAATGACATCCCCCCTCCCGTTTTAGCTTTGCCCACTGAAGGACCGGTAGGTACGCTTTTATTTTCGTCCCATGGGTAGCCCTCCGGCGTCCAAAGAGTACCTCTTATCAACCCTTCGAGTTCCCCCTTCCGGGACCCTTTAATTCCCGGCAACTCGTCTGTGCTATTGAACAACCGCCCATTGACTCGTTATCTGCCACTCTATTTCCTCTCCTCAAGAGTCATGAGTTTATGCAAGCTTCTTCCACCTTCATGAATATGTAATAAACTTGGTAGAATTTTGGCCCCTTCCCACATGCGTGTACTTTTGAAATAGATGCCCCCATGCCTGATCCTCTATCAGTCATTGTGCGGTCCATGAGTCTTGATTAACGAACCTCCTCAGCCAGAACGAACTTCCCCCCCCCCCCCTCCTTTTTTTCATATCCGCTTTTTCCTCTTCCTTTGTACCGACACGCAGACACTCCTTCCTTCCCCGCGCGGTCCCCCGATCGTTAGGTTCTTCCCGCTATTTGTTTGATAACGTATAGTTCTTCTTCTTCTATTGGCGTCATGCGGATCACCGTAGTTTCGCTTTGGATCAACAAGAAGGTGCCTATAATACCCCCCCCCTTTCTCCTCCCGTTCTAATTTCTCCGTCGGGCTCCCCACATTCCTGCCAGTTAATCGGAGGCCTGGTGAGAAAGTTGTGCCTTAGCTTCTTGTCCGCCTTCCGAGTTCCCCCCCTAGTTAAGCCGTTTGGCCCAATCGACTCCCGCCAGTCGTCTCCCAGGGCAGTGTCTTCTTTACCAAGCTTTTTTTTTTTCATTATGGAAACCCATTTTACTTCTATCACTTTCGTAGAGATGACGATATTGTACCCCGCTGGTGGAATTTTTTTTTTTTGACCATGTAGTCTCTCCCCCATTTTCCCTGTTGTTTTTGTTTCTCAATTTACTTTTACCATTTCCCAACTACCTCCGGTCTGGCAGCCATCGCGATCGCGCGCGACTTTCTTTGTTCAGCTGCCCCCCCTAATACCCATCGCCTTGCAGCTTCGAATAATCCGGCCTTTCTTTACGCGTCCATGTTTTTCCTGACTCGTTTAATGGATGCCGACGATTGTATGTCTTGCCTTCCTCCGTCGACCACTCTGCCCCATGGGCAAAGTGCAAACGCCACACGGCAACTGCTTGGACAGTACCGTTTGTTCTTCATCTCCATCCTTTTTTGGTAACGAGGATGAGAAGTTTTTCAATGTTCCGTATTTTATTCCCAATTCGGGTTGATCCCCTTTTTCCCCCTTTCCCCAATATTTCCCTCCCGAAGATTCCCGTGGCCTCCTTGGTCGATCCCTACAAAACTAGAGTTACTCCCCCCCCCCGATCGCTTTACCCCTCTCCTGATGTTTTTTTGCATGCCCCCTTTAAGCTACCCCATTTTCTTTGAAAATCCGTGGCTTGAGTTTGCCTTCGGGATCGATGGGCAGTTGGATGCCGCCGCGCCCTCGCAATGCCGCTTCCCCGATGATCTTTTCCCTTTTTCCCTGATTTGCTCTCACGCGCCTTGTCGTGAGTCACCCGTAGAACGCGAGTCAGACTCCTGCCCCTTTCCCAGGCTTTATTTAGTGCTTCTTAAATCGTCCCTTTGCTCTCGGAAGGTCGACTGACCTTCCGCTAGTTCTCCATGTCCCTACGTGCCCACGCTCTTTCCCCTCGATCGAACGAGTGCCGTCTGGCCGCGAGACCGAAAGCCCCCCCTGCTGCGACCCCAGACACCTTCCTTGCCACCCTCTCCCACCGGTAATACAGGTCAAACCGATGAAGGTCGCTCCCTGCTGAAGTTCGTCTCTACCAGCCCCCACTTTATCCTCTTCTTGTCCTCTCCAAAACCTTACTATTACCCGATAACCCCCCACCGCCATTGGAGAACCTTAACTTCCTAGCCCCTCTCCACGTCTTTACGCCTATTCAAATCGCTCTCCGACTTATTTGTTTCATCCTCTGACCTTGACCTCTACACTGCCTCGGCACAAAACTGCTTTATGATTGTTCTCGTCTGTTCACTTCGTTTAAGTTGGGTCTCGCTCTATATTAGATATTGTTCTCCCCCTTGCGTGGCCCCGAGTCCTTTTCCCCCGTGCTATAATTATCGCCTTCAAACTATTTTCGGTTTTTTTGCAAACTGCGCCAAAAGTCCCCCTTGCCCAAGTCTTGCATTACAGACATCGCGTAATGGTCTTGGGCGTACGGGCCGCAAACAATCCTTCGTAAGCGCCTCTCGTTTTTTCCCTATGGTGGAATCCTGCGTTTAATTTTCTCCGTTCACAACGGCTCTTTTTGCTGAGCTCCCTTTTTTGTTTCGTCCTTTCCAACCTCCCCCCCCCCATGCTAGATGCCCTATTGTTTGCTAAATGTATGCTACGGCGGCAGGATGGGCCACATTGTCTTCGCCCGTCCGTTCCCCCCCCTTTCACCAAGGTCTAGTGTTCCCCCTGAAGCATCTTTCAACGCGGACCCCGCTTGTGCGCCTGCCCCTTTTCCACAGCGAAGACCGCTGCCAGGATGTACCTCCCCCCCCAGGTATTTCCTGTGGTCCGTCGAGGGAAACGACACCCCCCCCTTCCTACTCGGCAATTAGCCGAGGTTTTTTTTTCCCCCTTCTCGCGGACGGCGTAAGCAGTGGTCGTGCTCTTTTCGGATCACGGCCACTGGCGCCGGATCTCCGGACCGGGGCTTTGACCTTCCATCCACAAAGGGGGTGGTTCGAGCGAGACTCACCCCCCTTCCCTCGGTCTCGTGACCAGTTGGACTTCGATTTCTTAAACTGCACTGTCCCACCCCAAACCCAAAACCACACAAATGCTAACCGAGGTTTGTTTTTCCGATATACCTCCTGTACCCGTTGGTCCTTGCCAGCCGAGAGGGAACCCTTTTTCAATCCATAGCTTTCCCTTTCCTGTAATGCGGGGACGGCCGATCGCTCTGCTTTCTCGACTGATAGCGTTCTTTGTCCATCTGACCCAAGGACCTGACCGCACTCTTTCCTCGTTGTTGTTGTGATTCCGATAGCGGTGGCACTGCCTTCTTTCCGGACCATGACTAAAGGACCTCGACTGTAAGGATTTCTCCATGACCTATCATCTTCCAAGCCCGACATTCGTGGACTGCCATCTTCATTGAGAGTGTCTATCCGACTTACATGAGCCTGACCGTCTTCCTCCTTCTTAAACGATATTCACAGGACCAACATTGCTTTTGTGGACTTTTTCATTTGTGCCCCAAGCTTTGGGACCATACTCTCTAGAGATAAGACCTCTTCACTCCCCTCTGCTCGAGATAATCTAACTTCTCCCCCCCATTTTTTTCGTAAGCCTCCTTAGGAAGTGCGATTCACGAAATCGTGGCCTGACCATCACCCACGCCCGCTTTCCAAGGCGGAAGGTTCTTTCAACCACCCAAATCGTTGTGGACTTCGGTTTGTTGGAACCTCCAGGCTAAACACGTAGGCCGCATATTCTTGCGTGCACGGAATCTCTCGTTATCGTCTTTTCTTCCCTTTCCTCGAACATACTTGAAAGTGTTTTGCCCTGATCTAGCCTGGGTGGAGGTCTGCCTCCCTTTGATTCTCCTCTGCCTTCTTGCGCTCCCTGTCCGTACGAAACTTCCACCGTTCCCTTCATGATTCAGGGTTTGCAGTGTAAATACAGGGGACTGGCGCCCTGGTTTTTCACCAAAGCTAGCTCATGAAGCCAGGCAATCGGACCGCCTGAGAGAGCTCGGCTTTTTGTGCGCCTCCCAATCCCCGCCCCCCTCGACCATGTCTGCTAGGCTAATGAAAGCTCTTGCTTTTGCCTTCACCTTTGAAGGCTTTTCCCCACTGGGCATAAGAGCTCCCGGCAAGCCTCGGTTGGCAGCCCTTGATTTCACTCCCGATAGCCGCCGACTCGTCTCCCCACCCGGTGAACGCCACGAGAATCTTCCCTCGGTTGGTTTTGGGCCCCCCTTGAGGTTGAGTTCTGAGGAAGCTCGCCAGTCCGTCGCGCGACTTTGTCCACCGGCGTGATCGGCTTACTGATTGTCAATGTGTCCGGGTGCTTCCGATTCTCGTGTCTTTGAGGAGATAGTGTGTTTTGCCTGTGCCGTTCAACTCATCAACGATCCCTTCCTTCCTCGTCACTTTGATCATGGAAGGCAGACCGGTCCTCTACAGGATTTGGGAGTTCCTTTCACGCTTTTCCCACTCTTGCTTTCAGGATCAACGAGGAACCCCCCTGGTTCCCGAAAGTTCTTTTCTGCATCGAAAGTCTTGCCTCTTGAACAATCCCTTTCCCGTCTCACTTTTACAGAAGAACGTATGTTCGTCACGAGCATGCAAGCTCTTACTGCTCTCGTATCTCCCAGGTTTCTTAATGTACCTCCAATGAGTGACTTTCTCCAGCACCAAAGCGTAACTTGTGCGTTGGCATGGCGCTTCACTGCCCCCCTCGCTGGAAACATCATTACTTCCTCCTCTCTCGTCTGAGAACCATGAAAAGGGATTTCCCCTCTTCCCCTTCCACCCCCGCTCTACACCCTTTCATCCCCCACGACCCTTCTACTATCCCCCCTATTCTTTCCTCCTCCTCTCCACCCCCTCTCCTTTCTTGCCTCTTTCTCATCCCTCCCTTTCCTTCCCTCTCCGCTCCATACCCCCACTCCTAATCCCCTTTCGTCACTCTCCCCTTTCCCCTCCTCTGCTCCCCCCCCCCCCCTCATCCCGGCCATCTCCTCCAGCTACCCCCCAACCCTCCACCTCCCCTCCTCTCTCCCCTCTCTCCCCTTGGCCCCCCTCCCCCTCCTCCACCCCCTCTCCTGTTCACCTCCTGTCAACCCCCCCCCGCCCCCCTCGTACCTCAACCCCCCTCCCTTCCTTTGTTCCCTTCCTTCCCTCCCCCCTCTGCATGTACCTCCCTCCACCACACCCACTCCTTTTCCCCTTTCCTCCCCCCCTGTACCTCTCCTCACACTCTCCCCACGCCTTTCTCCCTCCCTCATCTCCGCTTACCCCTCCATTTCCCCCTTTCCCTCCACCCTCCTCCCCCCCCCCACCCCCCCATCGTCTATTTGTTCTATTCCACCACCCACTCTTCCCCCCTTCCCTCACTTTCTTCCCCCCCTCCCCTTCCTCCCTACCCCCGTCACCCCTCTTCCCCTCCACCCCTCCTTATCCCACACACCCTCTCCCCCTCTACCCTTATACCCTCCCCCCCTTCTCTGCCCTGCTCCTTCTCCCTGCCTGCGCACCCCTCCCCCCTTACCGCTCATTCTACACATTCCTCACTTTCCTTCCTCCTCCCCCCCAACCTCTCCGCCTCTTTTCCCTTACCTCCCCCCCCTATTTTTTTCTGCTTGCCACCACTCTCTTTCCCTTTCCCTTCGTCCCCTCCGTTTTCCCTCCCGCGTCACCCCCCCTGTTCCCCTTATCCCCCTGTTTCCGCCCCCCCCCGTAGCTTCCTTTACTGCCCTCTCTCCTACCCCCTCCACCCCCTTTTCTCCGCCCTCCTTTCCCCTCCCCCCCTCTTCTTCTACATTTTCCCTTCTGCTCTCTCTCCTTTCCATTTCGCCTACTCTCGCTCTGGTTTCTCCCATCTCTTGCCCGCGGTTACAAACCCATCCACCCCTCCCCCCCCACCCCACCGACCCTCCCCCTTCTCTTCCCTTTTGCCCCCTTGATCTCACCTCCCCCCCCCCCCTCCCCATCATATTCGTCCCTCCCACGACCCGCCCAACTCCGCCCCCCCCCAGGCCTCCTTCCCCCGCCTTAACCCTTCTCCTCTCCTCCCCCCCTCCTTCTTTCCCCCCTCCCCCTCCCCCTCTCTACCCTTTTCTATCCCCCCTCCCTCCCCACCTTCACCCCCCCCTGCTGCGTCCCCCTCACCCTTCTGCCTTCCCCCTATCCCAATCTCCCCCTCCCCTCCCCTGCTTTTTCTTTGTCGATCAAGCCAACTAACGCCAGAGATTGTCGTCTTACTTGCTTTTTATTTTTTTTATACCGTTCTCAATCGCTAGGTCCTCGGATCTGGTGAGGGAGACCAGGTGACGATTCTTTTATTTTTTTTTTCCCCCCCTCCCCGGTTATACACATTCTCGTTTGCCCCTTATGTAGACGTACGTCCTCCTTTATGCCAGTCTCGCAGCACTTGTTTTCTTTCCCCCCTTTCCTCCCTCTCTGCTTCGGAGGCCCGCGTAGTCGCAATTCCATCAGGAGCAAGCACGATTTAAATTTTTGTCCCTCCTGCGACCACTTTTCTTTCCCATTATTTCACACGTTTTTCAGGAGAGAAGGGGCTCCTATTTTTTTTCTCCCTCTTTCGTGCGCCTCTCGTGCCCTTTCCCCATCCTTTTTCTAATGGGTTCCCAATGGTTAGAGCGTTTCCCTTCCTTAAGAGTTTTTTTTTTTAATATAGAGTCTACACTTTTCCCAATTCAACCCAGAGGTTGGGACAGACAGACGACATCCCCCCCTCTGCCTCCCTATGATCTCTTCCTTTGAATCCCCATAAAGTTTTTCCCTTTTGTTACCCCGATACTCCCCTCTTTCCCGCACTCAATTGTCTCTGAGGTTCCCTTAGTGGATTGCATTTTTCTCATTACACATCTTTTTCCTTTCTAAGTCGAAGGAGGTCCCCCCAGGGTCAGCTCCCCCTTTGGAAGATTTTTTGAACGGGTTTTTGTTCACCTTCTTTTTTCACCTTTTTGTTCCCACCCTCTTCCTCCCCCCCGGGGTCCCTTATTTCACCTGTTAGTATTTACACCGCCCATAGGCTTATTAATCATTTAAGATCTCTTTGCCCCCTCCTTTCCCTTTGTTCACATGACAATCGATTAAGCCCTCCCTCTTTTTCTCCTCCAGATGGAAGATGGATGTATTGATCTGTTTTTCACCGGACGAGTCACCCTTTTTCTTTTTCCCCATCCCGGCCTTTGTTGTTTAGTCTCTGTCTAGTTGAAGAGCCTCGCGGCCCCTTCCGGACTCTGCTTCCATCTCTTTCGTTCATCTTGACGCAAGGATTTCTGCCCCCATTGCTTCGTTTGCGGTTTTGACTTTTTGGACGCCGCTTGCAAGCCTCCCTGATCTGAGTCCTGATCACTCTGGTGTTCTGCAGATTCGATTTTGTCGCCTCGGTTGTTCACATCTCCCTTTGTGCCATAGATTCATTCGGATTCCCTCACCCTCTGGCGTCGCGTTTTGAATGACCATCGTTTCCTCGTTTTTCTCTCGCTTTTTCTAAGTGAGACCCCCCTCTTCAATCCCCGTTTTCCCTTCCTACTTTCCCCCAGTCAACATGACTCGCGATGGACTCGTGATGAGTTCGTTCCCCCCCCCTCACCCCTTCCCTATAACCTACAAAGTACGCTTAAATTTCTCCCCCTCCCCTGCATTGAACTTAATTGCCTATGCCGATGCACGCTTCCTCTTTTTCCGGGCCATTTTTTTCCCGGCCTTACCCCTTTTCCCTATCCCTCTCCCCTACGCCTTCCTTTATCGCAACACCCCCCATATGCCGATGTTGTTTTTATTCGGGTTCCCGTTTTGGCTTTTTTTATATGTTTGATCCCATTTTTTTTTTCCACCTTTCTCTTCCCCCCTTTTTTGCTTCCCCCCCTCCCCTATCGCGGCTTTTAAACACCCATTTTTTCCCCTTCCCCTCCTCTTCTCCCCGACGAAACTGCAGATTTTTTTTAACTGACGTTCTCGGTTTCGTCCTTTTCCCGCGTGGGAGTCGAGTATGTCACAAACTCTCTGGGCGCTTTAGCTTTTTCCTCTTGCCGTTTCTCTTTTTGTTCAAACCGGAGCTTTTTTGAACGACACGTTTTGTTTCCACTTCCCCCAGATAGAGTTCCCATGCCTTTTTTTTCCCGAATCCTCTTCCAGCCCTCCTTTTCCCCCCCGGAAAGGCTTTGACTTTATTGATCTTCGGTTCCGATCAATCTACCCCCCCCCCCCTTCGATCCCTATCCTTTAGCTATCTTGAAGGTACCCCGCTGAGACTTGTAAAGTTTCCCCCCCCGATCTCTTTTTCTCCCCCCCTCCCCCCCCTCCTCTTTTTGGCTACGTGCGTTACTTATCATTCCCCCTTTTAAAAACCCCCCCCCCCCCCCCCCTCTTTCCTCCTCTCAGACGGTTCCTTCTCTTCCGGCTCCATTTGAAGACCTTTCTATGGGGATCAACTTCCCTTCGATTTGCATTGCCAATTTATCCTGCAGTCCCTTGGTTCTGATCCTCCAAACCTTTGTCGAGTCCCCTCTGCTTTTCCCCAGATCTATAGGGAAGATTGTTCATCGAGGCCTACCTCGGCCAATGTCTTTTTTTTCCCCCAATTCCCTTCCTCCTCAAAACGAGCCGTTTTTTTTATACCTGGAATCCTCTTCGCCCCCTTTGGCTTCCTTTAGATTTTCTTTTAGAAAACTAGTCACTTACCCCTAGATTACGCTGCTGCATGAATCTGTCTCATCGCTTTCTCTCCTCCCCCGCCTGATAGGTATTTCCCAGTAGAGCACCAGTCATTCCTCCGTCCCCATTTTCCCCCCGTTTCCCCCCCGCTCTCATAGTTAATCCCCGCTTTTTTTTTTTTTTTGGAGAGATAGGTGGCAACCCTCCTCTGACCCAATTTCTACTTTCTCCCCCCTTCTGAAAGGCTGATTCCCTCTTTTCTGTGATAGCTCTTCTTTTCTTTCTTCTGAGTTCCTCGCGTAATGTACCTTTGCCATGAAGATTTTTGTCCTCTTATTTGCCGACTGGTTCCCCCGGTTTTCCTTTGAGGATGTCGATTCGTATAACAACGACCATCTTTTTACTTTTGCACCGCCGGGATTTTCCTTCCTCAGTCCTCGCGCTCTACCCTCTTCCCCGTCTCGCTCGCTGCTCTAGCTCCCATTTTTATTTTCCCGAACTTCCTTGTATATTTTCCGTCAGCACTCCCTTTTTTTCGCCCCTCCCCTCTAAACCGCTATTCCCAAGCCGCCCTGCGATTAACAACCCCCCCAGACTTGATTAGGACTTTTTTTTGTGGTTTTTTTCCCCCGTTAAGGTCTTCATGGACCTACGTGGCCTGTTTATCTTTGCGTTTTGCGGCCGATAGCACCACCAGTCTTCCAATTACTCTCACCGCATGGCCAAGTGCCCTCTTTTGCCTCTTCTGTTTTTTTAGCCCTTTTTTATGGGTTATTTCTCCTTTGTACTTACCTCCCTCTTGCGTGGTTCGCCTCTGCTAATCGTTGCTAAACGGCCACTTTGGTGCATTTCTCTTTTTTTTTTCAGATTGGTCATGCTCTTGGAGGCGCAGTCAAAAGCTTCTGTTTTTCCCTCAGTTTTGACTACAAATGAAGCCCCAATAGGACAGCTAATCCCCTGTCTTTTGTTCCATAAACCATCCTCATCCCCCCCTCGACCCTGTCTGAATAGGACTTTTCCTGCTGTGATTGGCACTTCCCTGATTTCTTTCCCCCTGAAGTTTCTTTGCAGGTAGCGTCCTGTATTGACGAGCCCCTCATTATCCTCGGTTGGTCCCATTGCGAAAAGTATCCCTCTTAAACCCTTCCCTCCTGTTGAACCGTCAGAGCACCCGCTAGCTTGGGTTGCCCTCTTCCACCAGTGCGCTTTCGAACCAAGTTCTTTTTCTCCCCACCCCTTTTCTCTCTAAATAGATGCCTTCCCCCCCCTTGTATGCCCTGTACTTTTTTTTTTCCTCCTTCGTGTATGAAGAGATACGGTTACGCTTGTCTCTATCAAGTGGTCCTTGGTTTTTATTTTTCTACTTTCTTCCCTTAACTATAAAAGTAGTAATAGTTTGCCGCCCTGACTGAACCCCTAAGGTCTTGCACTCTTAGTTTTTCTGCACTGACAGTCGTCACAGAAAATATGGCTTCTCTTTTATCAAACTAGGGTTTATCCGTTGATTTATGACTTCAAACTTCATTCACACCGAGATGGAACCACGCCTTGCCCTCGCCGGCCCTTTCCCCCTCTTTATAGCAGGGCAAAGTAGTTTTTAGTGCTCTTGCGTCCCCACGTTCCGCCTCTTCCTCCCCAACATGGAGTCGATGTGAATGAACGGACAATAGGGATTTTTGCCTCGAGGTCGCCTCCGACGGCGCCGCCTATATTATTCTTTCCCCGGAGCGGCCTTTCACCTGAATACGAGCACTACTAAATAAACACTCAGACCTTCCAGACTGGTTGCGCGACGTTAGATACATCACCTCTGTTTCCCCATCCCTCTTGAGGCTTCCGCGTTAGGGGGTCTTTTAATGTGACCATGGTGCCGTTATTCGCGAGGCTATGCTACTTGATTGTACTCACGGTTTTTGATAAGAACTGAGTTTTGGACCCTTACAGGTTGCAAAATATAATTTCCCTACTCCGTCAAAAAATGACCTCGCGGAAAGTACGGACAACCTTGCCAGTTCAATCGGCTGATGGTGTGTGCTAGTGATGCCCCGAATATCTGATGGCCGCCGGCGAGCCCAAGACCCGGACGCAGGTTCCCTTTTCACTAGATTACCCCTTTGCCCCCTTCCGGACTGACATTTCGCTTTAGACGTCTTCTTTCCCCTGACCAGCTTCCGGCGTCGTGTATGAGGTGGATTCTTGCTCTCTCCATCTTTTGTTTCTCGGCTTTTGGCCAACAGGTGAAAAATGGTACCCCCTCCATCTCTCTCTGAATTAAGGGGTTGTTTGCTGAGATGATTACCCTTTTCCCCCAATCAAAGCTTTTTTCTTGGGACCAGCCATAGCCTCCCCTCGGCGGTAACTCTCTAGCGTCCCGGTAATCAAAACCCCACCTAATACGCTCGGCGTTTGAGGTCTCAGAAACGAGAAATTGTCGCCGTTACGGTTCCGTTTTTTTTCATTCTTGAGTGAACGACGTGATTTCTTCTTTTTTTTGCTTCTTTTTGCCCCTGAATCGCACCCGTCACGACCAAGGGTCAGGGATTGTGGCAGGATAGCATTCCTTTCTTTTTCTACATGTTTTCCCTATTGAGACCTGGGGATGCGATTGAATGTTTTTTTTTTACTTTCTTTTTCCCCCTCCCCTTCGTAACTACTTGACTTCGACCAATATCCGTTTCCGGGTAAAGGCCTATGGGTCACCCAGTTTCCCCCCCCCGCGGCTAAGCCCAGATGTCACCGGCGCTGTTATGATCTGAGTTTCGAAAACGGCAGCCCATTTCTGGTCCCCACTTTTCATGCTGTTTCCCCCCCCCTTAGCTCGATTGGCTGTTGAAGCCGCGACTTCTCTTACATCTTCCAGGCCCGCGGTCTCGGCTTTTTTCTCCTCCTCTTTGGCTGATTTTAGTCACGCCTTGGCGGGTGTCACATTTTCCCACGTAGGTGGCTACGATCTTCCCTTCCCTTTTCCCCGTTGCAAGCAACTACACTCGTTATCAGCCTAAATCGTACATGAATGAAGTATGGTCGACTGGCACAGAGGCGTTGTTTTCTCCCCGCTTGGCGATGCGGGATACCCCCCAGGACGGGTTAGAACTAGTCTTTTTTATGATGTTGACGAGAAAGAGTTTGTGCTTTCGTTTTTCTCCCCCCCCTATGGTAAAGGACCTACGGGTCATGTTTCCATGTTCAAAGTCCCCAGATTGACGGTTCTATGTTTTTCCGTTTTGTGTGTTATCTATAGCCCCCCCCGTCCCCTATCATATCCTTCTTCTCGAGACAAACCCGCTAAAGAGCTTTCACAGCCTCAGCGATTTCCCCCCCCCTTCCCCTTCCCTCTCCCTCTCTCTCCCTGATGCAGACGAACCTTTTATATCTTGACCACCTCTCCCCCGCCGAACGAAGGTGATAGAACCCAACCGTGAAGACCCTCTTTCCTTCGTTGCCCCGCTTTCGGCTTTTTTCTCCCTTCTTGCTATCGTTGTTTTCCCCAAATTCGGGCCAACCTGCTTACGCTCTCGGGTCCATCGCGGTCTTCCCCCCCCTGTTTCCTTTCAAACTCCGTCCGTAAATTCGCAGTTCTCCACTATGCATGACGTCCCCCATCGGAGTGAGTCGATCGGTATTCGTCCCACCCAAACCCCCACCCCCTCCCTCTCTCTATCTCGGCGTGGTCCTTGAATGGTTTTCATTTGTACTTCAGAGCTATTTTTCACCCCTTCTTTTTTTTTTCTGCGCGTACCGGTAGGCCAATGCAACCTTTCGAGTCCTTCCCAAATTGGGCCGGTTTTTCTCCCCCCTTCCTCTTATCGCCGCTACTTCGCTCGGGATTCCCCATCGACAACTTTGCTCGCCTCCTCCACCCATCACCCTTTTAGAGAATATCAGGCTTGTTCCTCTTGGCAACTGCTGATGTGCCGCTTTTCCCATTGTCCCTTCAATTATACGACCGTCCCCCCCCTGCCGTTTCGATGCACGAAAATCCTTGGCTACGCTCTCCCTTGAATATGGACAATGGTTCCCCAACCCCTTTTCCACATCAGAGAGGTTTTTTTTTTTTTTCCACTTTATCTAGGAGAGAATGAGCGGTGGTGATATTGTCGTGTTTCCTCCTGTATGTGCCTATATCCTTCGACTTGATTCCCCTTTTCCCCCATCCCAAAAGGGGTTCGACTTCGCTTAATCGGAGCGATTTTTCTATTTTCCTCCTTCCTCTCTCATCGGGACCGGGTTGGGTACCCCTTCCGCATTCAAAAAAAAAAAAAAAAACAAAAAACCACAACCCCCCCTCAGCAGATGTTTTTTTTCTCGATTTTAGCGGACATTCCTCCCCGGTATTTTCCCTTTGCCCCATGTAAGCTGAGGAGACCTCCATTCCTAGCTTATTCCCTCTGATGCCCCCCTCAGACGAGCGTCTGTCTCCTGCAAAGAGCCTGATAGGATTTTTTTGTCCCTCAATCATCCTGTCCAGTACAACCCCCCTTTCCCCCGCTCGTTGCCCCTAATCTCTTCCGTTGTTGTTGTTTAGGAGCGGTGGCAACGCATCAGGGAATGGAAATGCAGTGCCCGACCTCGACTGATACCTCTTTTCTGACTTTTTCAGTCTTGATTAGCTCGCTCTTCGGGCATTAGCAAGATATGGAATTTATTTTCTCCTCGTTCCCTTCGCCGACTGTCCGGTGAGGATGCAGCTATCGGAGTCCCCACTGAAAAACATCTGATACGTTTTTGCTTCGTCTCACACCCGGGCTGTTCGCTCTTTCGTCCCGATACTCCGAGGCCCTCGAGCTCAGCTCTCCCACCCATTTGTTTTGGCTCAACCAGGTCGTCAGTCCCGCCCCTTCACTTTTCCGGCTTGACTCCCCGCCCGACTTTACCGCGCGCGAGTTTGCCCCCCCACCTTCTTGCGATGTAGGGACGCGGTTGGGGTTGGAACCCGTGTCTTTTTCCCAGATACAGATATTCTTTGTTCGTTCACGCACGTATCGCCTTCCCTTTGATCTAATAATTGGTACGTCTGAGTCCATCGTGCTCGATTATCAAATTGTGCTGGTTTTGCGATTCGGCTAAATTGCGCTTATCT
>Ga0179593_1563706_pt1 | contig 17469 bp, 28 predicted proteins | sample CZODoug2_1_08_16_FD_185931 | JGI IMG/M metagenome (GOLD analysis project Ga0179593, IMG submission 185931) | Vadose zone soil fungal communities from Angelo Coast Range Reserve, California, USA - CZODoug2_1_08_16fungal (PacBio error correction) | ecosystem: Environmental > Terrestrial > Soil >... | reverse complement strand
TTCCCCCCCCTCCGCGCGTACTCTTTTAAGATCGCGCTTCCTTTTTCAGAAAGATAGTTGCTTTTTTTGGCAGCTTTCTTCTTCTTTCTCCCGACCGACGCTTTTTTTTTCTATTACTATTCCCTCTCTCCCGATGCCGGCGAAAGCGGATATCTCTTTTTCCTAATCTTTCCCATTTTTCCTCGGCGGAGAGGACGACGTACAAGTGCCTCCGACTTTGGGTTCCCCCTGATGTCTTTTTTTCCAACATGAAACACAAAGTCTCCCTTCCCGAACTGCAAGACGGCATGCGATCTTGTCGTATGAGGTCCTTTTTTTTTCTTTTTGATGTGTGAAAAAGGAGGAATCGTGGTGGGAAGCTTGGGCCTCTGTTTTTTGGACTGATTTTCCACTTCGAAACGGCTTTGGCGGATGTCTCGCTCTGCGGCTGCGGCGAGATAAGGAGTCTCCATTCATTTGAGCTTCCCCTTCCCTCGGTGATGAATTTCAAAAGCCCGGTTCTATGATCCCTTCCTGAGAAGCCCTTCTTTTCTCGACGAAAGCGCCGGTACCCTTCTGGCGGACGTTTTTTCTTTGTTAGAAGTGGAGAGGTGAGTCGGGTTCCTTCCTTGTTACTTCGCCTGTCCCCCTCTTCGGCTATAGACATAAGGTCCTTCCTCCAAACGAAAGCGCTCTGCCCCTTACTCCTCCCACGCGGACTTCCTGGACGTTTCCCCCCCCTTCTCTTCTCATGGAGGCTTCGATCCGCTTTGGATGAGCTCGCTACCTGGGAACTTCCCCGGCACCTACCTATTTGGCCCTTTTCCCAGAGAGGACATAGCGGTTCCCCCCCCTAACTTTTTTTTCTTCTTGTCCCTCTCGGTTGGGAACTTCAATGGGAAGATTGCTGACTGTCCCCTTTCTGGAGAAAGGGTCGTCTTTGTGGTAGTGTCTTTTTCTGTTACCCGATTTTGAGAGTAGTTAAGATCACTCCCCCTCGCCGGTGGCGAGCGCTAGGACATCCTTCCCCTTCCAGGAAGAGTCCATTTTTCTTCCCCCCCATCCCCCCTATTTCTGCTCGAAGGAGAACGATTGCCGCCCCTTCCTCCGAAAGAGTCGACCCCTTCCTAAGTTGACCTTGCTCGATTTTTTGGTGGAATCGTTACTCTTAATGGTGGAAGACCCTTTCTTCGTCGTAGGTTCCCTTTCAAGGCGGCGAATCGATTTTTTTGCCCTTCCCCGACCGTCTTCGTGTTTGGTTTCGTTGCGAGCCTTTTTTCCCCAAGGCAGCCCCGGTCGTGATGTCTTCCCCTCCCTCGAGGGGTCCTTTTCTTGATGACTTTCTTTTTTTTCTTTATGGTATGGGGTTGGCCTGCCTGTTTTCCCCCTTTTTTGCCCCCACCCCCCCCCCCCCCCCCCCCCTTAGAGGTGCGGGTGGTTTCCGGGGAAGTCCGTGGCCATCTCCCCTTTTTCCCCTGAGATATCGTGGAAGTTCTTTTCCCGATTATCATGATTTTTTCAAGAGGCCCCTTTTTCCCTATCCCCGCGTGCCGAGCTCCTGTGGCGGTCCCCATTTTCGTCGTTTCCCTTTTTTCCGGAAGGAACGAATCGCAAGTTCCCTTTTTCTGCTCCTCTCCTGCGTCAGAGATAGTGCTTTTTTTCTTTTCTTTCTTTTTGCGTCGAAATCCCTTCCTTGAGCGTCGATGGGATTACCCGGCCCTCTTCTTTTGGAATTAGATTCACGATTGCACGTCTTCTTTGCTTCGCTATCGTTGTTTTTCCCTTCTGGGGTGTTTCACACCCCCTTTTCCCGAGGGTTGTTTTCTCTTCTCCCTTCTTATAGGACGGGCCCTGCGGTTTTTTTCTGTTCTCTCTAAGCATTTTTCTTGCGTCGGACATGTTTTTTTTTAATCTGATTGGAGAGCCGAGTCTTCTCCAGTGATTGCACCAGCAATCTCTCTTGCGAAATCTTTTTTCTTCTTTTTTCTGTTGTTAACTGGCTGCCCCTTTTTTTCTCATGCCACTTCCTCCTCCCCTTTTTTTTTTTTTCAGTTCAAGCATTTTTTTTCATCGACGCCCGACCTTTTTTCGTTCTGCAGGAGAAACTTCGTCTTAGTGGCCCTTCCCCTTTTGCGAAGAAGACGTTTGTACCCCTCGAGATTGATTCCTCCTGGTCCTTTTCCTTCTTTGGATTCCTTTTCCCTTTCAACGGTGGATTTTTCTCTTTCCGTTGGCGCCCTCTTCCCCTACAACTCTCCCCCCCTCTGTCGGAAAGAATTTAACGGCCATTTTTCTATCAATCGCTTATATTAACGTACTTCGCTGACCGCTTTTTCTTTTCTCGCAAAGAAATGAAGCTCTCAAGTTGAAGCGCCAATGAATTTTACCTGTCGCCCTTCTTCGAGGAGGGCACGGTAAATATTTCCTCCTTTTGGTACTTGCTTAATAGATGGTTTCCCCCTCTCTTGGAAAAAAAGAAAGCTCCTCTTCATGATCCGCTCGCGAGTGAAGCACTTTTTCCACGTTTTCTCCCTTTTCTCCTTTTTTTGGCAGACGAGGAGGGAGTGGCGGGTTATCACCCTTCTCTCTTATGAGGATTTCAGTCTTTCTCCCCTCAATAACTCCTTGGTTTTTTTCCTGTGGCGGAGGATATCTTCTCTTTTTTCGTTGTGTTTTTCTCCTTTATTACTCGCCCCCTCCGCCTTTTTTTTCCCCTGGAACGACGATAAGTCCTCATCATCCCTCTACAGAGCATGGAGACATTCTTTCTTCCGCAGTGTCTCAGGACTTTTTTTTTTTTCAGGAGGCACGGCGAGCGGTCCTTCCTTGCTCGGTGTATCCGCGCAGAACGGCATGAATCCCCTATCACAGCCCTTTCCCCCTCCGTTGGACAGTGCAAGCCTCGCGCCCTTCTTGTCGGTTTTACGAACCTTTTTCATCATTGCGCGTCCCCCCTTTCATTCTTTTTTTTGGCTATGCCGAAATCCCCCCCTCTTTTCGCCGCGGGTGCGAGGCGAACCCCCCCCTTTCCCCTTTTTTTTTTTCCCTTGAAAGAGACGATGAAATCTTTTTTTTTTTTCCCCTGCCCTGTTTGCTCTGGTCTCGCGTTCCTGACGGCGCCTTACTTTCATAAACCGTGACCTGTCCTTTCAGCAGTTCCGAATCCTTATTATACCCCTCTCTTTGAAGGAACAGTCGGAGTAGCCTGTCTTTCTTTTTTCCACCCCGCGACGATTTCTTATTTTTTCTGCAGCATCGCGCACTTTCGGCGTCGATGATGTACTGAGGTACCCCCCCTCTTCCCCAGTTAAGCGCGACTTTTTTTCGAGTTCGCCTCCATTCCATAGGCAATCCCTTTTTCGCAGGATCTCGCATTTTTCTATTCCGGATGGCGGTGCAATCAAGCTTTTTTCCCCCAAAATTTCCTCTCTCTCCTCCTTCTCTCAAAATCATGTAAGCCGGACAGCACCTTTTTCCTTTTTTATACCTGTGTCTGTCCCCCGAGAGCCTCCTTCCAGCGAAAATTATTGCCCCTTTCCCCCTGAATTGTTTCCCCCCCCTTGAAGGGAAAGGAAAGATCCTGCAGCCATCTTTTTCTCGTGAATGAGACTCTCTCCCCCCAGAGTTAGGGACCGCCTTGAATGGGACTTCCCTCAGTAGAACCCCCAGTCTTTCTGGAATAAAGATTCCCTGAAACCTAGACAGAAGGCACCCCCCCCCTTTCGGAAGGATAATAGGCCCCCAGAAGACCAAACTTTCCTTACCATTAGAGTGAATTACTCTCCATCTCTAATAGGCCCCCCTAACAGCGGTGCAACCCCTAATGGGGCGTAACCCCCTTCCAGCACTCGGCCTCGATATTCCGACAAAGGAATTTACCTAGCCTAACCTTCTATAATTCCTCCCACGATATCGCCAGGGTCTTATTGCACTCCCCCCTCCCTAGATCATGACCGGACGCCCCTCCCCCGATGACTTTTTTTCAGCCGGTCCACTCCCCAATTGCACTACATTCACCCCTCCGAAAAAAATCAGGCCCCCGATTGCTTTCCCACTTAAACTCTGGATTCTTATCATGAAAGCTTCCCTTGTCCGAGGCCCTTCCCAACCATGCTCACACCCCCTCCGGTCAAGTTTTCTTTTTTTCCGGCAGCCTGGATCAGATCGCTCCCCAGAAACTACGGATTAAAGCTTTTTCTTATCTAGCCCCTCTCCCCCCTGGGACGATAAACCCTTTTCCCTTTTTCCTCGAAGCAGTCTTTTTTTCTGACCCAGCAGATGCGTTTTCCCCCCTCGGATCGTCGGCGAATCCCTCCTCCATCGCGTATAATATTTTTTCCCTCAGGGCACCCTTTTTTGGGATGTCCTCGAGATCGCCCCCTGCTTCTCTTTGTGATCTTTTTTCCCCGGGAGGATCTTGTTCCTCCGTCAGAATTTCAAAACCCCCCCCCCCTCCTCCCCAAGAAAGCGAAAGATCCCCCCGCCATTCCCATTCCTCCCATAGGTCTTTTTGAGAGCGGCACGTCATCTTGTGGTGACAAAGAGATTCCCGGATGACGCTGCTCTTCTCTTTATGAAGTTCCCTTCTCGCGAATTCTCCCTTCCTCTCCTTATCAAGTTTTTTCCGTCACACACAAGGACCCTTCCTTTCCTTTCTTCGATGTCACTCTCTTCGTGGCCCGTATGGCTATCGCCTCTCCCCCTTCGCCTTAACAATGATGGAGTCCTCCCCGTCATTTTAACCCCCCCCGTCCGCCCTTCCCCCTTCTTTACGGTATTGCTTCGCAATTATTACCTCCCCTTTTTTTCGAAAGAGATGATGGATGTTTTTTTGATGGTGGTGCTCCCCCTTCCCCCCAAATCCCCTCCCCTCCAGCTCTACTTTCTGCGCAAGAACTTCTCTCGACTCTTTCTCGTTTAAAATAGTAAAGTAATCTTTCCCCATTACCCCCCTTCTAATCATTTGTCACCCTTCCTCCGCCGAATCCCTATAGTGGCCCTATCCTCAGGGAAGGAGTGACCGATCCTGCGGGAATTCCCCTCCTGGAGGTCCAACCTTTTCCCTCTGGTTCCAACAAATCGCCCCTTCCCTCATGTATCCCTCGACCGCGTATTCTCGCAATCCTCTTCGTCAGTCGACCCCCCTTCCTTTCGACGGCATTCCTCCCCCCGAGTGGATAGTAATGCCTTTCCTCCTAGTCTTCTTCCCCCTTCTTGCCACCCGCCCTTCCGGTCCTCCAGATTTCTTAGGATAGACGACTTTGAGCTTTTTCCCCTAGACGATCCTGGCTTGATTCTCTTTTTTCATCTACTCCCCTTTTTTTAATAGATGAAATCGAGCGTCCCTTTCGGTAACTGGCGAACTTTTTTCCTGAGATCCGTCCTTCTTTTGAGGGCGGGTTTTCTGATCCGCTTTTCTCTCTTCGTTAAGCGGGATCCCTTCCTGAGTTGGCGCTTCCGTGAAAGCGGATCTTTCCGGCTTTCTTTCTTTGCACGAGGCGGATACGGCTTCCCCCGGCCCGAGGACGAATTCGAGGGCGGACCCCCCCCGATGACCCATGCCTCCTTTTTTCCCCAAAAAAAAGAGAATGACAGCCCTCCTAAGACTGACTTTAGTCCTTTATCCCCTCCCTATTCTAGGATCCCTTTTTCTTTTCCTTCCCTCAGATGGACAATGTATTACTTGTGGGAAGCGGGCGGTTTTTTTCTTTTGAAAATAGTCCCCTCCCTGCTTCTTTGTTTTCTTCGCATTCTGTCTTTGCTCCTCCCCCCCTCCTTCGAGCTTTTTTCCCTTTTAGGAGTTGAGACGGCGCACCCCCACCATAAATTCCAGGTTTCCCCCCATGTTCGAGAGCGGGCGAGAATAGCTTCCTTTTGAATCGTAGTACTTCCTTTACCTTCAACAGTGCTCTCTTTTTTTTCTTTGGTGTTCTTGGAGTGTCGCCCCCCTCTCGTTGATCGCAGCTAAATCTTTCACTGACTGATAGACAATAAGGGGGCCGGATCCGGTCCCCAAAAACGCAGTTTGACCCCTGATTTCCCTCCTCTCCTCCCTCGTCCTCTTTACCGCAGCGGTCTTTTGCGGCGGGGAGAAGGCGGCTATCTAGGTTCTCCTCATGCGCGAGCGATTTTTCCCTTTAGCCCCCGGAACTTCACTCTCATACGCTTGCCCCTTTCCCCCCCGTGGCCACAACGACCGTGCCGCGCTCGGCAAAACCCTTTGAAGGTCCTTCCCGTCTTGTTCGGTGCGGAGAGAACGGTTTCTCTTTTTGGTGGCAGTTTCTCTTTTTTTCCTCGTTCTGTACAAGATCCGCCCCCCCCTTAAGATCAAAGAACGATAATTCTCCTGGCTTCTGCGAGAGGTCCCCCAACTGCTAGGGAAAGCGGCCACCCCCGTTCACATGAGATTCCCTCCTTTCTAGAAGTTTCTCCCTTCCGTTTAATAGAAGATACATTTTGTTCGACCCGATAGAGACTTCTCTTTTGAGCTACACTTTTCCCTATAAGACGAATGTTTTTCCCCTCGGGGAATAAAGAGATTTCTTTTGAGAAGTCCCTTTCTCCCGCGGGCTCCAAAGTCCCTTTAGGGAGAGAGTTAGTCTCCCCTTTGATTCACTAATCCAAAATTCCCTTTTTTTTCCTTCGAAGAGAGGGGTTGGACGATGGATGTATCGGTAGGATTTTTTTTCTTTCTTTTCTTTGGGGTTTTGGTTTCCGTTGCAGGTGAGGGACTCCACCCACCACCCCCCCCGAAGCAGGTGATGGTGGTTGTTTCTTTTTGGGAGCTCAGTTTTTTATCGTTCTCTGTTTCCATCTGAGATATCGTGGAATTTGGCGATTATCATGAGAAGGTTCTTCTCTCCCTTTCCTTTTTTTTACGCGGATCTCTTCCCGTTATACTTCTTCTCATCAGATCGGTCGTTCATGCCTAGCAGCGTTTCTGATTTCTTTTTTTTCCGAAGGGGGCCAGCTTTCGGTTCTTTTCTATTAAGTCCTCCTTTTTCCTCTTGCTCTCCCTTCCCCTTTTCTTTTTTTATTGCGATTCAGGTCCGCGGCTCCCGACGCTGTTGGGAAAAATTCTCTTTTTTTTTTCGTAGCCCCTCCTTTCTTGTCCTGGTTTAGTGGGTGTTCCACTCCCCCGGGTCGTGGCACCCCTTTTCCTCTTTTGTTTTGTCGCTGCTGCTTTCCTTTTTGGAATGAGGGACAAATGCCCCCTTTTTAAGATCTTTCTTCGGGACATTCTGGCTCTTGCGCTACATCTGATTTTGGATGCGCCGGAGGAAGGTTTCCCCTCTTTCACAGGCCATCGTCAGATTTCCCTTCCCCATAGAAAGATGGACGCGGTTTTTTCCCTCTTGTACCCGGTAGATTTCCTCTCTTCAGTGGTGTTCTCCCTCCTCTTTTTTAGGACATAATCGACGCGATCGATTGCTGCAGGAGACCCTCTTCCCGCTTTTCCCCCTCGAGAGGACGGGTACTTCTCCGCCTCTCCTCCGTACGGCCCTTGCTTTCAATGATGCGCCGCGTTCCCCCCCGGTCACGGTGGTTACCTTTGGCTCCCTTTTCGCGCAGACGATCCGACAACCTCCCCCTCGCGTCTCCCTCCCTGAAATCTTGCACGGCGATATAAATTAATATTCTCATCGACGACTCCGTCTGGGATGTCGTCCCCCCAAGCAATGACGATCTCTTTTTTTCCCCCCTTTGCAATGGGAATTCTTCCTTGGCCTCCCCCTTTCCCGTCTCTTCTCGAGGCGGCCTTTCCTACTTTTTCCCCCCCTCTTGCCTTTCTGTAAGAGGATGGGGCGGGCTTAATTCTCTCCACCGAGCGCATCTTTTTGTCGAGCGTGGAGCATGCTCGTCTCCCTGTCCGGCGACACTGCCGTAGCATTCCTCTTCGTGACTTTACCCCCCCCCCCGAGAGCTGGAATGGATTCCCTCCCTTTCGTTACGCGAAAAACCTTTCCCTTTTTCTTTTTCCTTTCCCTCATACGTTGTGGTTGTGAGTTCCCCCCCGCCAGCCAAAGGTTCTTTCCTTTTTTCCTTTCATCACCTTCTCTTTTTTTCTTACTTTTTCTCAGGAATAGGGAGACATGAATTGACAGCATGCTCTTTTTTCCCGGCTCAGGCGAAGGTCATTCCCCTTCCTCTCGAGCGGCTCCTTCTTCTTTCTTCGAGATAAGCTGAATACCGGTTCCCCTTGTACAGGCATCACGCCAAGCGAACACCTTTTTTACCTGCACAAGCCCGAGCCCTTTTTCCGAAAAGTAAGGCACACTGCTTCTTTTCCTTCGCGCCCTGTTCCCCTCTCTTTCTTTTCGATGCCCCCCCCTCTCCGCGGGCGTCGATGCGACTATTCTTTGATCTCGCCTGTGCACGATGCCCTTTTGCCTTCGATTTCGCGCGTTGTCGAGCGTCTTTCTTACCCTTCACTCCACCTTGACGTTCCCGAAGAAGTTACGACAGATCATTCCCTTCTCTCTACCCTCGTCCTATCATTAACCGTCCCTTTTCTGTAGATGAGGGCCACGCGCTTTTCCGATGGAAGCGAGCTTCTCGAGAACTCTTCTCCTCTCATAAGTGCAGAGGTCCGCTGCTTTCCCCCCTTCTCGCTTTTCGAGTTTCCTCTCTTTCCAGGACATAACGCAGCGCCCCAGCCCCCTTCTCTCGAATTCCCGATATTCCAGGCTTCTTTACAGTATTCCCCCCCTTTTTACGCACCGAATAAATAATGTCCGCCGGTCCCTTTTTCTTCGCCATTTCGCCTTCTTCTATCCTCCCACCAGAGACTATGCCCCTCGTCTTGTGACACAAACCCTTCCGAGAGAATCTCTCCCGTGAAATAGTGAATCGACTCTCTTTTTTTTTGCCCCTCCGGACTCATCCCCCTTCCCCTAGCCCTCCCCCTTCTCCTCCCCCAAAATGAGAATCCTTCCTTTTTATCGCTGCGAAGCGGCCCCTCCAAGATGAGATTTTGGCCGAATATGAAAAGACGACAGGGCTTCTTATGGGCCTCCTCACTACTTGCCTTTCTCGGACTCTCGGTCACGCACTATTGAGTTTCTCTTAATTCCTCTCCCCCCTCTTATAGAAGGGATTGGAATTGGCGATTGACTCCCCCCCTCTAGTTAACTACCCCCCCCCTGCAACTGCTGCTCTATTTTTTTTTTTTTCTAAAATGAAAATGACCACCCTCCCTTAATAAAGCCCCCTTTCCCCTTTCAGAGACAGATTTTCTCCACACGACGGGTGACGTGTCCGTCGCTCAACTGCTCGCCTCAAAAAAGCCTCTTTTTTCCGCCGCGCCCCCCCCTTTATAAGAGAGAGACAAAGCCCGCTCCCCCATAGTTTCTACACAAGTCTTATCTTCTCCTCTCCCCCTTGGTAGCTCCCCTTCGCAGCAGAGCCGATATAGCGTTCGCACCCCCCCCCCTCTGCGTGGATCTCTTTTTTTCTGTGCGACTTTCTAGCTCTTTTGCGGAAATACTCGATTTTCTTTTGGGGGCGTTTTTTCCTCCGCTCCCATCCTGGCTCCCTTCCTTCCCCACGGTTCCATGATCGTGCGTGCTCTCCCTGTGAGGCTTTTTTACCCATAGAAAACGTGAAAAAACACCCCCCTTTCCTCCCCCTGTTCTAACCCTTCCTGACCCTTCCCCCCCCTCCTCCATTCATCCCCTTTCTTTCTGACACGCAGAATTTCGTTGTTTGCCCCCCCATGCCGCGGGATGCGCGGCTCTTTCCTTTCCCAGTCGCCCCCCTTGTCTAAACGAGATCTCCGAAGCCTTCTTTTTTTCTTCCTTCTGTTCCTATGCAGCGAGTCGTCCTCCCTTTTTCCTTTCTTTCTTTTTTTGTGCCGGATCTCTATGACTATCGCACGGATTTAAATTTCGTCCCCCCCTCGCACTGCTCCCCCCCCCCCCTCACCCTCCAGCCACGATGCGCGACTTGTACTACCGGCTGATCGAGCTTTCTTTTTTTTCCTCCGCTCTCGCCTGAATTCTCGCATTGATGGTGGTGTCCGGTCAACTTAAGAAAAAACCTCCCTCCTGCAGCGCGCACCTTCTTCTCGAGACCTCTCCCAAATAGTAAGAATCGCGCCCCCGTTCTTTCCACCACGATATCATCAATTTCTCCCCCGATCCTAATCCCCCCCCCCGCTTTTATTATAAGGAAGGATGGAAGGTGAGGGCTTCTTCCTGGGCCTTGTTCAACCTTCGGGGAACCCCCCCCCCTTCCGCCTTGTAAGTCGTACTCTCCCATCCCTCTTGTGGAAATCATATTATTCCTCTTCCCGATTTCGGCCTTTCCTTCCCCAAATAAGAGTGGATAGTAATACTCTTTTTCCTAATTAGAAGTCTATACAAGGACTTTCGCCCCCCCTCCCCTCAAGATCTAGGATCGCCTCTCAGCCTTTTCAGACTTCCTCCCTCTCCTATCGATAATATATCTCTTTTCCCCCCCCTTGTTTGTTGCTTTCCTCCTTCTCTCACCCTCTTTGGCGCAGGAACGGCTAACAGATCGAGCGGCGATTTGATACGAAGTTGGGAGGGCGGGTGGCTCCAGCTCCTTCTTCTAGAGCCCCCCTCTTAAGAGGGATACTTACTATCATCGGATTTCTCAAGCTTATTCTCCCGTCGCTTGGTAGATGAAGAAGAATCTTTCCCCCCCTCTTGGGCTTTCTTTTTTCCTCCTCCCAGAAGGGAGGATTGGGGTCCTTTCTCCCAGCACCCTTCCTTTTGTTTCCCCCCCCCTAGGCTGAAAGAAGGAACCTGCACTCCTTGAGATTTTACCCCCGTCCTCTTTCTCTTTCTGGCGGCTCCTTCGATGCAAAGGATGAGATCGTTTTGGTCGCGAGTATCCCCCTCGAACCCCTTCCTTCTTTCAACGCGAGACATTTCAGGTTGGCTATTATCTGGGAAGTTTTTCTCCGGGCTACCCCCCCCCAAAATCCCCCTAGGACGACATCCATCCGAGTTCGAGCGCAGAAGTCGCCTACCTTTCCTGTCGACTCTCCGGGACAGCGCGCATCTTTCTTCCGTGGTTCCCCCAGTTCTCGGGATTCCCTCTCCTTGTTAAGGCGAAATGACTTTCCCCGATCTCATAGGGCCTTATTTTCCTCCCCCCACGTCCTCTTCCCCATCCGAGAGGCATCTTTTTTTTTTACTTCCCGGCTGGAATTTGAGAAGGCTTGCTGTCGGTGGGAAATGAGCGCTCTCCTTCCTGCAAGGTCCCCCTTTTCCTCTCCGCGCTTCCTTCCCCACCCGAAATTCTGTGCCGCTTCGCGGACCCGAAGGACTTTCCTTTGATGACTGTCGACAGGTGTTTTCTTCCCCTTGTCGGCCCTTTTTTCCGATTAGCGGACGTCCCCATCTTCCTTTCCGAGATTAGGAAGATCACGCCTCTCCCCCCCCTTCGCTTTGTTCTCGAGCAGGAGTCCTAAGTTGACGCGAAGAAGACCCCCCAGTTTTCCTCCCCTGTTTTGTAGGTCGAGGAGCATTTCCCTATTATATTTTTTCCCCCCAGAGTCATCTCTTTTCCCCCCCCTCTGATGCATGCAGACGAATTTTGAGAGAAAATTCCCTGAAGCCTTAGATTCCTTTTAATAGGAGCGGGCGGTTTTCATCTCCCCGGGCTTTTTACAGCATGCCCTCCCCTTGAGTTTGTGGGGGTTTTTTCCCCCACCACGTCTGCTGGTTTCTTTCGAGCAGTGTTTCGCGCGCAGACCTTCCTTTTTTTCAAAGAAGCCGCTTTTTTTTTCCTGAGGCTTTCTCTGATTTTTTTTGTGAGGAAGGGATTATGTATGTGGTTTTCCCCAGTGGCAGGTGAGAACTCCCCCCTTCTTAGAAATCAGTTTGCTTTTTCGGGGGAAGGGAGTGCCTTTTCATAGGTTTTCCCCTCGCCACAAGGTCCCCCCCCCCCCCCCTCATCTTCAGTGCTGGAGGGGCTCTCTTCTTTCATCGAGGTCCTTGCCCCTTTTTGAGAGGAAGGGAAGGTGCTTCGCCGGTGGCACCGACCGAATTCCTTGATGGCGGTTCCCCCCCTCTTCTTTGAAGGTAGTAGTGGCATATCTCTTATGCCACTATTCGCAGACGTTTTCTTCGAACGGGGAGCTTTTCCTCATAGTGATGAAGGATAGAATGTGGGATCTCGTCTTCTTTTCTCGGCAGTCCTTTTCTCCCTTCTGGCAGCCGACGCTGTGGAAATCTTCCCTTTTTTTACGGGCGCTCCTTGAACCTTTTTGTGTTTAACAATTCGTTACGCTCCCCCCCCATATTGAGGTGTTTTCGCGAGAGGAAGTCTCTAGTTTTCCCCCCTTCTCTCTTCGAATACGATGGTGATTCTAGAGAGCGGCCTCCTTTCGAGACGAGGCAGGTAAGACTCTCTTTATACCATCAGCCTTCCTTTTCTTTGAAATTCTTCTCTCTCCCATTCTGAGGGATGGCCGCTTTGTGTTCTCCAGATGCCCCCCCCCCTTCTCCTCCATCGGTGAGCAAGAAGCGGACCTTTCTTAAACTCGCGCCCCTTTTTTCGAGCGCTCTCTTGACAGGAGACACCCGCGCCCCCCTCTCCTTGTTTCCCCGCAATATACCAGAAGATTTTAATTATAAGTAGAGATTCCCCTTTGAAGATGTATTGACCTTCTTCTCCTTTCACGGTCACCCTTTCCCTTTTTTGTTGGCGAGAGAGTGCGGTCATCCCCTCCCCCTCTCCCAATATGCATCACCAATTAGCTTCATTTCTTATCTCACCGCTGAGGAATATCGCCCCCTCTCCCTCGGCTACACACGAGCCTTCCCTTCCCAAAGCACGGCCCCCCTTCCTTCTTCCTTCTTTTACTGATTAGAAAGTGTGAAGTCCTGGTCGCAATATTCCCCCCCTTTCAAGTCTTTTCCCCCTCCCTTTCCTCTGGAGTGATGCTGTAAGAGATGTTCGTTATTCAGCAAGGTAAGAGCCCCCTCTTCTCTATCTCCTTCTCCCCCTCCTTCTTTTTTGCCGCCTGGAGAAGGAGAACCTGTCCATGTCCGGGTTTTTTCCCCCCCCCCTTTCTAATACCAGCCTTTCTCAATCGGACCACGCGAAGCTGTCGGGCTGTCCGACAAGAAAACGAACAGGTGCGGGCTTTTTTCGGATCACAACCCAGCTAATTCTTTTTGTTGTCTGATCCTCTTGGTTGTCGTGCGGACGACCGCTTCCTCCCTCCAGCTCTCGTGCCGATTGATCCCCCCCCCTTTCTCAAGACCTTCTCCTCCCCCCCCTTGTCTTTTCTCGGGAGCAGGAGAAGGGCACGCTTTAGCGGATTTCATATGAGTTCTCTCCCCCCGATACGGCTTCCCCCTTTCCAAGCATCAAGCCAGCTACCACCTTCCTACTTGAACACCACCTTGCCACGCCCCCTTCCCTCTCCTTCTAAACAGTAAGGAACACTGCTTCATTTTTTTCCGGCCACTCTCCTCTCTTCGGGATTTGGCTCTCCCCCTCCCAATGAAGCGGTTTCGCCGCGGGATCCCAGATGCTGAATATTAAGAGTTTCCCCTCTGACGTTTCCCTTTAGTTTTCCTATGGAGACTGCAGATTGTGCCTTTTTTTTTTTTAGGCCTTCCCTCCGAAGTTCTTTCCCCGCCCGAAATACACAGGGACCTGGTGCAGCAGTTCCGAAATGCTTCTATATCCATCTCTCAGTACAGTAGGCGCTTTTTCCTTTCGAGCTCCCCTGCTTGGATCTTTTTCCCCTGTCTCTGTGAAGAATCGGAGTCGATCTTCCTTAGAGGGTACAGATGAGTGATCCCCCCCTTAATCGCGATGTTCTTCCCTTCTGCCAGGGTCATTCCCCCCTTCGCAGGTAAAAGATTTCTGATATCCAGAATTCACGATCATTTTCCTGGTCTCTTCTTACGTCCTGGTCCCCCCCCTCAGATTATGAGAGAGGAACTCCTCCACCATATTGAAGGACCCCCCCTTCTTTCCTCTGATACATATCCTCCCTTCCCTTTTCAAGAGCCCCCTAACCCGGCAGACCTTATTGAACAGTACTCCCCTTTTAAATTCCCCCTCTCTGTCTTACGCAAAGACAGTGCAATCTTCCCTGAATTTCCCAATTCTTCCGCAGCGTTCCTTCCCCCATAGAAGACAGTACTTTCCCCCTCGACTGGGCAATTCGTTCCTTCCCAGAAAGAGGCCCCTTTCTCTTCCTTAAGAAAAGACTGCGATGCGTGCTCCTTAAATTTTTGTTCCCTGGGACGTCGAAAGAAATCTCCTCTCGCGGCACGAGGCCCCCCTCTTGAGCCTCCCCCTTCCCCCTTTCTCCGCATTCAACGATATCGCGGGATTTCTTCCTCTTGCATCTCCTACGTCGTCTCTCTCTTCTGACCGTCCCCCCCCCCCCTTTTTCGAGGGGTTTTGGTGGGCATTTTGGTTCCCCATGCCAATGTCCCCCCTTTTCATAACCCTTCCCCCCCTTTCCCAATAAGAGAAACCAGTCCCCTCCTTTTTCCCTCAACTCGCTGTCTCCTTTTCCCTTCGCGCTCCCCTCCTCCCTTGCAAAGACGGTAAAGTGGTTCCCCTTCCCCTCGCAGATTCGAAGAATTGATCTTCTTCCCATCGTTTGCTTCCACTTCCCCCTTCCTTGAGTCCAACCTGGTCCGCTCAACCCCCCCCCCATTCATCGCCGCAGATCTTCCGGTCCCCCCTTCTTCTGGATTCGCTTTTCCCTTTTCTTCGAATGCTACCGCGAGCCTGACCTCTTATACCTCGTGCGAAGTGGTCTCCCCCTATCGACTCACTTTCTTCTCCTAGCGATAGAACCACCCTCCGAAGGTGATTTGCTTATTCCTCCTTTTTCTTTGGTAAAGCCTTCCCGCTCAAAAAAGACGACCCCTTTTCTCTCACCCTCGCCAGTCAAACTTTTCCCTCGGGATTGCCCGCGCCTCCCCTCTGAATTTCAGTTGTGGGAAACCGCGATTTTTTTCTTCGGCGCTGACTCGGGTTCTTTCTGCCCTTTCCTGTTTCCCTTTCTCTCACAGAGATATACGACGTTTTCCCCCGGCGCTTGCCCCTCCCCCGGAACTTCCCCCCCTTTCGAGATGACTCCCCTTTCTTCTTTCTTATCTTTTCTCTCTTTTTTCGCATTTACCCCTTCTTTCTCCCTTTTCTCAATGCGAAACTCAACGCCCCCCCCCCCTTCCCTGCACAGAGTCCTTTCCGGTACCTTCTCCCCCCGTAGAGCTTATCGCCCCTTTCGAAAATCAGATGAGGGATTTTCTTTTGTGGTTTTTCTCTCCTTTTTTCCCCCGGAAAAAAACTTAAAGCTATCCTTCCCCTCTCTCAGAAGTTTTAATGGATCGCCTCCCGTCGGTTCCCCCCTCCCGTAATAGAGAACCACGCGTCAAAACGATCCTTCCCAGAAAGACCCAAAAAACCCCCCCCCCCCCCAAAAAAAATGATCCTTACATCCTTTCCTATAATCCTAAGCTTTGCCTTTTCCTTTTTTTCTTCCCTTTGAGGGAAGGTTTTTCCCCCCTCCCCCTCTTTCCAAAAAAATCAGCACTTAGTCCGAATTGCCGTCTTCCTTATCCTGACTAGTGGAAACATCTCTCCAGACTTTCTCCCTACTCCGTTGATAGTAATATATCAAGCTACGAATTCGTCCCTCGAGATCATTACTCCTCCTGCCTTCTCGAGAGATCTTGAGAAGTTCTTTCCTACTCTCCCGATGAGCTACCCCTGTTGTGTGTTGAGATCTGCATAGAATCAAATAGAGAGTCAGATATCCCCCCTTTCTAAAGATTTTTGCGGCTCCTCCCCCCCTCTCCGAAGATCTTTTCCTGTTGGCAGATCAGGATTAAGATTCCCGACTATCGGAGGAGGTGTGTGGGCCCCTCTTTCCTTTTTTCACAGGGATCTAGGAGCGGTTTCCGATGACCCTGTGGTTCTGCCACGGCGGCCGAGGCCGACCTGTCGGAATTTTTTTGGCCCCCCCCAGCCGCAGGTTGGGCACCTCCCCCCCCCCCTTCTGCCGCTTCCTGCCTGAGAAATTGTTATCGCCCTTCTCTGAGGATCAGGGCGGGCGTTCCTGTTCCGTCGATGACAAAGGATTCGATTGGCGCGATTACTTTTCATTGAACAACTCTTATGTCATCTCCAGAGATTTCCTTCTTCGGATTGACCCCTGTCTCCTTTTTTTTTTTCTTTTCTGAAGTACTTTTATCTTTCCAAAAAAAATACACTGTTTTCTACCCTCATCCAGTCATCGAGTTTCTATGAGAAGCGCTCCTTTCAAGAGAAGTCTTCCCCCCAAGTCTGTTCCGTGGGGTTCTTTCTTTTCCTCAGTGGCGGATTTCTTTTTAGGCGAACTTTCCTCCTCTAGCAATAAGGGCCGTCGTGCACAACAAAAACCATGCCCATCTCCCAGCGGCATCCTTTTTCGGTGGACTGTTTGCCTTCTCCTCGGCGGCTCCTTTTTCTTTTCCTCGCAGAATGCGAAAGGCAGGACCTTCCGACCGAGCAGCCTCATAGACGTCCCCCAATCCCTTCTTAGTGCCGCGCGCGTCCCACCTCATTAGATGCTTGCTGACTGTCCCGCTGTTCTTCTGAGAACGGGTCGGCGGTTTTTTTTTTGGGCGATTATCCCTGCGGAGCTTCTTTCATTCTTTTGATCAGTCGAAGGTGGGCGAGCCTCCTCTTCCCCGACCTTGACGAGCGATTTTCCTGTCCCGTCCCCCCCCCCCCTTTCGGTATCCCTTTTAGTCGGCTCTGCAGGAGAATCACCCCTAGATTCCCCTCTCCCCCTACCACGATAGCGACTTCTGATGATATGCTTCTTTTTGCAAGGTTCCTCTCCTTCCCCCCCCTCCCTCCGGTGTGAAGGCCATCTGCTTTTTCAATTTGCGGTGCGCGATATGATAAGTCCTGTTTTTACCTCCTGGCGGCAAATCCCCCCCCCCCCCTCCCCCTTTTTCTTTCTCGAGCAGTTTCGACGCGGCCGGTCCTTCCACCCAGTTTCCTCTCTTTTTTCGATGGCTTTCCTTCTTCCCTTTTGGGGCCGGGATTCTTTATATGTTATGGGGTTTGGACGTGGAATTTTTCTCCCTCCTCCCAAAACCAATCGCCAAGAATTTAAGGGTTTTCATAGATGTCCCCTTCAAGGCAAATAAACTGCCCTCCTCTTTTGACGTTGGCTGGAGGGCGTCGGTGATTCTTCCCTGAGGGACGGTGAGAGTTCCGATCCTGCACTTCTGGTCCCACATGAGCGGGCCTTTCGAGGAACTTTTTCATTCTTCCCCTTTCAGAGTTTATGATTAGGGGGGATGCTGACCTTTTCTCCTCCTTTTTGAGGATTCGAATGTTGGAAGATCTTTTTTCCTTTTTCGTAGAAATGAAGTGCCTCTTCAATTCCGCGGCGTCCCTCTTTGAAAATTTCGATAACGATTCCAAGGTCGGATGCGTTCTTCCTCTCTTTTAAAGGTTTGTTCTTTTTCCAATTCGGTAAGGGGT
>Ga0179593_1278503_pt1 | contig 17469 bp, 16 predicted proteins | sample CZODoug2_1_08_16_FD_185931 | JGI IMG/M metagenome (GOLD analysis project Ga0179593, IMG submission 185931) | Vadose zone soil fungal communities from Angelo Coast Range Reserve, California, USA - CZODoug2_1_08_16fungal (PacBio error correction) | ecosystem: Environmental > Terrestrial > Soil >... | reverse complement strand
TACAAAAGAGACTATAGAAATACTCTGGACATTCTTTCGATTGGTCAGCTCCGCAGCCCTTGAGTGGAACAGAGATTGATCCCTATCCTGGAGCCCTCCGGCCGGCAAATTTTTCCCCCCCGCCCCTGACCATTTGGTATCGGCGTCTTGCAATGCACAACGCAGGTCTAACCACACGGGGTTGAATCCTGCTTCCTTTTCACATCTTACCCCCTTTTCCCTCCTCTCCGCGAGGTCGCTTCTCTGCGTTACTCCCATTCCCCATTTCCCCATCAGAATGGTCTTTTCCTGTGTCTCCTCATCGTTCTGCCCGGCATGCCCCAAAAACGAACCTTCTTAGATTTCCCGCTCGCCCAGAAAGTACAGATCCGACCTCTCGCAGTCAAGTCTGCTTTTAGCCATCAGTCTCCTCTCCTCGCGGTGCGGGGTCACTGATGCCCCCTTTACTCTCTTTCTCCCGTCCTTTTTCTCGTTAGGTTGTGAGCTTTGGAGAGTCTTCTTTTATAAGGAATCTTTTGTTTGAAGTACTTGCACAGTCCTTTTCAATCTTCTTTTATTTTGACCTCCTTTTAATGATCTGAAGGTACCCCATGAACGTTACCGGCGGCTCCCTGTCCCATTTAGAGAGTGACTTGTGTGAGTGCCTAAAGAGGGGTGACCTTAGTGGACTTTTTTTTCAGTTTTGCTTTCCTTTTGCAAGAGGTTTGCCTTCGGTTGGCGTCCCTAAAGCTGTTTCCGAACGGGGCTCTTTTCGGGAACAACGAGCTCCATCCTTCCATCGCCCCCAATAACACCAATCTTTCTCCACATGCTTTTTCCCCAATGCAATGACCTTTACTTTGGCAGGTAAATAGTAGTTTTCACCATGATCATTTTCATCTCGGAGTGAGGCCTCCTCAACTAAACCTTCGGCCGTTTTACCGCTCTCTGAAATCTAGACTCTCGGCTTTTCCTTCGAAGTTGGCAATTTTGACCTTTTTCTTGTTTATCAGGGACTCTTTTCTAGCGTTTTTTAGGTCGCTTGGCAACGGCATTCTCCTACCCCCCCCCCTTTTCAACCCTGTGAGGGATCAAAAAAAGTATGATGAATAGCAGGCGCGATCTTTCCTCCATCATCTCCCCCTCGTACCAATTTTTTTGCTATTTTCCCCCTATTCCCCGAGTGCCGTGCCATCAGGGCCTTCTCAGCCTTCGTCACGCCCCGAGTCACGATGTATTTCGACTGATTTTTTTCAAATTTTTGGACCCCTACTCCTATCGCTCGTTTGACCCCCCCTGAGGTGTAGGACTTCTCGGTGAGACCGGCTTGACATCCCTTTCTTGACTTCCCCTTCGTCCCCCCGCTGCGCTCCTGTGCTAAAGACGACCGCCTTTTTGCTGCGTTGAACTTCATTACGCACTTTTCCACCCCCCCCCCGCGGACCCAACAACCACTATAGGATTTCGTTTGACGAGTTGTCAAGCTAAACTTTCTGGACCCTGACCTGCCTCCTCCGGTCCTAGTTACTTTCGCCTTGCTGGTCATCGCCAGGAGGTTTTGCCTTTTTTGTATTTTCTGGGAGTGGAATGTGTGGGCGCGACACCTCTCCCGGTCGTGCGCACTGTAGGGCGACCCCGCGCTTCCTTGCGGTTTGGGTTCTCTTACCAACGCCAACTCCTCTCCCTCAAGTTTTTCATCAGTCGGTTTCTCTCTCTCTTGAAATCAGAGCGTCCGTCCACCTTGCCTAGAAATTTGATCGCCTGCGCCCAACCCAATGGACCTCGTACTCTCCATCACCTGAGGTGCGCTGGTTCGGTGCTCGATGTACCATCGCCATTTGATCGTCCTTCTATATTAATAGAGAACATGTTTTCCTTGCTTTCATTTCGGTGTTTACCGCCATACCTGTTCTACTCACGGCGCCCCGGTCTTCCTGATGCATGTTCGGCTTCTCGCTATCTCTATCTTACTTTGGTGTGTTGAGAGAGCCTTCTAAGCCGCCCCAAACTGACATCCTTGGAAGACGCGCCGATGTGCTCCTCCCCTTGATTCGACACACCGGCAACTATCCACAATTGGATATTTGGACCGTCGATCAAGTTTTATAACGATTTCGCTTCTCGAATAACGTTACCCACCCCGTTATGTCCCTTTTTCCGATGTACTTTTTATCTCATGCTATAATGGATTGAGTTTAGTGAAGTTTACCCGTACTTTGACATTGGCACGATACTCTGAGCCCCCTCCTTATGACGTCGTCTCGCTTTTTTTTGACCTGCACCCACACTCCCATGAGACGGCTGGTTCTCGGACCTTTCAAGCCACCCTTTTTGAGCCAGTTAAGAAGTAGATAGTACGGTTTAAAGTTCAAAAATCCTGTGATATAAACCTCCTGCTGACTTAGGCCCGATTAGACGTTTTTCCGGTCGTGGCCGAACCTTGAGGGAATGAAGGTTGCCATTTGTATGGCAGTCGACTGAGACCCTGGTTGGCTGCGAGCCCGTTGTAGTCATGAGTCGGGCCTGTTAAAAGATCCCTGCTTTTTTCTTGAGTCCATGCTGCAGCTGCGAAGGTGCCGTTCTGATTACTGCCCTTCGACCCGACCAATCCGGGGGGGTCCTCCCACCCGAGGGTTTCCACGAAGGTGATGTAGTAGGTTCACTGGTTGTCCCTGGATTTTATCTTCTATTCTCAAGCTTATTTACATCTTACGCGTCCTTTGTCTTTCCTCCTTCTCTGATTCTTTCTGTACATCTGCCTCTTGAAGTTTCGATAGGACATCCCCAAATTTTACGAGCTTCTTGCACTGAGAGACGCCGTGACGTTCAGTGTTTAGGTGATGATTTTGAGGGGGAGAGCCCCCGGTCCCCCTCTGTATTCGAGTAGCGGATTTTTGTTTCCATCGGCCCCCAGACCGCTCGATAGGTGTGTGATTAACCCCCGCCAGGTCGGCGATTTAGTAACCCAAAAGAGGGAGTGTAATTTAGATTCGTCTCCTTAGAGGTCCCGCGGTTATGCAGTTGCCCCTTTGTGTAGTCGAGGCTTTTGAACCGCCTCGATGTGAGGATGGTAAGTTGCCGACTCTTTACAAGACCTGCCTTTTACGTAAATGTCCCTCGTGAGGTCATGGCTCAATCCTTCTTTTTTTGTTGAGTTTTTTCGATGTTTTTCTCTGTTTTTATTTTGTCCTCTCTGGCGCCAGGTCTAGTCCTCCTGCAAAGAATTTTACCTTCACTCTTGCCGGCCGTTCCCCCTTCTTCTGCCCCTCCGTCACCCCCCGCGGATGCCGACGCTTCGCCCTAACTTCTGAAGATTCCGACTTGGCCGGGCTGTTCTCTTTGAACAGTTAAGGGGTTCTTTCATTTAGTCTGTCCTAGTTTTTTTTTAGAAGGACCTGCTTACGGCGTCGCGCATTTTTCCACGTAGCCCCTTCACGAAGACGACTTCCCTTTTTTCAATTCTCATGATTCCTTACGAATCTGGAAGCCCTCAGTTCCGGGTTCTTTACGCGGCCTCTCTCTTTTTTCTGATGCGAGCAGCTTGACGGCGCTCTTTTTGATCCTTCCGCTTAGACGACGGTCTCTATTGCTTTTTGGGGGCTGCGTGAAGTTTTGCTGATCTTCTTCCTTAGGTGCCGATTTTTCACGCGCTTCCTTTCTGCTGGGGACTTTTAAGTCTCTGTATAATTTCTTTCAGAGGAAGGAGTTATTGAGTTACCGTTTTTTCGATCAGGTCTGTTGGACAGATTATGCCAGATGACCTGAAGGGCGCCCGGATCGTTTCTTTTCTCTCTCTATTCGCCCAGAGCTCCCCTTTTTTGGCGCTGACCGTCTTGAGCTGGCCTCGTCCCCCTTTTTCGTCTCTTCCCCCTTGATATATCTTCATACTCTCTTGTTTTTTCCGATAACCCGCGTTCAGTTCCAACCAGACGTTTTTACAGCAATGACGGTCATCAAGGGCCCCGTCGCTCTCCTCTCCTCAAACTATCGTTTCCTTCGGCTTTCATTGCACCCTCCTCGTTCCACCAAGGTGTCCTTCTCTTACCTTTCACGTCCTATTTCCGTCTAGGTAGCCATGAGGTCTACACTCGCCCCCCCAATCACCTGATTGTTCGAGCGTTACAGTTGCCCGTCCGCATCGCTGCCCCCGGCATCAGCCACCAGGCCCCCCCCGCCTGTACCCGATAGTTCCTCCGCGTCGATCGAACGTCGGCCTATAAGAGCGCCGTCCCATATGCCTCTACGCCTAGCGTTGACTGGCCGGGGGTCAAGATTACCCTCCTCCTTGCCCCGGCATGTTCGTTCACCTTTTCGTGCCTGCCCGACCGTTCCTGGAGCGTCGTTTCTTCTTGCAGGCTACCGGACCCTGTAGCCCCTAGGAAAACTCTTTTCATTCTTTTTGGCGTGTGGGGGACCCCCCCCTTTTTTTTTTTTTGGTGGTTGATTTTCCATGTCTAGGCAGGTCCCTGAACATTTCCGGACTTTTGCCCATTGAATTTCGCGTCCGCATTTCGGCTCGTCTTGCCCTTTTTCACGTTTTGGACATTTCCTGACGGGGTTACGGTCCTGGCAGATTTTTTCCCTTCCATGCTGTGCGCTTAAGCTTGAGTTTTCTTTTCGCAATGTTGTGACAAAACGGATCAGTTATTCCTAGTCAAAATTACAATTAAGATGATCCATTCACATCGGCATTTAGTAACCGGCAGTTTACTTCCATCTTCTTCAAAATGATTCACTTGCATCGCGGCGTGCAGGCCATCCCGCACGTTCAAGTCCGGCCCCGTCCCCCCCGCGCCTCGAACTCCATCTACTATCTTCATTTCTCACTCCCTGACGTTGGAGAAAGTGAGCGTTCTTAATCCCTGTAAAACAGATTCGAGGTAGGTCCCAGCGCTGTGGTTTAAACCTTGTCCTCCGACTACCTCCCGCTCTCCGCGTGACCAGGGCTCTCCACCATCAAAGTCCTCCTCCCTATGCCCTTTCAGATTGTGAACTCCGGTCCCCCCCCCTCGTTGACCTTTTGTCCCTTTTCCAAACCTCTTCCGTTTTTTTTTTTACAGCCTCGACTCGAAGCACAGTCTCTTTCTAATTTCCCACCTTTTCCTTTCTATCTCCGGAAACCAGGGGGACCCTCCCTTTCCTTCCCTCTTCGTGCAACCCGGTTGTTCTAGTTATTTGGTTTTTAGAACGGTGCGTATTCACGTCCTGCGTCCTTTTCTTAAGCCCGACCTCCTTTGCTTGTTTAACGTTCAGCCCGCAAGCCGTTCTTCCCGCTCTTTTCTCCCTCCCAACAATACATCTCTTAGTTTCAGACGAAGGGAATTCTCCGTCTTATTTTACCGGAACCTTCAATACGAAGACATTTTATCAAAACCTTTTTTTTGTACGGCTTTTAGGTCGAGTACTAGAAGGAATTGTAATCACGCCCAGTTTATTGTGGTGGAACTTTGTTTCACGCTTCCTCCTTCCTCTGACGTTCGTAGGGGCGCCTAACACCTCCTCGATTGCCGCAGTATTACAGACAGCCCTTAATGGGCGGTTTTCCCCTCCCAAGCGTATCCCGAGTTAATCATTCTTTTTTTCGAGCGGAGATGGCCCTTACGAGCAGGTCTCTCCCACGGGGATCTTCCCTCAAATTCTCTCCTACGATTTCAAACTTCAAATGAAACCTACTACAATTTTTGAGAGGGAATTTGCATGATACCTTTCCCATCGTGATTCGTCGTTGTTACTTCCTCTTTCGGATCGTGCAGCACGGTGCTCTTGCTTTTTTCGTCCATCCGGTGAGTCGGCGCGTTTCTGATTCAAGTTTAGGAGTCGTGATATCATATATTCCCCTCCAGTGTTGTCCCTTTATCTCTCAGACCTTTTTTTACCAAATTCATCAGTTTACCTCTCCTATGAGCGACCCCCGTGATTTCCTCCCACCGCCCGATCCGTGTCAGAGATCCGCTCAATAGGGAAGAACTTTCACTTTCGAAGCCTCCCCCTATGGTACCTTCCACAACCGCGAACCCTGTCTGTCGCTTCTTGCCTTTGTGGCATTCGAAGGCGACATTCGGAGTTGGGGGACCCGATCGATCTGGATTTTTCCAAGACCTTCTCACCAAAACGCTGACCAGTCTCGAGAGTTTCTTTTTTGCAGCACCCCCCCATCCCATGAAGACCTGCGCGTGCGACAATACCTTCTCCAATATATCTAGTTGAATCCTCCTCCCCCTTCATTTCGACCGTTGAACCCTCAACAGGAGCTTCTTAAAAGCCTGCCTTCCCCTTCCTCTGACCGTCTTCTCCGCCTGCTTTTTCGATGGCCGACAGGTTGAGATTAGAATTTTCCCCCCCCTTTCGTTTTGGCCCTGATGAGAGAGGTTCTTTTTTTGGAGGTTGTTCTGCAGAAATGATCGGGTCATGAAGTTCAACTCTCCCGCTTTCTGTTCTTCTCCGTCGCATCGCGAAGGTTCTTTCAGCCTTGAGTGCTGTCGCTTCTGAGCCCAGAAGCAGACAATCCTTTTTTCCCCTTGGCGGATTTGTCCGGTCACTTTTTGTTTCTTTATTAGAGTTTCTCTTCGGTACTTCGTACGCGAACGGGTTGCGTTTCGACGCGCTTTTATGGCCGCAACTCTTCCTCTTGGGGACAGTTCTTTACCTGGAAAGATGGGATGATGGAGGACCAGTCGATTGTGTCGCCTTTTACTCTTGTTTCGTTGATGGTTTTTTTAATTGGTCCACTCTATTCGATTTAGCTGATTGACGTTGCCACTTCTATCCCCGCTCTCTCCTGTTTCTTTCTGGACCGAGGACGTCTTTTTGTATTCACACGTAGGGTCGTTTAATTCTCTCTGTCGCGCTTTCGAGTCTTTTACTGCCGGACGTCTTCTTCGTTGCCTTGATGGACTCACGCCGGCTCTTCGCTTACAGGTTACGCTTTTGATTTTCCTTTAGTAACGACCAAATGTGATGGGATTTCAGCTGTTTATGAGGGGGGAGTTTTGCTTCATGGAGAGAGATGATTATGTTGTTAACTCCGTCCCCGGAGCCCCCCCTTTCCCTGATTTCCTGCTAACCTTTTTTTTGCATTGACGACCCTTGACTCAAGCCCCCCCTGTCTTTACCCCCTTCCATCCCCCCCTGAGTGATGCAGCCTTACGAACTGCTGACCGGCGCTACCTTGGCTTCGGCTGCCGGCCGGGTCTTTAAGGGGCTGGAAGTTCTTCATCCCTCCATTTTCGACGAGGTAGACGGATTTTCAGCGAAGGAGCCTAGACTGGCCCTTCCCCCCACTCCAGCCGAAGAACTGCTAGAACGGTCTTTCAGCACGACCGAGACGTTGACCTCACCGCAGGGGCTCCAGTAGTCCGTTTATCTTTGACCCCGTAGTCCCTTTAAGATATGAGTGGATTTCGGAAGATGCTTGAGCTCTCTCACCTGAGGAGGATAGACTGCGACCGATCTCCCACCCTTCTTTCATTTTGTGGGCGGCGTTTTCTTTTTTTCCCCGCGATGCGACTTATTTTGCCGACCGGTCACGTTTTTCCTGCTGGACTGTGTTTCCGTCGAGTAGAACTTGCCATCCCGAGTTCCATTCGGAGTCAGGGTTTTCGATAATGTCCACATTTTTGGACCCGAGTTTTTCATGCAAAGATTGCCCTCCGCCTTTCTCCCGTCTCGTTTTCCCTTCTTCGCGACCTGGACTCCCTTCTCTCGGCTCCCCGTTTGAGTTCCTGGGTTCTTTTCAGCGTCCATCTATTTGCCTCCTCCCTACTCCTTTTTTTTGTTTCTCTCATACCCCGGCGCAGCTCTACCCCTTCCGATTCCCCTTTTCCCCCTACTTTTTCGCCTGACGCTTTTTTCCGAGTTCTAGAGAAGAAACCTCGGGTTAGATTTCGCTTGACCCTTTTTTTTTTGAATAAGCTCTGTTCCACTTACAGTATCTTACCCCGGTCCTTCCCGTCTCGTTCGCTCCCCGATGCGGTCTACCTTTAGACTCCCCTCCCATCCTCCTTTTAGCAGTTTTGCCCAGCCAGACCCCTATTCTTCCCTCCAAGCCCAGTAACCCCTGCCCCCCCATTTTCGTCGAGTAGAGAAGCCCGTACGCTCCCTCTTCCCAGCTCGCCGTCACGAGCGCGCCTCAGTCGAAGTTCTCCCGCGCAAGTTTGGGGTCACTATGACCCCTTTCCGTCTGATGATCCGGCATGTTCGCCACTTTTTGCGGTTTTGCTTAAAGAACGTTCTTCTTTTGCGTCGTTTTTTTGCTACGGCCCTAATGATCCTGAGAAAGGACTGCCAACTCCGTTTCTACATTCGTTCCCTCTTCTGACTTTGGAATTTCCCGGGCCGGTCCATACCCCCCTTACCTTTACCCACGTGCCTCCGGTAGTGCTTCTCTACTTTATTTTCTGCGTCGGCATAACTCTGTTTTTATTAGTTTCCCGATTTTGGTGTCCGGACGCGTCCCAGAGGTCGTCATTTCTGTGCATTCCCGCTGCCAACTTTCTCCCTTTCTTTTTAGTGAAAATTCTCATAAACCTGAAAAGCCCCCCCAACCACACTGCAGAAAAGATTTGTCTCGAACAATTACCCTTCCATTTTTACTTCTTCCTTTCTTTCCCTCTTGCCCCCCCTGATCCCCTTTTCATCCTCCGGCGTTGAACTTCCATCCTCCCTCTCAATCGTACCCTAACTAAAGAGCGGTTCTTAATAGAACGCCTCCTTTGTTTTTTCTGACAGCCGACATGTGCGCTTGTCCTCACACCCCCTCTGAGCGTCCTTCTGCCTGATGTCAAACCTTCATTCCTAATAGATCGCTGACAGTGATATCCCCCCCGCACCTAGAGAGTCTGAGAGAGTGGAACAAAATAAGAGCCGTAGTGAACATGTTTTTTGTTTTTTTTTTTTTGTTTGCTTTTCCTGATTGTCCCAGAGGGAAGAGGTGGAATGACCACCTCTTTCTCCAGTATTAGTGACTGTCTATGTAAATCCTCCTTAGTACCCCTTACTACCATGACAACATAGTGACGCCTCACTATTCCTCTTCTTTTCCCGCGGTGTCTTCCTTTCTCTTTTGCGTGAATGAGTCTTCCCCTTTCTGACGCACCTTTTTTTTCGAGTACTGGCCTCAAACCGATTTCGGCTGTTAAGTACGCACTGAAGTGAGAAAAGCTCTAGCCTGCCAACCATCCCTTCTCTGGCGATCGACAGACTTCCTTTTTCCCCTTAATTCAAAGTTCAACCTTTCTGAAAAGTTGAATCAGCCTAGGCACTTATTTTGCATGCCTTATGTGACCGTTGGTGCGATGTATTCGCTGACGTAGGTGGGCTCCCTACACCTAACTATTTACTTTTTCGCATTTTCTTTCTACCCTCTCCCGCTTCATTTTTCGTGTGGGTGCTTCCAAACGACCACCAGCTCTCCTTCCTTTCCTTACTTGGCGGCCAGAGATCATTTTAACATTCCCGCCATGCCTGCCTTAGCTGACCACCCCCTCCAAGAGAATAAAAGATGTCGAGAGGGGAATTTTATCTGAGACCATTCTCTTTTAGTTTAGTTCTTTCTTTTCTTTCCTATATCGGTAGAGCTGCGACAGGGATAGTATTGTGGTAGCCCCACACCTGTGTCGTCCTTTGAGAGTTAATTCTGCATTTTTCCTATAGCTATCTTTCCATTTAATAATCTTTCCGTTTTTTGTGGTGAGAGCGAGGAGATATCAGCGATATCCTAAAAAGTCGAACGACTATTACTATGAGACCCCCTCTTGGATGGAGCCCCCCAACTTAACTTTTAGACTCGAATCCGAGCATGAGGTAAGATCACTCCTCTCCCTATTTTTCTTGGTATGATACATTCCCTCCGCCCTGCCTTTCGGTTTTTTTGGCATTCCGGTCCTTGTTCATTTTTTCCTCGTCCCCAGTGGAAGTTAGCTGTACCTTGTCCAGTTCCTCGCTCACCCGCTTTCCTTTGGACGTCCTTTCCTTGGCGGGACAGACCCCAAAAACTCCTTTGAAGGCGGTGTCTCTTGCCCAAACTACCCTTCCCCCCTTTGTTTTCTGCCCAAGACCCGACGTCCTAGGTCCTTGCACATTCGCACAAACGTGGCCACCCCCTTGGTCTTTTCATACCGAAGTAATATGCAATATTTTCGGTAGTGGCTTTTTCCCCACAGGTTGGCTCTTGGAGGAAGGTGTGACCTTCCGGTCTTCCGATCTCCTTTTATATGTTCGTTTTCGGCGTGATTTGTTAACATGACTTAGGGCTTAGCCGCGCCATGACCTGTAGGGATTCATGAAGTTTCCGCTCAGTCGAGCATGTGCGTCTACGCCTGATGGCTTCCCTTTCTTCCCTCCGAAGGTCACATAAACCCTGACGATTTTGTCTCGTTGAGTCTTTTCCCTGTTTTTCCCCCTTTCCCCCCCTCTTCGAAAGTAGTACATCGACGTACTGGGGGCCTGTCGTCCGGATCGAGGCTGATGGCCTCACCCTCTTCCCTCTTTGTAATCGAGTCCAGAACGGTTAAATGGTCGCTGGAGTTTGAACGAATCTAGAATTCGTTCCTGGCGTTTAGACGTTCTTTTTTCTTGCGTAAATGGCAACTCCTGCATTCGCTTGTGTCTCTTTCCCCTGTTACCTCTTGCGACCTGTCCGCTATGACGTTTGTTCAGTTTTTTTGATGAACCGCTCCTCCGGTCTTTTCTTGCCTTTTTTTCACAAGACTTACCGAATGACCCGCTCGTCTCGCTTTTCGATTCGCTTTACCTTCCGGTCCCTTTGAGCGGAGATGCCTGTCCCACTAAGTTCGCTTGACGATGATTCAGGTCAGACGATGACCCCGGTCCCCGACCCCGCTAAGCGTGAATGGGCATTTGGCTAAGCGTTTTGCGGTTTGGGTTCTTTTTGCGATGGCGCGATCTGTGATCTTTGTTCACGAAGGAAATTCTCCTTCGTCATCGTTTCATAGCAAACCCAAACCCCGTGACGACTCTGAAGATGCCCGCGTGGAAAAGAATTTCACCAACTCTTCTTTATTTTCCGTACGGCCGGCACTAACCTTTCCCAGCGCTCAATTGGACGGCTGAAACCTGCGCTCCTCTTTCTGACCGACCTCTCACCACTTCCTCTAGTTCAGAGGTTAGACGGATAGTTTCGTCTTCCGCGTGCGTCCATGATTTCCGTAGACCGGCACGGTCCTGTCTGGACCCTCTCTCACTTCTTGGCAGTTCACAAGACACTATCAACTTTTTCCGAAAACAAAGGGAGCGAGGAAGGGTAATTAGGACCCAATAGGACTACCCCTTCGACTGATTATCGCAGATTTTTCCGGCGCGTTGAGCGGGATCTTTTCCGGACCTCATATCTATTTTAAGTTGGTATTTTGGGAAGCGTCTGATGCTGACCTTTTGGTTCCGACGTTCCCCCCTCGTCGTTCCCTGCTGCTGTTTGAATGTGAAGTCGATGTAGCGAACTCCCCTCTCTCTCGCTGGACTTTTCCTTAGGAGTTCCCGGTTTTTGACCCTCCCCCTTTCACGTTAGCTTCTGACCGCTTGCCGCCCTAATTGTCGCCCGTATTCCTTTTTCTTTTTTTTTGATCCCTCTTCCGCGAGATACCCCCCTTGGTCGGCTCCCGTCTTTTCAATCTTAGGGCATGCGACTTTTGTATATATATATTTTATTTCAATACCCTCTTGTTGTTGGATCCAATTCTCTCCCCTCTCTTCCATTAAAGACGGGATCCTAATCCAGTTCTCTTTCCGCGTTCCTCGATTCTCTCTCCCCCGATCCTTGTTTCCCTCTCGGCCAGTGGTCAATCTCCCTTTCACTTGGTCTGTCTTTCTGAACCCTGAACTCATTCTAAGTCCTCGTTTCTAGTGCGTAAAAAATCCCCAGTCGAAGTTCGCACCTCGCGTGCCGCGTCGTCACCTCAGTACGCATCGCTTTGCCTGCATGGCAAACCCTAACCCTTCCCGGCCCAAGATTTAGTAGGCAGAGTATTCGAAGTACCTGATTCCCCCTTCCTCACTCCTGATCTGTACCCTCCCCGAATCGCTCCCCTCAGGCCTCGGTGTCACCTTACCCCCGGAATGAGTTTTTCCCGCCCGTTTTTCGTCAAGTTCTTCGTTTTTCCCTTCCAGGTATAGCTTTTCTGGACAACTCTCCTCGCCCCTTCATTCTTCTAAACCCGGTCCAGGTAGTGGAATGACGAGTCCGGCTCTCCCCTGAACGGTCCCTTCTTTTGGGTCAGCCGGCCCACTTCTCTGACTCCGGCTTTTCTTTTCTCGTACTTCACGCGGTACTTGAATCGTCGGGGGTGAATTGAATTGGACCGTAATGATGTTTCGTCCCTGTTTCCCTCCAACGGGGTCTTTGTCGTCGTGAACCCCGTATCTTCCAGCCTTTTTCTTCGCCATAAACTCCCCACCCGAGAACCCTCTGAGCATTTTGCCACTCCCGGTCCATTTTTCTAAGGAGGAAAATATTCGAAAAATGCTCATGTATCTCTTGCACCATAAGTAACGCTACAAGGCCTTCATACCACATCTCCTCGTACATAGTCCTACGTTTTTTCCTCCTCCAGCCCAAACGCCCCCTTCTCTTTACAAATTAGTGAGTAGGGTTCCTTTCCCTAAACTTCTGAATGGTCTGTCTCCGCTTGCCCAGGCACCTTTTCCCCCCATCGTCTTCTAATTTTTCCAGGTGCTCTACCCTTTTTTCCTTCCGACCCCCCCGTTCTCAAGTCGACCAGCTAGAGTTTCCTTCCAATGACACAAGTTGTTTTTTGACCCCTGCCCCAAGTCTGCTAGGTGCAGCGCCATCCCTCTTCTCTCCTTCTTCTTGCCCACTTTCTGCGTCGCTGAACCCTTTACCCCTCCTCCCCCATCATTGACCCCCCAGTGCCTCATCCCGCTCGGGCAACCTCTGTTCTTAGGTCTTGCATCGACCCTTTCTCGCTGAAGCACCTCCTTTTCCCGCGCTGCGCGCTGGTCTCCGCCCTGCCTCTGGCGGCGTCCTTTTCCTCCCTGATCAGTGAGAAAAGAGATAGCTCACCAATCCTCTCCCAGTCCCCGAACCCCCAACCCAAACCCACCCCCCCACCCCCCCACACCCACCCCCCACACCCACCCCCCCCCCCCCACTCCTGACGAATGGGCACTTCCTTCCCCTCTCCCCCTTTTCTTCCACGACCATGATCGACCGGTCGGAGTACTCTCCTGCTGTTCTCTAACGATGGTGCAGTGGCTTTCTGGTCGCCATTTTGTTCCGTTTGATTAGACTAATACTGACGTTCTGTCGTTGCCCTCTCCGTCCAGGTGTTTGGTTTCTTTACCAACGCAACTCTTCTCGACTTCCCTTCTTTTATTCCTTTGGATATGACAAGGTTCAAGTAGCTCTTCCCCCCAACTTTTCTCTCGACCTGATCTCTTATAACCCCAAGCTCCCCCCCCTCCGAGCACCCTCTTTTAGAGGTCGTACGCCCTTTTTCCCCGAACTCGTATCGTCTTGATTCTTTCCTCTATCTTATCGCTTGATCACGGTGCTCCGTGCCGGTGTTAGACATCCCTGCTTCGCTCATGGCGCGTTTACTTATGAGGTGCTTCTAGTTCTCTATTTTTTTTCTTTTTTTTCATTCTAAGTTTTTTTTTCTCTGAGAGATTTCTCGCTCCTCCTCAACAACTGTTTATTCAGGAAGCCGCTCTATTCTCCCTCCCACCTTTCTGCGGACCCCCGGCAACGAGAAGATCAGAGGAAGAGGACGACTTCACCTCTTCCCAGATGCCTTTCCCCCCCCTGTAAACGTTCCTCGCACCGCGTGTGATGGCGCGACGATGTGCTTTTTTTCCTTTGAAGTCGACCATGGCGTCGTTAGCCCCTTTCTTTTCGGAAATATTTGCCCTGTACTCGAGTCCCCCACTATGAAACTGTTGATTTCTTGAAGTCCCCCAACCCAATTGAATCGATACTTCTCACGACATGCTCAGTCCCTCTTGTGTCGTGCGCCCCCGCACGACGTCAGAGACGCTTTGTCCCAGGTCTCCCCAACTTTTCCTTTTTGACCTGCTGAAAGTACTCGGGTTTCCGATTCCCCCTCTAACGTGTTCCCTCCATGTGTTCTTGTGTTGTTCTTTAAGGGACCTTCTGTCGGCAGATTCGCCGATCGTTTAGTTTTTGGCGAGCTCTTGTTTCTCGTTTAGGGATGGCCTCCTAGCCTTTGCTCTTGCTTGATCCCTCTCCTCCAGGAGAGTCGGGTAGCAGAGTCTTCCTCTCGTCCCTACCTCGACTGGCCCACGTGTTTGAATGCGCTTGATGATGGTAGCGGTTCACCTGTGTCCTGGAGGATCTTTTATTTTTTCTGAGGCTGGCTTTACATCGACGCTTTGAACAGGGTCCCTACTTCTTCCTCTGGCTCTCCTGCAATTTGTTTCAGCTATAAAAGAACATTTGTTTTTTCCCCTTTGCGTTGAAGAGAGCGAGCCAGTGTAGACGTTTCATCTTGGAGGAGGAAGTTGATGGGGAGAGCCCCTGTTCCCTTTTTTACCCTTTCAGATGTCTCCGATGGCCGTTGACCCCCCCCGGCCTCCCTACAGTCCCCTCCTTTGTTTGAGACCCGAGTGAGGATGGAGGACACTTATAGGGCTTTCTGAATGCCCTCTTCCGCACTCTTTCTATGTCGCGGGTACTCTGCTTTTAAGAGTTTTGGTAATTTTATATTACCCCCCTATGCCTGTGTAAGACGATTGTCCAGGACCACGCTCCGCCGATACTTAACACTGTCCGTGCTTTCCTTTTTCATAGAGTTCTGCGTGGTTGGAGTTTTTCCTCTTTCCTCGAGGTGGATTCTTTTTTAAATAAGTCCCTTGCGCTTTTCATTTTTAAGGCTCCCTCTCTTTAAATATGCCCGCCGTCACCCCTTCTTGCTTTCACTCCCTTCCCTCTTTGATTCTCCGCGCACGAATGATTTGACGCGGACTTGTCCTTTTTCCATTTTCCAGTGGTGAAATGAATAGTCTTTTCCCATTCTCTTTCGATGTAGATTTGTTTCCTCCCCTGCGACGCGGCCTGATTGCCTTCTCGGCCTCCTCCTCCGCTACGGTGAGGCCTCCATTTTACCTCTTCAGTTGAAGAATGCCGGGCGCGTTCCGTGGTAATCTTGACCCGCGACGCCTTGTGATTGATGAAGGCTGCTCGTGAGCGGACTCGATTTCGGATCTACGGGCGACCTATCTTTTTCCTTTTTTTTGGGTTTTTTTTGGAGTTGCGGAAGGCGGTGTGAGACCTGCACGCGCTCTTACCTTTTCTGCTTTCTTTTCCCGATGGTTTCTAGGAAAGAATCTAGCGACTTGATTCCTTCTCTTTCTTTCGTTCCCGGAGATATGTACCAAGGTTGATAAGAGATTCTAAACCTCTGTCCTCCGCGTTGGCTTTATTTTTCCCTCCCCCTCATCCTAGGCCTTCTCTCCGCGTGCGTCGGCGTTGCCTTCCTAGCTGGTCCTTCTTTTTCTTTTTATGAGCAACTTTTTCTCTCTTCTTTTAATCCTTCCTTTTTTTTTCTGAGCTTACCTATCGACCCGGAAGATTAACATAATTCCAAAGGTCTCTCACTCCCTTCACAGGACGTCCGGTCATTGAGATCCCCTAGAAGAAAAAGATCTTTTCTTCTTCTTCAGCTTCATCAAGCCCCCTTTCCCCTTCGGGAACCCAAACCCGTTCCCCTCCCATAATAGAGTAGCTCGGATGTACACCTCATCAAACCCCCCCAAAGTTGAGCTTGCCTGTCCTCCCCCCATCAGTACTCCCGCTCTTCCTGCACTCAGCCCCCCCCTCACACCCCTTTTTGGGGGGGACGCCATCTCGTTTCCGTCTCCATCAAAAGATACACTTCGCATTCCATGTCGTCGCACCTCTTAAGCGCTCTCCTCCGCGGGTAAATATTACCCCCTTCCGATTCTCCCCCCTCTGCATGTTCTACCCCATTCTCGGTCGTTGAGAAGTGACCGAGTAGTATTCTTTCAGGTATATGACCTGAGTCCTCGAACTTACGCCCCAGTTATCCACTCGAGGCCCTTCCTGTTAATTTGATTGCTTTTTTTCATCCACCCTTCCCGTCGGACTGCAGAAAGGCAAAATTGTATTACCGGTCGTTTCTCCAGTATTGACGACAGAGGTGTGAATTAGTGGCCCTAGTACCTGAAGTTTTGGGCGTGGGGTGGTTTGTTGGTCTGGGTGTTCTTCTGGCGGGGTTTTTTGTGGGCGGTGGGTTGGGTTTTTTGGTGGTTTTTTTTGGGTGGTTTTGGTTTTTTTTTTTTGGTATTTTTGGTTGTTTACTTCTGGCAAGCTTTAGTATCTGTGACATTATTTGAGTTAAAGCTTGAGCTTCGTACAATTCCCATGATTCCCCCCCCACATCTTTTCGAAACAAATCCCAAAACTCCTCACCGCTTTAGCCATGCCCCTAACGGACCTTAGTACGTCTTAGATTAAATAGAGTCAACTATTCAGTTCATTCCTGAGTGGGCGTTCATGTCCGTTCATCAACCCCTTTTTCTCCCTCCAGCGACTCCTTTTCCCTTCTCATCCTACTTTTTTCGTCCAATCTCAGACCTCGTGACGCGGGTACCGCCCCTCTCACGCGCAGCGCTGTCACCCAAGTTCCTAGTCCCCCTCGACGCTTACTTGCCAAAATAAACAGCCGAATCCAGTAAAGTCGACACTTCCTCCTCGCTTTTTCCTCCATCCTCTCGCGTGACCCAGGTGCGTGGCGATTTCCACCCCTCGTCCTCTGTGCATGAAGATCGAGCCGGGGAACCTTTTGCTCCTCGGTACCTTCCGAATTCTTGAATTATCCCTCCCCCCTTTTACAGACTACCCCTCATCCTCGTCGTTCCCCTCGGTTTGTCTTCCTTTTTCTTCTTTGCCTTTTTTTCGGACCTAGAGGACTCAACCATTTTTCGCCTTTCTTTCCCTCACTGACCGTAATGGAGGCGTTGAACTGATATGGTGAGACCATCGTCGCCACACTACTCTAGGCAGTTTTCTTAGGAAAGACTGATTTGCCACTTCCTCCCGCTTTTTCAACTTCCTTCCCCCCTCGTATTCGAACTTCTTTCTATGGTACTTTAGAAGGCTGTCCAGCATTCTTTTTTGAAAGGGTGTCCCATGGCGACGTAAGGAAGTCCGTGTTTCCTCCGCCACCCTACGAGATCCCGTTTTCTGACTCTCGTCTTAAGGGGCTGTGTGGGTGCTTACACAGACCCAAGAGACTTAAGTTTTGTTTTCCGTCGCTGGCCAAGTACATAGACTCTCTTCCCTGGGCTCTCTACATTCTCGCCTCGCTTCCCCCACTACCTAGACAAGTCCACCCCCCCTCTTTCTCTTTACGTTGTATTAACCCTCGTCCCTTCCTGTCTTCTTGCTTCTGCTCTATATTTTTAGCTGAGGGCACGGTGATCTTCGTGGTCTCCCCCCTCCCCCGGTTGTCGTCGGACGTTGATTACTGTTGTCGG
>Ga0179593_1270189_pt1 | contig 17470 bp, 23 predicted proteins | sample CZODoug2_1_08_16_FD_185931 | JGI IMG/M metagenome (GOLD analysis project Ga0179593, IMG submission 185931) | Vadose zone soil fungal communities from Angelo Coast Range Reserve, California, USA - CZODoug2_1_08_16fungal (PacBio error correction) | ecosystem: Environmental > Terrestrial > Soil >... | reverse complement strand
TCAGTCCCTCTTGGACCAGTGTTTCGCTCGCCGATAAGCATCTTCTTTCCACAGACCTCTTTTGATAAATACAAATGTGTTCATAGCCGTTCCTACCCTTCACCGGATTGGGTTTCGGTTCTTCCGGGGGGTAACGGTCTATTTTGCATCTCGGGGTGCTCATTTTGGAGGGCATCACTTCTCCATCCCCCCACCCGCTCGGTTTTTCAACTTTTTCGGTGCCTTATGGCTGCAGCTCCCGTTATACCTTCGATCGGTCCCACGAGGTACCAGGTTGTTTTCGGGACACCCTTCGCCGGGTCCCCATTTCTTAATCTTGTTCCCCGCTAATTGCCCTTCTCGCCCAGCTGGGTTCCGGCTGCGGCGTCAACTCCTCCACCTTTTTTCAGCTTTTTCGATGTTCTGCTCTTCTAACGTGACCTTGGCTGGGCCACCGTTACCTTTGTTTGTTCTTGTGCTGAACCCTGTCTCTCCCTTGCCTCTGTAGGTTTGTCAAGTGTGTGCCCTAGATTTCTTCCCACCCCCTTCCCGTTCATCGCCATCGAACCTCCCATGTACTTTTTGAACCACGGGGCCCTTTAGGTGCTGCACCCCCTTTTGTTTCCTACGGGTTTCTTTAAGTCCCTTGGCCGCACGGACCCTAAGCTTTCTTTCCTTTTTTGCGCACTTTTTCTTTCCTTGTTACCGCTATGTTCACCCGCTCTACGACAGAATTTCCTGCTTCCTATTCGATTCTTCGAACTGAGATCACTCGGCGGGTCTATTACGACCCCCTCTAGCCGGCGCGCCATTTTGGGCTTCTTCGTGTGAGGATCGAGTCAGGACCGTCCCCCCCTGCAGCTTCCCTTAGTTAAAGTCGAGCAGATCTCTCATGTGCTGCGCTGGCGGAGTTGGATTTGTCCGTCTTTGCAGGTTCCGCTGGAATCGCTCGGTGCTCTATTGGCGGCGTGGCGCGGCGATCGTTTTCCGTCTCCCCCACCCCGCGTCGGGCCGGGCAAGGTCCGTCCTTTTGCCTGGCCAGTCGTGATCCCCCTTGAGAATCAGTTCAGGTGAGCGAGCCGACTCGGCGTTTGCCAGGCCCCCTTTGCAGGCAGGTTTGTGCCGACGACCGGCGAGAATTGCGTCCAGAATATCGCGGCCCCAAGCTTCCACCGCCATTATGACGACTTTGATCGAAGTTCCTCCTCCTGGTCCGCTCTTACAATTTCGTCCATGCGCCGATTTCCCTAGATGGGAGTCCCTCTGTCGAGTAGAATACCCACCTCTCCCCATCAGCCTGCAGCTCCTTCTCGCCGCGCTCGCTTCGAGTGCTCCGCCGCTAATCTCCCCTACCCTGCTGCTGCTTCCCCCGTCGGCCCAGCTCTCCACGCCATTTTTCGGTGAAGGCTCGTGAGGGGCGTTCACTACCCCTTCGTGAGCACCTACTCCTTTTCGGGGAGCAGAAAGATCGACCCTTCTCCCCTCCCCCGCTCGCTGGTCGAACGACATCCCCCTTGAGGCGGCTTTTTTCTCGACGTCTGCCGAATCTTTCCTGTTGGTAAAGCTGCTACTCGCGAGTCTTCCTTCTTACGTCGATGAGTCTAATGTGCCCCACCTTGCCTCTAGCGCGGGTTTTATTCTTTTGATCGTCCTTTAGTTTTTCAAGTTTTTTTAGACTCTGGCCTAGGTTGATGATTCTTTCCCTTCCCTTCCTCTCGCTGATCGAGGATTTCTTTCCTTTGCCTGGCGCACTCCTTGTCCCAGTGAGGCTGGCGCCCTGTCCGCCTGCAAGTTTTTTCCTGCCCCCGCTCCCTTCGACTACGAGTTCTTCGAGGCGCGCTTCCTCCTTGTCCGGGATCGCCTCTGTCCCCCCAAGTCCTTTAAAGGTATCTCTTTTAGATTATGCCCCTTTTTACGTCAACGGGGTCTTAGTCTCTGCTATCTTTTGCGGTTGCCCTTAGGAACTTCCGTTTTTCATCTGACGCCGTCGTCCATTCTCCTCCACAACACATTTTGGGGAGTGCAAAACCGTGCGTTCCACTGCGATGACGGGGCCGCGCCCTCCCACATTTTTTCTCCCAGAACCAGCAACAGATTCCAGGTAAGGAAACAGGTCTTCTCCTCGCCCCAGGGCAGCTTAGCCGCCTTCGCTTTGGCCCTGGAGGTCCCATGGTCAACTGTCCTTCTGAGGTTGTCTGTAGAAATTTACCGCCCATGCTAGATTAGCTGCGTGTGATGACTCTCCCCCCCCTCGGAGACCCCTCCCCAGTTTTTAGTGTCTGACTCCTGTCTTTAGGTTTTCTTCCATGGAAGATCCCCATGAGATGACTTTGAATCCCCTTACTTTTACGCGGACTGGTCCTTTTTCCAGTTGCCCGAGGCTGTCACTCCCCTCCCTCAGGGATGGTCGGCCGCCTGAAAATCATACCTTTCTCTCGATTGCATGCCTTCTTTTGCTCTGCACAAGGTCTGCAGGGTTTTCCAAGACCTCTTCCACCCGGTTTTTTTTCGTGCCCTGATCTTTGTGATCTATGGTTGTCTCTCATCTTTTACTCTTTTACCTCCTCCTTCTGTTGCGATCGCTTCGTCGCTCGCCCCAGCCGACTCCATTCTCACGCTCCGGTCTTTTCGTCCCTGATTTTGTTGGCTTTTGTGCGTTTCCGGATCCTCCGGTTTCAGCTAAAACAGCCTTGACTCGTCACGCGTCAATCAGTCTCTTCTCGGACTCGCTCTCCCTGACTCCGAGGCTTTCGGATGTTTTTTTCAACCAGCCTCCTAACCACACTTACGATACCCTTCAGCCCCTGCATGCCGCCGGATTCGGCTTGGAGCAGCGCATTTTTTTTTCAGGAGATCGTCCGGGTTCTTATTCCTTCTCCATCTCCTAACTACTCCTCCTCCAAGGCAGGTTACCTCTTTTGACTTCCTTTTTGGTTTTCAACTCTAAGGGTGACACCCCCACCTCCAGAGTTCTTGCCCTTCTTGAAAATGCTTACCCTAGCGAATCGAGGCTTTCCCTGGTCTCTTTTTCTTTTTTTTCAATTTAGTTTTTTTTTGTTGGTTGCTACGGGTCTATTCCCCCCGTAGGCAGGCTTAGGACGCACTGTCAGCCTTCGACCTCCCAACTAGGTCTTGTTATCGTACGTTTCGCCATCGCGCCGTCGCTTTCACCGCCCGTGATTTTTCCTACTAGCCCCACACTAGCGCTTCTTTTCCTGATACAACTCGAGTGAGAGAACGGGACCTATGTTCTACACTCGTCTCGGTGTTTCCATTTACCTTTGCTTGAGTTGCGTACGGGCCTTCCCCGGTCGCCTTACACTAGAGGCTTTTCCTCCTCTGCGGGAGCGGCCGATCCTCCCCTATCGGGATCCCAGGGCGTTCAACGTTCCTCTAATCTTCTTGTGTCTCGACTTTTTTTCGGGACGCTAGATAAGCGTTTCCGCGGTTGACCCCCTCCCCTCGGCCAGGTATTGCCTTTATCCTGTACGACTCTCAGTCGTCCCTATTGTCGTCTGGGGGCCATTTTCGGTTCCCCCGCGACCTCTTCGACTTTCCTCTCTTTTCAAGCGGTCCAGTTTTTGAGCGTAGCCTTCCGTTTTTTCCAAGTTGAGAATTCTTCTTCTCGTTTTCGAGATAGAGCTCCCTTCCGACGTCATTTTTTCAAACTTCCGCGCTGACCAGCATCACCCACGGTCGAGGATAAGTTTTCATATTTTCTCGATGAAAAAGCCGAGCGGTCGGGTGCAGTGCTCAACGTTGGAGGTCTCTATCTGCCCCTTCCTCTCCTTCCCGATCGTTTTCTCCTTGGGCTTCAGTTTGAGTCCGTAGGTGTCCTTGCCCTGCTTAGGGTTTCTTTTTAGTACGTCGTTCCATCTCGACCCCGAGCAGGGCCTATGCCATGGAGGTGGTTGGAGAGGTTGGAGTTCCGCGCACTACTTTTTAACTCTCTTTCTACGTCATCTAAGGCGAGTTTCGATTCCTGAGCGTTAGGGCGATCAAAGCGGCATAGTTCTTTTTGGTACCTGCAAGGTCCAGCAATTTCCATTCGTGTGACCCTTTCCGTCTTCGGACCACCTGCAGTAAACCCCGCGCCCCGAGCTGCTATTTTCCGCGCGATAGCCTTTTTATTCTTCGTCTTTTTCACTCTTTCCGCCTATTTTGCCCTTTCTGGACGCTATGCCAGCGCAGCCTTAACAGTCGCTGCCTCAGCCGATGCTCTATGGCCCTTCTGGCCCCACTCCCCGATTCGGGCCACTATTTCCATCAATTTTCCGCTCCTCTCATTACTGATCTTTTTACGTTATCCGGCCCCTCTCCCCGCTTCGGCTTGTGTTCATCGCAGCTTCGACTCATGGCCTCCTCCTAGTCTCCCCCCCGTTGTAGATTTCCTTCCTCGCCCCGCCGATGTCGCCTCTTCGACGGCGGATCGGGGTCCCATCTAACTTTCTAATCGTCTTTTGCCACGATGATGATCGGCTCGACTTCCTCTCTGCGTGCCGCCCCAGTGCCCGCAGTTGACTACGAAGTTGAGTCCCAAGCTCCCCTTTCCCCTTGAAACCCAATTCTTCCCATTTTGTAACCCCCAAGGTGCGCCCTCTCTCCCGTGTTTTCCCCCCTAGGTTATCTGACACCCCACAGTGCGCGTTTCGACTTGTTTGAGGTTTGTGTGTACCTCGTCTCCTCCCCTAGCAGCGGCCGGCTCGATTACAGTTGCGCACCAGCCTGTACCCCGAGGGGTCCATTTGAAGAGGCGCTTACCCTTTTTACGTGCTTGTTTTAATTTCGCTCACGTTTCTGAAAACCCTGTTAGTTCGCCCTAAGCGGACCCTCGGACTCCGGGCATACTGTTATTTTGCCCGCCTCTCCGAAGCCCCCCCCCTTGGAGTCGCCGTGTGGCCGACTTGACGATGGGCCCTCTACCGCGTGGGGAGGTACGGTGATTTCCTTGCAGGCAGCCATAACCGACGACGTGACCTTGCGTTGGTTGCCATGGAGAAGTTCTGCCCTTCCCCCCCGGATCCGTTCCAGATTCACCAGAGACCTTTCCCCCACCCTTAAACCGCTTTTTCTTTTTCGACTCCCAATGGGTTCCGGTGGACTGTCGGCGCTATCCCCCCCCCCCCCACCCCCCATTTCCATCCAAGTTCTAGTAGTGCTACTGATTCTTTCACCACGTCCTATGCTGTTCGCGGCACGGTCCATGGCGCAATATCTATCTTTTCTCCTCTTTCGAGTTCCCCGGGTGTCCCGTTTCGCGCCGATCCGAATCCCCCAATCAGGCTATCCTGGTTTGATCATCTGCCCCCCTAATACCCTGGTCTTTGTTTCTTCACGTCACCTTGAGTCGCCAATCTGGCATGTTAGTTGCGGTATATGGTGCCTCTGGATGATCACAGTTTGGGAGGGATTCCCCAATCCCCCCCGCGACGTTTAATCGGGCTTCCTTTTGTCGAGCGTTATACCCGGGCTATGGCCCCTGCTTTTTTTTCTTTTTCACGAATTTCGGAAACCCCCCCTCCTCCTAATTTCCCCGGGTTTTAATTTAGAGGCTGGTCACGTCCGAGTACGCCTTATTTCCCCCCCCGCAGTGTGGACTTTTCGGAGCCCTCTGCCCTCTGCGGTGCATTTCCCCCTTGTCGTTTCGCGCCCTTTTCAAGAAACGTCGCCATTGTCGCCCCTTCTTCGAGTCCCCTCGGTTATGTTGATTGTGCTTTAAGCGGTATCGAGCGGTTTCTCTGTTGTGGCCCCCTTTTTCCCCCTCCGGTTTGAGTACCACCCTCTTTCTCCACTCGAAAGTTCTTTGGTCTTTTCCTTTAAGCGCCCGTCCTTGCCCCCGGGGACCAGATCTCTTTTTTGCGCACCTTTGGCCGCAGTGTTGACGAATTTATTCGAGTTCCGCACCGGCCAACTGAATTTCTTTCTCTTCGTAGTCCTTCTTTTTGCTGTTTCCGTTTCCCCCTCCTGGAAACATCGCGCTCCCTCGGCCCGATGGGATTCTCCTATTTCCTCAATTTTTCCGTCCGGCTCCCTCTCCAGGGCGATTGCCTGCTTTTCTACAACTGGCGAGGGCCATGAGGGTGTTCTCTGCTGCTGGATAGTTTCGCGAACCTGACAGCGTCAGCGTCGCCCGAGTCTCCACGTTTTCCTTGTCCTCGAGTTTTTTTTCGTTTTTGGATGAGGACGCTGGCCCCGTTCTCGCAGTTGATTTGATCGGATATCTCTGCTGCGCTGTAGCGCGTTATAGAGCACACCGGACTCTTCTCCCTCCCTTCCGTCTTTACATGCGTCTGTTTCCTTTTTTTGATGTAACGGCGGCGGTCAGCGGATCATCAGCGGCGAGCGTGAGAGACGAGGGTGCTTTTTTTGATTGCGGTGGGTGGTACGACGCTTGCATTGGACTTTTTTTTTTTCCCTACTTTCCCCCGGGCTTAACCAAAAACTGCAGTCTATGACCCCCCTCGTGATCGACCGCCGTACGCCTCATCCGGTTAATCTTCCCCCTCCAGTCCTTTCTCCCCGATGCGCTCGGTGCCCCCTGTTGCGCTGGTTCTTAAACCTCCGAAGCAGCTCTTGTTTCGCTTAGCGGAGGCTAGCGCTACGCGCACTCCTTTTTCTGCTGACACCCCCTAAGTTTTCAAGATCTCAGCTACTCTCCTTTGTTGTTTTGCGTGGCGTGACCTGCCCTCCGCCCCCCGTTGCCGCCACTACCTTCGGCCTTCTTGATGTTGGTCCCCACGACGGCAGCGCGCGCTCCCGCGCGGATTGGTCGCCCGTCCGGGTTTTCCGCGGGCGGCTGGCCGACCCGTCCTCTTTGTCACGGCCGTACCCTTCCCGATGACTCTTGAGATGTACGTCGAGCCGGCGCGGCTCCCATTGGTTCTTTTCCCTGACGATTCGCCTGCGTGATCCCTGCGTGATCTTCTTTGAGAAAGCGCATCCTTGTCTGGTATGGCCTATGAACGTTCCTTCGACGCTTCCTAGTAGTGGCCGAGAAGTTAGGCTTTTCAGGCCCGAGCCTGCAGGCCCCTGGGGTTCCAGCCGCACTCTCCGATCGCCTGCCGCCTCTTTGTCTAATTAGACCGAGAGTTCCGGCTGCGCGTCTTTAAGTTACTCTAAGACCTCCCTAACGGACCATGGTTCCCCTCCCAGATCGCTTTTTTCGAATCTGACCAGGTCCCCTGTTCACCCTTTGGATTCCCTTTTCTCTCTCGGGTTTGTTCTCTCTTCCCCCTGCTCTCCTAGACAGTGGGCCGTTGCTTTCTTTTTTTTTCCCACAAATACTTTGGGATTTTTCAGCTCCCTTCTCCTCGTTGCCTCTGAACGGTTGCAGAGCCGCCTTATGCTCAGCCATCCCCAGATCCGGCCAATGTCCATAATCAGATTGACTGGCCAGGGATTCTGGTGCCGGCGTGCGGGTTTTTTTACGCCTGGCCTCGTCTTCTGTTTTGAGATGGTCCCCCGGATCGCTTCCCCTTTCCGTTGACAGTGTCGAAACCGAGGCTAAAGCCCGGGTCGGTCGTTCATTTGCGAGGCAGTTAGTTTGAGGTTCTCCCGGAGCATTCTTTGTCTGCCTGCTTCGCAAACCCTCTTCGGCGGTCGCGGTCTCTCGCTGTGCAATTTGCCGTCTTTAACCCCTCGGAGTGTTCCTCAATCGCCGGCCCGCATTCAGAATTTTCGACTCTCGCTGTCCTTTCTGGGAGCTTATTTTCATATTCGCCCCCAGCCTGCCGACGTGCTCTAGGTTTGGGGTTTCACGCGCACTCCCCTTATTTCATCTCGTGTTGTTTTTCTTATCTTCTTTTTGGTTCTCCCCATAACGATAAGATTCCTTTTGGCTGATGGGGTTGCAGAGTGAGGAGACCTGACTCGACTCCGGGTTCCCCCTTACCCATCCCTTTGGCCTATTTCCCATACTTGTCGAATCTCGGCCGGTTTAGGATCCAGTCACTCCCAGTTTCTTGAGTTTTTTTACCAAACTACTCCGGCAACCTGCCATTTTACGGCCTCTGTTTTTTTTTCCTTGGCAAGCGCATTTATAGTCAGGCTACACTCACCTCCGACCCCTCCGAACTTTCCTCCGCTTGTTCGGTTTCGCAGCATCAAACGATTTTTCTTCCCGCTCAGGGGGAAATTCTCTCCTCGATTCCGCGGTTCCAGTTTGTTCGACGGGGGCCCTCAGCGCCGGCTGGATTCTTTTCTCGCCTTCGGCCTACGCCGTTTTGTTGCTGTCTATACGGGGGTCCGCTTGCCACGTTCTTGCAGGCGATTGTTTAGACCCCCTTTTTCTAGTTGCTCCCCCACCCATTAGGTCTGTCTTTAATTTTGACGATCTGCCGCCGTCGTCCGCAATGTTTTTCTTTCACACATCACCGAGGAGCGTTTCCCGGTGTTACCGTGCCGGCGTCTCGTGATTGCTTCCGTGATTGTGAGGCTGGGCCAGCGGCTGTCCCTTCTGCCGAAACCTCTTGGAGGATGAATTTATCGGTTTTTTGCTTGCTTTTCGCCCTTTGGGCCGGCTCCAGGTTTCCTGGTGAATCGCACTTTTATCTCTTCTTCAGGCCCTTTCCGGTCCTCGAGTTTTTTCGTACCCCCCTAGGAAATTCCAGCTTTCTTCCGCTTTTCGATCGCAGAGGTGTAAGCCCTGAGTAAGGGGGTGTCCCCACCGCGCGCGAACTTCTGACCGTCCCTCCTCAAGCTTCCTTTTCTCCGCTCCTAGTTCCCGTTGGGTGACCAGCGCAGTTTCTTCTCTCGTGTCCTCCTTACGCCGCCTTTCGAAGTCATCGACCCGGAAGCGGTCCCCTAATTTTTTTTTGATCCGCGTCTCGCCTGTCGCCCTTCCTACCTTAGCAGAGTAGTTGCGAACTTGGCGGGAATTTTTTTAGTACCTGAGAAGTCCGTCTTCTTGACTTTTGGCGTGATCGCTTTTTCCCCCGTCTGCTCAGATCTTGTGATGCTTTTAGCGCCTCGACTCTTCCGCCGCGGCGCGCAATTGAGATTTCGGCGTGTTTTTTCTAGTTTCTTTCCCTTGCAACGAATGTGCCCCCCATCCTCCTTTGACTCTTATTCTTACGGCGAATTTTTTTAGGTTCCTTTATCTGCTCTTTCGGTCTCACGAGTAACCATCTTTGGCCTCGAGGTCCTTATTAAGTTGTATCTGGTTTCCCCCCCCCGTGTTCTGACGTCGGGGCACCTCCCCGTCCCCCTGCACATTTTCCTCTTGATGCTTTTTTTTTTTCTTCTGCGGCGACTTGCTCCGTTCGGCCTCTTAGTCCTTGCCCCTTCTGCTTTTTTGTCGCTTTCGGGCGACGCTCTCCCCTAACAGCCTTCACTTTCTCCCCGTATTTCAATAATTTTCGCGATAGGCCTGCTATTGACCGGCCCCTCGTCCCATCCAAACTCAAGCCCCTCCCCTGCAGCTCGGCTCTTTACCTGACTCATCGCGCGCTCGCCCCGACTTTCCCCTCCCGATCCCGAGCCCTCTCGAGCCCCCCTCGCTCGCGTGCAGTTAATGTCCCGGCCCCGTCCTCTGGTGAGGGCTCCTTTATGCGCTGTTCACCTGTCGAATAGGTGATTCGGGCCGATGCTGAAGTAGCGCCTTTTCCCTTTTTGGTGGGCACCCCCCGCTCGACAGAGAAGCGACCTTCGTCCCCTTTTCCTGGCACACCCCCATTTCTCCATCGAACCCCAAAAGGTCCCGCACCCTCGAGAATGTTGAACGTGCTCTTCGCGAACCATCCCGATTTTTTAGGTGTTCCCTCCCCTTGCTTAGCCCCCCCCGATCCCCGATGGTTTTCTGAACGTTTTTTCCCCCCCAGCACCCCCTGATTTTCCTTCGTTTACGAGCGCGCCAAGGGATTTCCCTTCTTGCTCGTCCCCCATTACCCCTTGGCGTTGCACAAGGGTTATTTTAAGCAGCCTTCACAGGCGGGGCGTTTATGGGCATTAGTCTTTGCTTTTCTTGTCCTTTTAAATCTGGGGGACGCGGTCCTTGTTTCGATGCCCCCTTTGGGCCCCCGGGTCCCGGTTTTTTTTTTCGTACTGGGATCTTTTCCCCATCCCCATTTGCCCGGACGTGGACCGGGTGTGTTGCATGGCGGTGTCCCCTCCCCCAATGTTGTGTCACGCCCGAATCTCTGACCGTTCCCCACCTCGCCCCTTCCTGTTTCGACTTCTGACGGTCGGGCTTTTTACACCATTCTGCCTTTCCGATCCGCTGTTCTTCGCTGAATCCACATCGGGTTTCTGCGGTATTTCCCTTTCTACTCGTGTTCTCTCGCGATCTCTCCCGAGGTGGAAACGTGCGCGCCCTTATAGGGACGGTTATCCTAAGGCGGTCTTGGTTTTCCTGCACTTTTCTGTGTATGGATAGCCCGCGACTCCCGGCATTGTTGAGCATTTCTGGGTCTGTCGTTCGGGCTGGGTTTTGACGGGTCGGAATCCTCGGGTTCCCTCATTGTCTTTCTCACCTTCTATCCCCCCACCGCGCTTTGTCGTCGGCTGGCGGTTAGTCTGCTTGGCGCGTACCCGGTCTCCCTTCCCCACGCGGTCCGTTTTTTTCCGGTTTCCTTTTGGCCCAAGGCCAGCCTCCCCGGGGCTTCATGTTTTCTCGGGCTTGCCAGCTCCTTTTTTCGTCCCGCGTGTGGGCGCGGCTAAATCTAACTGGGTCCGCCTTTTTCGCGTGCCGCAAGAATTGTACGATTTTTTTTTCCCGTACTCTCCTGGTGCTTTGGGCTGCCAACGTTTTCTTTCCCGATCCGGCCCCTGCACGGTGGTGGCAAAGTTGGCACGCTGGGATCACCCTTGCACTTCACTCGTTACGGTTCCGCACCGCCCCTTTGCCCCGGCAGAGGTGAGCCCCAGTTTAGCCGTTTGAACCGAGCCATGGTCCTTCACCGGACACCGAAGATTTTCCTCTCGTAGTCCCCTTTCTGTTGGTTTCGGACCGTTGCCAATCTGAAACCGCGCGGCTCGCATCGTGCCCGTCTCTTTTCTCGACTGAGATTTTCTCGACGTTTTTCTTCCTGCCATCGCGGGCCCTATTCCGCCCTCTACCCCTCTCGCGGCGCTGCCATCGGGGTCTTTCGCTGCCTGTGCCTGATGAGGAACGACCGCGCGCCTCAGAGGAGAAAGTAGTGATAGATCCTCGATGAGCGCTGGCTTGAGTTTTGGGACCGAGGGACTGGTGCGGCCCTCGCGCTCGGACGGCGGTTTGGCGCTGCGTTCTGAGTTAGCTTTGACGCACGGCGAAGGTTGCACTGACTCCCTCTTCCGGAAGGCTTCGTTTTCTTTCGAGCGTCTATCGCCGATATGTACTTGTGTGCGGCGGCGCGGGTGCCTTTTTTGACTTTTAGAGACCGTCACGCCTGATCCGACTGCTGTTTTTACCCAACCCCTAGACTTTTTTTACGGAATTTTCGCCGGCCAGACTCGGATCCCTTCTTGCCCTCTGACGATATGGGTGTTTTTGCGAGTACACCTCTCCCATCCGAGTTTAGCTCCGAGTGCTGCAGTCCGTGAGGCGCGCGCTACGTCGCCCCTGCGCTGCGAAAGGACTTTACGGCTTTCTCCAGCGCTCGCCGTGCCTTGTTCTCTTGGCGTTTTTTGGCTCTTCCGCCTCCCCCCCCCCCCCCCCCCCCCCCCCCCCCCCCCCCCCACCCTGTGCCCTTCGCTCGTTGTTGGGCTCGTTGACTTCCAGCGATTTTGATCCCCTACTTTAGGTTGTCGAGATTGCGTTTCGGCTTCTGCCGTGAAGAAAGCTGCGGTGCCCGAACATGCTGCGAGTCCCTGCGAATAGTACGTCAGCTGCTGTCTTTGGTTGCCCTTTTACGATCGCCCTGCTTCCCCTTCGTGATAAGCTACGCGCTTTTTCCCTTGCTTGACCGCTTCTCTTCGAGCCCGTGATCCAGGGGGCGCCAAGCTGATGTGACGAGGCCCAGGCGTGGTCCCCCCTCGTCGGCCTGTTGTTCCGTCCTACCTTTGAACCCTCGAGCCGTGGCCTTGCTCTGCGAGAGCGCCTCGCCCTCAAGCCCGTTTAATTCTAACATCGATCGTGGCTGAGGCGGCCCCCAGGATATCGAGCCGCTATCTTTGGCTGTTCCGCAGGAATACTTTCGGCTTCGCCTTTTTTTCCTCGTGACTCCGGACACACCCTTGGGTTCCCGCACCGTGGTCCTCGGATGAGGGGCTTCCGTTTTGACCTACGGCGCCCTCAACAGATCAACGGGCAGGTCACCTAGGCCGGTGTTTTTGGTGTTTTTTTTTTTTTTTGTTGTTGGTTTGGGGTTTTTTTTTGGTTGTTTTTTTTTTTTTTGTTTTTGACTCCATGGCCAGATGCTCGCCGGTAGTTCTGCTTGCACTTCTTGGATCCAAGTCTGTTTCTCTGCTAGTTCTGATGGAGCCCCCTTCCGCCCCTGATCGAGTCTTGTTTTGATGCAGGCCTTAGCGGTTAGACTGTCGGCAGGTCGTCGGGTCTCGGCTTGTTCTTACGATTCTCTGCGCTTCGCCCCCCCGCTCTATGGCCTTCCTCTGCGCCTTATCGGCAGTGTCCTTTTTTGGTTTGTAAAATCCACTCTTCGACCCCGGCACCTCGGATTCTTTCGAGTAGTCACTGTTGGGAGCTGTTGAAACCTCAAGTTTTCCCATTTTTGCACCACTCCGCCCCCCAGCCGACTGACAGCGCCAGAGTTTTTGGGGACCTGATGCGCTTCCTATCCTCTCATCCGTTGGTTTGTAGTCCTCGTCTGGTTGCCCCCCTCCCCCCCGATCTGTTTTTGCACCGCCTCCGGCATTTCTTCTGGTTGGTCGTGTTTTCCCCCGGAACTTCTCGGTTTCTTTCCAGCGCTGACTCGAAACTATCGGCGCTTTTTTTGCCTTTGATCAATCCGTTGATGATTTCCAGCCTCCGGCACATTGGATCTGTCTGCCGCTGCGCCTCTCCGAGTTTGTCGCTGCGCCATTTCTGATCTTTAGGTTCCAAACCTTCTTTTTTTTTTTCCTCCACCCTTTCTTTGCAGTCGGTCTCCGCGGCGGCTGCCCAACGGTCGCTGACTCGATCATTGGCTTTTTTTTCATCCCCTTCGACGGCGCGTACAGGCGGCTTCCCGGGCCGCCTTTTTTTTTTATTGCCCTGTGCTCGACCTCGTTTCCTTCTTGACCGTTGCCTTTGCTTGGTCTGCGCCCCTATTTTCGCTGGACCCTCCCTTTCCTTTCTATGGTTTATGTTCCGCCCAATTATTTTATGTAAATTTTTCGGGACGCACGACGGCCGAGACCGCCACCTGCCCGCAACGTCCCCCCACCACACCCCAGCACCTCTCGCACCCCCCTTTGCGGATCACTGCGTGACGCACCCGTGGCGCGTTCCGCATCTGTGTTGCGGTTTGATTTTGCTCCTAGCTTACTTGCCGCCTCGACTGGCGGAGTCGAGGTAGCGGCGCCAGGCGGCTTTCGCTTGTTTTCCAGGCGCCCCGGTGTTTCATTTCGTCTTGTCTGCATTTATCGTTCGACCTGGGTTTGGGGTTCCCAAGAGGAGTCTTCCCCTCTTTCTCCTCGGTTTTTGCGCCCCTTCTCCTGCGATATCGCCGGCTTTGCGGTTTCTGCGTGTAGTGGGGTGCCCAGCATGCTTTTCCTCCTGACATCTCGGACTCTCCCGCGGCCGCATGTTAGCCCGTTTCCCCCCCCCCAGCGCTTTCTTCGAAGATCGTACTCCGCAGGCGTCCTTTCCATTTTCGAGTTCGTCCTTGGATCATTTTTTGTTTTCGGTCTTGCGCCCCAGCCTGTGAGGTATTTGCGCACTTCGGCGGGTAAGGTAGTGCGTCGCGCGATCCTTTACACCGCGCTTCGCCTGTTTGCTTTTTTCTCCTCTGGGCCGTCGGGTCCGTGCAGCAGTTCTTCTTATAGCGGGTCGCCTCCGCCTCCGCGGGCGAGCACCATTTGAGTTCGTCGGCGTTGTCGAGGTGGTTTTTCTTTTACGCAGTTTGACCCCCATGGTAGCGACGCCGTGAAGTTGAGACGAGTCGTCGTCCCTGGGCGATCCCCTTAAGTTATGCGGTTGGGTTGAAGACGGTGCGCGGATCAAGTCGGACCCACTTTTTTTGCTGTTCACCTTTTTCTAGACAAGCCCTCACCTTCCCGCTGCTCCGCGATACTTCTGCGGGGCCTTGCTCCGCCTTCAGGCCTTTGACTCTCCCGTTCCGGACTCCGGTTTAGGCAGCCCGCTCTCGCCATTCAGCAGCGCCCGCCCGCGACTCTCCCGGCGAGGGCCTGCGAGATGGCCACTGTCCATCCACCTCCCCAGGCCCTTGGAAGCTCCCTGAGGCTCTGCTCGATCGGTCGAGTTCTTCTGTCGTTCCTCGATCCGCAGCTCAGCTCGCCTTTTTTCATTTTTTGCTTCCTCCATAGAGGGCCGTCCTCGCCCCTTGATTGCACTGTGGCTCCCTTGTCGGCTAGGGGGACTCCCTTTTCCGCCGATTCTGCCGTTTCTCGTGAGCGCATTTTCCCCATCGGGCGGCACCCCGCCCCTTTCCCAATTGGTACCTACGAATTGTTTTGTTTTTGTTTTACCCGTTTTGCGCTTATCGTTTGATCCCCCCCCCCCCCAACTTCTTTTCTCGGCCCTTAAAGGGTTTTTCAACTCCGATTGCCACCGGTGGGTCATTTGGTGGCGAACCACTCGACTTTAGTCCTGATTTCTTTCTCCTTTGTGGGCTCCCAGCGTCCCAAATGCCCACCAACCCCCCCCTATTTGTTTCCGTTCGATACCGTTAAGCACACAGCACGGTACGTTTTTCTTCGTTAGGTTTTCGCGCCAATCTCTGCTGCGCGCGCTGAAAGGGGCGTGAACCGCGTTCCGCGTTTTCGCTTGCCAGGTTGCGCTGTTGCATAGTGCGGTCCTTTCGCCGCCCTGAATTCTTTTTTCCTGGCGCCTTTGCCCTTGCCCGGGGACCTCCGCGTGGTTCCGCTGACCGGGTGATCCGAGCATCCCACCGTCCACCCGGCTTGGTGCATTAGACCTTTCTCTTCCCATTCCCTCCCACGAAGATCCTGTTTCCCTCGACAACGCAGGATTTTGCGTATCCCAATGCGTTTCTTTTTTTCTCCCCATTCTTTGATTGATCACCCTCTAGGATGCCTCCTATGCTGACGTTTTTGCTCCGCACGTTTCTTCCACCTCTTTTCGGAATATCTCACCGTGTTTTTGTGAGGAGATAGTCCTCCTAGTGAAACGTGCGTCCTCCGATCAGTATACGTTATCCCTTAGTTTCAACTCTGCTATTTGAACTTGGTGGAGGCTAGCGCCGGAGGGCATGGGTGTTCCATCCTGGCGTGTTCGCGGCTGTTTTCCCTTCTTGGTGCCATTTCGTTGACTTTTGCATTTCCATTGCACCCCGGGTGTTCCACGTCGGTTGCCTGTTATGGCTGGCGGATACCCGGTTCTCTCTACCCCGGTAGAGGCGGTCGGTCCACACTGACGCCGGTTTTTGGGCCCGGGCTAATTGGCGGGACGCCGTTCCTTTCCTCGACCGCTGTGCGGTCTGCTTTTTTTCCTTCCCTTGTTCACCGCCCCTTTCGCGCTCTGCCGCAAGACCCCGTTCCTTTCTGCGCCTCTGACTCCCTTTTTACCTGCTTTTTCTGCAATCCGTCCTCTGGCCTCTGCCGGTGGCCCCTTGTTTTTTGATGTGGGAGGCCCACACTCCCCTCTTCCCGGCAAATGGTCGACAGTGACGCGCCTTTTCCCCCCTTGCCCCGCCGAGTTTTTACCTGGTACGTTTTGAAGAATCGTTACGGTTTCCGCCCGTCCCAACCGGAGTCTCTTCCCTTTCCCCCTGACTGGGGATTTTCGCTCTTGAACATGCGCGCCGATCGTCGTGCCCCCCCTCTTCTCTATTGTCCTGATGCCCATCGCGACCGGCCTGTTTTTTGCAACTTTTTGAGGGTTTCCATTTAGGTCGCGGCTGCTCATGAGGGCGGTCTGCTTGCTGCTTTTCTCCGTTGACCCCCCGGACCCCCTACGCCAGAGTGTCCTCGAGTTCTCCCCGATGCGTTCTGGAGGAGTTGGATTTTGACGAGGGGTGTTCCGCCGCGATCGGAGAGCATAGGGCTCTATGTTTTCTTTAGTTTGGGGTGGTTACCGATACGGTTCTTGAACTTTTCTCTTCCTTTCGCGGAGCCCCGTTTTGGCTATCGGGCGTACGAGCGAGCGTCTTTTGCGGCTCGCGGGTGCCCGATTTTGATCAATTTTTTCCCCTCTGATCGCGTTTTCCCGTCGCTCCGTGAAGATATTCCTAACGTGGTTCCCGCGGCGATTCTTTCCTCTAAAATCGCTTTTCTGGATGGGTCCGATTGTTTTTTGGCGACCACCCAACACGCGACCTGGTTTTGCTCAGTGCCTAGCTACGCGCACCTCCGATGCTTTACGACCGAGGCCCCGCAAGATTCCCCCCAACCCCTCTGCTGCCTCGGTGCGGTGCGCGAGGCGGCTAGCCTTCCCGTTTTTTGAATCTTTCCCTTCTTTCTTCGGTGCCGACGAGGACGTGATCCCGCCCCCCCCCTTAGCTTCCGACCGCTTCCGGTTCTCGGCTTGGCGGCGTACCGCCTAGAGCCGGATGCGCTGGCAACGGCCGACTACCCCTTTTTCTGCAGCTGAGTAGTACGTCGAGCGGTCGGTCACTTTTCTCCCCCCCCCGGTTCGCCTGTTGGTTGCTTCTGGTCATTTCCTGACCCTCCTCTTGACGTGGTCTTTTTTGTGATCCCCCTTACCGTCGGGCGAGAGGCCTGGCCATATGCCAGGGGGAGAGCCCCCCCTGTTGACGTCCCCTCGCGAGGCGTCGTTTTTCGTTCACCCTTACTCCGCGAGGCGGCGTGTCCGCCCCTGCCGGAGTCGCATTCCCTCTTTTTCCTCCGGAAATTAAGTCGTATACTCGTTTTTCCGATCGGGCGGAACGGCACCGGATTCGAGTCGCTTGCTGGCCCGAGAGTCTTCGCGGGGCGACGTGTTTTGCGCCAGCAATAACAACCCCCTTTGTTCGCTACAACCGTGTTTCGTTAAGTTGGCAGAGCGACCCCTCAGGCGCAGACAATCCACAGAGTGCAACTGAAGTCCCGAAGTGTCGGCGATGCCATTTTCAGTGCGCCCTCCGGCTTTATGTTGGGACGCCTGGCCCCCCCCCTCCCGGATTCTCTGGTTTTAGAATACCGTATCTTTCCCGCGCCTTTGCGGGGCCGCACATCCGTGAGACCGATTTTCGGCGAGGTAGTCGAGGCGGTTGGCTGTCGAAATTCCCTTAACCTCTTCTTCTTAGACCGATCTTGGCTGATGCGCCGGGCTCCGCGTGTTGTTTTTGTATTACGTTTGACATCCCAGCTTTGCGTGTGTCGGTATCCTCCCGATATTCTCAATCGAGTCCAAACGGCTGGGTGCTGAAACCGGAGCCTCCCTCGCCACCCAGCGCCGTCCTTATTTTTCGTTCGTTTTTGGGGCGTCCCTGCG
>Ga0179593_1524130_pt1 | contig 17471 bp, 32 predicted proteins | sample CZODoug2_1_08_16_FD_185931 | JGI IMG/M metagenome (GOLD analysis project Ga0179593, IMG submission 185931) | Vadose zone soil fungal communities from Angelo Coast Range Reserve, California, USA - CZODoug2_1_08_16fungal (PacBio error correction) | ecosystem: Environmental > Terrestrial > Soil >... | reverse complement strand
GCTATTATTATAACCCACCTATTAGGTTTCCCCCCCCCCCTCCCTTGAACACCTTCAGGCCCTTACAATTCTTTTTCCCTTCTTACCTAACTTGATGCTTCCGTGAATTTGTCCCCTTTTGGCAGTCATATCTCTTGTCCTTTGGTGCTTTGTTCTCTTTTTTTATTTACCCCAAGGGTTGTTATATTTTTTTTGTTGGGTTCCTCCCCTTTTTTTGACTTGTGACGCCGCTATGTTCCTCCCCTATTCTTTTACTTTGGTTTTCATCCTCCCCCGCCCTGCCACCCCACGACCCTTCAGAACTTTGGGACAAAACTTGTTGGTCTCCGTCTCTGTTGTTGTGGTCCAGCGCATTTTCTACCCCCGATCCTTACTGTTCGGGCCCCTACACTTTTTTCCTTTCCTTTCGTTTGTTCTGACTTTTTCAAAGGTTTCCCCTTTTCCAAAGTTTCCCCCCTGTCCGGGCATTTAAGCCTTGCCGGTGTTTTTCTCTACCTTTTCTTCACCCTCTTGACGTGAATCAACGCACCAGTTCACTCAACCTTCCCCCAACCTTGACGTTCCCCTTTGGTGGGCTCGACCTTTGCCTCATGAAACCCTTTTTACCCCCTTTTTTCTTTCTTTCTTGGACAATTTTTAGTCCCCTTCAAAAACTTTTTTATCCCCCTCTTTATCCACTGATCCGACTGTTTTGGGGATCGCTCTTCTTTGGCATGGATTTCGTTCCTAAAACCTCTTTCCTTGGATTCTTTTTCTCCGACCCCTTCTCTTTTTTTATTTTGTTTGAACAAACCTTCCTTTTTTCAACCAGGAGCCCCGGGGGTTACCAGAATTTCTTAAGGAAGTTCTCTTCGGTCCGGCTTCCCCCCCTGGTCAAGTCAATCCTCCAACCAGGCGGGTTTTTTTCCCCTGGGAACAAACGTGCTACTCCCCACTTTAAACAAACCGTCTTTGAATTGCAACCGGCCTTCTCCTCCCCCCCTCCATTTTCTTCTTCCCAAAATTTTTTTTTCCCAGTCCTCTTGTAAAATACCCCCTTTCACTAACTGAAAGAATTCCTACTTTGGTACTCCTTTTCCCCCCCTTAGCAGGCCAAAGAGGTACCGACCTCTTTCCCAGGATTGTCCCCCATTTCCATTCTTTTCCACCCGCCATTTTACATTTCCCATCCTCGCCCTTCCCAGTTTCCTCTTTTTTTTCAGGAGGCGTCCCCCCCGTCCTCTCCACGTGCCAATGTGCTAGTACTTAAACTTGGTGGCCCTGACCCTCTGCTTTACTCTCTTTTGTGAACGAATTTTTTCGTTTTGTTTCCCCCCGAACTTTCCCTCAAGTCACCCACTCAACCTTTGTACCCCACATCCCGTTTCGCTGCGTCTGTCCCTCTTTTCTGTATTGGAAACCCCTCTTCTTAGCGTTTTTCTCTTTTGTGCGATTTTTCCCAAAGGTGCAGCCCCAGTTTGGCCTTCTTTTATTCACACCCCTTCGACTTTTTCGTCTTTTCCCCCCACCCTCTCTGGCCCCCCTATCCGTTGAACTCTGGCATTTTCCGTGGTTTACGTATCTTTCTTTAGTCTTGACCCTTTTCTTTGAATTGACAACTTCTCCTGACACTTCGCGGTCACTCATAAAACTATCCTTGGCAATCCCCAAACCTCCTTTGCCCTTTTCCTCATCCCTGTTTTTCTTTGTCCTTTTTCGCTTTCCTTTGTGCAGTGATCGACGGGGAACCTATTACTGTGTTGATGTAAGGACGGCTTTTTCTTGTCAATTGTGTTGATCGACACTTTCCCTCCTCTTTCCCCCTCGTTTTCCCCCCCCCCCCCTTTCCCATTGGTCCACCTCCCTGACTTCCTCCTCCCCGACCGCCCAAGAAGGATCTTTGTGTTTTGTTTTTTTTGGCAGACCACGTTTGTGGCTACGCTTTTGGCCCCCCCGCGAGGCATTTGTTTTCCCCTGATTCCCTTTGTTTTTTAAGTATTGATTGGGGTATTTTTGATGGAAGTTACGAAGATTTAGGGAATTTTTGACGATCTTTCCGTTTTCTTTTGTCCCCAGCCTTGCTCCCCAACCCCGCCTTTTCCTTTTTTTTTATCTTTTCCCCTTTTTACTTTAAAAGTCGAATTTCTGATTAATATCTTTCCCCGTGGGCACTTACGTCGCCTCAACCTCTCTTTTAATTTCCACTTGAGAGTTTCCTTGTTGGTTCGATTCGGTCTTCGGAATGCTGGGACCCGCCCCGTACTGCTTCCCCTTTGCAACCTCAAACCCTTCCCGTCCCTCTCCCGTGGGAAATTCCTCGCAGCAACTCTTGATCCGTTTGCTTATTAAGTTTTTGGATTTTCCCACCTCTTTTTTCTCGGTATTTCGTGTGGCGCGTTTAGGCTTCTGAACTCCTTAGTTTCCCCTTTCCTTTTTTCCCTGGCTTTTCCCCCCCCCCTTCCTGCACCCCCTTTTTCGGCAGCCAACTACTCTAGTCTTTGGCTTCATGCCCACCCCCCGCTAGCCTTTCTCCGCAGTTTTACCCCCCTTCGCCCCTTTTTTGATTTTTTTTTGCTTCTTTTTAATTTCACCCTTTCGTTTCCTATCTTCTTTTTGTAGCCATGTTTGCATCTTCCCAGTTGTTACTCTTTTCCACTACCCTTTCTTCGCTCCCTCGGCTTGTTTTTTTTTTGTTTTGGTGTATGAAATTTTGCTCCCCCCTGCGAAGTGGTTCCTGTGTTGTCTCTTGACACACTCACCTCTTTTTTGGGTTTTTCTTTTTTAGTAACTCATTTCTGTCGGGACATCCAACCCTTTTTTTTGTTATTTCCCCTTTCCTTTTTTTCAGTTCAACCCCCTCACTTGCCCTCACTACTATGCGGGTGTTTTGTTCTTGGAAGCCTCGGCAAATGGGAAGGGCATTCTTCTTCTTCCATTCTTTTTTGTTGCGTTCTTTCTTGCGCTTATTCTGGCGTTTGAGAAGAATGTTTCCCGCGTATTTTTGGCCTGCTTTTGGGGTTTTGCTTTTCTTAGCTGGGCTTTTCTCGACTCTTTTTACCTTTTTTTGCGCCCTTTTTCTTCCAGAATCCCGTTGGGTCTTCCCCCTCGAACTCAATTTTTGCTTATCCTTGCCCAGTCTCAGTTTTTTCCTTTTTCCACCATCTTCGGGTTCGAATCCCTCCAACTAAACCCTTTTGGATGCTCGTGACCTTTATTCGCAAGTCGTTTTTTTTTTTCCCTCCCTTTCCGATCCTTGCTCTCCTTTTTTTCTGGAACCGCCCACTGGCGCTTGTCTGGCTGGTTGGACTTGTACTTGCTCTTTACTCCTTCCAGCTTTGGTCTTAATCCCATTCCTTCTTAGCTGCCCCCATGTAGCCATTCGTTGGGGGCCCGTGCGTTGTCGTGTTTTGTTTTGTTCCAACCCAAATACTTTTCTTTCCGGCTTGCTCGAATTCCCTTCGGTTAAGGCCCCTCAGGGGTTTTCCCTTCTGACCCTTCCCAATGTATTTGTTGCCCCTCTTGGTCTTCCCCTCTCCGGGCTTTTGCATTTGTCTTTTCCACTTTTGTCCTTACGACCTTATCAACCTTTGCACGAATTCTGCTTATGCCGGTATGATTCGTTTTCCCCTGCTTGAGACCTCCCCCCCCCCCCTTTGGTTTTCGTTTCTCCTTACTCTGGTTTCCCCACCCCTGGGGTTTTATTGATGTCAAACCCTTGCTTTTACTTTTTTCCCCCCCGTCCTCGGCGACCGTTCCCTTTTGGGTCCCCCTCCTTTTTTTCACGTTTCATTGTTTTTTCTCTTGCTTTACTTGTGGCTAGGTTGTCCTTTTCTATTTTCTCCCTTCCGGTTCGTGAGTGGAGATTGCCCCTTTTGACGTCCGTTCCCCTTTTCTCTTTTCCTCCTCGTTTTTTTTTTTATCTTTCCTCTGGACTTGCCCTCTCCGACCCTACCAGGAAGAGAACGAAGCAGACCCTTGCCAAAAAAATTCTGAGTGCGGAACACCAATTTTCCCGTGTCCTTTTTTTTGCGTTCCACTTTACCTTGTATTCCGTCGCGCTGGTTACAACCCTCCGCCATGTTGGGAGCCCCCCCCACAGTTTTCTCATCCATCCCACGTGTTGTACGAGATGTAAGGAACTTAAAACACACCCAGTCCCTTTTTTTTTCCTGGTTTCTTTCCAGCCCCTTCCTTCAACTCCTCAAGCCATTTTTTTTGCTGAAGTCGTGCACAAAGGTGATTCATTTCGTGAACGCTAAGTTTTCTGGTTTCGTTTCCTCTTCCTCTTTTTTTCCAAAACCTTGCAACATCCCTGAAAATTTTTTCTTCCTGAAAAATGTTTTCTGCTGTCCACCTAGGTTCTTTCTCGAAGTCCGCGCATGCCATATTGGGTGCCCAACGGCTCCCCTCCCCACGGGTCCTCCCAACAAACCACACCCCTCCTATACCTTCATTGCAGCGAGTACACCGTTTGGTGGGACTTCCGGGGCCCGGTTTTTTTTTAACCTTTTCTTTTCCCAAGGACCCCACCTGCCCCAACGCTCCCCCATTAGTTTGCTCTGACCTCTTCCCCTTTCTAGGTGGGCTTCGGTCGAGTATAAACCCCCTTTCTTCCCCCCTTCCGGAGTCCCTCTGCCGGTCGTGGATCATTTTGCTTTTGTGGGTTTTTTAACATGCCCCTTCCAGTTCTACAGATAGGCCCTTGGTCACGTGGATATGCCTAGTTTTTCTCTTTTTTTTTATTTTTTTCCACCCACTGGTACTTCTGCCCTTTGCTCCCCTCAATACATATTTTGCCGGCAAATCCGCTCACATGCGTCAACCCCCGGGGGCCCAGAGCTCCTTGATCTTCTGCTTCTCACCCTCCAAGCCCGGCCCGCATTTCCAGTACCTGATCAACTTTCCTCAATTGAAAGAGTATGGTTCAACCCTCATATCGGCAGTTTCCCCGTTCTTTCCGCCTTTTTCACTCCCCTTTCCTCCCGGTGACTCCCCCCTTCCCCCCCCCCCCTCTTCACAATTTCCCCCCCCGACTTCTTGAATTTTTTATTTTTTAAAAGTCGCCTGCGGCTGCCCTTTCCACATGCCCACGCAATGGTCTTGTTTCCCATGATGTAGTGATATTTCAAACGACTTCGAACTGTTCCCCCCGGCTCCCAAAAGTGGTGAAGTCTCGCGTTTTCCCGGGTTCAGGTTCCTTTTCTTTCTCTCTCCGCACGGCGGTCTTCTGTTCCCTCTAGGGTTAATGCGATGGACCCTCCCCCTTGGTGGCCATTCGCCTTTAGCTTTAGTCTCTGTCTTTGCTTTTGGTGGTCCTTTTTCCCCGCCCTTGATTTCTTTTTTTTTTTTCAAAACCCGGAGAGTTGCTGAACCCGGCCCTTACGTGCCGTTTGATACTCTTTGTTGCCCTGTTTCTTCTATAGCCTTTTACCGCGGGACCATCCTCTTCCTTCCTTGGACTTGAACGGGGCCGTTGGCGTTTGCTTTTTTGTTCAAGCTTTTTGTTCGGTTAGTAGAAAATGCTGGGCTAGACTTGCCCCCACTTGCTTTTCTTGTTTCTTTCTTTTTTTTCTTTTCGCGTTCGAGGGTAAAGTTTTCGTCGTCTTGTGTCTTTTGGAGTTTAAAAAAACAAAAATCTTTGTGCTTGGACTCTCCATCGGTTCTTTTGTTTCAACCCCCCCTCATTCAGTGTGTTCTGTTTCTTACTCACCCCTATTTGATTCTTTTTTCTTTCCTGCTCCCCCCTGACAATCCCCCCCCACGACATTCGGCGAACAACAAAATTGTCTCCTAGTTCCCTTTGTCTGCTCGCCTTCCCCCCACTTTGTTTGCATGACCCCCAGAATCAACCACTTTTGGGTGATCTTAAGTGCCTTTAGGCTCTTCATTTTGCTGCTTCTCCCTCTTGCTTTTTTTGGCTCGTCGGTCCTTTCCCCCCCTGATCCCATGCCTTTTTTACTGAGTATTTCCCTGGCCTCAAGAACAATTCTACCCACAGGGGTGTCCCCCACCACCCTTCTTTCTTTTTTCCCCTGGGCTTCCCATCGGTTTTGTAATTTGGCTTTCCAGTGAGTTGATGATTTTAGCACTTTTGAGCCCGGGCCGGTCAGTCCCTACCAGGCGGAATTCACAAGTATGACGATACCCCCCCAACGTTTTCCCCGTTCCCGCCGGAAGGCCACGTGGTTCCTTTCTGAGTTTTTTCAACTCGCAATTTCGATGGTCTGTTCTCATCCCTTACCTACCTATTCTTGCCCACTTCTTCTTCCCCCCGTCCTCCCCCGCATCCCCTCACTCCCTCTCCACTTCTTCCCACTCCCCCCTCCCCTCCCCTCCACCCTACCCGTGCTCTTCTCTCTGGACCCCCCCCTTTTTTCCGTCCCTCTCCTTCTCCCTCTTCTCTACTGCCTATCCTCCACTCTCTCGTCTTTGTTTCCCCTTCCTCACTTTTCAACAGATTTTCTTTTCTTGAATGCAGTCCGTCTGTTTTCTTTTTTTCCTGCTCCTTTTTCCCTCTTTTCCAACAGACACGGCTCCCAGATTTTCTCTTGATTCTTGTGTCCTGCCACGTGGTACAAGTCGTCTTCCGTTTTTTTTTGCTCTCGAAAAGCGGCTTTGCCTACGGTCATTGATCCCCCTTGGAAACCACGGAGGGGTTTTCGCCGAGTACGGCTTCTTTTCACTTCTATTCGATAATTTTATGGTCGTTGCACCTTTTTTTTGCCAGGGCTTCCCTCAATAGTTGACATATAGTTCCCCCCCTTAGGGACTTCAGTCTCCGCTTCCCTTTTTGATAAAATTCCTTCTTCCCCCTCCCGTTTTTTGAACACGTTTTTTAGGGATTTGACAGCACGGTCGATTTTGCCGGACACATTTTTTCTTTGTCGGCTTTGCAATCGGTCGTTGAGTGTTCTTTCTTCCCCGTTTACATCATCAGCTCTTTTTCCCTGATTCTTTTTCTTTTTTCTTCCCTTTAACGCCCTTCTTTTGGAGAGAAACATCCTTTGTGCCTTCTGGTCCCCTTTTTCTCCCCTTTTTTGTGAACCCTGTTTCCACTCCCCACCTCTTCTTTTCTCCCGGATCTCTCCGCAGATTTTGGACACCCCTCCCCCACCGGTTGTTTTCTCCTGCCTTCTTGACTTCTCTTTTCAGTGGATCCGGACTTTAGTGACATCTTTGTGACCCTTGCCTTCCCCCATCTTGCCACCTTTCAAAATAACGAACGGGGAAACCGGGTTTTAGATTCGCGGCGACTTCCCCTTTTTGATTTTTTTTTTATGTTTTCCTTTTTCGACGTTTTTCTTCACAAACCAGTTTTCGTTTTAACGTCCGAAGCCCCGGAGTTCCCCCGAGGATGCTTTCCCCAACTTCCCTTCCCTGTTTCCTTTTTCCGTCCTTCACTTCCTTCCCCCCTTTATTCATCTAATCACCCATTTTTCTTTTTTGTACGTTGCCAGACCTTCCATGTTGTTTTTTAAATCTCCGCGTCTTCCCCTCACGTCTGTCTCGGTTTTTTTTTCCCCCCCACACTTTCTCATCTTCTGATAGTTGTGTTTTTCTTGGTTCGGAGTAGCTTCTTAGCATGCGACCTTCGGATGTTTTCCACTTGTCTTCCTCGGTTTTTTTTTTTCAGCAACTCCTCCTCCCGCTTTCTCAACCCCAGGCCCTTTCAAATTCCCCACTTCAGCGTTACAAGATCTAGTTAACTGGCACTTGTCCCCCCCCCCTCCACACTTGGACGCAAATTTTACTCCCCCTATTCCAGACCGCAGCGTTGTCCCCCCCCTTTTGTTGCAGGTTTTTCCACTAATTCTTCTCTCTATCCTCTCTTTTTTTTTCATTCCTTCTTTCTTAACCATATTAGTTCACCATTTCCCCCCCAAGTCTACCCTTGTCTGTCAATCATAAAGTTAACCCCTTCCCCACGAATTTTTAATTTTTTTGTTCTTTTTTTTTTTAAACCTAAGTTCTGGTTTACTTTTGTTTTTGTCCCCTTGGTTCTTTTTCTTTTTTTCACGTTGCTATTAAATTTCGGGGCTTGCAAGTGTTTCCTCTATTCCTTTTTTCCCCCCCCACTCCTCCCTTGGGTGCCGCAGGCCTACTTCTACCCTTTTGACTACCTCCTCGGTTGTCACAGGAAGGATCGGGCACCCCCGTTGCCCTACCCCCTTTCCCCTCCCATCCGTGGCGTTCCCTTTCCGCTTCATTCTCGTTCTCTTCATCTTCCCTCCAGCTTGTTTAGCTTCAGCTTCGACACCAACTGGAATTGTACTTTTTTTCTTACTCCCCTGTCACATTGTGGGCCATTACATTTCTTGCCTTCCTGACTCATTGATTGTACTCAATGTTCCCTTGCCTCAAACTTTAACCCTTTTTTTTTACAAAGGTGCTTTTTTGTTAGTTTCTTTTCTCCTACTTCCCCCCGTTTTTTTTTACCTAGACCACAGTCTCTCGCAAAAGTTGTTACTTCTTTCCAAAAACGCCTTTCCCCCAAAAACACACACTCCGCAATGTGACCCCACCCCTTTTTCTCCTTCCTTTTAGACTCTGGTTTCCTCATTTTCCAGGGTTAACCCCTCTTTTTGTTCTTTCCCACTGGTATGTCTTCAGATTTCTTCTGAAGTTCTATCCCTGGTCCCCCTTCCCCTTTTTTTTCTTTCTTTTTCGATCCCTACCTTTCTTTTTAGTTCCCCTAAAATCGGGTTTTTTTTCTTCGCCCCCGGCTATCCCATGATTTTTTTTTGACCACTTTGGCATCTTCCCAAGTTTTGCTTGGTCTCAACCGGCCCGAACTTAAGTTATAGTTTTTTTTCCTTCCCAGATTTTGCTTCCATTGAAGAACCTACTCTTTTTCTCTTAAAAACATTCTTGAGGTTTTTCTGGTTTTCCCCCCCAACTTCTCTTCCTTCCCCTAATCGAGAATTGCAAATTTCTTTCGACCCCCCCCTCCCACTTTTCGTTCTTAAAAAATCGACCCTCTGCAAAGGACCTTGCTTCCTCTCACCCTCTTTTTCCCTTGTTAAAACTTGCAGCGGCCTAGATTTTCATCTTTGAGCCCGCTTTTTTATTTCCCTTCTCGCCGAAATGGGCTCTGGAGTACGGATGATTTGCAATTTCTCCCTTAACTGTACCTGGCCCGCCAAACCTACATTCCCTCCCCTGACTTTTTTCCCTTCCCAAAGGAGCCGCTCTTCCTCTGGGTTTTTACCCCTTTTTTTTTTTTCTTGAACGTCTCCCCCCCTTTAGGGTTTTAATTCATGCCTCGTTTGATCCTTCCCTTCGCTCTGGCAGCACTTCCAATTCTTGGGGTACACACGACATCAGTGCTTCATCACCCGCATCATATCACACTTAACCCCCTTTGGGTATCCGTCGTTGCTCTCACCACCCCCTTCTTTATCCGTTACGGAAAACACCCCAGAGCTCCCGTCCTGGCTTTTTTTTATTCTTCCCCCTTCAAAAGCCTTGCACAGGGGCTTCAACCCTGCAGCCCAATTTGGAGTTTGAACCCATCTATCCAAACCCTTAACCGTTCGCCGTCTTCGTTGGGTAATCCGTTCAGTCTTATTTTTTTTCCAGGGCCTCTGGTAAACTTTCTTTGAAGGGTGTACTCCTTCCATTTTTTTTCTTTTCTCCATTCATTCACCTCCATTTCGACCATTACACCCTTCACACCTTTTTTGGCCATTTTGCCAGAATTATTCCTGGTTTTTTGTTTTTTTTTTGCTTTTTTTTACGAAATCTGTTCTTGTGCCGGCTTAAAAAAATCGTCTTTGGATTTCTCCCGGGCTGAATTTTTACTTGTGGGCCCCCCCCGATCCGGCCCCATTTTCCTTTTTTCCTTGTTTTTTCACAGTGGAGCCCCCGTTTCCTGTTCCCTTTCATGCCCCACGAATGTGAATTTGTTCTCCCAAGTTTGGCAAGACTAGAGAAAAGTGTGGACCTGTCTCTCCAGGTACCGTTTCTTTCCCTTAACTGGTTCTTTTTTTTAAGCTCTGATTGGATTTTTTTGGTTTTTTTTGGGCCTTTTTTCTTTTTAGCACGGCCGAGATAGTTTGCAGAACCCCGATTGCTGTTTTGTCCCTTTGCTACGCCGGAATATCCTGTGCGATTCCCCACCAGCCCGATGGGGATATTCTTGGCCCAGCCCCTCTTCGCTGACACCGGGACCATATACTCCAACTTGCTTTTTTGCCTTTTCTTGTCTTCTTTGTCACGCTTCCTGTGCGTCTTTATTATGCATCCCATTCTTTGTTCTCTCCGCTTTTTTCCCCCCGGCCGTTACCGTTGCCCCAAAACCCTGCCTCCCCGCCCCCTGGGGTCCCTGGACAGTTGGTCAGTCTCTTGTCTTCCCCCCCTTCCAATCCAACTGAGGTGGTTTATTCCCCTTGGTCCGCTTTTTAGCAACTCTGTTGTTTTCACAGGTCCTTTTTTTGCGTTTTGACCCCCGTCCTTGTTAACCCCCACTGGTCTCAAATTCTACGTAGGCGGTTTTTTCCCCCTGCACCCCTTTTTTTGAATAATTCCCTTCGCGGCTGATCCAGCGTTTTTTTTTTCGGGCAAGGATCCTTACCCCTTTTACCCCCCCTCGTCCCTCTTCTTTTCCTGGTTTGGAAGCCTTTTTTTAGTTCGCCTCACGTTGGCCCCCTCTCCCATACCCCCTTCCGCCAGTTCTGGGCTTGGTTTTTTTCCTTGTTTCACCACCCCCTTGCGGCGACTCGGATTTGGTTTTCCTTCCCCCCAAAACCTTCCTCCTCGGTTTTTTGGGCCATATTTCTCAATTTTCTTTTTTTTCCTTTTTGTCCCGGGATTCCCCATTTAACGTCCACTTGGCGAACTTACCCCTGAAGCGTCTTTGTTTTGTGATCTTTCCCTACGTTTCACAATGTTTTAGGAATGTCGATTTTCTTTTCTGGGTCCCTTTATCCTCTTTTCGGGCGCGCTTATCTTGGTTTGGTCCTCCTGACTTTTTTTCTTTTAATCTATCTCGTGGCAATCATTTTGTTGCGTCTTGGTGGATTTTTTGTTCCTTTTTGCCTTTTTCCTCCTATTCACGAATGCTGCATCCCCTTGTTTACCCCCCTATAGACCCTTCTGCTATGGTCCCCCCATCCCGCACCTGGCCATCTGTTGCCCTGGTGTCTTGTTCCCTCTCCACAACCTTTTTAGGGAGCTCCGTGCTCGTTTCTTAAAGTCCTTTCCTGTTGGGCGCCTTTTTCTTTACACCACTTCTTTAGTTTGATTGGGACGGTTCGGGTTGCAAATGAGCCTTGTTTGTCCTTGCTTTTTTGTCTTTCCTTAACGGCGATTCCCAAGACTTGATGTTTTTCCCTGGTCACCATCCTTTTTATTCCGTTGAAATGGAATCGTGGGGGGAGCCCCTTTGCGTGTATTTTCTCTCTCCTTTTCCCCAAGCCAATATTGCTGTGCTTCTCCATCCTGGTCTTCTTCCTGTTGTTCTGCACCTCTCTCTTCTTGCCTACTGCTTCCTATGTGTGCCCAAAACCTCTTCTCCTTCTTAAATATTCCGTAGGCGCATGGGCTCGGCCTTTTGTATTATAGTTTCACGTAATTCCAAAATGTCCCAAGATCTTTTTTCTCGTATTGACTTTTCCCGACTTCTTCTTTCGTTTTTCCTTGCTGGAATCCATCCACCATGCTGCTTTTGGTGTCTTTCTTTTCGTTTCACCTTTCTTACATCGTCTAAACTGGGCGATGACCGGTACTGAACTTGTTGGTGTCCCCTTTGGCGTCTCCGGCCTTTCCCCGGCCGCGGATTGTCCCTTTCAAAGGTGTCCCAAACCACACCATCATTTTCTGCCCTTGGTCTTTCTTTTTGCTCGGTTTCTTTTCTTCGTGAGAGTCACCAACGGTCGGCCGTTGGAAGTTACTTCTTTCTCCCTACCTTGGTTGTTTCTTTTGTGATGACTCCCCTCTTAGTTAAGGGAACGTGTAATCTCCGACCGATAACTCTATATCATACCTTTCTTTTTTCCAACTCCCTCCTGGGTGCGAAACCCCATTCAATAACCCTTTTTGGTTTACCCCCTTTATTATCCTTTCTTTTTTGGTTGACCAAAAGGCCGTAGAACCCTTCTGGTTGACGCAAAGTTTCAGTTTCCCCCCTCCCTCTGTTTTCTCAGTGTGAAGAGGCAACGCCCGTCAATTCTTCCGTTCTTGGTTCCCTTTTTGCTGATCCCGTTGATTCCACCGCCCTTTTTGGAAAACTAAGCCAAGGTCAGAATTCAAAGATCTTGACCCCTTTGATTTCCTTTAAACGTGGGCACCAACTTGATTTTTTTCGGGCCTGTCTTCTTCGCTTCCCCCAACCAACCTCCCATAACTTTTGACCTGCCGTAAAGGAAAACTTTGCGGCCCGGTTACCCCCCCGATTTCCTTTTCGCCGCTGTCAGCTTGGTGGTTTTTCCAACTAGGGACCTTTCAAAAACGGTCCTCAACGAAATCTTCTTCCCCCTCCTTTTGAGTCACCGGGTGGCTTTTTCCTTTCCCCCCTTTGGGACTGCGTTTCCCTGCCCTTCAACACACGCGAACACTGAGGTGGAACTGTTTTTTTTTTTTTTTTCTTGCAATTCTTTCCGCGAGTATTTTTCCTCCGGATGGTAGTTCGAGCTTTACCCTGCTCCCGGCGCCCGCCTCTTAAATTCCTTTAAAAAAGCGCCCGTTTTCCCTTAACTTACCTATACACCTTGTTCTGTGGGCGATGCTGTCCATTCCTTTTTTTTGTAAACAACCTTTTTTTCATAACTCCTTTTGGACCCCCCAGCATAAACTTTCCCGGTTCCCCTTCCAAGTCCTTCAACCCCACCCGGGCAACTGCTACCTTTTCCCAGTCGCTTTCTCTCCCCCCCGGAGAAATGCCTGGCCGACGGAATTTTTTTGGTCAACAAAAAGGACTTCCTCCCTTTCTTTAACTCTCAACGCCCTCAATAGGTATGTCCCTCCCAGTTTTCCAACTCCAAATCACGGACAACCTCACATTGAGTCGTCCCACAACCCTCCTGCTGTTAATTGTTACCCCCTTACCCCCCTTGGGGTGGGCCCTTCACCAGAAACCTGGTTTATCTTGATTTTTTTTTCCTGACCAAGTTAGTGATCTCAACTGTTGTCCAAGGTCTTCCTTTCCCCAAACCTCTCAAAACGGTCCGTCTCGGCTTCATCGACGGTTTTCATTGGTGTTTATTCCTCGTTGAACCCCGTTTTTCTTTTCTTTAGTCTTTTTCACACGCCGCTATTAACGCAGGTGCGGTTTGGCTCCCGCCTCCTTCCACTTTAGTTTGCTCTTTGCGGTCTTTTTCTCAACCGTGGGCCCCCCTCATGAGTCTTTCCTTTTTTTCTTTTTTGGAAAAAGAGAGTTGGCTTTTTGACCACAGTTTCCTGCAGGCCTCCCCTTCTTACCGATTCAATCGTGCCAGTGGACAGTTTTCCGCCCGATTAACCGGAAACTTTTTCTAGTTTACCTTCCGTTTTTCCGGTTGCGGGGCATGATTCTTTGCTTTTCCGTGATCTCTTAGTTCTTTTGTAGTATAAATGCATCCGCGATTTCTCCCCTTCAGTCTTCTCGGTTTTCGTTCTCAAGTTTTGAGCCATTTTCCTTTTTTCCATCGCAAATCTTTTGCACACTTGAGACTTCTTAGCCTCGGCTGTTTTTGATCGGGGGCCCCCCAGTCTTTGTTGTGTGCCGCCAATAGCTGGCACCTCTTTCCCATATAGTCTCTCCTTTTTTTTTTGCGAAAAAAAACCTTTCTCCACGTCCAAAGTCCCCCCAAACAGGCCCGGACCCCCAACTGTATGCCTTGGGTCTTTGTTGCTCGGTTTCCCTTTCTCCCTGCACTTGCCAGTTGAACACCCCAGATCCTCTTGTTTGTCGGACCGGCGTAGGCGGTCTTGTCCCTCCATTGCCTTTGACCCCCGTCTTTATTATGCGGAGGGTCGTTTTGTTTTCAACCCCTTTCCCCCCCATTAAGCTCTACCATCCCAGGGAATTTCTGCTGATCCAACCTGCTGCACCCTCTTACAATGCCCAAAACGGATTCTTTTCCCCCCTGTCTTTTTTTCCTCTGTTCGTGTGTAAGTGTTTTTTTGATTTTCTTTATCCCCTCTTCCTTTAGCCGGTGTAAATTACACATTTTTCAAGTCTCATCTGCACCACTCGCAAGAGGCTACAATCCCGGCTCTTTACCCTTTCAAAAATGGGTTTCGTGCTCTTCTTGGCATCACAATCCATGGTTGGGAACTCCCTTCAAGTTCTTTCCTGACTCGCGAGCTTTTTCGCATTTTCCGATGATACCTAATAGCACTTCCGTCCAACGGGTCTGTAACTTTTTTTTGTCCTTGATTTCTTGTGCTTTTCACTGCAGCGTTCCTGTTGCTCTCTTCGCTTCCCTCTCCCCCAAAGCGGTAAGGCACGTGAATTATTGTTTCTAAACCGTCTTTTGGTGTCATAGGCTACACCGAGTCCCTGGTCAGTCTTCCCGCGTGGTCCGGTATGTGGTTTCATTTTTTTTTGAACCTTTTATGGGATATCGTGAAATCCGATGGTATCTTCCCCCCCCTTTCCTCTGCCGGGCTAAGGAGTACCGGGCTGCAAAGTCTGCTTTCCGTGTTACAGATTTTTCCCATTTTGCTTTCTCTTTTTTATTTTTTTCTTCCCCTCCCATGGAGGTGTCTCTCAGGCTTTATTCGAGTTTTATGGAGCAGTTCCTTTCCTTTCCATGTCCACTTTTAAAGAGATTCTTTTAAGTGCCTACGGCTGAGGAAACTATCCTAATGCCCTGTCCTTCTACATCCCCCCCCCCCCCCCTTGTTTGGCCCCATCAACTTTCCCCCTCTCTTGATTTTAGAAGAGTCTCTTCATCTCCTTTTTTTAGAACAAACCAAAGTCGTTACTTTCCGATCTCTTTCTCAATCTGAATCCCCCCGGCGGGCACCCGTTTTTTTCCAGGTGTCACCCCTGGCTTGCAAATCAGTTTTCCCAAGAACCAGACGGGGTCCCCTTTTGTTTCCGGCCGGCGAGTTCGACTTCCTGTTTTTTTTTCACTTTTCAGTTCTCTTTGGCGATTGCCCCAACTCTTCTTTTTGGGACCCGCGACTTTCCAGTTTTCTCCAAGTGTGGCTCTTCTTTTCCCCCATCTCCCCTTCATTTTTTTTTTTCTCTTTTTGGCTCCCCTCGGACACATTCATTAGTCCTGCACATTGGTTGTGGCTGGCCCGAATGTCATTTCTTCATTTCTCCTGCATGAGCTTTAATCAGCTTGGGGAAAGGTTCTATCCCTTCCGGACGCCCCCCCACCTCCCCCCCTTTCTGAAGATTTCTGTTCGGTCGGTTTAAGTTTTTTAGATACCTCCCTGTGAGCCCTTTGAGTAAGGGTCATCTGCTTTTTCCCGCTTAGGTCTTCTCCTTTCACTCCTGCCTCCTTTTTTTTTTTTTCTTTTTTTTCACCCCTTTCACCCATGACCCGGCGAATTTAACGGTCTTTCACTGCCCCCCATTTTTTCCACCCACTCATTTCGCCAGTTTCCTTTCAACTTAATTCTCTAAAAAACCGGTTGAATCGTGGTTCACGGTTTTTAACTTTTTCATATCCTCTTTTTCTCCTCCGTCTTTTGTTTTTCGCTCTAGAAACACCCCAAATTTTTTCAAACTACATGTCACCCACTTCTTCGTTTTCCTATCCCTTAATTAACTTTTGGGTCCCCCCCTCTGTTGTTTTGCATAACTAGCTTTTCCTTTCGCTTTTTGAACCTGGTCTCTTTTTTGTCTGGTTTTAAGTCTGGGTCGGAGTGTTTTTTTTTTTTCAGCCCTCCCCCCCTAGGCCGCCGCGAACTTCTCTTCTTCGATGGTTTTTTCTGCCCGTCTCCGCTCCCTTCTTGCACCCGCAGAACCGTTTATTCAGTCTTTCGGAAAGGTGTTGCCCTCCTTCAGACTTCCTTTCTCTAGACCGGTTTTTTGTTTCAGCGCGGGAAAGAGAACCTTCGTAACCCTCCTTTTTTTCCGGTTACCACCCCATGTTCGTTCTCCATTGTTGTATCACATTTTTTTTTGGCACAACGTAAACAGGACCTTGAGTCCTCTGCCCTTCGGTGTTTTTCCACCCCCCTCCTTTTCTCGTTTTTACGCAACCCCAAGCTTTTTTTGGTACCCTTTGATCCCTTGGCTTTTGAGCGCACAAACCCGAAAACTTGGCCAGTACTGGCTCCTTGGGTGTTTCCCCCTTCCCTTTCCCGAAGCTACCAAACCCCGGGTCTTCTTTGTTCTTGGTTCCACGGATTTGTATCCTTTGTCACCTGAAAAGTCTCCTCAACTTTCCCATCGTCTGGGGCCGGAGTTTTCTATTTGGTCCTCTCCGTTATCCATAGGCTGAGCCTTCGATCCAGGCCTTGAGTTTGTTGACGGGCTTCAACCATGGGTCTTACACTCTTTTTGCTTTTTCTCAATCATTAAAAGGATAGTTTCTCCATGTTTTCAATTTCCTCCTCATCCTTTACCAAAAAAGTTTGTTTTCAATGGGAAACCCCTTCTACTCTACTAACTACCCCCGAGAATTGCCACCCTCCTCTCTTCCCCCACTCCCCCTTTCGTGCGGAAGAAGTCCCTAAAAACCCAACCCCCCCCCCAAAAATTTCCGTCGATTGCCCAACTCCCGAAAAATCCTGATTAACTTTTGTCTATTTTTGGACTCGCTTATCCCTTTTCTTCTTTTTCGTCTTTTCTTCAAAATGTTGCTCAGGACGTTTGATTTCTTGATAGTCTTCACTCCCAGAACATCTTCTTCCACAACCCTATCTTCTCCCCAGGGGTCCTTCTCTTTCTCTCTCTCGTTTCCCCCCCCCCCGTTTTTGCTCCCTCTGCACCATGCTAGATTCAACCTGGGCTGACCGATTTTATCTTCTTCTGAAGATGGCCCATGTCGCTGTCACTCTCCAACCCATGACCCTTTCCAAATTGGTGTTACCCATCTTTTTGGTATCCGGTCATCTCTTGCAGGTTACCAATCATCGGAACCCCCCCCCTTTTGCTTGCTCCGATTTAAAAGGCCCAAACTTTCCACACCCTTTTTTTTCCCAACCCTATGAATTTGAAGTGTGCCCCCTTTAACTGCCCCCAGACTTTTTTGAACTGTTTTCAGTAACTGGTTCCCTCCCTTTCCTTTTGTTCTTCTTACTTTTTCCTCTTTGATTTCTGGGGTTTTCCCCATGTTCTTCCCGGCTCAATCCTTCGGTGACACTCCCTCCAATTTTTTTTCTTTACACCTTAACCGATTATTGCCTTTCAGAATTTTCTTCCTTTTGGCGGGCGTGTACGTTATCTTTTTCCCTTTAGGGCAGGTAGTGATTCGCATTTTCAATACCTTTTCCTTTTTCTGTAAGGGGGCTTCCTTTGTAAATTTCTTGGGTCCTCCAGTCACCCTTTTAATCCTGCAAATTTGTCCGCCTTTGATGCCACTCGGCCTTGCCGTACCTCAGCACCACTA